>JAABUN010006697.1_pt1 | contig 13039 bp, 13 predicted proteins | sample 5559311 | NCBI WGS metagenome assembly JAABUN01 (sample SAMN10711877, study PRJNA513370) | rock metagenome | isolation source: Antarctica rocks | place: Antarctica: Victoria Land, Siegfried Peak sud | reverse complement strand
TCGATCCGCGCATGCGGCTCAAATTCGACGACCTCTCGTCCGTCGACCCGCCGGTCGGGCGCGAGCCGGGTGTGCTGACGCGGCGGGAGCGGGAGATCCTGAACCTGCTCGCCCAGGGTCACACGGGCGAGCAGGTCGCCAAGCTTCTCGTGCTGTCGGGTGAGACCGTCAAGACCCATGTCCGCAACGCGATGACCCGGCTCCACGCCACCACCCGCGTGCATGCGGTGGCCCTCGGTCTGCGCGACGGCGAGATCTCCCCGCCAGGTGTCGCAAGAGGCGCCGGGCCGCGCAAGAGCTAGGCGGCGGCGCGGCCCGCGAAGTACGCGCCGCCGCCGATTGCCCGGTCAAAGCCCGACCAGGCTGACCCTTGCGGGAGCTCCTTCTCGAGCCGATCGAATGACCCGAGCCGCCCGCCGAGGTTGTCGATCATGTGTACGAGGGTCGCCTCCCGCGTGCACGGGAGCACCGGCGAGCCGTGCTCGAGCGCGCCGTGATGACTCAGGATGATGTGCAACACCGCAGCGGCCAGCGGCTCGGGAAACCCCGGGAGCTCCTCGATGAGTCGCCGGACCCGGTAGTACCCGAGTGAGATCTCACCTTGGAGCTTGCCGAGGTCCGTCATGTCGATGGCGGCCGGATCGCTCGTGTAGGCCTCGAGCTTGCCGATGTCGTGCAGTAGCGCGCCCGTGACCGCCACGTCGCGATCGATGCCCGGGAACGTCGCGCTGATGGCCGACACGGCCTGGGCGACCGAGAGCGCATGCTCGAGCAGGCCGTGACGGTAGGCCTGGTGGTAGCGCTTGGCGGCCGGCGCATCGCGGAACTGCGACCACGATGGCGATCCGGGCCCGAGGAGGCGATCGAGGAGCGCCCGCAGGTGTGGGTTCTGGACGGTGGTCACCAGCTCGCGCAGGTCTTCCTCCATCTGGGCGGCCGAGCGCGGGGGTCCGTCGAGCGCCTCGCGCATCTCGCAGTCCTCATCCATGGACGAAACGCTAGAGCCGCCTTCGGACGCTTTGCCGCCCGGGGTGCGGCAGCGAGCGGGCGACCCGGGATCAGCCGCCGTAGAAGGCGATCGCCCGGTCCGCCAGCGCCCGTGTGTCACGCTCGTTGCCCACCGCGTTGACGACCACCGCCACGCCGGGGATCAACCGCCCGGCGAGGCGTTTGGTGGCGCTCTTGCCGACCATCTTCAGAAGCCGCCCCGTGAGCGCCTCATCTCGGTTCATGCGCTGTCCGACGTAGGCGGAGGCGACGCTGCGGCCGACGCCGTCGAGTGCGGCGCGCGCGCTCACAGGATCGGGATAGAGGCCCTGGAGCACCAAGAGCTCGGCCGGCCGCATCCGGTCGTTCGCGTCGTAGCCGTACGCGGCGGCGACGAAGAAGACGAGCCGGGACTGGATCCAGGCGAGCGCGGCCAGGTCGGGGAGGACGGTGACGAAGCCGCCGACCCCGGATGCGGCGCCCCCGAAGCGGGCCAGCGTCGCGTGGCGGGCCTTGGCCATCCGGGCGAGCTCCTCCGGTCCCGAGGCGAAGGTGGCGCGCTTCTCCGCCGCCCAGGCCTCGGCGGCAGGCCCGTGGTAATCGGCCGCGGCGAGGGCCAAGTGCTCGGGAGCGCGAGCCGGGTCAGCGCGCAACCGCTCCCATAACCCGCGCGGCAGCTGGCGCAGCGTGTCATCGATCGACGGGCTCACTGCTCGTAGCCTTGCAGGATCCGGCTTGGAGCTGGGTACCCTGCCGCCATGCCTCGTCTCCTCGGTCCCGCCGCGGTCCTGCTCGCTCTCGCCCTCACGGCGCCGGCCGCCGCGCAGACGCCCCCGGCCCCGCCAGCGCCCGCACCGGCCCCCGCTCCGCCCCCGCCTGCGCCTCCGGTGGAGAAGCGGATCGCTCCGGGTGTCCGGGTCGCCGGAGTCGACGTCGGGAGCTTGACCCTCGGAGAGGCGGCTGCTCGTCTCGAGCCTGCGCTTGCGGCACCGCTCTCGCTGCCCGTGGTCGTTGCGGTCGCGGGCCGGCGCTTCAAGCTCACGCCGAAGGCGATGCGCTTCGAGTTCGACGCCCTGAGGTCGGCGCGACGGGCCTACAACATGGGCAAGAAGTCCCCGCCGAAGGTCGGCACGGTCGCTGACGTCGCTCCCTACGTGACCTTCCGCCGCGGCCCGATCCGCGATTTCGCCAATCGGATCGACAGGCGGGTCACGATCAGTCCGCGTGACGCCACGGTCAGGATCACGGTGCGCAAGATCGTCCGTCGCCGCTCCAAGGCCGGTCGTGAGTTCAACGCCCGTGCCCTGCGCAGTGCCATCGAGAAGCTCGTTGCCGACCCGGCCGCCGCACGCCTGCTCAAGCCTGGCCGCAAGGCCATCAGGGCGAACGTCACCGCCAACGAGCTCGCCGGGCGCTACGCCACGGTCATCACCATCGATCGGGCCAACTTCAAGTTGCGCCTGTTCAAGCGCCTGAAGCTGTCCAAGAGCTACGGCATCGCGGTCGGCGCCTCGGGCTATGACACGCCAGGGGGCGTGTACTCGATCACCAACAAGGCGGTCAACCCCGCGTGGAGCGCCCCCGACAAGCCGTGGGCGGGTTTGTACCGCGGCAGGGTCGTCCCCGGCGGCTCGCCCGAGAACCCGCTCAAGGCGCGCTGGCTCGGAATCGCCGACGGCGTGGGGATTCACGGCACGGGCGATTCCGGGTCGATCGGCTCCAGGGCGTCGCACGGTTGCATCCGCATGCGCGTGCCGGAAGTCATACAGCTCTACGACCGGGTGCCGATCGGCACGCCGGTGCTCATCCGCTGAGGCCCGTCTGAGCCGAGGCAGCTCCCCTCGGCCCGGACCACCGCGGCGTCCGAAGGCCGGGTTCTAGCCGCTGCCCGCCGCGGAGCGGAGCTCGGCCAAGGCCTCCCTTATGCCCTCGGCGATGCTGTCGAGGTCGGGCAGGGCGTCGTAGTCCCCGATCAGGCCGAAGTTCATCCCGCCGTCGTAGGACATGATCGCCACCGCGAGCGCCCGATCACCCGCCAGGAAGGCGACCGGGAACATTGCTTCGAGCTTCCGGCCCAGGACGTAGAGCGGGAACTGTGGCCCGGGCACGTTGGTCACCAGCAGGTTGTAGAAACGGTCGGAGAAGTTCATGCGCGACGCCTGGGCGAGGATGGTCGGCGGGGCGAAGCCCTGGGCAGCCGCAATGGCCTTCGCACCGAGCGCCTGCTTGGAGGACTTCAAGTCGCTCATGGCTCCGACGACCCGCTCCAGACGCTCGACCGGATCTTGGATCGAGATCGGCAGGGGCGCGAGCATCTGCGTGAGCTGGTTGCCCAGCGCGCCCCGCTGATCGCTCGTGCGCACGGACACCGGGACGCAGGCCCGCAGTTCGATCTGCTCCGTCCGACGCCCGCGCGAGCGCATGAATGAGCCGAGGGCACCCGCGACGACCGCGAGCACCACGTCGTTGACCGTGCCGCCCAATCTGTCCTTGATCGTCTTGAACTCCTCGAGCCGGGCACGGACGACCGCAATCCGCCGGTGCGGCCCCGGAGCGACGTTGAACGGGGTCTCGGGCGGGGCGTTGAGCGCCATCCACGCCACGTCGCCTACGCCCTCGGCCACTTCGCGGGCACGCGCGAGGAGGTTCTGCGGATGCGTCGCGGCTCCGACGGTTCCGGTGGCCACGCCGACGGCGGCGCGCGCGGCGCCCAGCAGCCCCGAAGCGGCGAGCTGAGCGGAGCTGGGTGACGGGTGGGAGACCCACGGTGCGGGCGGCTCGCCCGCAGGTGGGCCGTCGGGCGAGAGGTCGAAGAGCACGGTCGTGAGGTCGACCCCGGATATGCCGTCCACCACCGCGTGGTGCGTCTTGGACAACATCGCGAAGCCACCCGAAGCCAGACCTTCCACCAGCCACAGCTCCCAGAGCGGCTTGGTGCGATCCAGCGGCTGGGAGAAGATGCGCCCTGTGAGGTCGAGCAGCCCGCGCTCGGAGCCGGGTGCGGGCAGCGCCGCGTGGCGGACGTGGAAGGACAGGTTGAAGGTGGGATCGTCGATCCACAGGGGTCTGCCCGTATCGAGAGGCGGCGTCGCGAGCTTCTGCCGGTACCGCGGAACCAGGTGCAGACGCGAGCCGATGTGCTCGAGGAATTCCTCGATGCGAGGGGGTGGGCCTTCAAGCAGCACGATGCCGCCGATGTGCATGTGCGTGGTGTGCGACTCCTGGGCCAGGAAGCCCGCGTCCACGGCCGAGAGGCGGTCGAGATGCTGCTGGGCCATGAGTGGCTGGATACTAGTTCTCCATGACTTCTTCGAAAGCCGTTCTGATAACGGGCTGCTCGACCGGCATCGGCCGCGCGACGGCCGAGCTTCTCGCCTCCCGCGGCTGGGCTGTCTACGCCACGGCCCGGCGCCCGGAGACCATCGCCGACCTGGAGGCTCGCGGCTGCCGCACCCTGGCGCTCGACGTGGCCGACGAGGCTTCCATGTCAGCCGCGGTCGATGCGGTCGTCGCGGCGGAAGGGGCGGTGGGCGTCCTCATCAACAATGCTGGCTACAGCCAGTCGGGAGCCGTGGAGTCAGTACCCATGGAGCGTCTGCGCGCGCAGTTCGAGACCAACGTCTTCGGGCTCATCCGGATGTGCCAGTTGACGCTGCCCGGCATGCGTGCCCAGAGCTGGGGCAAGATCGTCAACCTCTCCTCGATGGGCGGCCGCTTCACATTCCCGGGCGGCGGCGCCTACCACGCGACGAAGTACGCGGTCGAGTCGATCTCGGACGCGCTGCGCTTCGAGGTGGCGGGCTTCGGCGTCGACGTCGTGCTCGTCGAGCCGGGGATCATCCGCACCTCCTTCGGGGACACCGCGGTCGGGGGGATCGCCCGAGCGGACGAGGGTGGCCCCTATGCGCGCTTCAACGCCGCCGTGGCGAAGGCGACCGCGAGCGTCTACGAGCGCGGGCCGATGCGGCGCCTCGGCGGAGGTCCGGAGACGGTGGCGCGCACGATCGAGAAGGCGATCACGGCGACCAAGCCGCGGGCGCGCTACACCGTCACGGCGTCGGCCAGGGTCATGATCGTCCAGCGCCGGCTCCTGCCTGACGCCGCCTGGGACCGCGTGATCGCCACGCAGTTCCCCCGGCCGGGGGTGGGCGACGGATGACCCCGACCGACGTCGCTGGGATCGCCGACCGCGCCCGGTCCCTCGGCCGTCTGGGGATAGATACGGAGTTCCTGCCCGAAGGGCGTTATCGGCCGCTGCTCTGCCTCGTGCAGGTCGTCGTGGGCGACGACATCACGCTGCTCGATCCCCTCGACGGTGAGGGTTTCGATCCGGCGCCGCTCGCCGAGGTGCTGGCCGATCCGCAGGTGGAGATCCTCCTCCACGCCGGCCGGCAGGACGTTGCGATCCTGCGCCGTGAGTGGCGATGCGAGATCACGAACCTCTTCGACACCCAGGTGGCGGCCGGCTTCGCGGGCTTCTCCGCCCAGGCGGGCTACCTCGGGCTCCTTCACGACGTGCTCAAGATCCGGGTGGCCAAGTCGGCGAGCTTCACCCGCTGGGACGCGCGGCCGCTCACGCCCGAGCAGCTCCACTACGCACGGGAGGATGTCGAACATCTGCTGGCGCTGACGGACGACCTCCAGGCCCGCCTCTCGGCTCGCCGACGTCTTGGATGGGCGCGGGAGGAGTGCCGGGCGGTGGCCGAGGTCTCCGACGAGCGCGATCCCGACGAGGTCTGGCGCCGGCTGCCGCGCTCGAGCTCGCTCGATCCGCGCGAGCGGGCCGTCGCCCGAGAACTGGCGGCATGGCGTGAGAGGACCGCCGAGAAGGAGAACCGCCCGGTCGGCGGGGTGCTGCGCGATCCGACGGTGGTCGAGCTGGCCAAGCGGACACCGGTCAGTACGAAGGCGCTCGTGGCGATCAGGGGTCTGCAGCCTGACGTCATCCGCCGTCGCGGCGAGGCCATCCTGGCGGCCGTCAAGCGAGGTCAGTCGGCCGAGCCGATCGCCCTTGACGATCACGAGCGGGTCGGGTCAGACCCGGCTGACGCCCCGACCATCGCGCTCGCCGAGGCGCTCGTGCGCACCCGGGCGATCGAGGCCGGCTTGGCCTATGAGCTCGTCGCGGCCCGCGCGGACCTCACCCCCGTGGTGGTGGCCGCGCGACGCGGACGCCCCGAGCCCGAGGTGCGCACACTCGCCGGCTGGCGCCGGCAGCTCGTGGGCGAGGAACTGCTCGCCCTCCTGGCGGGCGAGCGCTCGCTGCGGGTGGGCGGCGACGGGCGGATCGAGATCGCGTCATGACCGACTTCCGCATCGCGATCGTCGGGAGCGGCTTCGCAGGCCTCGGCATGGCGATCCGGCTCAAGGCGGCGGGGATCCAGGACTTCACGGTGCTCGAACGGGCCGACGAGGTTGGCGGCACATGGCGCGACAACACCTATCCCAACTGCGCCTGCGACGTTCCGTCGCACCTGTACTCCTTCTCATTCGCCCCCAACCCCGGCTGGAGCCGGACCTTCTCGGCCCAGCCCGAGATCTGGGAGTACCTGCGCCGCGTCGCCGAGGAGTACGGGATCCGCCCCTACATCCGCTTCGGGCACGAGCTCACGGGCGCCGCCTGGAATGAGCAGCGCAAGGTGTGGAGGATCGAGACGTCGCGCGGCCCGATCACCGCGCGGGTGCTCGTGGCCGGCATGGGCGGGCTCTCCGAGCCCGCCCTGCCGGCGATCCCGGGCCTCGAGGGTTTCCAGGGCACCGCGTTTCACTCCGCCACATGGGATCACCACCACGACCTGACGGGCGAGCGGGTGGCGGTGATCGGCACGGGCGCCTCGGCGATCCAGTTCGTACCGGCCATCCAGCCCAGGGTGAGTCGGCTCCACGTCTTTCAGCGCACACCCCCGTGGATCATGCCGCGCCCGGATCGACCGGTGACCGCCGTCGAGCGGCGTGTGTACCGGGCGCTTCCGGCAGCTCAGAAGCTGATGCGAGCCGGCATCTACGCCGCGCGCGAGCTCATCGTCCTCGGCTTCATGCACCCGTGGGCAAACGCCGCCGGGCCCGAGCGCATCGCGCGCCGGCACCTCGCCCACCAGGTGCCCGATCCCGAGGAGCGGGCCAGGCTCACTCCGAACTACACCTTCGGCTGCAAGCGCGTTCTGATCTCGAACGACTACCTCCCCGCTCTCACCCAGCCCAACGTCGAGCTCGTGACGGACGGCATCTCGGAAATCCGGCCGCGATCCGTGGTCAGCCCGGACGGAACGGAGCGCGAAGTCGACACCATCATCTTCGGCACGGGGTTTCACGTCGCCGACCTGCCGGCGGCCGCCCGGCTGCGCGGGCGGGGAGGACGCCTGCTCGCAGACGTCTGGCAGGGGAGCCCGCAGGCCCACCGGGGCACCACGATCGCCGGCTTTCCCAATCTGTTCATGCTCACCGGGCCCAACACCGGCCTCGGCCACAATTCGATGGTCTACATGATCGAATCCCAGCTCGGATACGTGATAGGTTGCCTGAGGGCCATGGACGCGCGCGGGTCGGACACGGCCGAAGTGCGCCCCGAGGCTCAGGCCGCGTACAACGACTCGATCCAGGCCGCGACGGAGGGCAGCGTCTGGACGAGCGGCGGCTGCCGAAGTTGGTACCTCGGAGCCGACGGACGCAACCGCATGCTGTGGCCGGGCTTCTCTTGGCTCTCCCGCCGGGCGACACGGCGCTTTGATCCGGCCGAGTACATCCTCGAACCCGAGGCGGTGGCCGCTTAGTGCGCGACGTCCCCATCCGCGAAGAGGTCATCCGGCTCGGTCAGCTTCTCAAGCTGGCGGGGCTGGCGGCTTCGGGCGGGGAGGCACGGGCGATGCTCGAGGCCGGAGCCGTGACGGTCAACGACGAGGCGGAGGCCCGCCGCGGCCGTCAGCTGCGACGCGGGGACGTCGTCGCGGTCGGCGACGAGGCGGTCCGGGTCGCCTAGGGGCGAGCGAGCCCTTCGAGCAGCACCATCATCCGCGGTCGCGGGTGCCTATCCGCGTACTTTACTTAAGTATTTACATATGCCATACTTCTCCCGCAAGCAAATCCAACAAGGAGGAGAAGATGGATACCGAATCCACTTCTACGCAGGACAAGCAGATCACCGTCGACGTTCCGGAGGATCGGATCGCCGAGTTCTACGCCTGGTACGCGCGCTTCCTCGCTCGCACCGGCAGCCGTCGTGGGTATGGCCCGCGCGGCCGCCGCCACGGCCACGGCCCGCGGCACGGCTGCGGCCGGCGCTCCGAGGCGGCTGACACAGAGGCGGCCACGGTCGTCGTCTGATGGCGGACAAGCAGATCACCGTCGCCGTGCCCGAGGAGCGCGTTCCGGAGTTCTACGCCTGGTTCGCGACCTTCCTCACCGCTGAGCCCGGAAGCCCGGGTCCACGAGGCCGGCGGGGCCGTGGCCTGCACCGCCAAGCAGAAGCGCGGGACTGGTCTGAACGAGACTCGGAGCAGGCTGCGTGGCTGTACGGAAAGCTCGCGCCACCCGCGCGCGAGCTCTTCGATCTGCTCGCCGGCTCGCCTGGCCAGCGCTTCGCGGGCAACGACATCGCCGCGCGGCTCGGGCTTGGGGCGGGCGCCCACGGCGTGGCAGGGATCCTGGCCTGGCCGGGCCGGTACTGCCGCAAGCTCGGCCGGGCATTCCCCATCTCGACCACTGGCCGGGGTGACGGCGGCACGGACTACTCGATGACGCCGGAGGTCGCGGCCCTCTTCACCGCCGCTCGGGCCGCGGCGGCCCCGCTCAGCTGAGCGGGGCCGCCGCCGCAGGGCCGGTCGGTCAGCCGGCGAGGAACTCGTCGCGGGCCTCGACGGCCGTGTCGGGGTGATCTGAGAACAGTCCGTCAACTCCGAGCGCGAAGAACTTCGCGTATTCGGCGAAGGCGTTGCCGAAGCCGGAGGGATCCGTTCCCAGCTTCAGGGCCGCCGGGAGGAAGTTGTTCTCGTTTCGGAACGTGTAGGGAGTCACGAACAGGCCCGCGTCGTGCGCGTCATCGACGAAGCTCGTGGGCTCGAGCCAGTTCCCCGCGGCGTCCTTGGGGACGATGTAGTTCTTGAACGGACCGACGCCGTCGGCGTACTCCGCGATCTCTTCCAGGCCCTCCGGCGTGGCGAGATCGGCGTAGGTCCGGTCGTCGCCCGCCTTGACGAAGTCGTAGGGCTGCACCTCCGGGTCGTCGAGCAGCTGGACGAGCGGCACGTCGATCCTGCGATCCAGGCGCTGAAGGTTGCGCACCTCGAAGGACTGCACGATCACGTTGTCCGACGGGCCGTCGATCTCGTTGCGCCGCAGCGCGCGGACGAGCGGACCCTCGAGCGGGAGGCCGATCGAGCGGAAGTAGGTCGGGTGCTTGGTCTCGGGGATGATCCCGATTTCGCGGCCCAGCTCCTCCGACAGCTCCGTCTGCAGGTCGATGACCTCCTGGAAGGTCGGGATCTCGTAGCGCCCGTCGTACAGCGTGTTGCGCTGACGCAGGGCAGGGATGCGCTCCTTGGCGCGGAGGGTCTTGAGCTCGGCGAGCGTGAAGTCCTCGGTGAACCACCCCGTGAGGGTCGTCTTGTCGATCGTCTTGGTGGTCTTGCGGTTCGCGAACTCGGGCTTGTCGGCGACGTTCGTCGTCCCGGAGATCTCGTTCTCGTGGCGGGCTACGAGGATGTGATCCTTGGTGGAGACGAGATCGGGCTCGATGTAGTCGGCGCCCATGCGGGCGGCGAGCTTGTAGCTGGCGAGCGTGTGCTCGGGTCGATACCCCGAGGCGCCGCGATGGCCGAACACGAGGGGGCCGCCGTCGAACGGCTCGTACGCACGATCACCGCTCACGGTGGCGGCTGGGGCGGGACCGGCCGCGATGCCGGCGGCGACGAGGGTGGCGAACGCTGCGGCGACGAGGCGCCGGGCGCGGGCTGGGATTGGGAACATGAACCCAACCCAACCGTGTCCGTGTCGCCAGGGAGTGAACGGACGGTGACCCGGGTGCGCCGGACTACGTGGCAGGTACGGCCTGCTCCCGCCGGCCGACCGCGTCGGCCGCCCGCATGGGGGCCGGCATGAGGGCGGCGCCGCCGAGCACCATGATGAAGGCCACGGTCCGAGCCACGACCTCAAGGGCATCGCCGCCCATGGGGTCTCCGAACACGACCACTCCGGCAAGGATCGCCGACATGTTGGCGGCCACGGACGTCACGGCGATCACCGCCACGCCCTCGCCGATCTGGAGGCTGCGAGCCGATGCGAAGAACGAGGCGACCGCCGCGACGACGGCGAGACCGACCCACGGAAGGCCTCCGATCACGTCCCCGCTGACCGCCTTGATGGCGACGTCGGAGATCCCGAACCCAAGACCGGCAGCTGCTCCCAACAGGACCCCCTCCTGCACGCGCACCCGCTCCATCCGATGCGAGAAGATCAACAGGAGACCGATGCCGACGGCGGCCCCTTCGAACAGGATCATCGCTCCGACCGAGAACTTGGCGTGGTCGTCCCCGGAGGCCTGTCCGGTGATGCCGAGCAACGCCAGCGCGGTGGCGACCAGGATGACGCCGACCCACTGGCGACGACCCAGGGAGAAGCCGAAGTAACGCTCGGCGAGCACGGCGAGGAGCACGAACCCGCCCGAGAGAACAGCTTGCGCCACCGACAGAGGGAGAAGGGCGAGGGCCGCGACGTGACAGAGGAACGCGACGACGGCGATGGCCCATCCGATCGCGAACCAGCGCGAGCGGAACAGGTCGGCGGTGCTGCGCAACGGGTGGTGCATGTCGACGTCCGGCGCGGCCACTGCCCCGCGGTGCTTGAACAGGAACGCCAGGTTGGTCCCGAGCGCGGAAGCCAGGGCCGTGGCAAGGCCGGCTGCGAGGGTGAGGGTCTCGCCGCCCACGTCAGGACGATCCGTGCGACGCCATGCCAGAACGCTACTCCGAATGACGGAGCCAAGGCGGCACGCGCGACGAGCTTGCCCGGCGTGCTCCATCGCTCTAGGCTCGCTCAGACGATGAGCGCAAGCACGCCAGACCCGCCGAGCCGGGGAGAGGCGCTCGACGCAGCCGCCGAGGCGGTGCGAGGCGCGCGGACCACCGATCGCGACGCGATCCTCGAAGCGCAGCATGTTCTTCGACACGCCGAGAAGGCCCACGATCGTGCAGTGCATGAGGCCGAGAAGCGCCTTCGCGACGGAAGCGCCGACCGCGGCGCTGCCGAGGAAGCCTTCGCCGCGGCGCACGCCGACCGGCTTGGTGTAGCCGAGGCCCGCCCGCTGCTCGACCGCGTCGTCGGGCGCCTCGAGACCGAGGAGGAGGTGCTCGACATGGTGGCCGGCATCTCCGCCGGCCACGACGGTGTGATGGTCGTGACGAGCCGGCGGGTGCTCTTCGTCGCTCCTCGACGAACGCTGGACGTTCCCTACGACGAGGTGGACGCGGTGAAGATCCATGGGCGGCACTTCGGTGCGCGGGCGACGATCGTCGCCCGCGGCGCCAAGAACGTGATCAGCGGCCTGAGTCCCGTTCGGGCGGCTGAGATCGGCGAGCTGCTCGAGGAGCGGGTCGGCGGCGCGCGGTGAGTTCCAGGAACGGTCGAGCACGGGCCGGCGGGTACCGGCGATCCTCCTGGTGGCCACGATGCTGCTCGCGGTGGCGGTTCTCGCGCTTCGGGCGAGTCTGGTGGGCCTGACACCGGAGCGCGGGCGGCAGCCCTGCCGCAGCCGCCGGACTCCAAGGCGCCGCTCGGGGCTCCGCCACACTGGATCCCCAGCGACGAGTGGGTGATGCAGCACTGGCTCCCCTTTGACGAGGCGCGACTTCTGCGGCTGCTGCAGGTCGAGCGTTCGACGCTGTGGCGCCATCTGCGAGACGACCGGCGGACGCTCGCACAGCTCGCAGAGCGACACGGCTGGCCGGATCCACGGGCGTTGGCGTCGGCGCTGGTGGCGCCGCGGCGAGCAGCGGTCGGGTCCGGCAAGGCGCGCGAGCTCGAGGCTCGCGCCGTGCAGACTCTGACCCGAGGCCATCTGGCCCAGCACCTCCTATTTCACTCGCTCCATCAGGACGCGGTGCCTGACCGCGCCCGAACCATCTTCGGCACGCCCAACCCCGACCGGTTCCAGCGACTGCGCCGGCTCGACATCTCGCCGCTGCAGATCGCCCGGATGAACGGTCGGTCGGGCGCGCAGGTCCGCCTGCGATCAGAAGTGTCGCTTCGCGAGCGCGCGGCGGCCGGAGTCCGTGCCGGCGACCTCTCCGAGAGGCAGGCCGAGCTTCTGGTGGCCCGCCAGCTCCGGCAACTCCCGCGCTGGCTCTCGGAGTCGCACTACAACGGCCCTCCGCGGACGAATCGAAAGGGGCGGCTCTCCGAGCGCCCGAAGCCCGCCTGGGCGGCGCCCGCCATCACCGCCGACGGAACCCGTGTCGTCATGGAGGCCTACGAGCCGACGCTTCCCGTGGCGCTCGAGCGCGGCGAGATCGGTCCCGGAGATAGATGCGCGACTCGCCGTGGCGCGGGCCGGCGCCGGGGCACCACGCGACTCGTCAGCCGAGCTGGCGGACGCCCTATGGCCGGCTTCGCATCCGAGCCGGCGATCTCCGCCGACGGCTCGGCCGTCGCCTTCTCGTTGGCTTCAACCAGCGTGCTGCACTCGACGAGCCGCGACCGTCCGGCGCAGCGGGTGTACCTGCGCGATCTCGGCGGTGGACGAACGCAGGCGGTCAGCGCCCGGCGCGGATACGCGGGGCAGCCGAGCGTGAGCGCGGACGGCGCGCGGGTCGCGTTCACGGCGGACGAGGGCGGTCCCGTCCTGCGGGTGCGACTGGCGGACGCGTCGGGCGGCGGTTCGGCGTCGCTCGCGGTGGTGTCGTCCTATCCCGCCGCCGCGATCGGCAGCGGCGGCCGGCGACATCTCTGCCGGCTGCAACCGCCGGCATGGTGAGCCGCTCGACTTAGGAGACGTGACCGTCTCAGGCGAGAGGCACAAGGCGGGTCGCGGCGGCCTTCCATGATGCGATGACCTCTGCGCCGG
>JAABUN010006696.1_pt1 | contig 13040 bp, 10 predicted proteins | sample 5559311 | NCBI WGS metagenome assembly JAABUN01 (sample SAMN10711877, study PRJNA513370) | rock metagenome | isolation source: Antarctica rocks | place: Antarctica: Victoria Land, Siegfried Peak sud | reverse complement strand
CGATCACCGTCACGGAGGCGGGCTATCTGCACGGCAGCGATGGGCGGCTGAACCTGACTGAGGACATCAAGGAGGATCTCGCCGGATTGCGCCGGGACCCCGCTGCCCCGGTGCGCACGCTGCCGGCAAAGCTGGTCGCCGGCCTGCTCGCCCGCCGCGACGCGGGGGCCGGCCCCTTGACGATCCTGTCCTGCGACAACCTGCCCCACAACGGCCGCGTCACCCGCTCCGTGGTCACCGACTTCGCCGCGGAGGTCGACCGGTCCCTGGCTGACTGGGTCGAGGCGAACATCGACTTCGCGTCATCGATGGTCGACCGGATCACCCCGGCCAGCACTGACGAAGACCGGGAGACCGTCGCCGCGGCGCAGGGCTACGTCGACGCCGCTCCCGTGCCGACCGAACCGTTCAGCGAGTGGATCGTCAGTGGGACCTTCCCGGCGGGTCGTCCCGCCTGGGAGGCGGCCGGTGCGCAGGTCGTCGCCGACGTGGCCCCGTACGAGCAGCGCAAGCTCTGGTTGTTGAACGGGTCGCATTCCTTGCTGGCCTACGCCGGCAGCGTCCGGGGTCATGCGTTCATCGACCAGGCGATCGCAGATCCGGATTGCCGGCACTGGGTCGAGCTGTTCTGGGACGAGGCCGAGCGGCACCTCCTGCTCACCGGATCGGAGGTCAGTGAATACCGGGAGGCACTGCTGACCCGCTACGCCAATCCGAGGATCCGGCACCGGCTGGCCCAGATCGCCGCCGACGGTTCCACCAAGCTCGGCGTACGGATCCTGCCGGCTCTGCGCGCCGAACGGGCTTCCGGTCACCTCCCGTTGGGCTGCGTTACCGCGCTGGCCGCTTGGGTGCTCCACCTGCGTGGCCACGGCGCACCGGTGCAGGACGTGGACGGCGACCGTTTCGTAGCCGCCGCCCAGGCCGACGATGCGGTAGACGCGGTTTCTGCTGTGCTGGCTCTGCTGGACCCGACCCTGGCCGCTGACCCCGAGCTGGTGGATGCCATCGAGGCCCAGGCCGCCACCCTCGCGCCGGGCGCGGATCAGAAGGTCAGCGTGTGATGACGACGTCGACGAGCTACCGCACGGAACCGGGCGACCCGCACCGGGCGGCGTTGATCGGCGGCGTCGGGCAGCAGCTGAGCGACGTGGAGGTGACGGCATTCGTGCAGCGGTCCTTCGCTGCGGTCGATGTCGATGGACTCCGGGTCTGCCTGGTCGTTCCCGACGGCACCCGGAGCTGTCCGCTGCCCCTGCTGATGCGGGCGGTGCACGCCGCGCTGGACGAGCGGGCGCGGGAGGTGACGGTGCTGATCGCGCTCGGCACGCATCAGGGGATGAGCGAAGAGCAGCTCGCCCGGCATCTGGGCTACCTGCCGGGCCGAGCCGAGGAGACCTACCCGGGCTGGACCATCCTCAACCACGAGTCCTGGCGGACCGATACCTACGTCTCGTTGGGCACCATCGACTCCGAGCGGCTGACCGAGCTCACCGGCGGCCGGATGACCGACGAGTCCGTCGAGGTCCGGATCAACCGGCAGGTGGCCGAGGCGGACGTCGCCATCGTGGTCGGTCCGGTCTTCCCGCACGAGGTCGTCGGCTTCTCCGGGGGGAACAAGTACTTCTTCCCGGGCGTGTCCGGTCCGGAGCTGATCGACCTGTCGCACTGGGTCGGGGCCTTGATCACCAGCGCGGAGATGATCGGCACCCGCGGAGTGACGCCCGTCCGGGCGCTGATCAACGAGGCGGCGACCCTGATCCCGGCGCGGCGGCTGGCGCTGTGCCTGGTGGTCCGGTCGGGGCGAGACACCCTGCACGCCGCGGCCTTCGGCACGCCGGAGGACGCGTGGGCGGCTTGCGCAGAGATCTCCGCCGAGACCCACGTCAGCTATCGCGATGTTCCGGTGAAGCGGGTGCTGTCGATCATGCCGACGAAATACCAGGACATCTGGACCGCGGCCAAGGGCTTCTACAAGCTGGAGCCGATCGTCGCTGACGGTGGTGAGGTGATCATCTACGCTCCGCACATCACCGAGGTATCGGTGATGCATCCACATATCACCGAGATCGGCTACCACTGCCGGGATTACTTCCTCGGTCAGTGGGAACGCTTTCGCGGTGTGCCCTGGGGCGACCTCGCCCACTCCACCCATCTGCGGGGACAGGGCACCTGGGACGCCGAGCGCGGCGAGCAGAACCGGGTCACGGTGACGCTGGCCACCGGCATCGCGGAAGCGACGGTCCGGGCGGTCAACCTGAACTACCTCGATCCGGTCGAAGTCGACGTCGCTGGCTACGAAGCCGATCCCGACACCTTCGTGGAGCCGCAGGCCGGCGAGGTGCTCTACCGGCTACGTCCGGACCGGCCCAGCACCGGAGCGCCGGCTGAACCGTAGGCTCGCGCTGCTCGTCGCCGGCACCTTCTTCATGGAGATCCTGGACGGCACCATCGTGGCCACCGCGGCGCCCGCGATCGCCGCCGACCTCGGGGTGGCCCCCGTCGATGTCAACGCGGTGCTGACCGGCTACCTGGTGGCGCTTGCCGCCGGCACCTCGATCAGCGGCTGGTTGGCGGCCCGCTTCGGTAGCCGACGTGTCTTTCTGACCGGCGTCGCGATCTTCACCCTCGCGTCGGGTCTGTGCGCGGCCAGTCCGGATCTGGCGGCCATGGTGGTCAGCCGCATCCTGCAGGGCCTGGGCGGCGCCCTGATGGTCCCGGTGGGCCGGCTGGTGGTGCTGCGTTCGACGGCCAGAGCCGAACTGCTACCGGCCATCGCCTATCTCACCTGGCCAGGGCTGGTCGCTCCAGTGATCGCTCCGAGCCTTGGTGGCTGGATCGTCACGGCCGCCAGCTGGCACTGGATCTTCCTGATCAACCTGCCGTTGGGCGCGTTGGCGTTCATCGCCGCCGTACGGGTCGTGCCGCCGTTCAGCGAGCCGACCGTCGCGCCGCTGGACCGGCGCGGTTTCATCCTGACCGCCGGGGCCCTGGTCAGCGTGCTGGTCGGGCTCGAGCTGATCCGGCCCGCCGGGAACCCAGCGCTGGCCGGCGTGAGCCTCGCCGTTGGCGCGCTCTTCTTGGTCGCCGGAGTGCGGTGGTTTCGCCGCGCCCCGAACCCACTGCTCGACTTCACGGCACTGCGACTGGCGAGCTTCCGGGCGGGCAACGTCGGCGGGTCGGTCTACCGGATGGTGATCAGCGCCGTGCCCTTCCTCATCCCGTTGCTGTTCCAGGTGGGGTTCGGCTGGTCGGCCGCTCAGGCGGGACTGCTGCTGATGGCCCTGTTCGTCGGCAACGTCGGCATCAAGCCCCTCACCACGCCGGTGATTCGCCGCTACGGCTTCCGGACCGTGCTGCTGGTCGGGGTCGGCGGCGGGTTGATCGCGTTGCTCGCCCTGGCTTGGTTGGGACCGGACACCCCGGTGCCGGTCATCGCGGCCGTGCTGGTGGTGAGCGGCGCGCTGCGCTCGGTGGGCTTCAGCGCGTACAACTCGCTCCAGTTCGCCGACGTCGCGGACGCCCATCTCTCCGGGGCCAACGTGGTGTCGGCCACGATGCAACAGGTGGCGACGGCCCTCGGGGTCTCGGTCGCGGCACTGCTGCTGCGGCTCGGCGAGGTTGCCGCCGACGGACCGACCGATCTGGTCGCCTACCGGGTCGCCTTCTGGGCGCTGGCCGCCTTGATGATCATCCCGCTGGCCGGCGCGGTCCGGCTGCCGGCGACGGCCGGGCACCAGGTGACGGGCCGCCGACCCTGACGAGGATGGACCTGACGAGGATCGACCTGACGAGGATGGACCTGACGAGGATGGACCCGACGTCAGACCACCGCCGGCAGGCTCTTGGTAGCCCAGGCGAAGGAGATCCGGTGGGACTCGTACCGGGAGTCGATGCTCGGCTCGTCGATCTCGATCATGAAGTCCCCGTCGTAGTCGTCGGGCAGTGCCGCGAGCACCGCGTCGAAGTCGATCACCCCGGTGCCGGGCTCGGACCACAACCGCTTGCTGGCCTGCAGCTCCTGGTAGGTCTTGCCCTCGGCCGCCGGGCTGCCGTCGAGGAAGTCCGGGAAGCAGTCCTTGATGTGAATGGCCCCGACCCGATCGGCGTAGCGGGCGATGAACGTCGCCGGATCGATGCCCGCCCAGCGCAGATGCCCGGTGTCGGGGCCCAGCCCGATCATGTCCGGCCCCAGGTCGTCGAGCAGCGTGCAGATCTCCTCCTCGGTCTCGAAGACGCCGCCCACGTGCGAGTGGTGCAACGGCCGGAGCCCCTCGGACTGGAGCACCTGGCAGATGATGCCGCAGTTCTCGACCGCGAGCGCGAGCCGGTCGGCGTTGAAGTCGGCCCCTACTCCCGGACGACCCCGGCGAGCGGCGACGAAGACCGAGGACACCATCGTGCGGTCCAGCCCCAGCTCGACCTGGTCGGCGGCGAAACGCTTGGCTCGGGCCACCTCGTCGGAGATATCGATGGTCTCGTCGAAGGGGGAGCTGAACAGGCTCACTGACGGCTCCAGCCCGTACTGGCTGATCCACTCCTGGTAGTCCGCGGCGGTCATGCCTTCGGGTACGTCAGCCTTGACCGCCTTGATCCCGATCGCGGCAAAATCGGTGAAGGCGTTCTCGAAGACCGCCTTCGACTTGTCCACCCGGCCGTCCCGGTTCCAGTACGGAATGGGGTTCGCCGCGATCCGGGGGGTCCGGCGGCCGTTCATGCGAGACGCACCGGAAGGCCGGTCCGGGCCGACTCGTACGCGCCCGTGATGATGCCGATCGCCTGCCGGTTGGTGGCCAGGTCGACGCGTACGGGCTCGGTCCCGGCCACCGCGGCGAGGAAGTTCTCGTACTGCGCGCGGTGCGCGGCGGTGGACATGGCGCCGGGGTTGCTGCTCGCCGTCAGGGTCGCGGTCTCGGTCGGCGCGTAGTCCGCCACCTGGTTCAGCGACGTGGAAGTCGATCCCATCATTTTTTCCTCCCGTTCGGTGCCCTGCGGGGTGACGTGGACGAAGGTCAGCACGTCGTTGTCGATGATGATCGATCCCTGGTCGCCGTGCACCTGCAGCCGTGCGCTCAGCCCGGGGTAGGCAGCGGTGGTCGCGTGCAGCACCCCGAGTGCGCCGCTCTCGAACCGGACCACCCCGACCGCGACGTCCTCGGTCTCGATCCGCTCGTGGGCGAGGACGCCGGTGTAGGCGAACACCTCGACCGGCCGGCCCATGGTGGCGACCAGCAGGTCCACGGTGTGCACACCCTGGTTCATCAGCGCCCCGCCGCCGTCGAGGTCCCAGGTGCCGCGCCAGTCGCCGGAGTCGTAGTAGCTCTGGCCGCGCCACCAGTCGATGGAGGCGATCCCGGAGGTGAGCCGACCCAGTTCTCCCCGGGAGATGGCGGCCACCGCGATCTCGGTCGACGGGTCGAAGCGGTGCTGCGAGATCACGGCAACCTGGGTGCCGGCCTGTTGCTGGGCAGCCGAGATCTCGTCGGTCTTGGCCACGTTGATCTCGGCGGGCTTCTCGATGATGACGTGCTTCCCGGCCCGCAGCGCCTTGATCGCGACCTCGGCGTGCCGGCCGGTCGGTGTGCAGACCGACACGATGTCGATCTCGGTGGCGACCAGCGCGTCGCCGAGGGCCGAGAAGGCTGTGCCTCCGTGCTCGGCCGCCAGCTTCTCAGCCCGGTTCAGATCGAGGTCCACGACCGCGACGAGCTCGATCCGGTCGGCGAGCTCACTGACGACCCGACCGTGCTGGGTGCCGATGACGCCGGCGCCGACCAGGGCGAGCCGGACGCGTCCGGCCGGGGGAAGGGTTGGGGTGCTCACGCGTACTCGATCCGTTCCTCGTCGAGGATGTCGGTGAACGCCTTCCAGGCGCTCGTCCACAGCTCGGTTCCGGAGAACCCGCCGGTGGCACTGAAGTTGCCGAGGTGGGGCTCGAGGGAGAAAAACCCGTCGAAGCCGTCCGCGCGCAATGCTCGCACCGTCTGCACGAGCTCCCCGTCACCCTGTCCGGCGACGACCACCGAGCCGTCGTCGGCGACCGCGTCCTTGATCTGGACGTAGGCCAGGTGGGGCCGCAGATCGGTGTACCCGTCGGTGAAGGGTCGGACTCCGACCTGGACGAAGTTGGCGGGGTCCCAGGCGAGCCGCAGGTGGTCGGAATCGACTGCCGTCACGATGTCGAGACAGCGCCGGGGGATGTCGCCGTAGATCTCCTTCTCGTTCTCGTGCAGCAGGATGACGCCCGCCTCCTCCGCCAACCGGGCCAGCGCACGCATCCGGTGCAGCACCTCGTCCCGGTGCTGATCGGGATCGTCCTCGGCGGGGATGAAGAACGAGAAGATCCGGACGTACGGGGCACCGAGCCGATTGGCGACGACCGCAGCGTGGCGCATCCGGTCCAGATGCGGAGCGAAGTCATCGGTGATCTTGATCTTGCCGATCGGCGATCCGATGCTCGAGACCAGGAGACCGTGTTGGTCGAGCAGTTGCTGCACCGTGGTGAGTTGATCTTCGTCGAGGTCGAGGATGTTCACACCCCACGCGCTCCGGATCTCGACGTAGCGCACATCGAGACCGCGAATCACCTGGCACTGCTCAGCGAAGTCGTCGCTGATCTCGTCGGAGAAACCGGACAGGGTCCACATCAGTGTTACTTCCTTTCCCTGGGACACCTCATTGAGTCATCGGTCCGGGACCTGCGGCCACTGGTTGCCGTAAGTTGTCTCAGGTGAGCTCCGACGGTGACGCTTCCCCACGCAGCCCGTCGATCTACGACGTGGCCCGGGAGGCCGGGGTCTCGGCGTCCACGGTCTCCCGGGCCCTGTCGAAGCCCGGGCGGGTCAGCTTCGCGACAGCCGAGCACGTCCGCACGGTGTCGGAGAGGCTCGGCTATCGAGCCACCACCACCCGCCGCGCGATCGAGGGCGAACATCCGCAGACGCTGGCGATGATGGTGGCCGACATCACCAACCCGGTCTTCTTCGGCATGATCCGTGGAGCGGAGCGGACCGCGATGCACGCCGGATACAGCTTGGTGCTGGTGGAGTCGCAGGAGTCGGAAGCGAACGAGAAGGCGACACTGGAACGGATCGAGCCTATCGTGGCCGGGGTCATCCTGACCTCGTCCCGGATGGCCGACGGACCGATCCGTACGCTCGCCAAACGGATGCCGGTGGTGGTGCTCAACCGACTGGTCGACCAGGTGCCTTCGGTGGCGTGCGACAACATCAAGGCGATGAAGCGGGTGGTCGAGCACCTGGCTGGTCTCGGCCACCGCTCGATCACCTATCTGGCCGGGCCGGACGCCTCCTGGGCGAACAGTCAACGGTGGCGCGGCGTCCTGGAGGCTGGCCACGAGCTCGATCTGGTCATCCGGCAGCTGGGTCCCTTCCTGCCGACCATCTCGGGTGGCCGTCAGGCTGCGGAGAGGTGGGCGAAGGCCCGAACGAGCGCGGTGGTCGGTTACAACGACCTGATGACGATCGGGTTCGTGGAGGCCATCAGCGAAGCCGGCCTGCAGGTGCCGCGGGAGATCAGCGTGGTCGGGTTCGACAACATCCGCGACGCGACGATGATCCGTCCCCAGCTGACGACCGTCGCTTCACCTCTGGTCAGCCTGGGATCGGCGGCCGTGAACCACCTGCTGAAGACCAGCGTCATCCCGGTGCGCCGCGACGACCGCGTCGTGCTGCCGGCTCGAGTCGTGGTCCGCGGGTCGTCCGGGCCGGCGTGCGGCCGCTGAGCCGGTCGAGGCGCGGATGCTCAGATGCACCGACAGCGTGGTGGTACCGCTGGCCGATAGATCCGTCACGCCGATCTGCTCGAGGAGGAGGGTCGTGGCCAGCCTGCCCGCCTGGACGATCGGTGCCGTGAGCGTGGTGAGCGGCGGGTTGCAGAAGTCGGCGCCGAAGATGTCGTCACACCCCACCAGGCTGACCTCGTCCGGGACGACGATCCCGCGGGCCGTGAACCGCTGCAGCATGCCGATCGCCAGCAGGTCGTTGAACGCCACGGCCGCGGTCGCGCCGGTGTTGAGGAAGGCGTCCGCGGCGGCCGGCGCGGAGATGCTCTTCGGGATGTAGGGCCCGACCCGCACGATCTCCAGGCCGAGCCGGTTGCCCGCATCGACGCAGCCCCGCCAACGCTCACGATTGGCCCACGAGACCTCCGGTCCGCCGATGTAGCAAACCCGGCGGTGGCCGAGCGACGCGAGGTGCTCGATAGCCTGCTCGACGGCTGGTCGGCTGTCCATGATCACACTGGGCACGCCCATCACCTGGCGGTTCACCGAGACCAGCGGTAGCCGATCGGCCGCCCTGCGGATGGCCTCGTCCGACAGCCTGGGCGCCGCCAGGATGACCCCCGCACACGTACGGCTCAACAGCTCGAGCGAGGCGTTCTCCATGTCCGCCGACTCTTCGGTGTCGACCAGCAGCTGGGTGTATCCCGAGGCTTTGAGCCGGTCCTGGGACCCCCGGATCAGGTCGAAGTAGAAGGGGTAGGTGATATCGGGCACGAGCAGGGCCACCGATCCCAGGTGCCGTGGTGGGGCCACCCGCGTCCCGCCGCACTGGTAGCCGAGCTCCCGGACCGCGAGCAGCACGGCGTCCCGGGTGGAAGGACTGATCCGGTCCGGTCGAGACATCACCCGAGACACCGTCGACACTGCGACGCCGGCACGCGCGGCCACGTCGCGCATGGTGATCTCTCGGCGCTGCATCGCCCTTCCTTTCGGCCCGTCGACGGGCCGGGTGGCAACCCGTGACAACACTTGGCAATCCGTTGCCAGCATCTTTGCACGGATGCGAGCATCCGTATCAGCCCTTGCAGTGATGCCGGTGTCACTCGCCAACGGAGGGTTCGTTCGAAGAGGAGCAACCCATGGGTTCCACGAGATTGCGTACGGCAGCAGCCGTGGCGAGTGTCGGCCTGCTGGCCACGGTGGCCGCCTGCGGTGGCGGCGGCAGCGGCAGCGGCGGCGGGAATGAACCGCTCAACGTGTTGGTCGCTTCCAATTCCCAGTTCCCCACGGAGCAGCAGCAGTGGTTTAAGACCACCTCCGAGAAGTTCAAGGCGGCGACCGGGAGCGAGGTGAAGTTCGAGACCTTCGCCACGGCCAACGACGAGCTGACCAAGATCCAGACGTCGGTCGTCTCGGGCAAGGGCCCGGACGTCTACGGTCTGGGCACCACCTTCACCCCGACGGCCTACTCGACCAACGCCTTCGTCAAGCTCGACGACGCGGCCTGGCAGAAGCTGGGCGGCAAGGACAAGTTCGTCCCGTCGTCGCTCGGCATCTCCGGCCCTGACGACGCCAACCAGATCGGGATCCCGTTCGTCAGCCGCCCGTTCGTGATGATCTACAACAAGGAACTGTTGAAGAAGGCCGGCATCGACAAGCCGGCGACCACCTGGGACGAGCTCACCCAGCAGGCCAAGACGATGACCAAGGGTGACGAGCGCGGACTTGCCCTGGCGTACAAGGACAACTTCGACCCGTGGAAGCTCATCTGGGGCATGTCGACCCAGGCCGGAAACCCCATCATCGACGGATCGACGGTGAAGATCGATGACCCCACCGTCAAGAAGGCTTACCAGACCTACTTCGGATGGCTGACCACGGACAAGGTCGTCGACCCGGCCGCGGTGGGCTGGAACAACTCCCAGGCCATGGCGGCGTTCGGTGAGGGCAAGACCGGCTACTTCCTGTACAGCTCCACCCTCGCTGGACTGACCTTGGACAAGAGCGCGGTGGCCGGTAACTACGACTACGCGTTGATGCCGACCGTCCCCCCGGGTGCGACCAGCCGTCCTGGTGATGGCGTCGAGGCCGCCAGCATCCTGTCCGGTGACAACCTCGTGGTCGCGGACTACTCCAAACACAAGGATCGCGCGTTCGAGTTCGTCAAGATGATCACCGACGAGGAGGCGCAGCTGGAGTACTACAAGCTGTTCGGGAACCTGCCGACCAACGCCGCGGCAGCGCAGTCCTTGTCGTCCGACCCCAAGCTCGCTGTCGCCGCGCAGGCCCTGGAGAAGTCGAAGGCCACTCCCTTCAACGGCGGCTGGGGCGACGTGCAGCTGGCTCTGACCAATGTGGTGGTCCAGACCATCCCCGAGCTGTCGGCCGGTTCGGTGAGCGACGCGAGCCTCAGCGGTCGCCTCGCCGACGCCCAGAAGGCCGGTCAGTCCGCGGTTGATCGCGCCAAATGACGAGCCATGACTGAGACGACCGTGGCTCGGACCCCGCTCCAGGCGGAGCGGGGTCCGGCCCCGAGGAGGCGCAAGTCGATCACCGACCGCCAACGCCCGTTGTGGATGCTGGCCCCAGGCGGAGTCCTGATGACGGTCGTCATCATCATCCCGTTGATCATCGGCCTGTACATCGCCGCGACTGATCTCGACCAGTACACGCTGCGTCGATGGGTCAATGCCCCCTTCGTGGGGGGTCAGAACTTCGTCGAGGCGATCACCGGCACCCCTCTGCTGCGTTCCATCTGGATCAGCGTGTCGTTCGCGTTGCTCTCCACGATCGTGGCGGTCCCGCTCGGGGTCGCTGCAGCGATCGTCACCCAGAACGCGTACCGGGGCCGGGCCCTGGTCCGGGCGATCTTCCTCGTCCCCTACGTGCTGCCGTCCTTCGTCGTCTCGACCGTCTGGCGCACGATGCTCCAGCCGGACGGCATCGTGAACTCGCTGCTCGCCCGGATCGGCGTCGACGGGGGGCTGTGGCTGAGCGGACCTCAGTCGTACTGGACGCTGGTCCTGGTCGAGATCTGGGCCTCCTGGCCGTTCATCTACCTGCTGGCCCTGTCAGGCCTGCAGTCGGTCGACAGCGAGGTCCACGAGGCCTCGGCCCTGGACGGCGCCCCATGGTGGAACAAGCTCCGCTACGTCATCTTCCCCTACGTGCGAGGACCGGTGGCGCTGGCTTTCCTGCTGTCGACGCTGAACCACATCAACAACTTCACCCTGCCGTACGTGCTCTTCGGAGCTCCAGCGCCGGACGCGGTGAACGTGCTCCCCATGCTGGTCTACGTCACCAGCTTCCAGAGCTTCCGGTTCGGGCTCAGTGCCGCCATGGCCGTCGTCTCCCTGATCTTGATCCTGATTCCGCTGTTCATCTACCTGCGCGCCGTCAAGCTCGACGTGCACGAGCGAGGAGGGCAGACATGAGCGCCGACGCCACCGCCGTGGCGACCGCCAGCACCGGTGTGGCGGCCGTGGGGCCGAGGTCCACCCGCCGGGGCCCCACCGTCGGCCGCAGCGACGTCTTCCGGTTGATGCCGCGCTGGCTGATCGTGCTACTGACCATCGTGCTGAGCATCGGGGTCCTGATCCCGATCCTCTACATCTTCCTGGCCTCCTTGAACAGCGACCTCGGGGTGGCCAGTGGGGAGTTCTTCCCCAGCAGGCTGTCCGGGGAGAGCTACACCAAGATCTGGACGACCGTCGGGTTGAGCCGTGCGCTGATCAACAGCCTGGTCGTCAGCGGGACGGTGGCCGTCGCCTCGGCCCTGCTCGGCACGGTGACCGCGTACGTTCTGGTGCGGTACGCCTTCCGCGGCCGGGTCACGATCCTCCGCGCACTGCTCGGTCTGCAGAGCATCCCGGGGACCCTGATGCTGCTGCCGGTCTTCGTGCTGTTCTCCTCGGCCGGCAGCTATCTGGGCGTGACCGTGATCGGGACCCGCTGGGGCCTGTTCATCGCCTACCTCACCTTCGCCCTGCCCTTCTCGACCTGGGTGATGGTGACCTACCTGCGGGGGCTGCCCCACGAGCTGGAAGAGGCGGCCCGGATCGACGGTGCCACCAGCACCGAGATCTTGCTGAAGATCATCATCCCGCTCAGCCGCCCGGCGATCGTGGTCTCCGGGATCTTCGCCTTCCTGCTCGGGTGGAACGACGTGCTGTTCGCCTCCATCATGACCCGACCCGAGACGCACACCGCCGCCGTCGCGCTGCAGGTGTTCGGGGCCACCCAGGAAGGCGGGGCGGTGCCGGTGTACTCCCAGATGATGGCCGCGTCGCTGGTCTGCGCCCTCCCGGTCGTGGTCCTCTACTTCGCGTTCCAGCGTTACCTGGTCGGCGGCCTCACCGCCGGGGGCGTGAAGTAGCAGCGATGGCGACCTCAGCGGTGGTGGGGTGCGGAGACATCTCCGTCGTGCACCTCGAGGCCATTCGAGAGACAGCGGGTGCCGAGCTGGTCGGCGTCTGCGATCTCGACCCCACCAGCGCGGCCGGCGCCGGCCACCGGTACGAGGTGCCCGCGTTCACCGACCACCGCCGGCTGCTAGCGGAGCTGCGCCCCGACGTCGTCCACGTCTGCACCCCCCACGACCAGCACGCCCCGGTCGCGGTGGACAGCCTGCACGCCGGCGCGAACGTCCTCCTGGAGAAGCCGCTCGCCCACACCGTGGCCGCCGCCGAGCAGATCGCGGGTGTCGCTGCCGAGCACCCCGGCTCGAAGGTGGGCGTCTGCTTCCAGAACCGCTACAACACGACGAGTCGGGCGATGCGGCGGCTGCTCGCCTCCGGAGCGCTGGGTGACGTGCTGGGTGGATCGGCTAGCGTCAGGTGGCGTCGGACTCCGGAGTACTACCGGGCGCGTCCGTGGCGTGGTCAGCGGGCGCGAAGCGGGGGCGGGGTGTTGATCAACCAGGCGATCCACACCCTCGACCTGCTGGAGTGGTTGGTCGGCGACGTCACTGCCGTCCGGGGAGACGTCCGCCACGACGGCCAGCACACCCCAGCCATCGACGTCGAGGACACCGCCCACTTGGTGCTCCAGCACGGTTCCGCGGTCCAAACCCTCTTCGACGCCACCACCCTGAATGTCTCCGACGAACCCGTGACGATCGAGATCGTCACCGAGAACGCCGTCCTGCACCTCCGAGGCGACCTGACGGTTAGCTACGGCGACGGCAAGGTCGAGACCGTCCAGGACACGCCGCCAGGAGAGAGCTTGGGGCGCAGCTACTGGGGAACCTCCCACCGGCTCCTGATCGACGACTTCTACCGTCGGCTACCTGATCCGA
>JAABUN010006695.1_pt1 | contig 13042 bp, 10 predicted proteins | sample 5559311 | NCBI WGS metagenome assembly JAABUN01 (sample SAMN10711877, study PRJNA513370) | rock metagenome | isolation source: Antarctica rocks | place: Antarctica: Victoria Land, Siegfried Peak sud | reverse complement strand
TTGTCGGCGTTTGCTTGTTTTACGTTGAACTCCCATAGTTGCCTCCGGTGGTCAGTCTCTCTTTTTTAACTGTCCACATTATCGGGGGAGTTCCAGCGATAGTTTCGTGAGAAGGGGATTCGATGCTCTGTTCTTTCTTGTCGAGAAGAGCGCATCCGCAACCACTGCCGCTCTGAGCGGATTTAAACCGGCTCGCGCGGGAGCGTGAAGCACGGACTTCGGTTTTCCCGAATGGTTGGAGCGAGATATTTGTCCCGGTTTCTTTTGTTGTTTCGGTTTTTCCGATTCGGAATTGCCGGGAGGAAGATGCACCGCTTTCCTCCCTTGCAGGCTGCGCCCCGAAGTGGACGCGCAAGGTTTCAGCAAGCCCATAGAACAACCGATTGCCGTTGCGTCGTCGCTCGTGGGCCGTCGCTAACAAGTGGCCCTGTTCGTCTTTAACTTCGATATAGCCCTGACGCACCAAGCTCTCGATGGCGTGGCAGACAGCGTCGGAACCGCGACCGGTGCGCGCTTTAAGTTGCCGATGAGAAAGCCAGTCGCTCTCTTTGCGCCCGCCGGTTTGTGGATCGTGCCAGCCCTGCGTCTGGCGGATAACGACACAGAGCAATTGCCACTCACTGCCCAATAACTTAGGCATCACCTCATCGAGCAGGGCATTGGGAATCGGTGTGTAGGAAGCCTTAGGTAGTTCTTGCGCCTCACGAGAGGTCGCGGCATCGGGTAGTTGCGTGGAAGACGCGGCAATTTGGCTTGGGTGCGACGCCATAACATACCGATAGGAATTAAATGGAAAGCCCGCTCACTCCTGGTGTTGAAAGCTCGGTTGGACGAGTGCTCCTTGGGCGAGCGGGCACACTCATACTATATTCGGTGAAGGGCGAGGTGCATGATATGACAGCGTGCAAGCGACGCACAGCATCCAATCTTCAACCTCATTATTTTCTTGCCGTTGACTTCCAAATACTCTCAATTCTTAGATCAACCCGATGTATCACACCGCGATAGAAAATTTCAGCCCAACGCCTTTGGCCTTTATTGTCGCTAAAAAAGTTTCGCTTTTCGATGGCGGCTGATAAGTCGCGCAATTCGTCGGCTTGATCTTCGGCTTTGTGCCGTCGTTTGCTTTCTCCGACTCCTTCCAAATCGCGCGCGAACTTATCCCGACTCAAAAATTATTCTGTTTCGTCAGGCAAAATGGTGAGTGCCGCCCAAAATTCTGCGCCCCCAGTCAACAAGACGAAATTTTGCGGCCTTCGCTGCTTACCCTGGCATTTTGTCGCTTTTCTCAACCCGTTTTTTCGTTGGTGTCTCAGTTGAGGTTTCACTGGCTTTGGCTCGGCACTCGGCGACGACCTCAATCGGAACCATTTTTAAGGCGATTGCCACCAGAGCAGGAATAATAATGGCGTCGTCCAAATGCCCGATGATCGGGATGAAGTCGGGAATGAGGTCAAAGGGCATCAGCGCATAACCGATAGCCAAACTCAAAAGCATTTTGGGTAAACGCGGTGTGCGTTCGTCGCGCAACACGAGTTGCAGCGTTTTAAATTCGCGCTTGAAAGTGCGCTGCACCGCTTGCAAAGTGCTTTTCAGGCTCCCTTGCGGCTGGGTTGAATTGGGGCCGCGCCAACCGAAAATTGAAAGGCAACGCGGCAGCAGAACGCCTCCTGGACAACGGGTTTGCAGCCATCCCAATCCAACGCCCAAAACGGCACCGGACAGCACTTGGTAAGGGTAGTGGGCCTCGGTTTCCATACGCGCCCAGCCGATGAGAACCGTGACGCCAAACCAAAGCGGCGCGAGGCGGGGATGAGTTTTGAAAACGAGCCAGGAGAGCGCCCAGGTCGAAACTTCATGGCCGCTCGGAAAGCCGTTCAAACCTTGGATCGGGCTGTTTTCCGGTCGGGGCGCGGGGATTAGCCACTGCATGAGCGGCACAATGAGATAAGTGCAAGCGACGACATCCACCCACCACCACACCGACGGTTGCACGCGAAACGGCTTCTTCGGAGCGCGGAAAGGCTGCAAGCAAAGCAGTCCCAAACTGAGCGCCAGAAAACCTCCGTAGATTAGCTGGCTGAGTGAGTGGCCGATGGGAAGGTTATAGGCTTCTCGTTCGACATCCAGAGCCGCGATGATAAGGGCGAAACCGGCCAACAGGGGCAGCCAGTAGATCGCACCAAAAGCTGAGAGAGCTTTGAAACTGGCGCGGTTTTTTCGCAAATGACGCTTCATCGCCGCGCCGCCAGCCGATATTCGAGAAGCGCCGCCAGCATTGCACCGAGCGGCGCCCACGCCAGCAAAATCAAGGCGGGCAACCTCGCCGCGCCCTGAACAGCCAGCTCCTTTGCGGTGTTTGTGGCTATATTGGCAGCGCGACTTCGGTCGAGAAATTGGTCGCGCCCCTGCCACGCTCGCATCGCGCCTTCTTTGGCTGCATCTTCCAAGAGGCCTTGCCCAAAGTCCGAAGCCGCTACGGTGCTGATTAAAATGCCAAACAAAAGCCCGGCCAACGGAGCGACCCAGGCACCCGCTTTACCGCGCCCGAACGATGTGCCGCGCCCGAACTCGCGCGACCCGGCGCCGATGAGTCCACCGCCGACAAACGCCACGACAACGCTTGCGCCCAGCATCCAAAGTCTCTCGCTTCCCGGCGTTAGACCCACGCGGCGCTGCACTGCCCACAAAATCGGCAGCGAGAGTGCGACCGCTACCAGACCAAAACACGCTTGACGTAGCGCGGCGCGAATCCAAATTCTCTTTAACATTCAACCTTCTCCTTTTTATTTCTTAAAGCACCGACTAAATACCAGACGATGGCACCATTTGCGACGAGAAGAGCCAGCGGCGCCAGAGTGAAGTGCTTGGCGACTTCGAGCAGTTCAAAGGGCAGAAACGAGCCGGTGACAACGACGGTTAAAAACTCGGCCCATCGCTTTTGCAGCAAGAGGCCCGTGCCCTCGGTCATGAGCAACCCCGCGTAAATAAAAGCCCCGATGCCAAGGCGCTGGAACTTCACCGGACTTATCGCATCCAGTCGGCTCAAAAGGCGGCGGATGAAATCGTTGTCGGTGTCGATTTGCAAGGCTGCCAGCCAATGCGCGACCTGAGCATCGGGATCTCTGGTGATGAGAAGCAGTAACCCCGCCCCAATCAAACAGAGAAGAAGTCCCTGAGCGAGCTTAAAGCCCGCGATGAGTCGAAGCCCTGTTGCACTCTTCATGGCGCGCTCCCGGCCACTTCGTCCATGTGGGCAACCGAACTTGATGGGGGTTTGTCCTTCTCTAACCAAGCGTAAAGCGTGGGCAAAACGAAGAGCGTGAGCAGCGTGGAAGTGAGCAGCCCGCCGATCACAACCGTAGCGAGGGGCTTTTGCACTTCGGCGCCCGCGCCGTGCCCCAGAGCCATCGGAATGAAGCCGATGCTGGCGACGGTCGCGGTCATCAGGACGGGACGAAGCCGCGTCAAACAGCCGCGCTCGACGGCTTCGCGCACGCTGATACCTTCCTCGCGCAGTTCGTTGATGAAGGTCACTAAAACCACGCCGTTCAGCACCGCGACACCAAAAAGCGCGATGAAGCCGATGCCCGCCGAAATCGAAAAGTGCATTCCGCGCGCAAAAAGCGCCAGGATGCCGCCCGTGATGGCGAAGGGAATGCCGGTAAAAATGAGCGCGGCCTGCTTCAAGGAGCCAAAGGTGGTGAAAAGCAGCAAAAAAATCACCGCGAAAGTGACCGGCACTACAATCATCAAACGCGCCCTTCCAGACTGCAATTTTTGATAGGTGCCGCCGTATTCGAGGCGATAACCGGGCGGCACTTGAAGCTGAGCGCCCGCTTTGCGCTGCAACTCCTCGACGACACCGCCCAGATCGCGCCCGCGCACGTTGGCTTGAATCAGGGTGCGGCCCTCGCCGTTGTCGCGCGAAACCTGCACCGGCCCTTCGGTGCTCCGAATGTCGGTGAGTTGGGCGAGCGGAAGCTGTGAGCCGTCCGGCGCGGGCACTGTAATCCGCCCGATGGCGCCCTCGTCGCCGCGATAAGCCGATGCCAGTCGCACCACGAGCGGAAAGCGCCGCTCGCCCTGCACAACCGTTGAGGCTTCTTTGCCGCCGAGCGCGGTTTCGATCACGTCCTGCACATCGCCCACGCTCAAACCGTAGCGCGCGATGGCGGCGCGGCGCACCCGAATATCGAGGAGCGGCAAACCCTGGGTGACTTCCACTTTCACATCGACGGCGCCCTTGACGGTGCGGGCGATGCGCGCCACGCGCTCGGCGAGTTTTTGGCGCACATCGGGGTCGGGGCCAAACAATTTGATGCCGATGTCGCCTTTGATGCCGACGCCTTCGACCAATTCCATCATGCGCGATTTGATCGGCTGGCCGATGCTGGCGCTCACGCCGGGCAAGTCGTCCAGCACCTGCGCCATCTGATCGACCAACTCTTCTTTGGTGCCCGCCCGCTGCCAATTTGCCTGCGGTTTGAGCGTAATCATCACATCGCCGCCGCTTTGCAGCATCGGATCGGTCGCCAGTTCGGAGCGGCCCATTTTCGATAAAACCGTGTCCACTTCATCGGGAAAGGATTGGAGTAGCACACGCTCCAACACCGCCTGCCGCTTGACGACGGCTTCGAGCGAAATGCTCGGCGGATAGGTCATTTCGAGCGAAAGCGCGCCTTCGTCCAGTTCGGGGATGAACTCCGACCCCAGCAGCGGAAAAAGCGACAGGCAAGCGACCAAAAACACCAGCGCGCCGCCCACGGTGAGCGCGCGCCGATTCATCGCCCAGCGTAGCGCCGGGCCGTAGCCGCGCTGGATTTTGGCGACGACGGGGTTTTCCGTCTCGGTTTTCACCTTCAAAAAGAACGAACACAGCGCGGGAATCAGGGTGAGCGACAAAACCGCCGCCGCGACGAGCGCCATAATCACGGCCTGTCCCATCGGGCGGAACATTTTGCCCTCGATGCCAACGAGCGTCAAAATCGGGATGTAGGCCGCGATGATGATGACCATGCCGAACAAAGCCGGTTTGAGCACTTCGACGGCGGCGCGCTGAATCGTGGTGTCGCGCTCCTCCTGCGAGAGTTCGCGGCCCAATTCGCCGCGCCGGTGAGCCAAAAGACGCACCGCGTTTTCCACGATAATCACCGCGCCGTCCACGATGAGGCCGAAATCTATCGCGCCCAGGCTCATCAGGTTGGCCGAGACGCCGAAATAGTTCATGCCGATGAGAGTCAGCAGCATGGCGAGTGGAATCGCGCTCGATACGATCAGCCCGGCGCGCACCTGGAGCAGAAACAAAAACAGCACGAAAACGACGAGCAAACCGCCTTCGAGCAGGTTGCGCGACACGGTTCCAATCGCGCGTCCGATGAGATCGGAGCGGTCGAGAAGCATCGTCAAATGCGCGCCCGGTGGCAGCGTTTTTTGGATTTGCCCGATTTTGGCTTTGACGCGCTCGACCACGACGCGGCCATTTTCGCCCAGCAGCAGCATCGGCACTCCGATCACGGTTTCGCCCTTGCCGTCGAGGGTGGCCGCGCCCTGGCGCACCGCCGCGCCCAGTTCCACGCTCGCCACGTCGCGGATCAAAACCGGCACGCCGTTTTTGGCCGTGATAGCGATGTCCCGAATGTCGTCCAAACCCCCGACCAGACCCGAACCGCGCACGATTTGCTGCTCCGAGCCGCGCGTGATGTAGGCGCCGCCCGCGTCCTGATTGCCGCGCGAAAGCGCCTCGAAAACCTGGCGCAAAGTGATTTTTCGCGCCGCCATTTTTTGGGGATCGACCAAAACCTGAAACTGTTTGACCTGCCCGCCCATCGTGTTGATTTCGGCGATGCCGGGCACGGTGCGAAGTTGGGGCGCCACCACCCAATCCATCAGCGTGCGCCGCTCCATCGGCGAAAACTTATCGCCTTCGAGCGTGATGTGAAGGATTTCGCCCAGCCCCGTCGAAACCGGGCCGAGTTCGATTTGCACGCCGCTCGGCAAGCTGTCGCGCGCTTCCTGCACCCGTTCATTGACGAGTTGGCGCGCGAAATAGATGTCCACGTCGTCATCGAAAATCACCGTGACCTGCGACAAGCCGAACTGCGACAGCGAGCGGATTTCCTGGCGGCGCGGCAGGCTGCCAAGCGCCAGTTCGAGCGGCGCGGTGATCTGGCGTGCCACGTCTTCCGGCCCCAGCGCGGGCGCTTTGACGTTGATTTGCACCTGTTTATTGGTGATGTCGGGAATGGCGTCGATGGGCAGGCGCAGCGCGGCGGCGATGCCCAGAGCGACAAGTAAAAGCGCCGCCAGAACCACGAAAGTGCGCTGCTTGATGGAGAATTGGATGATTTTTTCGATCATGGTCAGTCCTCATCTCCCAATTCGCTTTTCATCGCCTGCGACTTCACGATGAAAGCGCCTTGAGAAACCACCATTTCGCCGGGTTTGAGGCCGCTTTTGATCTGTGTTTTGCCGCCTGCTGTCGCTCCTTTGGTGATTTCGCGGGCCAAAAAGGTGTCGGGTTTGGCGCCGCGCACGAAAACGACGGGTTTGCCATCCATGCTTTGCACCGCGTCTTTGGGAACCGCCAGAACCATCGCGCCGCTTCCCACCTCGATCTGCCCGCGCGCGAACATTCCGGGGCGAAGCTCTCCGCGATTTGGAATCAGCGCGCGCGCGGTGAGCGTCCTCGTTTCGGGGTCGAGGCGCGCGCCGAGGAACGAAATGCGCCCGCTAAAAGCGCGACCCGGCAAGGCATCGACGGTGAGGCGCACCGGCGCGCCGAGGTGAACCAAAGTCACATCGCGTTCGTAGAGCGTCGCTTCGAGGGCGACCGAAGCGGTGTTGACGAGGATGAGAAGCGCCGCGTCCGCCGCGACGGTTTCGCCCTGGGTCACGCTGCGCTCTTGCACCACGCCGGAAATCGGCGCGCGAACGGCAATCGAAGCCGCCCCACCCGGCGAGCTTTTGAGCAGGGACAACGCGCTTTGGGCGGCGCCAAAGTCGGCCTCTGCGCCAACAAAAGCCGCCCGCGCGGTTTGCACGGGCGCGATGTCGTTCAAATTCTGGCGATAAATGCGCGTTTCGCGCCCGTAGGCGCTGCTCACGACTTGAAGCGTCTGGCGCGCTTTGGTGAGCGCGATTTGGGCGGTTTCCAGGGCGCCGCGCGCCGTCGAAACCTCGCGGCGATTGGCGATATTTTGCCCGAAAACCGCTTGTTCCCGCGTCAAAGCGAGTTGCGCCAGACGCAAGCCGGAACGGGCGCGCTCGGCTTCGGCGCTCCGGGTGCGAACATTGGAGAGGGCCGCCGCAAGCTGCGCCCGCGCCGCGCCGATTTCGGCGTTTCCGGCGCCCCCCGAAGCCGCTAATTTCTGCTGTCGCGCCAGTTCTTGCGCGAGGGTGGTTTCGTCCGATTGGGCGGCTTCCAGGCGCGCGGCGGCGGTGTCGAAGGCTTGCTGCGCGGCCTCCAAATCGCGCCCCGAAACCAGTCCTTCGGCGGAAAGCGACTTGGCGCGGGACAGATTCGAGCGCGTGGTCGCCACTTCGCTTTGCGCCGCCGCGCGCGCCGATTGCGCGGTGACGAGCGTGCGCCGCGCTTCCTGCACGGGCCGCGAAACATAGGCGCCCGACGCCGCCAAATTCTGGCGCTGTCGCAGTTCCGCCTGGGCGCTTTGAATCGCGGCGCGCGCGCCCGAAAGCCCCGCCTGCGAGGATTGAACGGCTTCGCGCGCCGCCGCCGCCTGAGCGCGCGCCGCTTCGAGCGCGGGGCTGGCGTAACTGCCGGTGCGAGCGAGCCTGAGCACGTTATCGAGGGCGACTCTGGCGCCGCGCACGGCGGTTTGCTGGGAAGCGGCATCGGCCTGCGCGTCCACCTGAGCGCGGCGCGCAGCTTCGAGCGGCGCGCGCGCGAACACTCCGGCGCGCGCCTGTTGCCCCACGATTCGGAAGTTGGAACGCGCGTTTTGGAGGCGCGCGGCGGCCTGCCTGTAGGCCGCTTGCGCCTCACCAATCGAGCGGCTTTCGACAATAGCGAGGGTTTGTCCCTGGCGGACTTGGCTGCCCTCGGCGACCAAAAGCTGCGTCACGCGCCCCGGCACGACCGACGCGACGCGCACCACGCCACCGGGGTTGGGCGCGATCTGGCCGTTGACCGCGATGCCGGTTTGGAGCGGCGTGAGGCGCGCGGGCGAAAGCGCGATGCCCGCGAGCTTGAGGGATTTGGTATCGAAGTCAATCGAGGCGGGTTTAGCATCGCCATCGCCTGCTTCGGGCGCGGCGCTTTGCGCGGCGGCTTTGTCGCCGTCGGACTCGGTTTGCGGCGCGCGACAACCGGCTAAACACGCGCCGAGGGCGATAAGTGCAAATGGCGCAAACGCGGTCGTAAACGCGGTGCGGGCAAATCTAAAGCGCGTCGCGCGGAAAGTGACTTTGGGAAGGGAAATGGGCATGGATCAGCGGCCTCTCTGCGGCGCGCTACGCGGCGCGGTTGGGTTGGGAGTGGCTTGGCTTGGCGGCGCGCCAACCGGGTCAAGCGGCGCGGTGATATTGGGCGGAATGGTGCCTTCGGGGATGGTTCCCGGCGCGGCGGTGCCGGGCAATGCAGCGGGGCCGTTAGGGTTGGAAATAGGGTTGGGGATGTCGCCGCTCAGACCGGGCGGCAAAGCGGCACCAAGGGCGCTTTCGGGCGCTTTCGAGCGCGGCTTCGCTCGTGCGCGTGCCGACCAAGGCTTGCAGATACTCGGTTTGCACCTGCCGAAGCGTGCGCTGGGCTTCCAAAACTTCGAGGTAGGTCGAAGCGCCCGCGGTATAGCCGATCTGGGTTTTTCGCAGCAGATCGAGGGTGAGCGGCACGATGCCGGTGCGGTAGGTGAGAACGGTTTGGCGTTGCTGGTTCAAGCGGATGAGGGCTTGTTCGATCTGAGTCGCCGCCTGTGCCTGTAGCAAGCGGATTTGCGCTTCCTGGGCGCGCACTTCCGCCTGTGCCGCTTTTTTCTCGCGGCCAATCGAACCGAAATCGAAGAGCGGCACCGTCACTACGGCGCGAAGCGCGGCGCTGCCCTGGTGCCCAAAAAAAGCGGAGCGGCGGGCCTGAATTTCGACTTGGGGCAAACGTCCGCGACCAATGGCCACAACTTGTGCGCGGTTGGCTTCGAGCGTCGCTTGAGCGCTTATGATGTCCGGTCGGGATGAGGCGCCTTGCAACTGAGCGCGCTGGGCGACCAAATCCGCGCCAAATTGCGAAGCAGCGCCAGCGACGGGCGTTTGATCGGCTGACGTAGGCGGGGTTGTCGTGAATCCCGCGCCCGATGGAACACCGGGGAAGGCGACGCCTTTGGCGTTCACCAAGGGGTTTTTGAGCAAATCCGCGAGGCCAGAAGCGAGGGGCAACGTCACGCGGAGCGGCGTCTGCGGTGCTTGCCCGATCAAGTTGTTGAGCGCGGCGCGTCTTGCCAATCGTTCGGCCCTTGCGCTGGATAACTCGTTCGAGGCGCGCAAAACTTCCAACTCGGCGCGCTGCACTTGAACGGGTGGCACGTCGCCCACCTCGGCTTTGCGCGCGGCGGCGCCCCGAAACAACCGCGCGACTTCGACTTGAACTTGGCCCAAACCCTCGGATTCCTGGGCTGCAAACAGGTCGGCGGCGGCATTTTTGACTTGCACCACAAGCGACCGCTCGGCCAAAGTCAGTTCGGCCTCGGCGCGGCGAAGTCCAGCCTGGACAACGGCGCGCCCGGCGCGGCGCTGGCCGAACAGATCGAGCGGCTGCGACACGATCACTTCTTCATCGCGGGCCTCGCGCGATCCGGTGAAGCCGGGCACGAGTTGAAGTTGGGGATTTCCAAATGCCCTCGCGCTTGCGGCGCGTTGTCTGGCAGCTTCACGGTTTTCTCGCGCGATGGGCAGTTGCGGGTTGTTTTGAAGCGCGCGTGCGATCAAATCCTCAAGGGCCACTTCGGGTTCGAACGAATCAGGGAGCGATAAATTGGCGGAGGGTGCCGGGGCCACGGCGGAGGGCCGGGGCGCCGCTTCCTGAGCGGTCGCGGCGCGAAGCAGCAGCAGTGACAGCGGCAGAGTTGGGAAGGGTGAGCGCAAAAAGAGTCCTCATTTCGGTGACAAAGGGAGCGGCGAACGCGCAAAGCGAACGCGCAAACGCGGCAGACGCGCGAAAGCACATCTTGCCAAGGGGCAAAACGCGAAGACGAAGCGCGAAAACGCTTCGCTATGCCGAAAGAGGAGGAGCGCGACCGAGAAGGGAGGAGCGGCGAGAGGTGGAACGAAGCGTTCCGCTGTCCGGGTCAGGTGGCCCACGCTTGCCCAGGGCGCATTGAAGCGCGATGGCACGCGGATCAGTTGTCAGAGCAACGGGCGGCAAGGCCAGGTGAAAGGACGAGGAGAGATGAGCGGGTTGCTGACAGGCGCACTGACAAAACTCATCGAAATCGAAGCTGCTAATGACGCCGTGGTGAAGCGAAACATTTGTCCGGTGCGCCGTGTTTGCGCGCAGTTCGGCTGCGGGTATCGTAGCAGGTCGGGCTTGGGATGGGCTTGCCGATAAAGGCGAATCCGGCGTGTTGTCGCACCAAAAAGGGCAGCCAATCAACGCGAAAAGGCTCCACACCATGAGCCAGAGCGAAATCTGGCGGTGCAAACCTTGACGGCAGCGATTGAGCGTGGAGTTCCTCATCAGCGGGAGCTTCTATTGTAGCAAAGCCTTCTCGAACGTGAATTTTACAAGACGCTTCAGTTCAGATTGCCGCGCCTAAAACGGGTTCAGTTGAAGCGAGGCACCAGTGCAACTTTCGGCACGCACACGCCACGCCGCTCAAAATTGTTTGCCGGCCTTATTCTCCTAACTTTGAAGCCGCGCTTAGTCTTCTTGAGAGCACTCAGGCGATTCGTGAGGCGCAGGAACAACTTCATCACGATCCAAAAAACGCGGGTGAGCAGGCAGATGTGGTCTGGACGCAAACGGCTGTTTTGGAGGATTTCGACCTCGATCAATGGCATTTGTTTATCGCTCAACTGACAGAGGATAACACGGCTTTGAGCGATTGATGTTTTTGTTCCTGCCAAGTAGCCTCGGCAAGCTAATCTGATGCGAGAGTAACCCAGTTCGAATAACGTCCAGTGTGCCCCACCAACTTAGACGCATTTGTGTTGGATCGCCCTGTTTGGGGCTTGTAGAACCGGCTTCGAGCCGGTTTTTCAGTTCGCAGAAAGGTGACAGCGCCGGATTCATCTCGATAGCCAATCGCCCGTTGGTCAAGATGTAACTCACGCCGAGTGTGCGGGCAATGGCCGCGCGCATCGCAGGGTCGCCGCCCTCGAAGAAGCCCGCGCCGTAGATGGCGAGCGCAACCGCGTTTTCAACGCTGTCCCAGACGCCTGCGCCCTGCTCTTGCGCCTGCTGTTGCTGCATCCGCAGGTTTATCAACTGCTCATTGACCTTGCGCTTTTCTTCTATATATTCAGCATCGCTGAGCAAATCGTTTAGCTTGAGGTCGAGCAACTTGTCCCGCTTCTTTTCCAACACCTCCACCTCGCGCGCCTGGCTGCCTTGAATTTCCTGCTGTGCCCGCTTGTCCTCTTCGCGCCATTCCTCGATGACCTGTAAACCCAGGTTCTTGAACTCCGGGTCGATGCGGATGCGTTCCAGAAGATTGAGAAGCTGCTCGTCCAACTTTTCTTCCGCCACGACTTTACGTGTGCAGGTGCGCTTGGCGTTGCTGCAACCGTAGTAGGTGTAGGTCTTGAGCGTGCCATCCTTGAGTCGCTTTTTCTTGAGGTCGCCGACGATGGCACAACCGCACTGCCCGCACTGCATCAGCCCAGCGTAAGCGAGTTGATGGGCGCGTGGCCGCACCTGATGGTGCTTGCGGATGAACTTCCTGACGCGGTGGAACTCTTCGAGCGAGATCATCGGCGGGTGGCTACCCTGGTGAACCTCGCCACCGCGCCGGAAGTAACCGGCATAGAAAATGTTGTCGAAGATGTTGTAAATCGACCCGCGAGAGAGGGGAGTGCCGCCCATCCGCTTGTGCTTGCGCGTGGTATAGCCCCACTCCTCGGTCATCACCCTGAGCACTTGGGGCGGCGTGTAGCGTTCGGAAAGCATCATCTCCCACGCTTTGCGCATGAGCGGGAACCGCTCCGGGTCTGGCTCGATCTGCCCATCCACGTTGCGATAACCTTCGGGCGCTTTGTGCGGGAACCAACCTTTTTCAACTTTGCTGTTCAACCCGCGCACGACGGCTTTGCGCAAATCCAAAATGTATTGATTGGCCATGCCGCTCTCCACCGAGAGCAGCAGCACGTTGTCGTTGGAGCGGTATACCTGATGCGGTGTGTGAATTTCTTGAAGCGCGCCGGTCTGGAGCATCCACGACACCGTGCCGAAGTCGATGGGATTGCGAAAAAGCCGGTTGACGTGCCAACACAAGATGGCATCCGCTTCTCCGGCCTGGATGCGCGACACGAGTTCGGCGAAAATGGGTCTGCCGCCGGGCGCTTTGGCCGAGCGCGCCTCGGTGAGTTCAGCGATGACATTCAAGCCACGCCCAGCAGCCAACGCGCGCAACTCTTTGAGCTGGTCGTCGATGGATTGGGCCTGCTTGTCTTCACTCTCGCTGCTTTTGCGCGCGTAGAGCAGGTAGCGCATAATGGGTCAAATAGAGATGATGAACGAGGTCAGAGCACTGTCGCAGCGCTTCTTCCTCGGTCAACTCTACGCCATGCTTGGCAAAAAACAAGTCCTTGTAACGCTGGACGTGTTGCGGTTTGGGAGCGGGCAGTTCGAGCTTCATAACGCTGGGAAACAGTTGAAAGGGTGTTCGCTTTTCGTTCGGTCTAACCGCATCGTAGAACACCTTCCGCGCTTCCTCCATTAGTGTTGCGTGTTCGCAAAAAGAAGCTGAATAACAAACGAAACCACACGCCTGATTTGTTAGAGTCTGTCGCTGTAAGGCTGTAATTTGTCAGACTGGTTTTCATGCCAATACGAGCGAAAGCGGTTTATCCCAGTGATTTGAGCGACGCGCAGTGG
>JAABUN010006693.1_pt1 | contig 13043 bp, 15 predicted proteins | sample 5559311 | NCBI WGS metagenome assembly JAABUN01 (sample SAMN10711877, study PRJNA513370) | rock metagenome | isolation source: Antarctica rocks | place: Antarctica: Victoria Land, Siegfried Peak sud | reverse complement strand
AGCTCCACCTGCCACGTCGCCGGCGGTCGCGCCTCGACGCGCTGCACGACAGCTCCTGTCCCGTCGCGCACCTGGTGCTCCTCCAGCACGTCGACGACCCTGAGCACCACCGGCTGCGCCTGACCGGTCTCGCGCTCGACCTCGACCGACGTCACCCGGTGACGCACGCCGGTGGCGCGGTGCCGCTGGTCGGCCAGTCGGGTCAGCGCGGTGGTGTCGGCGCGGAGCGCGTCCGAGCCGGCACGCCACACCGCCGACAGCCGCTCGGGGTCACCCGAGGCGAACGCCGCCGCCCGCTCGGCGTCCAGCCCCGCTAGCACGGCCCGCCAGTCGGGCTCGGCCACCGCGGTCGCCGGCCGTACGGACAGCCGCGCGGCCGCCACGGGATGGGGCGGCACGGTACGGCCGGAGACCCAGCCCGCGAGCCCCGCCAGCACGACCAGCACGACGAGCCCGAGCGCCGGCAGTGCGGACCTGGGCACTCGCCTGCGTCGGTGTCGGCCGGTGCCGGCGGGGTCGGGCGGGGTCACCCGCACGACGTGCGTCGGGCGCCCCTCAACGGCCGCCGCGGTGGGCGGACCGGTCGTGAGCCGGACGGGCGCTGCGGCGTGGGCACGCCGCAGCAGCGAGGCGAACGCCGCGGCGTCCGGGCGGGAGGCGGGATCGGCAGCGAGCGCGGCCTCGACCGCCGCCACCAACGGCCGCGGCGCGTGCGGAGCCAGCAGTCCGAGAGGTGCCCGCTCACCCGCCACCGCCGCGCCGAGGACCGCCGCTGCGCTGGCGCCGTCGTGCGGTGGCGTGCCGGCCAGCAGGTGGTGGCACACGGCCGCCAGGGACCAGACGTCGGCGGCCGCGTCGGGCTCCGCGCCGGCCGCCACCGCCGGGTCGACGTACTCCGCGGTGCCGTCGACGGTCGCGAGCCGCTGACCCGCCACGCGCGCGACCCCGAGGTCGGAGAGCATCGGCATGCCGTCGGCGGTGAACAGCACGTTGGCCGGTGAGACGTCGCCGTGCACCAGCCCGGCGGCGTGCGCGGCGGCCAGCCCGACGGCCAACGGAGCCGCCACGGTCACGACCTCCCCCGGTTCGAGTGCCCCCCGACGCGCCAGCAGGGCGGCGAGCGACCCGCCCGCCGCGTGGTCGAGCACCAGCACGTCACCGACGACAGTGCGCAGCCGTACGACGTAGGGGGTGTCGAGCGTCGCGAGCAGGGTCGCCTCGCGGCGCAGCGCTGCGAGCGCCGTCGGATCGGCTCCCTCGCGCAACCGCTTGAGGGCGACCGTGTCCCCCGTCGCCTGCTCGCGGGCGCGCCAGACCTCCCCGGTCGCGCCGAAGCCGATCAGCGCCTCGACGTCGTAGCCGGGGAGGGTCCAGAGCTCAGTCACGACGCGTAGCCAAGCAGGCCGCGGCCGGGCCTGCAGGCGTCGTCCACAGGCAGCAGCCAGGAGGTGGAGCGCTCAGCGCAGCCGTCGCGCCCGCAGCACCACGTCGTCGACGGCGTAGGCGCCCGCCCCGGACGCAGGTGCGACGCGTGGCCGCTGCTCATCCACCTCGACCTGCCAGTCGTCGTCGATCGGCGCGGCCACCCTCGACGATGTGGCGATCACCGGCCGCTCCTGCGCACACGTGATCGCCACTTCCCGCTGCCGCGCGCCCTGGCGGCGCGGCCAACATCGGCGATGTGGCGATCACCGGCCGCTCCTGCGCACACGTGATCGCCACTTCCCGCTGCCGGGCCCCCAGCCAGCGCGGCCACCCTCGGCGATGTGGCGATCACCGGCCGCTCCTGCGCACACGTGATCGCCACTTCCCGCTGCCGGGCCCCCAGGCAGCCCGGCTGCTCGACGGTCGCGCCCACCCGGTCGCGCCCACCCGGCCGAGCACGTGCCCGCCCACTAGGCTGCGCCGGTGACCGAGGTCGTCGTGGTGGGAGCCGGTCTCGCGGGTCTCGCCTGCGCCCGCCACCTCACCGGGGCCGGGGTCGAGGTCACCGTCCTCGAGGCCGAGGACGTCGTCGGGGGCCGGGTCCGCACCGACGTCGTCGACGGGATGCTGCTCGACCGCGGCTTCCAGGTGCACAACACCGGCTACCCCGAGGCGCAGCGGGTCCTCGACCACGACGCATTGGCGCTGCGGTCCTTCACGGCCGGCGCCCTGGTCCGGTTCGGTGACCGCCTCCACCGGGTCGGTGACCCGCGCCGGGTCCCCACCTGGGCTCCCCGTACGGCGCTGTCGCCGATCGGCTCACTGCGCGACAAGGTGCTCATCGCCCGGCTCGCCGCCGAGGCGGCCCTGCACTCCCCCGACGCCCTGCTCGCCCGGCCGGAGACGTCCACCTACGACGCGCTGCGGGCACGCGGGCTGTCCGACGTGGTGATCGACCGCTTCTTCCGGCCCTTCCTGTCGGGTGTCTTCCTGGAGGACGAGCTCGCGACGAGCAGCCGCCTGTTCGACCTCGTCTGGCGGTCCTTCGTGCGCGGCACGCAGTGCGTCCCCGCTGCCGGCATGGGCGCCATCCCGGCGCAGCTCGCGACCGGGCTCGACGTGCGGCTCAGCGCTCCTGCCGACTCCGTCTCCGCCGGCGAGGTGCGCACGGGAGGCGAGACGCTGCGGCCCCGTGCCGTGGTCGTCGCGACCGCCGCACCCGCCGCCAGTCGGCTGCTCCCCGGGCTCGACGTCCCACCCGGACGCAGCGTCACGACCCACTACCACCTGGCAGCCGAGCCGCCGGTGTCCGAGCCGGCCATCGTGCTCGACGGGGAGCGCAGCGGCCCGGTCGCCAACACGGTCGTGCTCACCAACGCTGCGCCGTCGTACGCCCCTGGTAGACACCTGATCTCGAGCTCCGTCGTGTCCGGTGACGCGTCCGAGCCCGCGGTGCGCGAGCACCTGTCCCGGTTGTACGGCGTCGACACCTCCCGCTGGGAGGCGGTCGCCGCGTACACGATCGTCGACGCGCTGCCGAGCCAGGCGCCACCGATGGGCCGCTTCCGCAAGGCCGTCCGGCTCGACGCCGGCCTGCACGTCTGCGGTGACCACCGCGACTCGGCCTCCATCCAGGGCGCGCTGGTCTCCGGCCGGCGCGCTGCCACGTCCGTCCTCGAGGAGATCCGTTGACCAGCCGGCACATCGTCGCGACGAGCAGCGGCGGCTTCCTGCCGGACGAGCGCTACGGCGCCCGGCCCGGCCCGCTGATGCAGCTGTGCCGGGAGCTCTCGGGCGCCGACGAGCCACGCATCTGCGCCCTGCACACCGCGACCGGCGACGACCCGGCCCGGCGCGCCGGGTGGTACGCCGCCGTCGCCGCGGCCGGATGGCGGCCCAGCCACCTCGCGGTGTTCCCGATGCCCAACCTCGACGACGTGCGAGCGCACCTGCTGGCCCAGGACGTCGTCTGGGTGGGTGGCGGGAGCGTCGCCGGGCTGATGGTGATGTGGCGGCTACACGGGCTCGACGAGGTGCTGCGGGAAGCGTGGGAGACCGGCGTCGTCATGACCGGCGGCAGCGCAGGGTCGCTGTGCTGGCACACCGGCGGCACCACCGACTCGTTCGGCCCCGAGCTGCGGCCGTGGACCGACGGGCTCGGGCTGGTGCAGGGTTCCACCTGCCCCCACTACGACAGCGAGTCCCGCCGGCGTCCGCTCTACCAGCGGCTCGTGCGCGAGGGCGCGCTCGACCCCGGCTACGCCACCGACGACGGCGTGGGCCTGCACTACGTCGACGGCGAGCTGGCCGAGGCGGTCAGCGACCGGGAGGGCGCGTACGCGTACCGCGTCGACGCGGACGGCGAGCGGCAGGTCGAGACCCGGGTCCTGCCGCCGGTCTAGCTCCGCCGTCTGGCGGTCCGGACTCCCCCGGGGCGGGCACGTCTGCACACATCGTGATCCACTTCTCGCGCGCCCCAGCGGGGACCCGCCTCCGAGCCCGCTCCTGGCGATCACGATGTGTGCAGCGGCGACCACTCGGCGACCGAGCCTGCCGGTGCTGGGACACCGCCGTACGCTGGTCGGGTGGAGATCAGACGGCTGGGCCGCGTGCCGTACGCCGACGCCTGGGCCCTGCAGCAGCAGGTGCACGAGCAGGTCGTCGCGGGCGGCGAGGACGTGACCCTGCTGCTCGAGCACGAGCACGTCTACACCGCCGGCAAGCGCACCGAGCCCGCCGAGCGGCCGTTCGACGGGACCCCCGTCGTCGACGTCGACCGCGGCGGCAAGATCACCTGGCACGGGCCCGGCCAGGTCACCGGCTACCCGATCGTGCGGCTGGCCGAGCGGCTCGACGTCATCGCCCACGTCCGACGGCTCGAGCAGCTGCTCATGGACACCTGCGCCGAGCTGGGCCTCGTCACGATCCGCGTCGACGGCCGCAGCGGCGTCTGGACGTCCGACGGCGAGCGCAAGGTCGCCGCCATCGGGATCCGCGTCGCCCGGGGCGTGACGATGCACGGCTTCGCCCTCAACGGCGACCCCGACCTCAGCGCCTACGACCGGATCGTGCCATGCGGGATCGCGGACGCGACGGTCACGTCGCTGTCGCAGGAGCTCGGCCGGGACGTCCCGGTCGACGAGCTGCTCCCGCTGCTGGAGCTCCGGCTGCCGTCGCTGTCCGCCGAGGTGCCTGCTGCCTGATGGCGACGCGGTGCGGGTGCGGGTACGGGTCGCGACGCAGTACGACGAGGAAGCTGTGCTGGACGTCCTCCGCGCCGACGGTTCGGCGACCGGCCGGCAGCCGAGCAGGGCCCGCCTGACAGCGGTGCGGGACGACCTGCGCTCACCCGACGCCCTCACCCTCGTGGCGGTCACCGGACCCGAGGTCCTCGGCGTGCTCGTCACCCGGCTCGGTCGCGCCCGCTCCGCCGAGCTCGAGCTGGTCCTGCTCTGCGTCCGGCCGGACCGGCGGCGTGAGGGCACGGGTCGCGCGCTCGTCACGGGGCTGCTCGACCGCTTCGGAGCCGTCTCGGCGCAGTCCGGCGAGCCTGCGCCGGCCGGCCTGCTCCAGGCCTGCGGCTTCCGGTCGGACGGGCCGGAGCGCTGGGTCCACCCCTGAGCACTCAGGCCAGCTGCGGCGCGACCTCCGTCGCCACCAGCTCCAGGTGGGCGAGGTCCGACAGGTCCATCACCTGCAGGTAGATGCGGCTCGCCCCAGCCTCGGCGAAGCGGCCGAGCTTGTCGACCAGCTCGCCCGGCGTGCCGGCGAGGCCGTTCTCCCGCAGCTCAGCGGGCTCCCGCCCGATCGCTGCCGCCCGACGCGAGACCTCCGCCTCGTCGCGCCCGCAGCACACGATCTGCGCGGCGGACAGCACCAGCGAGCGGCCGGTCAGCTCGCACGCCTCGCGGACCCGGGCGAACTGCGCCGCCGTGGCGGCAAGAGACCCGAAGGGCAGGTTGAACTCGTCGGCGTAGGTCGCCGCGAGCCGGGGCGTGCGCTTGGCGCCGCCCCCGCCGACGATCACCGGCGGATGGGGGCGCTGCACGGGCTTGGCGAGCGCGGGCGAGTCCACCAGGCGGTAGTGCTCGCCCTCGAAGCTGAACGGGCCCTCGGCGTCCCACAGGCCGGTGACCACCTGCAGCTGCTCCTCGAACCGGTCGAAGCGCTCGCCCAGCGACGGGAACGGGATGCCGTACGCCGAGTGCTCCTGCTCGTACCACCCCGTCCCGAGGCCGAGCTCGACGCGGCCGCCGCTCATCGCGTCGACCTGGGCCACGGTGATCGCGAGGACTCCCGGCAGCCGGAAGGTGCCGGCGGTCACGAGCGTGCCGAGCCGGATCCGGCTGGTCTCGCGGGCCAGCCCGGCGAGCGTGATCCACGCGTCCGTCGGACCGGGCAGGCCGTCGCCACCCATGGCGAGGTAGTGGTCGGAGCGGAAGAACGCGTCGAAGCCTGCCTCCTCGGCGGTGCGGGCGACGGCCAAGAGGTCGTCGTAGGTCGCGCCCTGCTGGGGCTCGGTGAAGATCCGGAGGTCCATCGGGCGACCGTACGGCGGGCCCGACCGGGAAGCCAGACAAGCCTCGGCCGGTTACCTTCAGGTGTGACCACGGTGAGCCCTGACGGGCGCAAGATGCTGCGTCTGGAAGTCCGCAACGCCGAGACGCCGATCGAGAAGAAGCCGTCCTGGATCAAGACCCGAGCCGTCATGGGCCCGGAGTACACCGCGCTCAAGTCCCTGGTGAGGACCGAGGGCCTGCACACCGTCTGCGAGTCCGCCGGCTGCCCCAACATCTTCGAGTGCTGGGAGGACCGCGAGGCGACCTTCCTCATCGGCGGTGACCAGTGCACGCGCCGATGCGACTTCTGCAACATCGACACGGGCAAGCCGGCCGACTACGACACCGACGAGCCGCGCCGGGTCGCCGAGTCCGTCGCGACGATGGGCCTGCGCTACGCCACCGTCACCGGCGTGGCCCGCGACGACCTGCCTGACGGCGGTGCCTGGCTCTACGCCGAGACCGTCCGGCAGATCCACGAGGCCATGCCCGGCATCGGCGTCGAGCTGCTCATCCCGGACTTCAACGGCACCCCGGTGCTGCTCGACGAGGTCTTCGCCAGCCGGCCGGAGGTGCTGGCCCACAACGTCGAGACGGTGCCGCGCATCTTCAAGCGGATCCGCCCGGGGTTCCGCTACGACCGGTCGCTCGACGTCATCACGCAGGCCCGCGCGGCCGGTCTGGTCACCAAGAGCAACCTCATCCTCGGGATGGGTGAGGAGCGCAGCGAGATCAGCTCGGCCCTGCAGGACCTGCACGAGGCCGGCTGCGAGCTCATCACCATCACGCAGTACCTCCGCCCCTCACCCCGCCACCACCCGGTCGAGCGGTGGGTGAAGCCCGAGGAGTTCGTCGAGCTCGCCGAGGAGGCTGAGGAGATCGGCTTCGCCGGGGTGCTCAGCGGACCGCTGGTGCGCTCGTCCTACCGGGCCGGGCGGCTGTACGCCCAGGCGATCGATCGGCGCAACGCCGCGACCACGCCGGCCTGAGCAGGTCGCTCGTACCGCCAGGATTTTCGTGGCGGACATCACGGCGACACATGGTCGGAGCAGCCTCGGGGGCGAACCCCTGGAGGAGCCCGTGCTGATCCCCGCCCCCCTCGCCCATGCTCCGTCCATCGCCGGCAGCCTGCTGCTGCTGGCGCTCCCCCACGGTGGTCAGCGCTCTGCCCGGCGCAACGCCTGGGCCGGCATGTCCGCCGACGCGGCCCTCAGCCGCGCCCGCGCCGAGGCCGACCGCGCCCTCGCGTTGGCCGAGCTGCGCTCGACCCACCGCTTCGGCAGCACCGGCTGACGCAGCAACCGACGTCCCCTGGGGCGCCGTCCCGGCCGCTGCCGTCCGCGTCGACGCCGGCCGGGGCGGCGCGGTCCCGTAGCGGAGCCTCACCGGGATAGGTTCGTGGAATGGCCGAGTCGACGTACACGCCCGTCATCGCCGTCGTCAAGACGGTGTTCCGCGCCCTCGGCATCCGCTTCACGGTGACCGGCACGGAGCACGTGCCGACGACGGGCGGCGCCGTCATGGCGATCAACCACGTCGGCTACCTCGACTTCACCTTCGCCGGCCTCGCCGCCTACCCCGGCCGGCAGGTGCGCTTCATGGCGAAGAAGGAGGTCTTCGACCACAAGGTGAGCGGCCCCCTCATGCGCGGCATGAAGCACATCCCGGTCGACCGCTACGGCAGCGCCGGTGACTCGTTCCGCGCGGCGGTCGAGGCGGTGCGGGGGGGAGAGATCGTGGGCGTGTTCCCCGAGGCGACGATCTCCACCTCGTACGAGCTCAAGGAGTTCAAGACCGGCGCCGCCCGCATGGCGATGGAGGCGGGCGTCCCGCTGCTGCCCTGCGTCATCTGGGGCAGCCAGCGGATCTACACCAAGGGGCGCAAGCCGGACCTGACCCGCGGCACGCCGGTGCGCATCGCGGTCGGCGAGCCCTTCACGCCGGAGCGCGGGTCGGACCCCGTCGCGGTCACCGCCGAGCTCAAGGAGCGGATGTCGGCGCTGCTCGACGAGGCCCGTGCGACGTACGCCGGGACCCCCCGCACGCCGGACGACACCTGGTGGATCCCGGCCCCCCTCGGCGGCACGGCACCGACCCTCGAGCAGGCGGCACTCCGCAGCACGCAGGTGGAGGCCGAGCGCCGGGCCCGCCAGGCCGCGAAGGCCGCGCAGCCGGACGGTCCCGCTCCCGGCTCGTGACCGGCCCCCCTGCAGGACGCTGCCGCCTATCCTCTGCACCATGGCACTGCTGAAGCGCAAGAAGGCCCCCGCTGCCACCGGCAAGGGAGGCGCCGGGCTCAAGGGAGCGGCCACGCCCGAGAAGAAGAAGCTGCCTCGCGGCACCCGCTTCAAGCAGGTCAAGCAGGCGTTCAGCGTCACGCGCAAGAACGACCCCAAGGTCGTCCCCTACCTGCTGGCGGCGTTCTTCGCGCCGTTCATCCTCCTGCTGTCCCTGGGGCTGCTCATCGACCGTCCCTTCCTCCTGGGGTTCCTGGGGTTCATGCTCGGGCTGCTGGTGATGGCCTTCGTCTTCGGCAAGCGGGTCCAGGCCACCGCCTACTCGCAGGTGGAGGGGCAGCTCGGCGCCGCCGCGGCCATCCTCAACAACATGCGCGGCGACTGGCGCGTCACTCCGGCGGTCGGGTTCACCCGTGAGCAGGACCTGCTGCACCGCGTCATCGGCCTGCCCGGCGTCATCCTCGTCGCCGAGGGCTCACCGAACCGGACGCGCGGCCTGGTCGTCAGCCAGAAGAAGACGCTCGCCCGCTGGATCGGCGATGTCCCGGTCTACGACGTGGTGGTCGGTGACGGCGAGGGTCAGGTCCCGCTGCGGGGCCTCGAGAAGCACTTCCTCAAGCTGCCGCGCAACATCAAGGGCAAGCAGGTCAACGAGCTCGACCGCAAGCTCAAGGCGATGGGCGGCGCGGCCCTGCCGATGCCGAAGGGCCCCGTGCCGACCCGGATGCCCCGCCGTTGAGGTGACGCCTGTCGGTGTCCGGGCCTAGCGTGCGCGGGGTGATCGGCACCCCGGAGCGCCCTGCGCTCTTCTTCGACGGGCCGGAGGAGTTCCGAGCCTGGCTGGCGGTCCACCACGACACCGCGCCCGAGCTCTGGATGGAGCTGCGCAAGAAGCACGTCCTCGAGCGCGGCCTCACCTGGGCGCAGGCCGTGCCCGAGGCGCTCTGCTTCGGGTGGATCGACTCGGTCTCCCAGCGGATCGACGAGGACTCCCGTCGGCAGCGCTGGACGCCCCGGCGTCCGGGCAGCATCTGGAGCCTGGTCAACATCGCGCACGTCGAGCGGCTGACCGCCGAGGGTCGGATGCACCCGGCCGGGGTGGCCGCCTTCGAGCGACGTCGCCCCGACCGGTCCGGGATCTACGCGTTCGAGTCCGAGGGGAGCGGCCAGCTGCCCGACGAGCTGCAGGGACAGCTCGAGCGCACGCCGACCGCCGCCGCCTTCTGGGCTCGGGCGACGCCGTCGTACCGCAAGACGGTGATCTCCTGGGTGACGACGGCCAAGCGCGAGGCCACCCGGGTCTCGCGGATGGCCGAGCTGGTGGAGTCCTGCGCCGCCGGACGACTGGTCGGGCCCCAGCGCTACGGCGAGGAGCCGGCGTGGGCGCGCAGGGCCCGCCTCGAGCTCGGGCTCCCAGCGGCACCCTGACCGCGGCGCAGTCGACCGTTCAGGAGCGGGGCCGCGCACGGCTGGGTCGAGGCGGCATGGCCCCCTCCCCGCCGCCGCGGGTGCGGAGGACGACGGTGCCCGCCGCCTTGTCGTGCAGGCCACGGGCATCCCGGTCGAAGATCAGCGCTGGGACCAGCAGCAGCAGCAGAGCGGTGCGGATCGCCGCGGGGAGGAAGCCCGGCACGCCACCCCGATCGGCGAGCCGCGCGACCCGGATGCCCATTAGGCGCATCCCGATCGTCTGCCCGGTCAGCGCGGTGAGCAGCAGCACCTCGAGCGCGAAGGCGCTGTTGGCCGCGAGCGCGCGCAGACCCGGGCTGGGGTCGGCGACCACCGCGTTGACGAGCCCGCCGATGAGGGCGCCGGCGGCGAGGTCGAGCCCGAAGGCGAGAAGCCGCGTCCCGGTGCCCGCGACCGAGCCCGGTCCGGACGGCGGCAGGCCCAGGCGGTCACCCCGCCAGCGGCTCTCCCGGCCGCTGTCGGGCAGGGCCGCCCCCATGCCGGACAGCCACGTCCCGGTCCACCTCGCCATGGCGTCGAGGCTAGCCGCGCGCGGCTCTGTCAGCCTTTCGTACGACCGGCGTAACGCCGGAGAAACATGCGGGACACAGCAAGGTCACCCCTGGTGGCTAACCTTCCTGTCACTGCACTCCCCCGCCGCGGCCCTGCTGCCGCGCGCCTGAGTCCCGGAGGACGTCCTTGTTCACCAGTGCCGACGAGGTCCTGAGCTACATCGAGAGCGAGGGCGTCGAGATGGTCGACGTTCGCTTCTGCGACCTGCCGGGTGTCATGCAGCACTTCACGGTGCCCGCCGGCTCGTTCGGGACCGACGTCTTCGAGGACGGCCTCGGCTTCGACGGCTCGTCGATCCGCGGCTTCCAGGAGATCCACGAGTCGGACATGCTCCTGCTCCCGGACCCGACGAGCGCGCGGCTCGACCCCTTCCGCAAGCGCAAGACCCTGATCCTCAACTTCTTCATCCACGACCCGCTCACGGGCGAGGCCTACTCCCGCGACCCGCGCAACGTCGCCAAGAAGGCCCAGGCCTACCTCAAGGGCACCGGCATCGCCGACACCGCGTTCTTCGGGGCTGAGGCCGAGTTCTACATCTTCGACTCGGTCCGCTTCGACTCCAAGCCCGAGGGCAGCTTCTACGCGATCGACGCGAAGGCCGCGGCCTGGAACTCCGGCAAGGAGGAGGACGGCGGCAACCTCGGCTACAAGCCGCGCACCAAGGGCGGTTACTTCCCCGTCTCCCCGACCGACCACTACGCCGACCTGCGTGACGAGATGGCAGTCCACCTCGAGCAGGCCGGCATGGTCGTCGAGCGCGGCCACCACGAGGTGGGCTCGGCCGGTCAGGCCGAGATCAACTACAAGTTCGGCGAGCTGCTCGAGAGCGCCGACAACCTCATGCTGTTCAAGTACATCATCAAGAACACCGCCCACGCGGCGGGCAAGACCGTCACCTTCATGCCCAAGCCGGTCATGGGGGACAACGGCTCCGGGATGCACTGCCACATGTCGCTGTGGGCCGACAGCGCCCCGCTGTTCTACGACGAGGTCGGCTACGCCGGTCTGTCGGACATGGCGCGCCACTACATCGGCGGCCTGCTCAAGCACGCGCCGTCCCTGCTCGCGTTCACCAACCCGACGGTGAACAGCTACCACCGCCTGGTGCCCGGCTTCGAGGCCCCGGTCAACCTGGTCTACAGCCAGCGCAACCGCTCCGCCTGCATCCGCATCCCGATCACCGGGTCCAACCCGAAGGCGAAGCGCCTCGAGTTCCGCTGCCCCGACCCGTCATCGAACCCCTACCTCGCGTTCTCGGCGATGCTCATGGCCGGCCTCGACGGGATCAAGAACAAGATCGAGCCGCCGACGCCGGTCGACAAGGACCTCTACGAGCTGCCGCCGGACGAGCTGGCCGACGTCGCGCAGGTGCCTGCCTCGCTCGACGCCGTGCTCGACGCGCTCGAGGCCGACCACGACTACCTGCTCGAGGGCGGCGTCTTCACCCCCGACCTCATCGAGACGTGGATCGCCTACAAGCGCGAGACCGAGATCGACGCGCTGCGGCTGCGGCCGCACCCGTACGAGTTCGACCTGTACTACGACATCTAGGACGCCGGTCCCTCGCGGAGGTCACCGAACGCCGTTCTAGGCCTCTGACCTGCGGAAACACAGTGACCGTACTTGTCCGGGGGTGGCCGCGGCAGTCCGCATTTCTGCGGACTAGAGGCGGACCGACAAGATCATGCGGACTAAAATGCGGACTGAACGACCCCCGTCCGGGGTCGTCTTTCGGGGGCCCGTTCCCACCCGGGAACGGGCCCTCGGCGGTGGCCGGTTCGGCTGCTCGCACGGCTTGACCCGTGCCGCTGCTTGCCGCTAACGATCACCGACCCCACAGCGCTACGACCTGCTCCTGTCCCCAGCGCGCGCCGCGCCCTCACCGATCTGCTGCCGCCCGCCGTGGCCTTCGCCGCCTGGGAGTTCGTCAACGGACCTCTGCGCGAGGCGCCGCGCCGCGTCGGTGCCCCCCTGCGCGAGCCGTTCGCCGGGCTGTGGCGCGCGCGGCGCGGCGAGTACCGGGTTCGGTACGAGATCGACGAGACACAGCACCTCGAACGCGTGCTGGACATCGACCACCGCCGGGACGCCTACCGCGCCTGACGTCTGAAGATGTCGGCCAGCGAGCGTCACAGGATCCCCCTGAGCGCACCTACAGGGGTTGGACGAGCAGTGTCCGTCCCGGCTCGGCACGAGCCGGCGCTGCTCCTGGAGCCGCACATGACCGAGGACGAGGTCCATGCTCTGCCCGTCGTGGTCGACCTGCCCACAGCCGCCCGCGCCCTTGGCCTGGGCCGCAACACGGCCTACGACCTCGTGCGCTCCGGCGCCTGGCCGACGCCACTCTTGCGGTTCGGCCGCCTGATCAAGGGTCCTCACAGCAGCCTGCTCGACCTCCTGGGCATAGCCGAGCGGCCGGTTCCCGACGTTCGACCGGGCCGTCCATGACGGCGGCTCTGGCGCGGCCCGTGCAGCGTCGGCATCACGGAGCGCTCGTAGGTGTGGGCGCCAGGTCCAGGAACCCCGCGCACCACCGAGTCGTGCCGGCAGCGGCAGGCGGACGCTATCGCGCGGTACGTCCCGCAGGCCGCGATGCACCGGCGTCGAGGACGGCGTAGAGCCAGGCCGTCCGGGCACAGATGTCCTGGATGCGACGTACGCGGAGGGTGCAGGTGGAGGTGCGACAGCGGACGCGGAAGCGTTGGCGCCTGTTCGCCCGGGGTTCCTGGCCCGAGGCGGTCCGCATCGCGGACGTCCTGCGCATGGAGACCATCGGCGGCGCGCTGCTGATCGTCGCCGC
>JAABUN010006691.1_pt1 | contig 13045 bp, 15 predicted proteins | sample 5559311 | NCBI WGS metagenome assembly JAABUN01 (sample SAMN10711877, study PRJNA513370) | rock metagenome | isolation source: Antarctica rocks | place: Antarctica: Victoria Land, Siegfried Peak sud | reverse complement strand
GAAGGTAGCGTCCGGCATCGTCGAGGTCCTTCAGATGGCAGCGTGAGAACTCCCATCCTCGAAGGACCTCGACCCCCATCCCGGCTACGACGCGCGCAGACCTCTACACCGTCATCTGTGAAGAGCCCGGTTGACCGGGTCGGCCCGTTCAGCATCACGGCGGGCGTGGCAGACGCCCAAAGCCGTTCAGACACAGCGGGCGTCGCACCCACTCAAGCGGCCGTCGCGCCGCGGCACGCCCCGGCGAATGCCCTCCGTTCCCGTGCCCGACGAGCGCCATCGGCCGCATACCGTCGGGTGACGGTGTGGCAACGACAGGGCAGAGGTAATCCCTGGCCGCAGGACGCCGCCAACCAGCCCGCGGTGGGTCCTGCCGCGTCGAGGATGCCTCGCAGCAGGCCTGTGCCGGGTATCCGTGCCCGGACCGCTGACGAGCTGAGCTGCACACGCGATCTGCCCGACGTCGACACTGCATCGGCCTCGTGCGGACCGAGGAGGGGTGTGTCCGGAGGTGCGGCGGCTGCTCGTCGGCACCGGAGTCGCCCGCGCCCACGGTGCTGCACGCCGTGAGCGCCTCACGAGACGTGTTGACGTTCCTGCGCTGCGGCGCTGCTACAGCGCTCGGGCGGGGACGACGACGGTGGTCGAGCCGCACGCGCCGGACAGCAGGGAGGAGAGCCTGTCCCGCTCGGCGGTGTCGATGCTCAGCCGCCAGCGGTACTTGATGACGACCCAGACGGTGGCGTAGTCGCAGTGCGCTCCGGTGCGGGGCGGGAGCCACTGCGCCGGGTCGCGGTCCCCCTTGGAGGCGTTGACGTTGTCGGTGACGGCCGCCAGAGCGCGCCCGTCGTCCAGGTCGTTGGCGAAGCGCCGGCGGTCGGCGGGGCTCCAGGACCGGGCGCCGGACTCCCACGCCTCTTTGAGGGCGATGACGTGGTCGATGTCGACGTCCGAGGCCGCCGTCCAGGTCAGCCCGTCGTAGGAGGAGTACCACGTGCCGCGGCTGACCTGGCAGCCGTCGCCGGGGGAGACGGTTGTCTGCGACTCTGCGATCAGCACCTCCTCCCGGGTGTCGCAGCTGTCGCGATCGGCGTCGACCCAGTGCTGGAAGTACGTGCGCTCGTAGGTGGTCGATCCCCCCTCGGTCTGCAGGTCGAGCCGGGACAGCAACGTCCGCGCGTTCGTCGTCTCCGCCTGCGGGGCCGGCGACGCACCTTGACTGCTCAGCGAGGCGGCGAGCAGGGTCGCGACCAGAGCGCAGCGGCGCGGCGGCTTCACGGTGTCGGGTCCGCGCTGCCCGGCCGGCCGGTCCTGTCCGGCGGGTCGGGGGGCTTGTGGATGGCGTCGGCGACCGAGCGGGCGTAGGTGAGGGTGCAGGCACCGCGGTGGAGGTCGACCGCGGCGTGCACCAGGTCGACGTGGGGCTGGTCGAGGTCGCCCAGCAGCTCGGTGATGGCGACGGGACCGGCGGGGTAGACCTCGGCGAGCTCTGGCGCCGCTCCGCCCGCGAGGTCGTGGGCGACGTCCACGATCAGGCGCTCCCGTTGTGGCCAGCTGGTGGCCGCCAGTCGCAGCTCGAGCCAGTCGATGCGGCGGGCGGCGGGCGGCGAAGTCCACGTAAGGGCCGGTGCGCTCGGCGAGGTCCGGTGCGCCGAGCAGGACGACGGCGACCGCCCAGTTCCTGTCACGGGCGACCCAGCCGGGGACCGCCGACCAGCGGTCACCCCGGCGCTCCTGGGGTTTCCGCTCCGGCGCGTTGACGACCGGCCGGTTCCGCTGCACCCCCCGGATGATGAAGCTGGCCAGTGCCCCCACGACCAGGCAGTACAGCAGCAGCCCGGCGAGCGCGATGACCACCAGTCGCAGGACATGCAGCAGGTCCATCGGGCCCTCCAAGTCGCGGTCCTGGCTTCGTGGATCGGCAGGTCGAGCTACTCGCCGTCGCCTGTGCCGACGTGCGGTCGGCCCTCGGGTGGGTCGAGGTGATCGACCGCCTCCTGCTGCCGGCGCCCGCGTGCGTCCTGGTGGGCCTGTTCGGAGAGGTGAAGAGCGTGCATCTCCCGGCTGCCCGACCGGTAGCCGGTGCCGCGGGCCAGCTCGTAGGCCGCGCTCAGCGACTGCTCAGCTCGCCGCAACTCGTTGGACTCGACCACGGTCTGCCTCCTGACGAAGCGCACAAGGACGGGCACTGATCCTCGTCTGTCACCGACAGTAGTTAGTCGGACGCGTTGTGTCAGTATGTGGAGGGCGCGACACCCGGATGGCGTAGCGGGGGGCTCAAGGAAGCGCAGGCACGGTCGACGTTGACGCTGGCGGGCTTTCCGCCCGATCGGGGGTTGATGATGCGTCTGGTCTTGTCGGCGGTCTTGGGGGACGGCTCAGCCGGCGACCCTGCGGTCGTGGTCGCGACGGGCACCCTGGATGTGGCCTCGGCGCCTCGCCTGCGCGAGCAGATCGTCGAGCTGGTGGGTGCGGGTCGCCATCACCTGGTCGTAGATGTCGACGGCATCGACTTCCTGGACTCGACCGGGCTGGGCGTGCTGGTCGGGGCGGTCCGACGGGTGCAACCGCATGGCGGCTCGCTGCGCCTGGTGTGCAGGCGGCAGCGGATCCTAGGGGCGCTCGCCGTGGTGGGCCTGACCAAGATGCTGCCGGTCTACCCGTCGCTGGCCGCCGCCGCCGCCGCCGCCGTCGCCGAGGGCTGAGTTCGGCGAGCCCGCGCCGCCCGCCGGACCCGCTGGGAGGCGGGTGCAGACCCGGCTGGGTGAGCTGGGGTTCGTGCCCGGTGGTCTCGCTGCTCGCGTTGGGCAGCGGTACCTGGGGGAGCGGCTGCCGGTGCTGGCGGTCGTTCGTTTCGCGACCTCGGGGTGGGCGACGTGCGCAGCCAGCAGTTGCTCGACGCCGCGCGGGTCGTGTGCTGCCGGCCCGGGGGAGCGGAGGCTGCGCGGGGCCGGCCGCCGCCGGGCGAACGGGCGGGCGGGCGGGAGAACGACTCCATCCAACATCCCTGGGCTTAGCAGGACTCTGAAGCGTTACCGCTCAGGCCCGGACTGGTGATCGGTCGCGGACGACGGTGCGCCGGGTGTCGCGGCGGCGAGCAGCGCGCACAGCGCGTCGACGTCGTCGCGGCTCAAGTCCGCTAATGCCTCCGGCCACTGCAAGACTCCGACCACCCGCACGGTGCGCCGCCGAGACTGGGTCCGCGGCTGGCCAGCTTGCCATGCGGTGATCGCTGCCCGCAGCCGCGAGACAGCGGCATCGTCGATCGGGTCGGCGGGGCTGGTGCGTCGGTCTGCCACTACGCCTCCCACAGCGCCAGCTGGTCCCGGTCCCCGTCGCGTACCCCCGCGGCTACGACGTCGACGAGCGGCCGCCCGGTGCGCACCGCGTCCCGGATGGCCAGCGCTCTGCCCCGGGCGCCGCGCAGGTCCCGGAGCGGCCCGGACAGCGAGTACCGGCGGGACGCCCACTCCCGCTTGTTCTGGGCGTGGGTGGACTCCCGCCAGTGCTCGGGCAGCTGGCACAGGGTGTTGTCGCAGCGGTGCGCGACGACCTCGACGTCCATCAGCGCCTCGAAGCCGTGCGCCAGGCCGTAGCCAAAGCGGTGCGCGATGACGACGTAGTCCCGGTCGGTGGCGTCGTCGGCGATCCAGAACCGGCCGTGGCCGCGGGCGGCGACCGCGCCGGTCCAGAACAGGCAGGTGTACGGCTCGACCGCGACCACCTTCTCCCGGTACCGCGCCACCACCCCCGGGTCCCCTAACGCCATGCGGAGCCACGTCGCGGTCCCGGGGCTCATCCTGACGCCGGGCACGGTCAGTCGGCCGCCACCGGCTCGCTCGCCTGCACCGGGACCGTCGTGGTGGCAGCCGCAGCCGCAGCCGGGCCAGCGGTGGGCACGACGTCGGCCTGGACAGCACCGCTGGTCGGCTCCTGCCTGACGCCCTTGCTCAGCCGGCGCAGCTCGGTCGCCGGCACCCCGGCCAGGCTTCCTAGCTCAGCCAGGGGCACCGTCTCGGTCGCCGTGGCCAGCACAGCGCTGGCCTCCTGCTCAGCCGTGGCCAACCGCTCCCGGGCCTTCTCGACCTTGCCGTAGGCCGAGGCCACGGACAGCGCCGCCTTCTGCCGCCCGGCCATCTGCTCCGCCAGCTGGGCCCGCACCGCAGCCCGGACCTCACGCGCACTCGCCACGACCAGCTCCCGTCCGCCTGCCGATCATCACGATCTGACACCAGGCTATCGGCTCACAGCCCGCCCTGGTATTACCACCCGGAGCGACCCCGCTTCACTCATCACGGACTCATTCCGGTCCTGCCGACCGAGGACCAGCCCGACGGCCGGCTCCACGTCAAGCCCGTACAAGCTGCCAGCGTTTGCACTAAGGTATCCCTTCCCGGGGGATACGATCAAGCCTCGGGCGATCTTGCAGCCGGGAGGTGCACCGCGGTGTCGTACGTGACGCCGATCGGCTCCGCCCCGGAGCAGGTCGAGTACCGCCTGGCCGGTGCGCACGGCTGCAACCCGGCGGAGGCGGCGCACACGCAGTTCAGCTACCACGCTGACGGGCGGGAGCGCCCGCTGGTGTGGACCGGCGCCGGGCTGGTCGAGGTGGGGATCACTCCCGGGACCGTGCTGGGCGAGGGGCAGTTCGACGCGGCCCGGGCGCTGATGAACGGGTTGGACCCGCGCACCGGCGAGCGGCTGGTGGAGCCGAAGCTGGCGGTGCACGAGGACGCGAAGGTTCCGCTGGCGCCGCTGGTCCGGGCGGTGCAGAGCGTGGCTGCCAGCCGCGGGATCGAGCCGGCCGAGGTGTTCACGTCGGCGAAGCTGGCCAAGGCCTACCAGCGGGCGGGCCGCGCGGTGGTCAGTGATGGGGACGGCGCGCGGCTGCGCGCGGACGAGGCCGGGCGGCTCGCCGACGCGGCCGGCCTGGACGTCGAGCAGCTGTGGGGCAGCGGCGCGTACGCGACAGCGGTCGGCAACCTCACCGAGACGCGGACCGTGACGGGGCCGGACGGCGTGGCGGTGGAGAAGGTGGTGCCGCGGCGGCGGGTCGTCGGGAACCTGGGCTACGACGTGAGCTTCACCCTGCCGAAGTCGCACTCGCTGCTGCTGGCGTTCGCCGACGACCAGAGCGCAGCGGCGGTGGAGCGGGTCTACACCGAGCAGGTCGGGGCGACGTTCGACTGGCTGGAGGAGCAGACCGCCTACGGCATGCGCGGCAAGCACGGCGACGGCAGCACCGCCGCGACGGTGCCGGGCAGCGGGTTCCTGGGCTGGTCGATGGTGCACCGCGCCGCCCGCCCGGTAGGGGAGCGGGTGGTCGGTGACCCGCACTGGCACGTGCACGTGACGATCGCGAACATGACCCGCGGCACGGACGGCGGCTGGTCCACCGTCGCGGCCGGCGGGCGCGACCTGATGCGGCACGCCCCGGCCGCCGACCACGTGCTCAAGGCGCTGATCCGGCGGCAGCTCGCCGACCGGGTCGGGGTGCAGTTCGCGCGCTCGGAGCGCACCGGCGCGTGGGAGGTCGCGGCGATCCCGGACGCCACCCTGCGGGCGTTCTCCAAGCGGGGGGCGAGCATCGAGGCGATGCTGCGCGACCTCGGGTTCGACCCGAAGCTGGCCACCCGGCGCGCGGAGGACCTGGCCGCCGCGCAGACCCGGCACGACAAGAGCCACGCCACGGCCGCGCCGGACGCGACGCTGCGCTCGATGTGGCAGGACGAGGCCCGGCAGCACGGCGTCGACCCCGACCAGCTGGCCGCAGCCGCCCTCCCGCGGCGCCCGCAGGCGCCAGCGCCAGCGACGGCGGCGGAGGACGGCGCCGGGGCGGCCGCGGTCGGCACGGCGGCGGAGCTCGCCCAGGCCGCGGACAGCCCCGAGCGGCAGGCAGCGGCGGGCACCGACAGCGCGCCCAACGGGGCCCCGTACGAGCAGGAGCCGACACCCGGGCCCGGCGAGGACCTGGGCGACGACCTGGGCGACAACGAGCGCGAGCGCGAGCGGGAGCGGGAGCGGGAGGCGGCGCTGCTGCGCGATGTGGTGGCCCGGCTGCTCGACCCGGACGAGGGCCTGACGTCGGCGATGCGCCGGTTCACCCGGGTGGACGCGATCGCCGCGGTCGCCGACGCGCTGCCGGCCGGCGCCGGCGACGTGCGGGAGATCGAGGAGCTCACCGACCGGGCGCTGACCGACGCCGGGATCGTGCCGCTGCCGGCACCGGTGCCGGCTCAACGCACGGCGCCCGCCGGGGCGCGCCGGCAGCTCGGCGCCGGGCACATGCGCAACGCGCAGCGGTTCACCACCGCCGACGTGGTGGCCGCCGAGGACGTCATCCTCACCGCCGCAGCGGCGTCCGCCGACGGGCAGGGCGCGGCGCGGGTGAGCCCGCAGACCGCGGCGCTGGCGCGCTCGGCGGTGGAGGCCGGGCAGGGCTTCGAGCTGTCCGCCGAGCAGGGCCGGATCGTGCAGCGGCTGGTCACCAGCGACCGTCAGCTGGACGCGGTACTGGGCCCGCCGGGCACCGGCAAGACGACCCTGATGCGGGCCGCCCGGGCGGCCTGGGAGGCCGAGGGCTACGTCGTGGCGGGCGCCGCTACCGCGGCCGTCGCCGCGCAGAACCTGGCCACCGAGTCCGGGATCGCGTCGCGGACCGTCGCGCAGTGGGTGCACCGCATCTCCTCCGGCGACGGCCTGGCCGGCGTCGACGTGCTGGTGCTCGACGAGGCGAACCTGACCGATGACCGGGACCGATCCACGCTCTACACGGCAGCCGCGGCCTCCGGCACCAAGCTCGTCGAGGTCGGCGACCCGAAGCAGCTGCGCGGGGTCGGCTGCGGCAGCCTGTTCGGGCGGGTGCACGAGCTGGTCGGCGGAGCGGAGCTGACCGCGAACCGCCGGCAGCGCGACGAGGACGAGCGGGCCGCGATCGCCGCCTGGCGCGACGGCAAGTACAGCCAGGCGTTGGGCAGCTGGTCCGGGCGGGGCCGGCTGGTGGCCACCGAGACCGGCGGGCAGGCGCTGACCGCGATGGTCGCGGTGTGGATGAGCGAGCGGGCCGGCGCACCAGACCCGCACGCGGAGATGCGCGGGGTGGTGATGCTGGCCGCCAGCAACGAGACCGTCGAGCGGCTCAACCGGGCCGCCCAGGCGGTCCGGGGAGCCGCTGGCGAGCTCGGCGCGGAACGCACCTACGACGTGCGCGCCGGGCGCAGCGTGACGCTGCGCGAGGGCGACCACGTGCTGATCCGGCTCAACGACCGCGCCCAGCGGATGCACGAGGGCCCGGACGTGCTCAACGGCTACCGCGGGGTCGTGGAGGGCATCGAGGCGGGCGGCGCGGTGCGGGTGGCCTGGCAGCAGCAGAGCCAGGACGGGCACGCCACGCACCGCGCGATCCTGCGCCCGGAGTACGTCGCCGCCGGTGGGCTGACTTTGGGCTACGCGATGACCGGGCACAAGGCCGAGGGGCTGACCGTCGCTGCGGACTGGGCGCAGCCCGCCGGGACGCACCAGGGCGGCACGGTGCTGGTGTACGGCCCTGGCATGGACGAGCCGGGCCTGCACGTCGCGACCAGCCGGCACCGCGACCGCATGTTCCTGTTCGCCGGCCGGGACCAGCTCGAGGACGCCGGCCAGACCTACGAGCAGGGCGCGCCGGGCAGCGACGCGCAGCGCGACGCCCGGGTCATCGCAGCGCTCGCCGAGCAGGCCAAGGCGCGGTCGAGCAACGCCAACGACCGGCCCGTGCACGACGACCTGCGGCGCGGCCCGGCCCGGCCGGCGGCCGCGCAGGACGACCCGGCCGCCAGGTGGCGGGCGCTACAAGGCCAGGAGCCGGCCGCCAGCCGGCCCGCCGAGCAGACGACCCCGGCGGCGGCCGCGGGCGCGCCGGCAGGACAGGAGAGGCCGATGAGCCGGTACAGCTTCACCAGCGGCGAGGACCGGTGGCACGTCGGCTGGGACCCGTCCGTCGCGTCCTACTACGCGCAGGTCGAGCCGGTGCGCACCCCGCCGGCCGCCGACGACGCGCAGGTCCTGCGCACCGTCGCCGGCGAACGGGTCGACGAGGTGCCGACCCTCGCCGCCCTGGACGCCCGGCTCGCCGGTCGCGTCCAGGTCCCCGCGGGTGTGCGGGAGCGGCTGGCCGACGACACCCCCGCGCGGCCGGCGGGCGCCGGGCAGCGCGCCGCGTCGCGGCTCGACGCCGCCCAGCGCCTGGCCGGGCTCGAGGAGCGGGAGCTGAACCAGCGGGCCGCGGCGTGGGCGGCGCTGAGCGGCCGGTCGGCGCCGAACGCGGGTGCGGCCGGAGCGGGCCGGGACCGACCGGTTTTCAAGCCGGGCGCGGGGCAGGACGCGGAGCAGGAGGCGCGTCGGCGGGAGGCCGCGCGGCGCGAGGACGACGCCCGGCGGCAGGACCGCGGCCGCGGCCCGCGGCTGTAGCGGCGCGTGCCTTGACGCATAACCTGCCCTTGACCTACGAGGAGTTCGCGCGGCTGCTGGACGACTACGAGCGGGAGCACTTCGGGCGCGACGAGGGCGCGCACGCGGTCGCCAGCGCCACGCTCGCGCTGCTGGCCACGATCCCGCCGAACGACAGGCTGCCGGAGCGGCTGGTCCGGCTCGCGTCGCTGTCGCTGCTGGACGCGCCGCTGCTCGACGCGCTGGGGCTGCCGCACCCACCGGGGAGCGGTGCGCGCACTGGTGCGGGCCGGGCTCCGGCTCCGCGGGCGTGTGCTGCGCTGGTGCCCGCCGAGGCGCGCGCCGAGGTATGTCCGGCAGGGGCCGGCCATCCGGCCCTACCCGCTTGGGCACGACGTCAGAGCGCTCGGGACGTTCCCGGACCGGCCGACGGACGACCCGGCCTGAGCTCCGCGCGCCTCCTCGTGGGGAGGTGACGACCGCGCTGAGCACCTCCTGACGAGGACGGGCCGGCGACCCCTCGCCGCGGGGCCCCCTCGTGGGGACGTGACGACCCCCGCTGAGCTCCCGACGAGGAGTGAGCCGCAGTTGCCCGTAGGTCACCCCGCTGACCTCTGGTCGCTGTGCGTTATTGATGCCATACTCAGAGTCTCCTATGCCCTCCCGCACTCGTGCTGACGGCCCGTCGGGTCCCCGTCACGACATCCCCGAAGGTCGCGGCTCATGAGCGCTCTCGCCGTCCCGGTCCCCACTCCCGTGTTCCGCCGCGCCTGGCGAGCCGCGGTCCTGGTCCTCGTCCTGCTCGGGACGTTCTTCCTTGCCGCCGCCACGACGACGACCGTCGCCAGCGCCGCGAACGTGACCCTGGCGCAGTGCAACGGCCAGAACGGCACCGCCGTCGGCGCCACGGTGGAGATCACATGCGCGGTGTCCATCGTCAACACCATCAGCAGCGGGGGGATCACGAGCTCCACCGTGACCGTCACCCGTACGTGCCTGCTCGGACCGTGCGCCCCCGGCAACGGCACGACGACGACGACCTCGTCGGACCTGGTGACCCGGGTGGAGCAGTGCAACGGCTCGGGCAACGACGCGGCGGCCCCGATCACCTGCACCGTCGACATCATCAACAACATCAGTGAGGACACGCCCGGCGCGGCGCCGGTCGACGACGGCACCGTCAACCAGTGCGTCGGGTCCGCGAGGGGCGGCGGCGCGACCGAGCTCTGCGACCCCACGCCCGCCAACACGACCGGTGCCACGGTCACCCAGTGCAACGTCTCCGGCAACGGAGGCGGCGGCACCGTCGCCTGCACCATCGGGCCCCAGCTGCGGATCAGCCCGGCGATCCCGGTCACCGTGGACCAGTGCAACCGCACCGGCAACCCAGGCGGGAGCGTGGTGACCTGCCGTACGAGCATCACGACCAACCTCGTGGCCGTGGTCCCGGGCCCGACGCCGACCGTGACGCCGACCGCCACGCCGACGAGCACCGCCACGCCGACGAGCACCGCCACGCCGACGAGCACCGCCACGCCGACGAGCACCGCCACGCCGACGAGCACCGCCACGCCGACGAGCACCGCCACGCCGACGAGCACCGCCACGCCGACGAGCACCGCCACAGCGACCTCGACGACCAGCCCCACGACCCGGCCGCGCCGGACCTCCGGGACCGCCGGAGCCGGGAGCAACGGGTCCGGCGGCACCGGGGCCCGCAGCGGGGGCCGCGCCGGCCAGTACGGGTCGCAGCAGGTGACGCGCGTGCCCGCCGGCGGCGTGCAGGCAGGTGGCGGCTCGACGGCCGAGGCCGGCTCGAGCGGCCTGCTGGCGTTCGGGGGCAGCCTGCTGCTCGGCGCCCTGCTGCTCGGGCTGGTGCGACTTCGGGTCGAGCGCAGGGGCTGAGGACGCGTGCGAGGCCCCGCCCTGATGCGCGGCCACGCCGCGGGCCGGGTCATCGTCGTTCTCGCCCTGACCGGCGCCACCTGCGTCGGCGTGGCCGTCACCCAGCAGCAGCGCCCGGAGCCGGCGCTGTCCGCGCCGAGCGCGCCGCCGGTGGCCCCGCCTCCCTCCCCCGACCCTGTCGTGGCCCCGGCCGTACTCCCGGACTCGCTCCCGCTCAGCCTCGCCATCCCCGCGATCGGCGTGCAAACGCCGCTGCTGGCGCTGGGCCTGTCCGCGGACGGCACGCTCGAGGTCCCGCCACCGGGGCCGGACTACGACAAGGCCGGCTGGTACCGCCACTCGCCGACCCCCGGCGCCCTCGGCCCCGCCGTCCTCGCCGGCCACATCGACTCAGCCGCCAACGGCCCCTCGGTGTTCTTCCGGCTCGACGAGCTGCGCGCCGGCAACCAGGTGCAGGTCACACGGGCGGACGGCTCCGTCGCGGTCTTCGCCGTGGACGCGGTGCAGCGCTTCCGCAAGGCCGAGTTCCCCACCGAGCTCGTCTACGGCAACACCGACCATGCCGCGCTGCGCCTCATCACCTGCGGCGGGCCGTTCGACCGCTCCAGCGGTCACTACCTCGACAACATCGTCGTCCTGGCGTCCTTGCTGCCCCCCGGTGTGCACACCCCGGCCTGACCGCCCGGTCTGTGCCCCGTCGCCCGGGTAGCCGACCGCGCGCCCGGGCAGGTCCCCGCCGTGACCACCACGTACGTCGACCCCGGCGGGGAGTTCACCCGCGACTCCCGCTACCTCGCCACCCGGATCACCCGGGACGGCCGCGACGGCGACCCGGTCGAGCCCGGCCGCTACCGGCTGGTCGTTAGCCGGCTGCTCAGCGCCCGTTCGGTGAGCTCCAGGACCACCGTCAGCGGAAGCTGGCCGTGCTTCGGCGTGGGCCGCCAGCCGTCCAGCGCCTCGGGCGCGGCGTTGATGAACAGCCGGTACGGCTCGGTCAGCCCGGCGGTCATTGGCCGCCCGGAGCGCGGCGGTGCGGCAGGCGATGTCCAGGTCGCGCAGCCGCCGTGAACGGCGGGCCGCGGCGAACAGCAGGTCCGGTCGCTCCAGCAACGACCCGGCCGTGCCGCGCGACAGCCCTGTGCGTCAGGCTGACGTGAGACACCTCGGGTAACATCTCCTCTCTCCCGCACAGGGCGAGAACAGGTTTGATCACGTTGACTTTCACGGCTGCGGATCTGCTGTCCAGCTCGGTCGAGAATGGGGCGATGGGTCCTCGTTCGGACCGGCCTCGGCGCCGGTCGTTCACCGCCAAGTACAAGCTCGACCTCCTCACCGAGTACGACGCGGCGCCTGCGGCCGAGCGCGGCGTGCTGCTGCGCCGAGAGGGCTGTACTCCTCGCACTTGTCGGAGTGGTGCAAGGCCCGCGACAGCGGCGCCCTGGCCGGCCTGACCCCGACGCCGCGGGCGACCCGGCCGTCCGCGGCGCAGGTCGAGAACGCCAAGCTCAAGGCCCGCGCTGAGCGAGCGGAACGGGAGCTGGTCAAGACCAAGGCTGCGCTGGAGATCGTGGGGAAAGCACACGCGCTCTTGGAGCTGCTCTCCGAGAGCGCGGACACCGAGCCGCGGTCCAAGCCGTGATCGTCCCGGCCGTCGCCGAGCTCGCCGAGGTGACGTCGACCGCACGGGCGTGCGCGCTGCTGGGCAAGCCCCGGGACAGCCACTACCGCGCCCAGCAGCCGCAGGTCGTGCCGGCGCAGCGCCCGCCGCGGCCGGCCCCGGCGAACGCGCTGAACGTCGCGGAGCAGGACGAGATCATCAAGGTCCTCACGAGCGCGCGGTTCTGCGACAAGTCCGTCGCGCAGACCTGGGCGACGCTGCTGGACGAAGGCGTCTACCTCGCCTCGAGAAGCACGATGCACCGGCTGCTGCGCCTGATCGGGCAGTCCGGGACCGCCGCAACCTCGCGACCCACCCGGCCAAGAGCAAGCCCGAGCTGATGGCTACCAAGCCTGGGCAGGTCTGGAGCTGAGACATCACCAAGTTGCGCGGCCCCGACCGCGGCGTCTACTACGACCTGTACGTCATCATCGACATCTACAGCCGCTACGTCGTCGGCTGGACCGTCGCGGCCCGCGACGACGCCGACATCGCCAAGGCCCTCATCGCCTCGGCCACACAGGTCCACGGCCCCCCCGACAGCCCGGCCGCCTGGGCCGGCCAGGATTGCCTGCGCCAGCTGCTGGATGCACTCCCGGCCGTCGACGGGCCGCTCGTGGTCGACCCGCGCCGCGACCCCACCCCGGCCAGCCGGGCGGCCGTGCCGGCGCTGCGTCTCTACGAGATCAGGGCCCGGCTCGAGCGGTTCTACGTCCTCGCCGCCGAGGCCGACATCCCCGAGCTCACCCGCTTGGCCAGCGACCTGGTGGCCAGCAATCGAGGCGTACCTGACGCTGCGGGTCACGAGCGCCCGCGCCGAGGGCTACAACCGCAAGATCAAGCAGATCAAGCGCGTCGCGTGCTGCTTCCGAAACCAAGCGCTCCTACGAGCGTCGTATCTTGCTCAACAACGCCGCGACCGCGGCGTGGGCTCTTCGCGGTGGAGCGTGACGGTCGGCTCTGCACGGTGATCGTCACGCCGCGGTCGCGGCGTTGTTCAGCATGATGCGTCGTTCGTAGGACTGCTGGTTGCGAAAGCCGCACGACACGCGCTTG
>JAABUN010006690.1_pt1 | contig 13046 bp, 13 predicted proteins | sample 5559311 | NCBI WGS metagenome assembly JAABUN01 (sample SAMN10711877, study PRJNA513370) | rock metagenome | isolation source: Antarctica rocks | place: Antarctica: Victoria Land, Siegfried Peak sud | reverse complement strand
GGCGCCAAGTGGCGGACGCGATCCTGGTCGAGGGTCTGCACAAGCGGTACGGCGACGTGGTAGCGCTCGACGGCGTCGACCTCGCCGTACCGGAGGGGACGGTGCTCGGCCTGCTCGGCCCGAACGGCGCCGGGAAGACGACCGCCGTACGGGTGCTGACCACGCTGACCATGCCGGACGCGGGGCGCGCCCAGGTCGCCGGCCTGGACGTGGTGCGGGAGCCAGCACGGGTCCGGACGTTGATCGGGCTCGCCGGCCAGTACGCCGCGGTGGACGAGAACCTCACCGGCCGGGAGAACCTCGTCCTGGTCGGCCGGCTCAACCACATGTCGCGCCGCGACGCCCGGTCGCGGGCGAGGGTGCTGTTGCAGCGCTTCGATCTCAGTGACGCCGCGGACCGCACCGTGAAGACCTACTCCGGCGGCATGCGCCGTCGTCTCGACCTCGCCGCCGCGCTCGTCAACCGGCCGCCGGTGCTCTTCCTCGACGAGCCCACCACCGGGCTGGACCCGCGCAGCCGCACCGAGCTCTGGGCGATCATCGGCGAGCTGGTGGCCGAAGGCACAACCCTGCTGCTCACCACCCAGTACCTGGAGGAGGCCGACCGGCTGGCTCACCGGATCGCGGTCATCGACGTCGGCCGGGTGATCGCAGAGGGTACGTCGGATGAGCTCAAGGCGCGGCTGGGCGGCACCTCGTTGGAGGTCGGCGTACCGGACGAGCTGGCGGCCAAGGGCGCAGCGGAGGTGTTGTCGCCGCTCGGGATGCTGGCCGAGCGGGACGGCGGTGGCACGGTCCTGCGCCTCACCGTGGAGAACGGGCCGCGGGCGCTCGTCGAAGTGGTGCGTGGCCTGGACGCGCGCGGCATCACCGCCACCTCGCTCGCGCTGCGGGAGCCGAGCCTGGACGACGTCTTCCTGGCACTGACCGGCCACGCCGCCGCGGACGGCGAGCCCGCCGAAACCCAGGACGGGGAGGCCAAGCGGGGCCGGCGAGGCCGCCGACGCACGCCGGGGAGGTCGTCATGACCACGATGCCGGTTCGGACGGCGGGCGGTGGCCTGCGGTGGGCGATCTCGGACACGTTGGCGATCACGGGGCGCAATTTGCTGACCATGCGGCGGCTGCCCCAGCTGCTGGTCTTCGCGACGATCCAGCCGGTGCTGTTCGTGCTGATGTTCCGCTACGTCTTCGGCGGCGCGATCCGGGTTCCGGGTCGGTCCTACGTGGACTACCTGATGCCCGGGATCTTCGCGCAGACGGTGACGTTCGGCGCCATCACCACCGGTATCGGCCTGGCCGAGGACCTCGGCAAGGGCCTCATCGAGCGGTTCCGGTCCTTGCCGATGGCGCGCTCCGCCGTCCTCGCCGGTCGCACGATCGCGGACCTGGTTCGCAACGTCTTCGTCGTCCTGCTCATGTTGGTCGTCGGGTTTCTCGTCGGCTTCCGCGTGCACACGAATGCGCTCGCACTGATCGCCGGGGTGCTCGTGCTGCTGCTGTTCGCCTTCTCGTTGTCCTGGGCGTTCGCACTGATCGGGCTGTCGGTGTCCAACGCCGAGAGCGCGCAGGCGGCGGCCTTCCCGCTCATTGCCCCGCTGGTCTTCGCCTCGAGCGCCTTTGTCCCCGTGCAGTCGATGCCCGGCTGGCTGCAGGCCTTCGCTCGACACCAGCCGGTCACCGCGGCGATCGACGCGGTGCGAGCGCTGGTTCTGGGCGGCCCCACGACCAGCGTGGTGTTGCAGTCGCTGGCCTGGTCGGCAGGGATCCTGGTGGTGTTCGCGCCGCTCGCGGTGATGCGCTACCGCCGTACCAGCTGACCGATCGACCCGCTTCGCTCAGCCGAGAGGGCACCAGCGGGTGGGCGTAAGCGCGCCGCCGACCGGGCGGTCATGGAGTTCGACCGGCACCGCATCGAGCACCTCCTCGTCGTACACGACGGCCAGCACCCTCGTCGGGCTCGGCAGGAGCGACAGGGCCTGGTCGTAGTAGCCGCCGCCCCTGCCGAGCCGATGGCCGGCGCGGTCCACGGCCAGGGCCGGCACCAGCACGAGGTCGGCCAAGTTCAGCGCGGTCGGGCCGAGCCGCGGTCCGGTGGGCTCGAGCAGGCCATGACGCCCTCGACGCAGTCGGTGCGGCCCCTGGTCCAGCGCCCAGTCCAGCGACTGGTCCGGACCCAGCACCGGCAGCAGGACCCGTACGCCGGCCGCCAGCAGGCGCTCGAGCAGTGGCCTTGTTCCGGGTTCGGCCTCCACGGAGACGTACGCCGCGCAGCTCCGCGCCGCGGTCAGCGCCGGCGACCCGGTCGCCACCTGCAACAGCGCGTCCGCGCGGCGAGCCAGCTCCGCGGCCGGCAGGGCGGCCCGGGCCATGAGCAGCTGCCGGCGCATCGTCGCCTTCGCCGCACTGCTCACTCGCGCCAGCCTGCCATCCGGCCGCGCGCAGTGCCGGGCGTTAGGGTCGCCGACATGACCGCTGCCCCGTCCGACCGGTGTCGCGCATGATCACCAAAGCGGTCATCCCGGCCGCTGGTCTGGGCACCCGGTTCCTCCCGGCCACCAAGGCGACACCCAAGGAGATGCTGCCGGTCGTCGACAAGCCGGCTATCCAGTACGTCGTCGAGGAGGCGGCCAGGGCCGGCATGACCGACGTACTCATCGTCACCGGGCGGAACAAGAGCTCGCTCGAGGACCACTTCGACCGGGCCTTCGAGCTCGAGAACACGTTGGAGACCGCCGGCAAGACGGCGTTGCTCGAGCTGAGCCGGGCGGCCAGCGAGCTCGCCACGCTGCACTTCGTCCGCCAGGGCGACCCGAAGGGGCTGGGCCACGCGGTGCTGTGCGCGGCGCCGCACGTGGGCAACGAGCCGTTCGCGGTCCTGCTCGGTGACGACCTGATCGACGAGCGGGAGCCGATCCTGCCGGCCATGGTGGCCGTGCAGCAACGCCACGGCGGCAGCGTGATCGCGCTGCTCGAGGTGCCGCACGAGGCCATCGGGCTCTACGGCTGCGCGGCGGTGGAGCCGACCGACACCCCGGACGTCGTCCGGGTGACGGCCATGATCGAGAAGCCGACGCCCGAGGAGGCGCCGAGCAACCTCGCCATGATCGGCCGGTACGTGATCGCGCCGCAGATCTTCGACGTGCTCCGGGAGACTCCACCCGGGCGCGGCGGTGAGATCCAGCTCACCGACGGCCTGCAGCGGCTGGCCGGCCGCGACCCCGCCGCCGGGGGCGGCGTGCACGGCGTCGTCTTCCGCGGCCGCCGCTACGACACCGGCGACAAGGCTGACTACCTGCGCACCGTCGTACGCCTCGCCTGCGACCGGCCCGACCTCGGGCCGGCTTTCCTGTCCTGGCTGCGCGAGTTCGTCGCGGCGTGGCCCGGCGATCCACCGCCGGCGTCGTGACCGCCGTGGAACCCGCGCTGAAGTCGGTGGACGCGCATCTCGACGACGTGCTGTCGGTCATCGCGCCGCTCGCCGACCTGGAGCTACAGCTGGTGGACGCCCACGGCTGCGTGCTGGCCGAGGACGTGGCTTCGCCCATCCCGCTGCCCCCGTTCGACAACTCCGGCATGGACGGGTACGCCGTCCGCAGTGCCGACCTCCGCGACGCGAATCCGCTGACGCCGGTCACTCTCCCGGTAGTAGGTGATATCGCGGCCGGCAGCGTCAACCGGGACGCCATCCGGCCCGGCATGTGCATGCGGATCATGACCGGTGCCCTGCTGCCGGCGGGCGCCGACGCCGTCGTACCGGTGGAATGGACCGACGGCGGGCTGGCCAGCGTCACGGTCACCAGGACGCCGAGCGCGGGCCAGCACGTGCGGCACGCCGGCGAGGAGGTGGCCGCCGGCGCTGTCGTGCTGACGGCCGGCACCCACATCGGCGCGGCCCAGCTGGGACTGCTCGCCTCGGTCGGCCGGGACCGGGTGCGGGTCCGCCCGCGCCCGCGGGTGGTGGTGATCTCGACCGGCAGCGAGCTGGTCGAGGCGGGCGGGCAGCTGTCCGGCGCCCAGATCTACGACTCCAACTCCTACGCACTGGCGGCGGCGGCCCGGGAGGCCGGTGCCGTCCCGTACCGCGTCGGCATCGTGCCGGACGACCCGCGGCTCCTCCTGGACATCCTCGAGGATCAGCTGATCCGCGCCGACGTGATCGTCACCAGCGGCGGGGTCAGTGTCGGGGCGTACGACGTGGTCAAGGAGGTGCTCGCCCGCATCGGGACCGTCACCTTCGACCGGGTCGCGATGCAACCGGGCATGCCGCAGGGCTTCGGAACGCTGGGGCCGGACTCAGTGCCGATCTTCGGGCTGCCGGGGAACCCGGTGAGCGCCTTTGTCTCCTTCGAGGTCTTCGTGCGCCCGGCGCTGCGCCGGATGCTCGGGGCCGAGCCGATCACCCGGCCGCAGGTGTCGGCCACGCTCACCGCGCCGCTGCGGGCGCCGGCCGGCAAGCGGGCGTTCGTGCGGGCCCGGCTGTCCATGCGCGAGGGCGTCCGGGTGGCCACCCCGGTCGGGGGCGCCGGATCGCACCTGGTGGTCGGGCTGGCGGCGGCGAACGCGCTGGTCGTCGTACCGGAGGAGGTCACCGAGATGGCCGCCGGTGAGACCGCCAGCGTCATGGTGCTCGAGCGGCGCCAGCGGTGACCGAGCCGGCGCTGACCCACGTCGATGCCGGCGGGGCCGCCCGGATGGTCGATGTCGGGCACAAGGACGTCACCGCCCGTACGGCGACCGCCTGCGGCCGGGTGACGGTGAGCGCGGAGGTGGTCGCACTGCTTCGGGGGGCGGGCGTACCGAAAGGGGACGCCCTCGCCGTCGCCCGGGTCGCCGGGATCCTGGCGGCCAAGCGGACGCCGGACCTGGTGCCGCTGTGCCATCCCATTGCGATCTCTGGCGTCACCGTCGATCTCGAGGTCACCGACGACGCGGTGGAAGTGTGCGCCACCGTTCGGACCACCGACCGGACCGGCGTGGAGATGGAGGCCCTGACAGCCGTCGCGGTGGCCGGACTGACCCTGGTCGACATGGTCAAGGCGGTCGACCCGGCGGCAACGATCACCGACGTACAGGTCATGGAGAAGACCGGCGGGTCCGCCGGCGAGTGGCGGCGGCCGCGGTGACTGCTGTCGAGGGGCTGCCTCCAGGTGCGCGTGCCGCAGTCGTGTCGGTCTCGGACCGCTCGCACGCCGGTGCGCGCCAGGACACGTCCGGGGAACTCCTGGCCGAGCTGCTGCTGGGGCTCGGCTTCGAGGTGGGTGCGGTGGTCCTGGTCCCTGACGAGCGGGTCGAGATCGAGTCCGCCCTCCGGCAGGCGGTGGCCGGGGGAGCGGATGTCGTCGTCACCACCGGCGGCACCGGGCTGACGCCGCGCGACGTCACGCCGGAGGCGACCCGGGCGGTGATCGAGCGGGAGGCGCCAGGGCTCGCCGAGGCCATGCGTCAGTACAACCGGGACGCGGTTCCCACCACGATTCTGTCCCGGTCGGTGGCCGGGGTCGCCGGCACCACCCTGGTGGTCAACCTGCCCGGCTCGCCCGGTGGCGTCCGCGACGGTGTGGCGGTGCTCGGTCCCGTGGTCGGGCACGCTGTCGCGCAGCTGCGCGGCGGCGATCACTGACAGGTCCGTCGGTGGGTACGGTGGGTTGGCCGGTTGAGCTGGCCGAGGATGGGGTCGGCCTGCGGCCGCTGCGGCTGCTCGACGCGCCGACCTGGGCCGAGATCCGCCGCCGCAACGCCGACTGGCTGGGGCAGTGGGAGGCGACCCCACCCGGTGCGGCCCGGCCGGAGGGCACCACCGTGGCGGCGTTCACTTCGATGACCCGTCATCTGCGCCGCCAGGCTCGGGACGGGAGCGCGCTGCCGTTCGCGGTGACCTACGGCGGCGCGCTGGTCGGCCAGCTCACGATCGGCAACATCGTCCACGGCTCGCTCAACTCCGGCTACGCCGGCTACTGGGTCGACGAGCGGGTTGCCGGCCGTGGCGTCACGCCGACCGCGCTCGCGCTCGCGGTCGACCACTGCTTCTCCCGCGTGGGGCTGCACCGGGTCGAGGCGAACATCCGCCCGGAGAACACCGCCAGCCGCCGGGTGGTGGAGAAGCTGGGCTTCCGGGACGAGGGAATCCGGCTGCGGTACCTGCACATCGACGGTGCCTACCGTGACCATCTGTGCTACGCGATCACGGTCGAGGAGGTTCCCGGCGGGCTGCTGCGCCGGTGGCGGGCGCGGCGGGCGCTCTGAGGCCGCCCTGCTGGAGCGAGCCGACCGCGACACACCGGTCGCGGTAGGTGAACCGGGCCGAGCGGCCCGATAACGTCGGCCCAACGTCCGGTCGGCTTGGGGAGGATCCGCTGAGCGGCCTCATTTACGCCGTACTCGTGGCCGTCTGGGCCGCCGTGCTGGTTCCGATGTGGCTTCGGCGGCACGACGCGATCACCGAGTCGAGGTCGGTGGACCGCTTCTCGACGGCGATGCGGGTGCTTGCGCGGCGCCCACTGGACGGTGGTTCCCGCCATGTCGTGCAGCCATCGTCGGCGGCCGAGGCGCAGGAGCGGCCGGTTCCGGCTAGGCGTCGCTTCCCGGTCCTGGGCACCACGGCCGGTCGCTCCCGGCCGCGGGACGCCCGTGCGCAACTCCGGGAGCGCCGGGCCCGGGTCCTCGGCGTCCTCGCCGCGCTCGCCGCGCTCACCCTCCTGTTGGCCCTGGCCGGAGTCACCGGCTGGTCGTTGCACCTGCTGGTCGACCTGCTTTTGATCGGCTACGTCGTACATCTGCGCGTGCAGGTGGTCAAGGCCGCACCGATCGCGCTGCGGCTGCCGGTAGCGCGCCTGCGGCCCGAGCCGGCGTACGCGCAAGAACGCGTCGCCACGCCGGCTGTTGCAGAGCAGGCGCCTGCCATGGCGCCGGCGACCGCGAGCGTCGAGCAGGGCTGGGTGCCGAACCCGGTCCCGCTTCCGACGTACGTCACGGCCCCGGTCGCCCCACGACCGGCCCGCGAGCGCCCGCAGCCGGCACCGGCTGCCGATCCGTTCCAGCCGGACGACGCCGAGATCGAAGTTCTCTTCGAACGGCGGTGGGCGGTAAACGACTGAGCGCTGTCCGAGGGGTCGGTGCCGGTCGCCGTGCTAGCCTCGGTGCCCCCTGGGGGTGTAGCTCAGCCCGGTAGAGCACTGCGTTCGCAACGCAGGGGCCAGGGGTTCAAGTCCCCTCACCTCCACCAAGCCGAGTTCAGTAACGAGTTGCCGGGTCATCCCGGCCGGTGTTCCGGCCCTCTTTGGCAGCGATCGACAAGTCACCGCGAAGCGGAACTCGAGTTATCGTCGAGTCGGATCGTCGGTCTTTCCACCCGGTCAGGAACAGTACGATGGCCGGACCGGCGTACGAGCTGGACCACCAGAACGACAATACTCAACCAGAGGACACCTAGACTCCACCCGCCGATCACGTCACTCAGCCAGTGCACTCCCAGATATACACGGCTGAGGCCGATAGCGACTACCAGTACGACGGCGACTCCCGCTATGAGCTCGCCAGCTCGACGTCGCCCCGGGCTCGGTATGAGGCCCACCAGTAACCAAGCCGTCAGCCCATAGCCAACGGTCGCGGTGGTGGTATGTCCAGAAGGGAACGAGTACCCACTGGCAGAAGTCAGCCAGAGGTCGTGTGGTGGCCGGACACGATGAGTCCATACCACCGTCAACCCACGTAACAACTGCCCGCCGGCCAAGACGAGCAGAGCGCCGATGACGGGCCGCGGTGAGCGTACTTGCCGGGCGACCACCACGGCTGTGGCGATGAGCACGATGTATACGACGACACTGCTGCCGAGGAGCGTCACCATCTTGGCGATGCCGGATAACAGACTGCTCCGGTGAGCGATGACGTCGCGCAGCAGTTGCGGATCGCGCTTCGCCAGTTCGTCGTGGTTGACGACGTCCCGCAACATCCCGACGAAGATCCAGGCGCTGCCCACGAGGAGGGCCAGCGCGAGGCTCAAGGGTCGGCCGAGCCGCCGGGTGGGGTCATACCTGTCGACAACGGATCGGACACGTTCGGAGCGGCGCAGGATGCGTATCAGAATGAGCATGACCACCAGCCCGAGCAGCCCCAGGCTGATGATGCTGAGCCGGTGCGCGGCGGCTCGGTAACTCTTGCCGGCGAGGTAGCCAACTACCGCGGTCTCGGCCGCCCAGGCCACGCCGCCCAGCACGTTGTAGAGGAGGAAGCGTCGGTACGGCAGGCCGCTCGTTCCGGCCAGGCCAGGGATTAGGACGCGGAGTGCTGCAGTAAAACGTCCAATGAAGACGGCCCGTCCGCCCTGCCGCCGAAGAAGTTCTTGCCCCCTGGCTATGTGCTCGGGTTTGACGATCCGCCGCGGCAGCCGGGCCAGCAGTCGCTCCCCGTAACGTCGACCCACCTCGTAGCCGACCGAGTCCCCCACGACGGCTCCCACCGAGGCAGCCAGAATCACCAGCCACAGTGGCAGCCGGTGCTCGTTGGCAAGTACGCCGCCGAGCAGAACCGCGATCTCGCCCGGGAAGATGAAGCCCACAAAGGCGGAGGCTTCGAGAGCTGGTAGCAGGAAGACCAGTGCCAGCGCCAGCGCTGGCGGAAAGCCGAGCAGCCGGTCAATGAGATGACTCACGGCTGCCCCCGCCGGTCAGCTGTGTCGACGGTGGTCCGCCGTGCCCGTAGGAGCTCGAGCCCGGTCGGCATGAGCGATACCGAAACGACGACGACAATAATTGGGAGCAGATAGTGGTCGATGTTGTGCACATGCCGCCCAAGCGTGTATCCCGCAAGGGTGATGCCGACGGTCCACAGCAGGCCAGCGGTGACGAGCAGTGAGTCCCCCGGCAGAAAGAAGCCGACCAGTAGACCGGTCTCGGCGAACAGAGCGGCGGCGACTCCGAACGTGCCGAAGTTCTCAATAAGGGCGTGTGGGTCAAGTGTGGGTTGAGGGTTAGGAGCAGGAAATGTGGCACAAGTGCAGATCTCCGGGTTCGGTACGGGAAGCAAGTTGCACGGTTAACCGAGAGCGAAGCGCAGGGTGCACAGCGCACCGGCGAACAGGCAGTAGATGGCGAACGGTCGGAGGGTGCGGGTTTCGAAGTAGCGCACCAGGTACTTCACCGACAGGTAGGCGGCTGCCCCGGCCACCACCATCCCCACGACGACCTGTCCATGGATGGGCGCCCCAGCCGGTCCGGCGAGGGTGGGCAGTTTGAGTACGCCGGCAGCCAGGATCACCGGCGTGGCCAAGAGAAAGGACAGCCGGGCGGCGTCCTCGTGATCGAGCCCGCGGAGGAGGCCGGCGACCATGGTGATGCCGGAGCGGGAGATGCCGGCGAACAGCGCCAGGGTCTGAAACAGCCCGATGATGCCGGCTTCCCGGTAAGCCAGCCGGTCGAGGGTCCGGTGCTCGGCCACCACCACCCCGCGGCCACCCTGGTCCGCTACTGAGGTCGGCTCCGCTGCGCCCCGGTCGTCGCTGGCACGGCGGAGTCGTTCGCCGAGCAGCAGGATGCCGCCATTGATCGTCAGAAAGACGGCCGCCACCAACGGCTTGGCGAAGAGGGTGCGGAAGGTGTGCTCGAGGAGCAATCCGGTGAGTCCGACCGGAATGGTGGCCACCAGGATGATCCATGCCAGCCGCTCCTCGGACGTCTGCACCCGCCGGGTCGCCAACGTGCGAAAGAAGCCACAGATGATGCGCACCCAATCGGTGCGGAAGAACCACAGCAGTGCGAACGCCGTGGCCACGTGAAGCGCGACGATGAAGGCCAGATACGGCGAACCCTCGCTATTCCCGGACGCGGCTTCGGTGACCAGGTGTTGCCAGGAGCCGCCAAACAGGGCCGGCACCAATACCGAGTGCCCGAGGCTCGACACCGGGAAGAGCTCGGTGGCACCCTGGAGGAGCCCGATGACGACGGCTTGGAGATAGCTGAGCTCGGTCACGGGTCCTCGTTCACTGGTCGCAGACGGACCTCAGCCGGTTGCTCGAGAGCGTCTACTACAGTCTACTACAGCCCTTTGTGACGGTGACTAAGCGCGTCGGCGGGTTCTACAGCAGGTGCTTAGCCAGCTCGAACAGACGTTCCAGGTCGTGACTGGCCTCAAGGGTGAAGGGCACAGCGAGGGCTGCCAGCGCCGCTACCGGAACAAGCAGCCGGCGGTGGAATGGTGGCACCGGCGCCAGCAGGGCGAGGACGCGCGTGCTTGTCCGCTCACGATGAAAGGCCGCGTTGACGGCGGACGGTGCGGGGGGGCCAGCCAACAGCGCCACCCGTGCCAGGGTCGTGGCGACCGCGCGACGGTCCCCTACCTCGTGGGCGGCCGCCTCATCCGCCCAGCGTTCCAACTGGTAGTCGACCTCGGGGACGCAGGGCCGCAGAGCCGGGAGCTGACAGGCGGCCAGCCGCGTCAGCAGGCGAAACGCCGCGTGGCCATGGCGCAAGTGGGCGCGCTCATGGGCAAGCACGATGCGCCGCTCGACCGGCGACAGCAACCGCAACATGGCCGATGTGACCACCACGCGGCCTCGCCAACCCGGAACTGCCATCGCGGCTGGACGGGCGTCGTCCACCACGACAAGACCATCGGCGGTCGCGGGCAGCCGGTAGGCGCGATGTGCTGCTCCTGCCTGACGGACCACACGAGCGACGTCAACCAGCAGGTAACCGGCTGTCCCGACGAGAGCGATCAGAGCCGCCAGCGCGACTACTGGCCGGACCGGGTCGTACGCCGACAGAGCTGCGCCCGACCACCGGCCGACGCTTGCTACCAGGGGAATCTGACCGGCGAGCGTGCTGGCCAGCAACACCAGGCACCACGTCCACGTCACCGCCGCCAGCAGGGCCCCGCTTACCAGCGTGCCAGCTGCCCATGCGGGCGGCAGCCGCCGCGTCAGAGGCCGGATACTGACGGCCAGCACGAGCGCGACGACCAGGGCGGCGTAGACGCTCAGGCGCACGACCTAGTCCTCGGCATCCGGGTCACGAGCCTCAAGTGCACGACGGATCAACCGCTCCTCGTCCGGCTGCAAGCGCTCGACGAAGTGCTGCAGCACGAGGCTGCGGTCGGCGCCCTGGTCGAGAAGGTTGCGCATCTGCTGAGCCGCGTAAGCCTCCTGCCCCTCAAAGGGGCGATAGGCGTAGCCGCGTCCCGACGGGACCCGCTGCACGAGACCCTTCGCGTGGAGGCGGGTCAAGATCGTCATCACCGTTGTATAGGCGAGTTCCCCTTCGAGCTCGCGTTGGACTTCGGCAGGAGTCATGGCGCGCTCACTCGACCACAGCGCTGCGAGGGTCTCGCCCTCGAGCTGTCCGGCGGCCCGGCGGCTCGGCGGTTCCACGGCTGCCATGACGATCATCGTACGACAGGTTGTAGTAGCGACACCAGCCTGCGGAGTCAGTGCAGCCGGAGCACGTCGCCGTTGGTGCTGATGTAGGCACCCTGACGCGTCAGCTGGGCAGCGCCCTCGGCGGCGGTCACCCCGACTCTCTGCGCGAAGCCAGGTGGGCTGGCCACGACGGTGCCGCGGAAGCTCACCTGGTCGCCGGCGCGCACCTGGTCCCGCGACTCCGAGGTGCTGATCCGGAGCTGCACCCAGACGCGGTCGGCAGCGTCCCTGCCGACCCAGAAGCCTTCGTCGGCCACAACCGACTGCACGAGTACGCCGGTCGCCGTCACGGTCTGACCCGCGTACGGCGCGAGCCGGCCGCCCGGCAGCGGGAACAGTGGTTTGCCGTTGACCCTGAGGCTCGGATCGGCGGTGAGACCAGGTCCGGTGTCGACCTGCGCTGGGCTGGCGCTTGGTCGAGCGGGCGGCGGCGCATGGTGGGTCGGCGCCGAAGCGACCGCCACACCGACAACGGCGGCAGTGCCGGCCGCCGCCGCCGCGGTGGTGACCTGCGCCTTCCGGCTGTGCACCAGGTGCCGCAGCGCGTTGGCGAGACCGGCCACCCCGAGCCACGGCACCAGGCCGGCCAACGCCCGGCGCCGTTCCAGCAGCGGCTGGCTCAGCTCCGTGCAGGTCGCACAGGTGAGCAGGTGCCGGCCGGCGCCGAGGCTGTGCTGACGACGACGGTCGCCGGCCGAGAGCGCCAGGAGCACCGGCCGGCAGCGGACCGTGGGGAGCTCGATCCGGCGTAGCTGCAGCAGGTAGTCGACCCGCAGCTTGGCCCGCGCCCGCGCCAGCCGCGCTGCCACGCCGCCGCTGGTCCCCCCGGTTCGAGCCGCCACCGAGGCGGTGTCCTCGCCGGCCACCTCGTGCCGGACCAGGACGTCCCGCTCGTTCGGCGACAACTCGGCCAGGGCCGCGGTCAGGGCCCGCTCCTCTTCCTCGCGTAACGCGACGTCCTCGGGCCGCTCCGGCTCACGCAGGTCGATCATTCGGTGGGCATGCGTGCGGGTGCGCGCGCCTTCCCGGCCCGCCGTGGCAACCAGGTTCCGCGCGGTGACCAGGGCATAGGGCAGCAGCGCGTCGTCCTCGAGGCGGCCGCGCTGGGCCAACAGCCGGGTCAGCGTGTCCTGCACGACGTCGTCGACCGTGTGGGCGTCCGCACCCCGGGCCGCGGCCACCCGCCGGATCGGCTCCATCAGCGCCACCAGCGCCGCGTCGCGCTCCGCCGAGATCGGCACTGCTGTGGTCATGGCGTCTCCGGGCAAGATCGGTTAGGACCCGGGAGGCGGTCCGCCTGCCAGCGTATCTGCCGCTTCTCCGGTGGTCTTGAACTTCTTGCGTCATGCGCCACGCCTCAACGCGTCTACAGGGTGTGGGACCGGAAAGCCTTCCCGGCCCGCATCCCATCCGCCGACCCAGGAAGGTGCCATGAACAACCTCGCCGTGGACTACCAGCAGGGCGTCAGCAACGCGTTCTCCAATGTGGCCGCGTTCGTGCCCAAGCTCGTCGTCTTCCTCCTCATACTGATCATCGGCTACATCGTCGCCAAGATTATCTCCAAGGTCCTGGCAAAGGTGCTGCAGCGGGTCGGGTTCGACGACCTGGTCGAACGCGGCGGCATCAAGAAGGCCTT
>JAABUN010006689.1_pt1 | contig 13049 bp, 12 predicted proteins | sample 5559311 | NCBI WGS metagenome assembly JAABUN01 (sample SAMN10711877, study PRJNA513370) | rock metagenome | isolation source: Antarctica rocks | place: Antarctica: Victoria Land, Siegfried Peak sud | reverse complement strand
GCTCGAGGAGGGCTTCGACGAGTGCGTGCAGCTGCACTCGAAGCTCCAGACGGGACCGCTGGAACGCGATCTCGAGTTCCCGTTCCATCCCCACGTCACCGTCGCTCACGATGTTTCCGAAGCCGGCTTGGACGCCGCGGTCGAGGAGCTCCAGGCGTTCGAGGCACAGTTCAAGGTGCGTTCCATGGGGCTTTACAAGCATGAGCCGTCGGGCCTGTGGACGCTGCGGGAGGAGCTGCACTTTGGTGAAGACACTGACGTCCCCGAAACCGCCACCGATTGATCAGCCGTCCCCGGCCAGCCTGACCGATCTCCAGCGCAAGGTCATCGACGCTCAGGTGAAGCTCGGGCGCCTGACCCGGGCCGACGGCGGAGGGGTCGACCTCTTCTTTGCCCGGATGGACCTCGCGCTCTCTCGCGTCAACACGCTGCGGCCCGTCCGGGTCTTCCAGCTCTACCTGCAGCGCAAGGGTCCCCTGATGGCGGCAGGCCTTGCCTACCGCCTCTTCTTCGCGATCGCCGCACTCCTGTTCGTCGGGTTCGCGATTTTCGGGCTCGTCATCGCAGGAAACGAGACGCTGCGAGATTTCGTGGTGGACTCGCTGGACAAGGCCGTGCCGGGACTGATTGGGACCGACGGGAGGGACGGGCTAGTCAAGCCCGATGTTCTCTTCTCCCAGACGCGCGGGTTCGGCATCGCGCTTCTCATCTCCACCGCCGTCATGCTCGCCGCCTCGCTCGGCTGGGTCGCCGGGATGCGTCAGGCCATGCGCGGCATCTTCGCCCTGGCCCCGGTGGTCGGTAACCCGGTGCTGATCACGCTCAAGGACCTCGGCACTCTCGCCCTGCTCGCCGTCGTCATGCTGATGACCACGGTGCTCGGCGTCCTCGCGAACAACACCCTCGGCGCCTTGCTGACGCTGCTGCACCTGAGCGATGTGAGCCGCATCCTGACGCAGGTCGCGGGCTTCGCGGTAATGGTCATCCTCGACACCCTCGTTGCGGTGGTGCTGCTGCACTCGGCGTCGGCGATCGAGATGCCGCGCGCGTCGCTGCTGCAGGGCGCGATTATCGCCGGCATCGGGAGCACGCTCCTGCGGACGTTCTCGACGCTGCTGCTCTCGGGTCTCGGGCGGAACGCCATCCTGCTGCAGTTCGCGGTGATCCTCGGCCTCTTCATCTGGTTCTTCTTCCTCAGCCAGGTGTACCTGCTCGCGACCGCGTGGTGTGCAGTAAGCGCGGCGGACATCCGACAGGAGAGCGAGCGTCACCACAACGCGAAAGCCGGTAGCCTGAGCCAGCGGAGCCGCCGCAAGGGGCGGACCTAGCGATCACCCGCGCCTTCTGAACCCGCGAACGCCAGGCGTCGGTCTCGATCTCGCCGTCACCACGCGGCACCGTCACTCGTGCCCACAACTCATGCACGACGGCGGGGATCAATCTCTGCGCCGGAGCCGCTCTGTGCGAGCAGCCGCATCCTGACCGGCCGATCGGCCGGGTCGCGCTGTGTGATCGGCCGCTTCCAGCCGGGCTGATGACGAAGGGCGGCCCACCGCGAGACGGACCGCCCTTCTGCGGCGTGACGACGCGCCGATGCCGGATCTGTCAGACCCTGCGGGTCAGGATGGCCTGCTTGACCTCGGAGATGGCTTTCGTGACCTGGATGCCGCGGGGGCATGCCTCGGAGCAGTTGAAGGTGGTCCGGCAGCGCCAGACGCCTTCCTTGTCATTGAGAATCTCGAGGCGCATATCGCCAGCATCATCGCGCGAGTCGAAGATGAAGCGGTGCGCGTTCACGATGGCGGCGGGGCCGAAGTACTGCCCGTCCGTCCAGAACACGGGGCAGGAGGACGTGCATGCGGCGCACAGGATGCATTTGGTGGTGTCGTCGTAGCGCTCGCGTTCCTCCGCGGACTGCAGGCGCTCCTTCGTGGGCTCGTGGCCCTTGCTGACCAGGAACGGCATGATCTCACGGTACGACTGGAAGAAGGGCTCCATGTCCACGATCAGGTCCTTCTCCACCGGCAGGCCCTTGATGGGCTCCACGAGGATGGGCTTCGACGTGTCGAGGTCCTTCAGCAGGGTCTTGCAGGCGAGCCTGTTCCGGCCGTTGATGCGCATGGCATCCGAGCCGCAGACGCCGTGCGCGCAGGAGCGACGGAAGGAGACGGAACCGTCGTGCTCCCACTTCACCTTGTGCAGCGCGTCCAGCACGCGGTCCGTGCCGTACATGGTCAGCTGCCACTCGTCCCAGTGAGCCTCGTCGGAGACCTCGGGGTTGTAACGGCGGACCTTGAGGGTGATGTCGAAGGTGGGGATCTCTCCGCCGCCGCCGATACCGGGCGCGAGTTCGACCTTGGAGGCCGGCTCCTTTTCCATCGTTTCGGTGCTCATCAGTATTTACGCTCCATGGGCTGGTATCGGGTGAAGACAACCGGTTTGGTCTCAAGGCGGACGCCGCTGGTCTCGGCGGCACTGGGGTCCTTGTAGGCCATGGAATGGGTCATGAAATTCTCGTCGTCGCGCTCGGGATAGTCCTCACGGAAGTGTCCGCCGCGGGACTCCTTGCGGTGCAGCGCAGCCGCGGTCATGACCTTCGCCATGTCGAGCAGGAACCCGAGTTCCACGGCTTCCAGCAGGTCGAGGTTGAAACGCTTTCCCTTGTCCTGCACAGTGATACGCGTGTATCGCTTTTCCAGCGTATCGATGACCCGCAGGGCTTCGAGCAGCGTTTCCTCGGTACGGAACACCTGGACATTCGCGTCCATGACGTCCTGCAGTTCCTTGCGGATCAACGCCACGCGCTCCCCGCCTTCCGAGCTGCGAGCACGATTGAGGAGCTCTTCGGTCTCGGTCGTCGGATTCTCGGGGATCTCCACGAAGTCGGCGGTAAGGGCATACTCGGCGGCCGCGAGGCCGGCACGCTTCCCGAAGACGTTGATGTCGAGGAGTGAGTTGGTGCCAAGTCGGTTCGAGCCGTGCACGGACACGCAGGCCACCTCACCCGCCGCATAGAGGCCGGGCACCACGGTGTCGTTGTCCGAGAGGACCTCGGCCTTGATGTTCGTCGGGATGCCGCCCATCGCGTAGTGCGCCGTCGGGAAGACGGGAACGGGCTCCGTGTAGGGCTCGACGCCGAGGTACGTGCGGGCGAACTCCGTGATGTCCGGTAGCTTCGCGTCGATGTGGGCGGGTTCGAGGTGCGTCAGATCCAGAAGGACGTAATCCTTGTTCGGTCCGGCGCCGCGGCCCTCGCGGACCTCGTTGGCCATCGAGCGGGCGACGATGTCGCGCGGGGCGAGGTCCTTGATGGTAGGTGCATAGCGCTCCATGAAGCGCTCACCCTCCGAGTTGCGGAGGATGGCACCTTCTCCGCGGGCGGCCTCGGAGAGGAGGATGCCCAAACCCGCGAGGCCGGTCGGGTGGAACTGGAAGAACTCCATGTCCTCGAGGGGGATGCCGCGGCGGAAGGCGATACCCATGCCGTCACCGGTCAGCGTGTGTGCGTTCGACGTCGTCTTGTAGACCTTGCCGACACCGCCCGACGCGAAGACGACCGACTTCGCCTGGAAGATGTGCAGCTCGCCCGAGGCCAGGTCATAGGAGACCACACCAGCGACGCGCTTCTGGATGCGCGCCACTCCGTCCTCGGTGACCTCCTGGTCGACCATGAGGAGGTCCAGCACGTAGTACTCGTTGTAGAACTCGACATTGTGCTTGACGCAGTTCTGGTAGAGCGTCTGGAGGATCATGTGCCCGGTGCGGTCGGCAGCGTAGCAGGACCTGCGGACCGGGGCCTTGCCGTGGTCGCGGGTGTGGCCACCGAAGCGCCGCTGGTCGATTCGTCCCTCCGGTGTGCGGTTGAACGGCAGGCCCATCTTCTCGAGGTCGAGGACGGCCTCGATGGCCTCCTTGGCCATGACTTCGGCGGCGTCCTGGTCGACGAGGTAGTCGCCGCCCTTGACGGTATCGAAGGTGTGCCATTCCCAGTTGTCCTCTTCGACGTTGGCGAGCGCCGCGCACATGCCGCCCTGTGCCGCACCCGTGTGGGAACGGGTGGGGTAAAGCTTCGTCAGGACGGCGGTACGGGCTCGCTGCCCTGATTCGATGGCTGCGCGCATTCCCGCGCCACCCGCGCCGACGATGACGACGTCGAACTTGTGGACCTGCATGCTGGTCGCTCTTTCTGTTGAAACCGGTGAGGTTGCGTGAGGTAGCCCCAGTGGGCCTGTCATGCGGGAGCTGCCGACCTGCGGCAGTGTTACGGCGCGGGGCAGTAATCTGCGACGTGGGGCACTCCGTCAATGACGGGGCAGGGATCGAAGGTGAAGATCACGAGGGTGCCGAGGACCACGATGACGACGGTCGCGGTGTACAGGACTCCCTTGAGCACCATGCGGGTGCTGTTCTTCTCCGCGTAGTCGTTGATGATCACGCGGATGCCGTTGGTGCCGTGCAGCATGGCCAACCACAGCATGGTGAGGTCCCAGATCTGCCAGAAGGGACTGGCCCACTTGCCGGCCACGAACCCGAAGTCGATCCCGCTGATGCCGTCGCCGGCGACCAGGTTCACATAGAGGTGGACGAAGATCAGCACGACCAGGACGGCGCCGGAGAGACGCATGAAGAGCCACGCGATCATCTCGAAGTTGCCGCGCGAGCCCGTGGTGCGCGAGTAGCCCGGGGCGACGCGACCGGAGCGGGGGGATTCAATGGTTGGGGTAGCCATGGCGTACTAACCTCCGAAGACGTGCGAGAGATGGCGGATCGAGAAGGCGATCATGACGACCGCCCAGAGGCCTATGACGCTCCAGAGCATCTGGCGGTGGTACTTGGGCCCCTTCTTCCAGAAGTCCACGAGGATGACGCGGATCCCGTTGAAGGCGTGGAACACGATGGCTGCGACGAGGCCGAGTTCGCCCAGACCCATGATCGGGTTCTTGTACGAGGCGATCACGGCATCATAGGCTTCGGGCGAGACGCGAACGAGGGACGTGTCCAGCACATGGACCAGGAGGAAGAAGAAAATCACTACTCCGGTGATGCGGTGGGCCACCCATGACCATTGGCCTTCCCGGCCACGGTAGAGGGTGCCTGCTGGTGTCAGCGTCTTAGTCAGTGTCTTCGGCATTGAATTACCTCCCTGCATCGCTTGGGCGTTAGCGCGTTATACGCAGGGATTACGCCGGTGCGACAGCACTCTTCAGATAACAGTAATCTAGGTCGGTGACACTCCTGCATCAATTCAGGGACTCCTCGCCTGTGACCTTGTTAACACGCGCGGGTAGCAGACGGTTCCGGGTGGCCGCCGAGGGGCGCCGGGGCGTCCGCTGACAGTCACCCGCGCTCACGCCGGTTGCCACAGGAACAGGCTCACCGCGGCGGTTGGGGGAAGCCTGCACGACGTGCGGGCTTCGGGCCAGGACGCCGCTGCACAGCAGGCGTCGGCTACCGTGGAACGGATGAGTACCGAGAGGGCCGTTGCCCATACCCCTGACAATGTGCTGGAGCGTTTTTACGGCGTCATCCCCGCGGGAGGCACCGGAACACGCCTGTGGCCGCTCTCGCGTGCGGCCGCGCCGAAGTTTCTGCACGACCTCACCGGTTCCGGTAGCACGCTGATCCGCGCGACCTACGACCGCCTCCGTCCGCTGTGTGGCGGCCGCACGATGGTCGTCACCGGGATCGCGCACCGACGAGCGGTCCTCGAGCAGCTTCCCGAGATCGAGGACATCAACCTCGTCCTCGAGGCGGAACCCAAGGACTCCGGGGCGGCCATCGGGCTCGCCGCCGCCATCCTGCACCAGCGAGATCCCCGCATCATCATGGGGTCCTTCGCGGCCGATCAGGTCATCTCGCCGGCGGAGGTTTTCCAGGATGCCGTGCGGGAAGCCATCCACACGGCCGCCCGCGGCTTCATCGTGACGATCGGCATCAAGCCGACCCATGCCTCGACAGGCTTCGGGTACATCCGGGCCGGCGCGTCCCTCGCCGTCGAGGGGGCACCGAGCGCGCATGCCGTCATGGAGTTCGTGGAGAAGCCCTCGCAGGACGTTGCCGACGGGTACATCGAGAGCGGCAACTACTCCTGGAACGCGGGGATGTTCGTGGCGCCGGTGGACCTCATGCTGAAGCACCTGTCCGCCAACGAGCCGGAACTCTTCGCCGGCCTCATGGAGATCGCCGAGGCCTGGGACACCCCGCGCCGCGTCGGGGTGGCCCGCCGCGTCTGGCCCACCCTGCCGAAGATCGCCATCGACTACGCCGTCGCGGAACCCGCAGCGGCCGCGGGCGACGTCGCCATGATCCCGGGCGAGTTCAGCTGGGACGACGTCGGGGACTTCGCCGCGATCGGCCGGCTCAACCCGGCGGAGGAGAACAGCGAGCTCACCGTCATGGGCGAGGGTGCGCGGGTCTTCTCCGAGAACGCCTCCGGGATCGTCGTCTCCGACACCAAGAGGGTGATCGCGCTGATCGGTATCGACGACGTCGTCATCGTCGACACCCCCGATGCCCTGCTGGTCACCACGAAGGAGCATGCGCAGGAGGTCAAGACCGCTGTGGAGCGGTTGCGCGCGAGCGGCGACACCGACGTCCTCTAGCCTCCTCGGACCGGGCGTACGGGCGTCAGGCCGCCGATCGGTAGGCTGAGGGAGTGGAAACGTCCAGCACCCAGAGCCCGCCGACCTCCCGAGTGGGTGCCTCCCTGACTTCGCTTCTCGCCGAGCTGACGGAGGTGCGGCGCGACATCCACCGTCATCCCGAGTTGTCCTACAAGGAGCACCGCACCACGGACCTCATCGTGGCCAGGCTCGAGGAGGCGGGACTCGCTCCGCAGCGGCTCGAGGGTACCGGCGCCTACGTGGATATCGGCCGGGGGCCGTTCCGGCTCGGCCTGCGGGCGGACATCGACGCACTGCCGATCATCGAGGAGACGGGTCTTCCCTATGAGTCGGCGTCGACGGGGGTGGCGCACGCCTGCGGCCACGACATCCACACCACCGTGATGCTCGGCGTCGCGCTCGTGCTCGCCGAGCTCGATGCGGCGACGCCCCTCCCCGGCAGGGTGCGCATCATCTTCCAGCCCGCCGAGGAGATGATGCCCGGCGGTGCCATCGACGTGATCGCCCAGGGCGTACTCGTCGGCCTCCCGCGCATCCTGGCCCTGCACTGCGACCCCAGGATCGACGTCGGCCTGGTCGGTACGCGCATCGGCGCCATCACCTCGGCGTCGGACACGATCCGCGTGGAACTGAGCGGCCGCGGCGGTCACACCTCGCGCCCGCACCTCACCGAGGACCTCGTCTTCGCGCTCGCCACCATCGCGGTGAACGTGCCGGCCGTCCTGTCACGCCGGATCGACGTGCGGAGCGCGGTGTCCGTGGTGTGGGGGCAGATCCACGCCGGATCGGCGCCGAACGCCATTCCTGCCCACGGTTTCATATCAGGCACGCTGCGCTGCCTCGACGGCGAGGCCTGGGAATCCGCAGGGGAGTTGCTCGACCGCGCTGTGCGCGAGGTTGCCGCGCCCTTCGGCGTCGATGTGAAGCTGGAGCACATCAGGGGCGTGCCCCCGGTGGTGAACCAGGAGGCTGAGACCGGGCTGCTGGAGGCCGCCGCACGGGCGGAGCTCGGCTCGGGCGCCGTCGTGCTCACTCCCCAATCCATGGGCGGTGAGGACTTCGCGTGGATGACGCAGGAGGTGCCGGGCGCGATGATGCGACTCGGGACGCGAACCCCGGGCGGCGAGACGTATGACCTCCACCGTGGCGACTACGCGCCGGACGAGCGCGCCATCGAATACGGCATCCGCGTCATGGCCGCGGCTGCGCTCCAGGCGGTGCTCGGCCGCGACCGCTGAAGGAAGTAACCGAGGGGGAGTAGCTACGCCCTCGGAAAAACTATCCTAGAGGCTGAGATCCTCCAGCGTTACGGTACGAACCGGACCCCAACCGAGGTCTCCAAGACCTGGCGACCCTACCGCAACTGGGCCGCGGTCCACCTGCGCGCGCTGCGCGAACGACGCACACACGAGATTGCGTGACGTGACCCCTGCAGGGTGATCTTGGGCGGAGAGGTGAGCAGTTGTTTGTCGGCCAGTATCCAGGGCTTCGCACGGTTAAACGAACGGGGTTGTCCTTCGCCATTCACCGCAGGACGGTATTCGTTGCGGTTCAGTCGTCAGGATGGCTGACGCTGAGACTACCGACGACGTTGAGGAGTTCGAGTTTTTCAACGGCGGCTGTTCCGGGTGGCGGTGTGAACCAGAGCAGGCGTTGGGTGCCGTCCTCGCTGAGCAGGTTGAGGCAGTTGAGCTCTATCTCGCCCAGCGTGGGGTGGATGAGGCGTTTGCGGTCTGATCGTCGGACCGCGACGTCTCGCCGTGCCCACAGGTCCGCGAATTCGGCGCTTTCGGTCTGCAGGCGGCCGATCAGGTCGGAGACGAGCTGATCGGCGCCCCGACGTGCGGTGACCGCTCGGAGGTCGGCGACGAACACGCGTGATTGGTGGGCGTGTTCGTCGGGGTGATAGAGCTGGCGCACTTCTGGTTCGGTGAACCATTGGTAGATGAAGCTGGCCCGTCTTCCTGAGGTGTGTTTTGGCCAGCCCAGCAGCGCGGCTGCCATCCGGTTCTGCACGAGTGTCACGCTAAGGTCGCTGATGATTTGGGCGGGTGTCGCGGTGAGCCGGTCGAGCAGGTCGAGCATTCCTGGATGGACGTGGGCGTTCGGGCCGCCGGCGGGCGGTAACGGGCGCCCGGCCAAGTAGTAGAGGTGGTTTCGCTCGTCCAGGGTCAGGTGAAGGGCCCGGGCGAGTGCGGCGAGCATCTGTTCCGAGGGCTGGGCCCCGCGACCCTGTTCGAGCTGGGCGTAGTAGTCGACGGAGGCCCCGGCCAGGGTCGCCACCTCGTCACGCCGCAGCCCCGCGACACGACGTCGCGGGCCATCGTGTAACCCCAAGTCGCGCGGATTGAGCCGATCCCGCCGCGACTTGAGAAAGCCACCGAACTCTTTCAGGTCCATTCGATCATTGTGGCCCGTGACTGGCGGCGTAGCCAGGTGACGCCATCACCATCTCAGCCCTGCGGTGACACTTTGATTGCGAGCCGGTGAGTGCCGTTCGGGATCGGGTGCTCCGGAGGAGCCATCGCGTGAACCTGGTGCTGGCGTCACAAGTACAAACGTCGCCTACCTCACCTCCCGATGCCCTGACAGAGTCAAATGACCGCGGCGAGCGCCGCACTGAGGATGTGAGACTTTTTCATGAACAGGTCAAAGAATGCGATTGTCACGGGCGGCTCGCGTGGCATCGGACGGGCTGTCGCCCAGAGGCTGGCCAGTAACGGGGTCGCGGTTTCGATCACCTACGCCAACTCACCGGAGTCGGCCCACGAGGTCGTGGAGACCATTCAGCAGGCGGGCGGCCGGGCGGTGGCGATCCGCGCCGACGTGGCCGACCCCGAGCAGATGAATGCCCTGTTCAGTCAGGCTGAGTCCGAGTTTGGTGGCATCGATATCGTCGTCACCTCGGCCGGGATCATGAGGCCGGCGCTGATGGTTGAGGCTACGGACAAGGACTTCAGCGACCACGTCGCCGTCAATATCCGGGGCACCTTCAACGCTCTGCGTGAGGCCGCCCGGCGGATCCGCGACGGCGGGCGGATCATCACATTCTCCAGCACCACCCTGGCGTTGAACGCACCAGGCTATGGCATCTACAACGCCACCAAAGGCGCCGTCGAAGGATTGACCCGGGTCCTGGCTAAGGAGCTGGGTTCCCGCGGGGTGACAGTGAACGCGATTGCCCCGGGCCCCGTGGAGACGGAGTTGTTCCTCAGCGGCAAGACCAAGGCCGACGTGGAGCGGCTGGCCAGTCTGGCTCCGCAACACCGCATCGGGCAGCCGGTCGACATCTCTGACGCCGTGGCTCTGCTTGTCTCGGCTGACGCCGGGTGGATCAACGGCCAGATCGTTCGAGTCAACGGAGGAGTCGCATGAGCAGCACGGAGTACAGCAGTCCTGGGCAGGTGATCGTGGTCACCGGCGCCGGGTCCGGGCTGGGCCAGGCCGTCGCGGAGAAGCTGGCCCTGGCCGGCCATCTCGTCTATGCCGGGATGCGCGGCCTCGCAGCACGCTCAGCGGAGCGTGCCGCTGCCGCAGAACGGTTCGCGGCCCAGCATGGCGTCACGCTGCGGCCTCTGGAGCTGGATGTGCTGTCCGACACCGGCTGCCGCGCCGCCATCGACAAGGTGCTGTTCGATCAAGGTCGCGTCGACGTGGTCGTCAACAATGCTGGCATGCTGATGTCCGGCGTCGCTGAAGCGTTCACCGCCGAGCAGTTCCTCACAATCCTGGACACCAACGTGGTCTCCTGGCTGCGGATGAATCGAGCGGTGCTGCCGGTGCTGCGACGCCAAAGCGCCGGCACGCTCGTCTACATCAGTAGCACGACCGCGCACATCGTGGAACCATTCATGGCCACCTACATCGCCAGCAAGGCCGCTGGTGAAGCGTTCGCCGAGTCGATCGGCTTCGAGGTCACCCCGTTCGGCATCGACACCATCATCGTGGTGCCCGGTGCGTTCACCCAGGGCACCCAGCACTTCGCCCACTCCACCGCCCCCGCAGAGTCCGCGGTCGCGGCTCAGTACGGCGACCTCGCGGCGGCGGTGGCCGAGATCCCCGCGCGGCTGGAGGCGATCGACATCGCCCGCCACGGCCACACCGCCGACGTCGGCTCGGTCGGCGACGCCCTCGTCGACGTTTTGCGCCAGCCCCGCGGCGCGCGGCCGCGGCGGGTGATCGTTGACGCCCAGCACAAGGGAGTCGAGGACATCGACGCGGTGAGGAGCGACCGTCAGCGCGCCTTCTTCACCGCCCTCGGCATCGACCACCTCTTCGCCGTTCCTGACCGCCCCTAGCTCCGCCGCTTCATGCCACCGCTTCAATCATCAGTAGCACCACGACCAAGGAGACCACTGTGCCCGATTCACTCCACCAGCTCGTCGCCACGTTCTACCGAGCGTTCTCCGGCGACACCGAGCTCCTCGACGGGGTTGTGACCCCGGACTGGGAAGACATTCCGCTCAACCCCGGCCAGGGCCCCGGCCCGGACGGCATCAAACCCATGATTAAAGGAATTGGACAGTCGCTCACCGACTTCGAGATCGTCGTCCACGACGTGATCGACGGACGCGGGTCCGACGGCAACGGCAAGATCGCCGTCCGCGCAGAAATGCGGGGCACCCACACCGGTGACCTGTTCGGGATCCCCGCCACCGGCCATGCGGTCAGAATCCCGATCCACGAGTTTCATAACGTCCACGACGGGCGCCTGACACGGACATGGCACCTAGAAGACTGGTTCGGCTTCTTCAACCAAGTCGGCCACGCGCCGCACATCAGTCAGGACAACCAGTGAAAGCCATCCAGATCGCGCGCTACGGAGACACCCCCACCGTCCAGGACGTCGAGCAGCCCTCCCCCGGCCCGGGCGCGGTGCTCGTACGCGTCGCGGGGGCCGCCACCAATCCCCTCGACCTAAAGATCACCGCCGGGTACATGCACGACTACTTCCCCGTCGAATTTCCATACACGCTGGGAACCGACGTGTCGGGAACCATCACCACCCTCGGTACCCATGTTGAGGGCTGGGCTGTCGGGGACCAGATCGTGGCACGTCTGGACCCATCCGCCGGCGGCGGATACGCCGAGTTCGCGGTGATCCCGGCCACGCAACTGGTCCCCGCGCCCACCTCGATACCCCTGTTCCTCGCCTCGGGAGCGGTCACCGCAGCAGCGACCGCTTGGCAGGCGCTGACCGAGATCGCCAACGTTCGCGCCGGTCAGAGAGTGCTGATCCACGCCGGCGCCGGCGGCGTCGGCAGCTTCGCCGTACAACTAGCCCGCACGCTCGACGCTTACGTCATCACCACCGCTTCAGGATCCGGTCTGCAGATCGCGCGCGACCTCGGAGCCGATGAGGTCATCGACCATACGAGCGGACCTTTCGGCTCCCAGGTCGACGATATCGACGTCGTGATCGACACCGTCGGCGGCGCCGTGGAAGTTCAATCGCTCGACGTTCTCCGTCCCGGCGGCCTGCTCGTCGCAGTGCCGATGCCACCCGACACCGAACGCGCGTCGGCGCGCGGGCTCCGCGCCGAAAGCGTCTTCCACGCCTCCGATGCTAAGCGGCTCGCTACGGTCCTCGGGATGCTCGACGGCGATCTCCGGGTCCTCCTCGACCAAACGCTCGACCTGGATGAGGCACCGCAGGCCCTGGATTACCTCGCCGCCGGGCACGCCAAAGGCAAGGTCATCCTCACACCACACACCCCCTGAACCCGGGAATACACCGGCACCAGCACGTGCGTCACGGGACGCCGAGCGACCCCGGGGGTTCAGCACCCATAGACACCCCCCCGGGCGCCGGCACCCGCCTGCCGTCCTCATCGATAGCCGGCAGGCACGACAATGCGCGTATCGGTGTCGCCTGCTGCTGAAGGAGCGTAATGATGCAGGGCGTGGTTGCGTCCGTAGAGTTGGTGTATCGGATCCCGGTGAGTGTGTCGTCGCAGACGGCGACGGTCACCGCGTGATCCTTCGAGAGAACCGCTAGATCCATCTCGAAAGGAACCATGACGGTGAGCAGCGCGCCCTGGGTGCGTGGGTCTGTAGTGACGGGCCGGAGGTTTAGAACGCCGACGGATTTGCCGAGTCTTGGTGGTGGTGGCTGGGAGAATTGGGGGTATGGATACTGGTTCTTCTGGCATGGATGGTTTGTTATGTGCGGCCGTATGGTTTTGTGAGACAGCTTGATTGGAGCCTTCGTTTCAGATGACCGTTCGTGACAAGAAGAAGTACGATGCCCAGTTCCGTGATGACTGTGTTCGTCTGGTCCTGAGCTCGGGCGGGCCGGTGAAGCAGGTCTGCGTGGAGGTCGGGGTGAAGGAGAGCACTCTGGGTAACTGGGTGCGGCAGCATCGCAAGGAGAACCCACAGCCCGCTGACCGAGGAGATGCTGGGGCGCCGGTGTCGTGGGAGGAG
>JAABUN010006688.1_pt1 | contig 13053 bp, 10 predicted proteins | sample 5559311 | NCBI WGS metagenome assembly JAABUN01 (sample SAMN10711877, study PRJNA513370) | rock metagenome | isolation source: Antarctica rocks | place: Antarctica: Victoria Land, Siegfried Peak sud | reverse complement strand
GGAACCGGCGCCCACCCGAGCGACATCGGTCGACCTGTCACACCCTGGGTGCAGAATCAGCCCCGCACCGGCCAGCAGCGCCCGACGGAACCGTGGCCGGCAAGATCACGAAAGATCCGGGCTAAGGGCGGCGCAACACGTCGGTGCCGTCGGGCTGGGGAGTGGGATCGGGCGATGCTGCGGTTCGCCGCGGAGCAAAATCTGGCTGGTCGGTACGCGGAACAGGTGGTGCAGGACCCTGGGCTGCAGCGCACCTGTACTTGCAGGTGCTGGCCGGCATGCTGGACCGCCCCGAGGTCCTGGCTGCCGGGGAGAATGCCGCGTCGCTGGCGGGCACCCACATGAGGGCCGTCTCATCTGACCTTCATCGCCAGCTCATGTCGAGCGCGTAGGAACGTCGTGTGCACCTGTGGCTGGTCGTTGCTGCTCTCGCCGTCGTTGCGACGGTAACGGGGGCCGCTGTCCTCCCGCGTGACTCGTCCGAACCGACGTCCGTGCGCCACATCGAGCTGGACACGACGAGCGCCACAGCGCGTTCGGTCGCACCGTCGTCGCCTGCCCGGGCCCAGCATTCCGCGCTGGCGACCCCCGTTGCGCCGGCGCGTCCTGCTGTGCAGCCGTCCAGCACGTCGACGGCACCCCGGTCACCAGCTGCCGCCGTACAGCAGGCACCCGCAGCGCCGCAGAACGCCGTCTCACCGCCGAGCGCCGCCCGACCGCCGGCCTCGACACGTCCGGCCCCTATCCAAACGCCGGGTGTGCGGCGCGCGCCACCGCCTGCCCCCAGACCAGCCCCGGTACTACCTGCGCCGGGCGACGATGACGAGGACGATGACGACGGGGACGACGGGGACGACGACCGGGATGACGCGGGGGACGACGCGGACGACGACGCGGACGACGACGCGGACGACGACGCGGACGACGACGGGGACGACGACGGGGACGACGACGGGGACGACGACGGGGACGACGACGGGGACGACTGAGCAGACACCTTCACCCGTGGTCGGCGACCGACCGCTCCGGACCGCGCCGCGCCCGGCAGCACGCCGCCCCCTGCGCCTGTCGGGGCTGCGCAGCGCCCGGACGCGCGTCCTGCTCGCCTACGTCGTGCTCCTTGCCATCTCGCTGGGAGCGGCCGGCATCGCGGTCCGCGCGGTGCTGGTCGACAGCGTCGAAACGCGTGTGGAGTTGAGCCTGAAGCAGGAGGTCGACGATCTGCAGCGCCTGGTAGGCGGGATTGACCCGCGCACCGGCCGAGCGTTCGGCTCCGACGTCCGCGCGATCTTCGACACTTTTTTCCGCCGCAACGTCACGTCCGAGGACGAGGGCCTCTACGCCTTTGCCGAGGGCGAGCCCTATCTCATGAGCGCACAGCCGCCCGCCGAGCTCACCAGCGACGTCGACTTCGTCGCGCGTATCAGGGACCTGACCTCACCGGAGCGCGGACGTCTCCCGACCGACGCCGGAACGGCCGAGTACCTCGCCGTCCCCTTGCGCAGCACCGACCCGGTCACCGACGCGCCGCGGGTGCGGGGCGTATTCGTCGTGGCCGCCTTCCCCCAAGCCATGTTGGACCGGGTTGACGCGACGATGACGCGCATCGGCCTGGCTCTGCTCGCCGTCCTCGGCGCGGCGTCGGCCGTCGCCTATGCGGTCACCGGCCGGCTGCTGGCCCCGCTGCGCAAGGTGATCGAGACGGCGCGCTCCATCCACGAGACCGATCTGACGGCCAGGATGGAGCACTCGGGCACCGATGACATCGCCGAGCTCGCTCAGACCTTCAACGAGATGCTCGACCGCGTCGAAGGGGCCCTCGCGACGCAGCGCGACTTCGTCAGCGACGCAGGGCACGAGCTGCGGACCCCCATCACCATCGTCCGCGGTCATCTCGAGGTCATGACCGACGACCCTGCCGACCGGCAGGAGACGATCGCCCTCGTGCTCGACGAGCTGGACCGGATGTCGCGGCTCGTGAACGACCTGCTGCTGCTCAGCCGGTCCGAGCGACCTGACTTCCTCGACCGGCAGCCCGTCCGAGTCGAGGAGCTGCTGCCGGACGTCTTCGCGAAGGTGTCGGCGCTCGCGGACCGGGAGTGGCGCTACGACGGCGCGGTGCCGGCGGGGCTGGACGCCGACCCGCAGCGCCTGACGCAGGCGCTGACGCAGCTGGCGCAGAACGCGGTGCAGCACACCGGAGCCGGGGACGTCATCGCGCTCGGCTCCTCTCGTGACGGCAACCGCGTGCACGTGTGGGTGCGCGACGACGGCGAAGGGGTGGCCGAGGGCGACAGGGCGCGCATCTTCGAGCGCTTCTCCCGTGCCTCGGGGCAGGTCCGGCGCTCGGACGGCCACGGACTGGGCCTGGCCATCGTCACGGCCATCGTGCAGGGGCACGGTGGGCGCGTCGACCTCGACAGCGAGGTGGGCCGCGGCTCGACGTTCCGCCTCGTCTTGCCCGCGGCCGCCAGATGAGCCCGGGGACAGGGACGCGGGACATGAGCGCTCTTTCATCGGCCGCTCATGTGGTTCACATGAGCGGGAGGCACCGTCGAGGGACCAAGCCGGTCCTGCCGGTGTCCCCGACCGAGCCGGAGCAGACGTGACCCTCAGCTGCCTGCCTGCCCCGCCCGATACCCACACCGGACGTGCGCGGCGGATCGCGCTGTACTCGCACGACACGCAGGGCCTCGGCCACGTGCGCCGCAACATCGCGCTGGCGTCGGCGTTGCTCGCGGCCGAGCCAAACACCGATGTGCTGCTGCTGACCGGTGCACCGGAAGCCACCACGCTGCCGCTGCCTCCGCGCACGGACGTCATCACCCTGCCCACGTTGTGCAAGGACGCCTCCGGTCGATACACCGCCCGCACGCTTGGTGCGCCGCTGGGCGAGCTGCTGGCCCTCCGGTCGGCAATGCTGACCGCGACCCTTACCGCCTTTGCGCCCGACCTGCTCGTGGTCGACAAGGTCGCCCGCGGCGTCGACGGCGAACTCGACGCCGCCCTCCTGCGTCTGCGGCACTCGGCGACGAGCGTGGTGCTCGGGCTGCGGGAGGTTCTCGACACGCCCGAGGTCGTCCGAGGCGAGTGGCAGGCCGGGCGCACCGCCGAGGCGGTGCGCGACCTGTACGACGCGGTGTGGGTGTACGGCGACCGCGACGTTTACGACCTGGTGACCGACTGCGAGCTGCCTGCTGAGGTGGCCGCGAAGACGTCGTACACCGGCTACCTCGGACACGGCCGGGGCGTCGGGGCCCGCCTGCGCAGCCGCTCCGTCCCGCGGGTCGCTCCACCGACCGGCCCGTACGTGCTGTGCCTCGTCGGAGGCGGTCAGGACGGCCTCGAGCTCGCCGATGTCTTCGCTCGCGCCCCGCTGCCGGGCGGCCACGAGGGGGTCGTGCTGACGGGACCGTACATGCGCCGCGAGGGCCGCGAGGCGCTGCGCCGCGCCGCCCGCACCACGCCCGGGATGTCGGTCGTCGAGTTCGTCCCAGACGCGGAGCGCTTTGTGGCAGGTGCGGCGGCGGTGGTGTCGATGGCCGGCTACAACAGCGTCTGCGAGCTCCTGACAGCCGGCAAGCGCACCCTGCTCGTCCCCCGCACCACACCTCGGGCTGAGCAGCTCCTACGGGCGCGCAGCCTCGCCCGACGCGGGCTGGTCGACGTCCTCGACCCCCACCTGGCTGATCCACGGCGGCTCGCGGCCTGGACGTCGGCGGCCGTGCTCGCCGGGCCGCCGCTGGGACGACCGGTCGACCTCGGCGGGCTGGCACGGGTGCCTCGACTCGCGGCGGCGCTCATGGCCGACCGTGCCGGTACTGCCGCCACGCACCCGCGGGGGCTGGCCGATGTCGCCGTCTGAACGACGCACAGCCTACGTCCTGAAGATGTACCCGCGCTTCTCCGAGACCTTCGTCGTCAACGAACTGCGCGCCGTGGAGGCCGCCGGCGAGCAGGTCGACGTCTTCTCGCTGCGGCCGCCGAACGACGGGCGCTTCCACGAGTCGCTGGCCGACGTCCGGGCGTCGGTGACCTACGTCCGGTCCAGCGGCCTGCGCGCGGCGGACGTGTGGGAGGCGCTCGGCTCGGCCCGCGCGGAGCTCCCGGGGCTCGTCGGCTGCGTCGACGAGCTGCTCGACGTCGCGGTCGTTGACGCGGTGCAGGCCGTCGACGTGGCGGTGCAGCTGCGCCGACGCGGGATCACCCACGTCCACGCCCACTTCGCATCCGTCGCCACGACGGTGGCACGCCTGGCCGCGCGACTGGCCGAGGTGCCGTACAGCTTCACCGCCCATGCCAAGGATGTGTTCCACGACGACGTCGATCCCCAAGACCTGGGCCGCAAGCTCGCCGACGCCGCGACCGTCGTGACGGTCAGCGACTTCAACCTGGAGCACCTGCGCCGCTGCTTCCCGCAGGAGTCGTCGTCGGTGGTCCGCGTCTACAACGGCCTGGACCTGCTCGCGTTCGGCTACGCCGACCCCGCCCAGCGCCCGCCTGCCGTCGTCGCCGTCGGCCGGCTGGTGGAGAAGAAAGGCTTCGGTGACCTGCTCGCCGCCATCGCCGTCCTCGTGCAGGACCAGGTGCCGGTCAGCCTCGACCTGGTAGGCACCGGCCCCTGCGAGCCGGACCTCCGTGCGCAGGCAGCGCGCTCCGGTCTGTCCGCGTCCGTCCGGTTCCACGGCGCGCTCCCGCAGGGCCGGGTCCGCCGGCTGGTGCAGTCCGCCGCCGTCCTCGCAGCACCGTGCACCGTCGCCGCCGACGGCAACCGCGACGGCCTGCCCACGGTGCTGCTCGAAGGCATGGCCCTGGGCACCCCGTGCGTCGCGACGCCGGTCACCGGCATCCCCGAGGCCATCACCGACGGCGTCACCGGCCTGCTTGTGCCCGAACGCGACCCTGCCCGCCTCGCCGGTGCCCTACGTCGGCTGCTCGACGACGGGGCGCTGCGGACCCGCCTCGCGCAGGCCGCCCGGAGCCGGGTCGAAGCGGACTTCGAGGTGCACCGGCAAGCGGCGCAGTTGCGCGATGTGTTCGCCGGCGCCGCGTCGGCGGTGCCGCGGTGAGGGTCGCGTACGTCTGCACCGACCCAGGCGTGCCCGTGTTCGGCAGCAAGGGCGCTTCCGTGCACGTCCAGGCCGTGCTCCGCGAACTGGTGCGGCGGCGAGCCGAGGTGCACCTGCTCTGCGCCCGCGTCGGCGGCCCGGCCCCGGCCGACCTGTCGTCGGTGCAGGTGCACGCGCTGCCCGCCGTCGGCAGCGGCCCGACGGCCGACCGTGAGCGGAAGGCGCAGGCGAGCGACAGCGCGGTCGTTCCTCTGCTGGCCGGACTGCCGTCGCTCGACGTCCTGTACGAGCGGTACGCCCTGTGGGGCCGCTCCGCCACCGCGTGGGCTGCCGCCGCAGGGGTGCCGTCCGTCCTGGAGGTCAACGCACCGCTCGTGCAGGAGCAGGCGACCTACCGCGAGCTGGTCGACCGGGAGGGCGCGGAGCGCGTCGCAGCGCAGGCGCTGAGCGCTGCGGACGTCGCGGCGTGCGTCAGCGACGAGGTCGCTGCCTGGGCGCGCGAGCGCTCGGACCGGCCCGAGCGCGTGACGACCGTCCCGAACGGCGTCGACACCCGGCTCGTCGTCCCGTCCGCGCGCGCGGCCGCTCCCTCGCAAGCGCCGGCCTTCACCGTCGGGTTCGTTGGCACGCTCAAGGCCTGGCACGGGGTGGAGGTCCTGCTCGAGGCCGTCGACCGCCTGCACGCCAGGGACCCCTCCTGGCGGCTGCTCGTCGTCGGCGACGGCCCCCGGGGCGACGCCGTCCGGCGCGCCGCCGGTTCGCACGTCGAGCTCACCGGCGCCGTGCCGCCCTCACAGGTGCTGCCCCAACTCCACCGCATGGACGTGGCAACCGCGCCGTACCCCGAGCAGGCAGGGCAGTACTTCTCACCGCTGAAGGTCTACGAGTACCTCGCGGCCGGAGTGCCCGTCGTCGCCAGCGCCGTCGGCCAGCTGCCGCAGACGCTCGCCTCGGGACGCCTGGGCGTGCTCGTCCCGCCCGCAGACCCAATCGCTCTGGCATCGGCACTTGACGCCCTGCGCGCCGACGAGCCCCGCAGGGCGGCCCTCGCTCGGTCGGGTCGCGTGGCGGCCGTCGAGCGCCACAGTTGGGCTGGCGTCGTCGACCGCGTGCTGGACCTGGCCGGTGTCGGGCTGCGCGCGTGAGCCGCAGAGCGCTCGGTCCCGTCGGCCTGCGCGAGTCGGTGCCGGGTCTGCGCCGGACCTTGCGCCAGTTCCGGCCGCACGTCCGCGAGCAGCGGACGCTGCTGGCCGGTGGAGGCGCAGCGCTGTTCACCGAGGTGGTGATGCGCCTGCTCGAGCCGTGGCCCTTGAAGTTCGTGCTCGACGCGGTCGTGGTGGCCGCCGGCGCAGACCTGGCGGTCCGTGCGCCCGACGACCTGCAGCGGCTGTTGCTGCTCGCGTCCACCGGCGTCGTCGTCGTCGTGGCGCTGCGCGCGCTGTCGTCCTACCTCATGACCGTCTGCTTCGCGCTGGCCGGCAACCGCGTGCTGACGCGCGTCCGCGCCGAGCTCTACGAGCACCTGCACCGCCTGTCGTTGGCGTTCCACGACACCGCCCGCACCGGCGACCTCGTCACGAGGGTCACCGGCGACGTCGGACGGCTGCAGGAGGCCACCGTCACGGCGATGCTCCCCCTGCTCGGCAACGTCGTCACGCTCGGCGGGATGCTTGCCGTCATCGCGGTGCTCGACCTGCAGCTGGCCCTGGTCGTCCTGCTGGTGTTCCCGGTGTTCGCGGTCACGAGCGTGCGTCTGACGCGGCGGATCAGCAGTGTGTCCCGGGGACAGCGGCAGGCCGAGGGCGCACTGGCCTCACTCGCGACCGAGTCGCTGTCGTCGATGAAGGTGGTGCAGTCCTACAGCCTCGAGACGCGGATGCAGGACGCGTTCGGCGGCAGCAACCGGAAGAGCCTCAAAGACGGCGTCCAGGCCAAGAAGCTCTCCGCCGGCCTGGAGCGCAAGACCGACGTGCTCGTCGGGCTCGCGACCGGGCTGGTCCTCTACGTCGGCGCCCAGCGCGTGCTCGCCGGCGCGTTGACGCCCGGTGAGCTCGTCGTGTTCCTGACCTACCTCAAGACCGCGTTCAAGCCCCTTCGCGACGTCGCCAAGTACACCGGGCGCATCGCCAAGGCGGCGGCCTCCGGCGAGCGGATCGTCGACGTCCTGCAGACCCAGCCGGACCTGCGCGACCGCAGCTGGGCTCGAAGCGCACCTCGCTTCCACGGCGCAGTGCGCTTCGAGGACGTCCACCTGTCGTACGCCTCAGGGCACCCGGTGCTGCGCGGGCTGGACCTGACGGTGCACCCGGGACAGCGCGTCGCGGTCGTCGGCCCGTCAGGTGCCGGCAAGTCGAGCCTGGTGTCGCTGCTGTCGCGGCTGCGCGACCCGGACGACGGGCGGGTGCTCGTCGACGGCCACGACCTGCGCGACCTGACCATCGACTCGGTCCGCGAGCAGGTCGCCGTCGTCCTGCAGGAGAGCGTGCTGTTCGCCGTTTCCGTGGGCGAGAACATCGCCTACGGCAGACCCGACGCCTCGGACGAGGAGATCCAGCGGGCAGCCCGGCTCTCCGGGGCGGACGGCTTCGTCCGGTGTCTGCCGCAGGGCTACGACACGGTCGTCGGCGAGCGAGGGGCGACACTGTCGGGTGGCCAGCGCCAGCGGATCGCGATCGCCCGCGCCGCCGTGCGCGACGCCCCGGTTGTCGTGCTCGACGAGGCGCTCACCGGGCTGGACGGCGAAACCGAGGCCGACGTGGTCGCGGCGCTCGGCCGGCTCACCGCCGGTCGCACGACGTTCGTCATCACCCATGACCTCGCTGCCGCCGAGGACTGCGACCGGGTGGTCTGGCTGGAGGACGGCCGCGTGCTCGACGACGGCCCCCCCGGCGAGGTGCTCAGCCGGGCACGCGAGCGCGGACAGGGGGCCGTCCGTGCTGTCGCCCGATGACCTCGCGCTGGTCGAGCGCGACCCCGCGCTGCCCGGCCTGGCGCTGCTGCTCGACCTCGACGCCCTGGAGACGCTGCTCGGGGGCGCCGTCCGCCGGCGCTACCTGCGCTACAAGCCGGGGACCGGGTGCGTGCTGGCGCTCGACGTCGACGGCGAGCAGGCCTTCGCGGTCGGCTACTCGACCGCGGCACGGCCCAAGCTCGACAAGACGGTCCGCGCGGCCCCGCGGGGCAGCGTGCTCGCCGTCGACCGCACGCGCGGGGTGCTCGTGGCCCGGCTGCGCGCCGACCGCGACCTGCCCGGCCTTGCCCGGCTGTCCGGGGACCTGCACCGCAGCCTGGCCAGGCTCCTGCGCGGGACCGACATGGAAGGGGCCGACCTGGCCGGGGCCGACCTGACGACGCTGTCGCACAAGCCGCAGCGACGCTGGGTCGGCTTGCTGGCGCCGCGCGCGACCGACCCGGTCGTCGTGCGGGTGCACCGCCCCGCGGACGTGAGGGCGCGGCACGCCTTCGTGCGCTCGCTCGCGACCGGTCAGCCGTGGTCGCCGTCGCTGCTCGGGGCAGACGCGCGGCACGGGATCAGCGTGCTCAGCTGGCTGCCGGGCGCCGGTCTGCACGACCTGCTGGCGATGGGCCGGGCCACCGACGCCCACGTGCGCGCCACCGGCGCCGCGGTCGCGGCGCTGCATGCTCGGCCGCTCGGCGAGCTTGCCGTGCGCCCGGCGGAGGCCGACGGCGCCGACCTGCGCAGGGCTGCGGCCGCCGTCGCCGCGCTCGTGCCCGAACTTTCCGCGCGTAGCGCCGCGCTCGCCGAGCACCTGACGGCGGCCCTCGCCGAGCGCCGGCCGTTGCCGGTGCCTGCGCACGGCGATCTGTCCGCGGACCAGGTCGTCGTCGATGCCCGTGGGCGGACCGGCCTGATCGACCTCGACGCGGTGACCGGGGCCGAGCCGGCCCTCGACCTCGGCAGCGCGGTGGCCGCCCTGCACGTGTCCTGCCTGCTCGGCAGCGGCCCATGGAACGTCGAGGGCACCGCTGCCCTGCTGCTCGACGGGTACGACCGGCCGGTGGACGAGCACCGGTTGCAGGCCCAGGTGGCTGCTGGGTTGCTGCGCCGGGCGGTCGAGCCGTTCCGGCAGTGCACCCCGGGATGGCGTGACGCGGCCGTCGAGCTCGTCGCCCTCGCCGAGCGGACGTCCGTTGTGCGGTTGCCTCGATGAGCACGCTTGCTGAGGTCACCGCCCTCGTCGCCGAGCACGGTTTGGTCGTCCGGCGTGCCTGGCCGCGCAGTGCCGAGCACCTGCTGCTGGACCTGGTGCCCGCCACCGGCCCGGCCGTCGCCGGCCAGTGGCTCGCCGAGCCGTCGGCCGCTGGTCGTGTGGCGGCAAAGACCGGCCGTCCAGCCACGGTGCACGGGCGTGTGGTGCTGCAACCGTCCGGCGCCGACCGCCGGCTGCGGGCCGTGGCCCGGCTGCTGCAGCAGCCGGGGGCGGTCCTGGTCGCCCACCGCCCGGAACGGCGGGCGGTCGTCCGACGGCCTGACGGTGCTTACGCCAAGGTCGTGGGGCCGGACCGGATCCCGGGTCTGCTGAGAGCCGCGAGCATCACGGCCGGCTGCGGGGCGCGCGTGCCGACCGTCGTCGACGTCGACCGCGACAGCGGTGTGGTGACGACCGCTGCCTTGTCGGGCCGAACGCTGTTCGAGCTCCTGGTCGAGGGCGGCGCACCCGCCGTCGCCGCGGCGCGGCAGCTGGGGGGCGCGCTCGCGGCCCTGCACGCGTCGCCGCTCCCGGCCGGCGCGGCGGTGCACGACGCCGAGGCCGAGCGCAAGGTCCTTGCCCGGTGGCTGCAGCTCGCCAGAGTTCACGGCGTCCTGCGCCGGCCCATCGAGCTGCCCGACGTCCCGCCCGGCGCCGCGCCGCTCGTCCCGGTGCACCGCGACCTGCATGACAAGCAGGTGCTCGTCGACGCGTCGGGTGACGTCGGGCTGATCGACTTCGACCTCGCCGCAGCGGGCGAGGCGGCACTCGACCTCGCGAACCTGCTGGTGCACCTCGAGCTGCGCGTGCACCAGGGACGTTGCTCGCCCGAGCTCGGCGCCGCTGCCGCGCGAGCCGTCCTGGCCGGCTACGCGCCGCGCCCGGATGTTCTGCGTCGCCTGCCGTTCTACGACGCCGCCACACGGCGGCGCCTCGTCGCGGTGTACGCCTTCCGGCCGCCGAGCGCGGCGGCCGCACGACGGCTGCTCGACACGCCCCTGCTGCGGTCGGAGCGATACGCCCGCGGGGACACCGCTGGCCAGCAGAGCAGGGGAGCCCTGAGATGAAGCGCATCCTCATCGCCGAGGACGAGGCGCGCATCGCCTCGTTCGTCGCGAAGGGGCTGCGGGCCAACGGCTTCACGCCCACCGTGGTGGACGACGGGCAGGACGCCCTGGACCTCGCGCTGTCCGGGGAGTTCGACCTGATGGTCCTCGATATCGGGCTGCCGACGCTCGACGGCTTCACAGTCCTACGACGGCTGAGAGAATCGCGAAGTGCATTGCCCGTCGTCATTCTCACCGCTCGCGACTCGGTCACCGACACGGTCGCCGGCCTTGAGGGCGGCGCGGACGACTACGTCGCCAAGCCGTTCCGCTTTGAGGAGCTCCTCGCTCGCCTGCGCCTGCGGCTGCGCGAGGACCGCCTCCCGGAGGTCACCGTCCTGGGGTCGGGCGGCCTGTCGCTCGACCTGCGCACGCGGCGAGCAGCCGTGGACGGCTGCACCGCCGAGCTGTCGGCCCGGGAGTTCGCGCTCGCCGAGGTGTTCCTGCGCAACCCCGGCCAGGTGCTGTCGCGCGAGCAACTGCTCAGCCAGGTGTGGGGCTACGACTTCGACCCGGGCTCCAACGTCGTCGACGTCTACGTCCGGTACCTGCGCAAGAAGCTCGGCGCCGATCGGATCGAGACGGTCCGCGGCATGGGGTATCGCCTTGCGGACCGCTGACCGCCCCCGAGCCGCCACCCAAGGAACGCACCGGAACTCGAGGACCGCCCGACCAACCGGCCCGGCAGTCGGAGCGGGCGGTTCCAGCGCTGGCGGATGAGCGCCTTCTCATGGTGCGCTCATGCAGGTCACACGCGGGGTCGGCACCGTCGGGTCACAGCAGCAGTTCTGACAGCCCCCGTGAACCGGAGCAGACATGGACCCCGAGTATCTCCGCGGCCGATCGGCCGGTGCTCACGCACCGCTGATCGCCCGCGCTGCGCGCACGGTGCTCGATCGGATCGGGGGTCACCGCCAGCACGATGGCGGAGGCCCTGAACGGCGACCTGCCGCAACCGGGTGTCCTGCGCCGCTCGCCGTTGCACGACCTGTCAGGTCGGCGGTGCCCCGTCCACGAGGTGCGCGGATCGCGGCCCGACCCAGCACGACGCGGCTGGTCAGCGCGGTGATCGATGGCCGTCGCCGCTGAGAGTCGTCGTCACCTGCCGCTGGTGCGCTATGCACTGTTCGCGCTCTCCGTGCCGACGGTCGTGCTGGTCCTCGTCCACGTAGGTGTAGGGAGCTACCACCGCTACGTCGATGCCGTCCCCACCGCGGTACGCGCTGTCGATCTGGGCCTAGATGGCTCACTGCCCAGTTGGTGGAACACGTCGCTGCTGCTCGTGAACGCCGGCGTCGCTCTCGTCCTGGCGGTGCTCACCCGGCCGGCCCGCAGGCCTTCCTCCCGCTCGTGGCTCATCGCCGCGCTGGCCTTTGCCTATCTCGCTCTCGACGAGGGCCTCGGGCTGCACGAACGGCTGAAGGGCCCCGGCCAGGCGCTGGCCGCCGCGCTGGACATCCAGGTCCGGACTTATGCCTGGGTGCTGCCAGGAGCGGTGCTGGCCCTTGCGGGGTTGGCTGTCTTCGCCTGGTGGTGCCAGGCGTTACCGGTTGATGTCCGCCGCCGATTCGTATTGGCCGTGGGGACGTTCTTCACCGGCGCCCTCGTGGTGGAGGCGCTCAACGGCTACCTCCGTTCGCGCGGCGCAAATACGCTCCACTTGGCGGGAACGACCGTGGAGGAATGCCTGGAGATGGCCGGCTGCGTACTGGCAGTCGGCGCCATGCTCCGGCTGGTGCAGGTGGACGCCACTACGCGTTCGGCGACCCTGCGAGCGTCTTGAACGCGCTGCGGACGGTGGCTGGGCCCGGCCCTTTGCCACGGCGGTCCCGGCCCTGCTGAGCATCGCGGTGCCCCGACTGGTGCAGCCCGAGACCAACGCCGGCCAAGCCCCGCGACCGGTAGCAGGGAGCGCCGACCCAGGGGCGGACCGGGCGGCACGTGGACTCTTGGCGGGTAGGAGTGACGAGGGGCAGCCGGCGTAGGGCGGCCTCCTTGCGAGGGGCGGGAGTAGCAGATCGCGCTCACAGAGCCGACGCGCGGCTTACAGGCCTTGTGTGGCAGGCACCGGTCCTGCCGGATCGGCGGGCTGCTGGGGGGCAGCACCACGATGCCGGACACGAAGTCTGCTGTTCGTTCCTCCGGCCCGGCACGGCGCTGTTGCAAGTCCGGCCGTGGCCACGGGCAGCAGGGTGCTGCAGGCCGGCGCGGGCCCGTGCGCGCGCTCCAGGACCGGTGCGGGAGCCGCTAGGTGGAGCGCTCCTCCGCGGGCGTGTAGCAGCCGGCGGGTCGCGACCAGAACCGCCAGGGCGGCCCTGCCGACGTGGGCGACGTCCCGGGCCTCGAGCAGCACCGTGGCTCCTCAGCTGTGCAGCGGTGCGCAGTGCGTGGCCGGCTTTGACGGACTTGACGCTGACGGTGCGGAGCGTCATTCATCCGCTGGTCGGACAAAGTCGGCGGCCCGGTACACCGGGCACGTCAGTACCGGTGCCGATCACCGGGTCGTCGGCTGCCTGTCGCGGAGCCGGCGCACGACGCGCACCACCACGTAGAGGACCAGGGCGCCGAGCAGGACCTGCGTGACCGGCGTGACGTACGCCGACACCTGCTGCCAGCGCTCGCCGAGGCGGTAGCCGGCGAACACGAGCAGCGCGTTCCAGCACCCGC
>JAABUN010006687.1_pt1 | contig 13054 bp, 15 predicted proteins | sample 5559311 | NCBI WGS metagenome assembly JAABUN01 (sample SAMN10711877, study PRJNA513370) | rock metagenome | isolation source: Antarctica rocks | place: Antarctica: Victoria Land, Siegfried Peak sud | reverse complement strand
TGACTGAATTCAGTCAATGCGGCGGGCCGAGCGCACCACCCTCCCTGTGCGTCCGCTCCGTTGCAGTTCGCCCGTTTACGACGCCCGGTTGTCGCGCCAGCGCACGAGCTGCTCCAGCAGGCGGATGTTGTCGTAGTCCGGCCCGCCGCCGCCTATCATCAGGTGCGTGATGCCGCGCTCCACGTATGCGTCGGCCTGCGCGACATGCTCCGCGCTCTGCATGAGCACCGACCGCTCGATCTCCGCCGGGTCGCGGCCCACGCGCCCGCACCACTCGTCGAGAATGTCGCTCTTGGCCTTGATCGCGTCGGGGTCGCCGAAGCCGTTCCAGATGTCGGCGTGCTGCGCCACGATGCGCAGCGTCACCTTCTCGCCGCCGCCGCCGATCAGGATCGGCACCTTGCCGTCGCGCACAGGGGGCGGATTCAGCTTCGTCCACCGCTCCTTGATGACGGGCATCGCGGCGTCCAGATCCTTGAGGCGGCTCGGTGCCGTGCCGAAAGGGTAGCCGTACTCACGATAGTCCCGCTCCGCCCACCCCGAACCGATGCCAAGGATGAACCGCCCGCCGCTCATGTGGTCTATCGTGCGGGCCATGTCTGCCAGCAGGTTCGGGTTGCGGTAACTGTTGCACGTCACGAGCGAGCCGAACTGCACGCGCTTCGTCACCTCCGCCATGCCCGCAAGGAGGGTGTACGCCTCGAAGTGCGGGCCGTCGCTGTCGCCATAGAGCGGGTAGAAATGATCCCAGTTCCAAAGTGTATCCGCCCCCGCCTCCTCGACCTGTCGCCACGTCTCGCGCATCCGCTCGTACGTTGCCTGCTGTGGTTGCACCTGCATTCCGATTCGCACCTGCATGTTCGCCTCGCTCTTGATAAGCCCCATACGCCGTCGTCCCCACACAGGAACGGCGACACGGCGCATCGCCGTACCGCCTTGTAACGCCGCAACGCCGCGAAATCATCCGGTATCATGGAAGCAGTTCGCGTACTGACGCGCAACGATCACCACGAGCACGGAGAACGCCATGCCGAAGACCGCCACGCAGCACCGCCTCGACCGCGTCGCGGCGATGATTCGCGACAACGAATGCGACGCCCTGCTCGTCTCGCACCCGCGCAACCGCCGCTACCTCACGGGCCTGCGCGAGGACGACGAGGGCGTGGACGACACCGCCGGGTGGGTGGTCGTGATGGCGGATGGCAAGGCGACGCTATTCTGCTCGTCCCTCAACGGCGGCGACGCGGGGCGCGAAGTCGGGGACGCGGCGGTCGTGGTCATCCCGGCACCGCTCGTGGACGGCATCCTCGAAGCCGTGACCGCGCACGTCAGGGAGGCGGGGGCGAAGCGGTTCGGCTTCGAGCCGCACCTCGCGTGGTCGTGGCACGCCGACCTCGCGGAGGCGTTGCCGGGGGTGGAACTCGTGCCGCTCTGGGGGCAGACCGAGTGGGTGCGCATGGTCAAGGACGACGGCGAGATCGCCGCCATTCGCCGCGCCGCCGCGATCACCGACGCGGCCTACGCGGCGGCACTGGCGGCGATGCGCCCCGGCGTCACCGAGCGCGAGATCGCGTGGATCATAGACCGCACGGTACGCGAACGCGGCGGCGATCCCACGCCCGCTTTCCCGACCATCGTGGCGGCGGGGGCGAACGCCGCCCTGCCGCACCACGCGCCGGACGATACGCCCCTGCGCGTCGGGCAACCCGTGATCCTCGACCTCGGTGCGCGGGTGGACGGCTACTGCGCCGACATCACGCGCACCGTGGTACTCGGTCGCGCCCCGAAGCGGCTGCGCGAGAAATACGACGCGATCATCGCGGGGATGGAGGCGGGCATCGCCATGTTGCGCCCCGGCGTGGTCGCGTGCGACGCCGCGAAGACGGCGATTGCCGCCATCGAGACACGGTTCGGCTTCACACCCGTGCATACGCTCGGTCACGGCGTCGGGCTGGCGATCCACGAATGGCCGTGGGTGATGCCCCAAGAGGAGAACGTGACACTGGAACCGGGGATGTTCGCCACCGCCGAACCGGGATTCTACGACCCCGAATGGGGCGGCGTGCGCGTGGAGGAACTCGTGCTTGTCACGGCGGATGGCCCGGAAATCATCAGCACCGCCCCGCGTGATCTCGTGCTGCCGGTGTAGGGGGAAGCGAACCCCGGCCCCCTTGCCACGGGGAGGGACGGATTCGTGGCATCCAACTTGCGCCTTTTTCCTCGCACAATGCCGCACCGGCGGCTAGCGAAGGAGAGCGAACGCGATGGGACACGAACGCGGCGATGTACCCGGTTCCGGTCGGGGCGGCAACGTCAATTCCGCCCCCGCAGGCACACCGGCGAGCGAGCCGACTGCCGTGCCGGAGGCACCGCTCGGCTACGAGCAGGGCGGGCAGAGTACCGATCCGGCGAAGCAGGCCGATCCCGTTCCCGGCAAGTTTCGCACGCCGAGTGCGGGCGAGACTTCCGGCGACGCCGCGCCGACCACGGCGGACAGCGGCAACCCGACCCCGTAGCATTTGCTCGACGAGACGCGACAGGCAGACAACAGGAAGGGAACACATCATGCAGAAGCCCAGCGACGCGCCGATGAACACCACGGGCCTTGCGCAGAAGCAGCACATGGAAACCGAGGGCATCTTTCCCGTGAAGGACGAGACCTACAACCTCGTCACCTCGCTCGCCAACGAGCTTGAGGGGCTGAGCAAGTACCAGAAGTACCAGCAGGAGGATCAGGGCCGCTTCTGGAAGGACGTGGTCGCCCTGAAGAAGCAACTCGCGGAGATGTTCACGCACGAGGTCGGCGAGAATGCCAAGGAAGGCGCATTCGGCTCCGGCGAACACCGCTTCAGCGGCAAGCCCCCGGCGTAGTCCTCGTCACGACAATCCATGCGCGGACGGCCCCCGGCCCGGTTGCGGGCGCGGGGGCCGTCCCTGTATCCGCCCACCGACGAGACCGCACCAACGCACGAAAGGAAGCCGCACGCATGGCGCGAGACCCTGATGACTCCCGTGACCCCGGCGACCTCGGCCTCGACGACCGCTACACCGACCCGAACCTCATCCCCTACGAGACCGATCCCGCCACGGGCGAGAGTGCCGACGACGCGCTCGAAGCGACACGGCAGCCGGGGGACCAGCAGTTCCCCGTGGAGGACAGCTCCCCCCGCGCCGTGAACTGGGGGCTGCACCCGACGATGGACAGCACGCAGGAGTCGGAGTTCGAGGAGCCGTATACCGCCCCGCAGATGCTGCGCGACAACGAGGAGACCGATATCCTCGGTGCCGAGGGTTCGAGCGATTTCGGCGTGGATCGCATCGTGGACGAGTCGTACTTCGAGAACGAGGCCGACGACTTGAACGACGACGAGGAAGCGGCCCTCTTGCGCGTCGCCGGGAACACGAACGACGATCCCGACGCGAGTGTTCACCCGGATTCCCTCACGCCCGATATCTCGGACGACGATATCCAGCCCTCGGCGGACGACCTCGACCGGGGTACGGCCTCGCGGCGGTAGTCGGCGGCAGTGGTCGTCGGGTACTAGCCGTCCGATATCCGCCGTAGCTATCGCGGTACAATGCAGCAGAGAGGCGCGGAACAGTGAGCGGGAGAAAGGCAACGGGCGGGGCGGGCTGAGGCCCGTCTCCCTGTGGTACCAAACGTGGGTGAAGATGGCGGCGGTGTGGGTGGTAGGGGCGGTTCGTGAACCGCCCTCTTGCCGCGCCTCGATGCGACGGGGAAGATCGGCACTCACCGGGGGAGGGCGGTTCACGAACCGCCCCGACGCCACCTTCACCCACGTTTGGTATAACCACACATGTATCCCGCTACTCCGAAGACCGCTCCGACCGACAGCCAATCACCGATCACCGACTACCGCGAACGGAGTGAGCACACCATGCGCGACGACCAGTTCACGCTGCGGGGCGGCTTCGCGGAACGGCTCATCCTGCCGGGGCCACGGGCGAGCGTGTACGCCTTTCTCGCGGACGCCGACACGCTGCTGCCGCTCGTAGCGGGCGTGCGGCGCGTGGTGGCGCAGAAGAACGGCGCGTACCGCCTCGTATTCGAGACCGTGGGCGTCGGCAGTCTGTCGTTCACGCTGGAACTCGAACTGCGCGTCACGGGCGACGGCTCTCGCACCGTGACGATGCAGACCGTACCGACCACTTCCCCGCCGCTCACGCCCGGTGGCAAGTTGGGGGAGTTCACCGCCACGCTCGCGCTCTCCGACGAAGGCAACGAGGGCGAATGCCGCACCGCCGTGCGCGGCGACGCCCGCCTTGCGGTGCTGGACACGGTTCCCCGCGCCTTCCGCCTGATGCCACGCGGCGTGCTCGAAGCGACGAGCGGGGCCGCCGTGAACAAGCAGATGGAGACCGTGGGCCGCGACCTGATGCGCAATCTCGCCGCCGCCTACCCGCAGTGGCACGCCGCGCACGCGGACGGTTGAGCCGGGGAACCTCACCCCCCTGCCCCTTCTCCGTCAAGCGGAGAGGGGGAGCAAATCCGGGAAGGTTCGGGGCTTGTATCAACGTCTCGATCTTGCTGCACGTCACCCCCTTTCCGCTTGACGGAGAGGCGGGTGTCCTCTGGGCGGATGGGGGGTGAGGTCTCTTACGCCGTGCGACGCGCCCGCACCGCCGCCGCGAGGTCGCGCAGCACGGGAACGGTCGTCTCCCAGCCCATACAACTGTCGGTGAGGCTCTGCCCGTAGGTGAGGTGGGCGGGGTCGCGCAAATCCTGCCGCCCCTCCACGAGGAAACTCTCGATCATCAGGCCGAGGATGCCGCGCTCCCCCGCCGCGACCTGCGCCCCCACCGCTGCCGCGACTTCTGGCTGGCGGCGGTAGTCCTTGTCGCTATTGCCGTGGCTCGTGTCTATCATCACACGCGGCGGCAGGTCGGCGTTGCGCAAGCTTTCCAGCACGGGCCGGACGTGTTCGCTGCTGTAGTTCGGGCCGCGTGTGCCGCCGCGCAGGATGACATGGCAATCGGTGTTGCCCCGCGTGGCGACGATGGCGGCGACGCCCTGCTCAGTGACGCTGAGGAACTGATGCGGGTGCGCGGCGGCGTGGAGCGCGTCTATCGCCATCTGCACGCCGCCGCCCGTGCCGTTCTTGAAGCCCACGGGCATCGAAAGGCCGCTGGCGAGTTCGCGGTGAATCTGGCTCTCGGTGGTGCGTGCGCCGATGGCCCCCCACGTCACCACGTCCGCGAGAAACTGCGGCAGGATGGGATCGAGGAACTCGCAGCCCACGGGCAGCCCCATCGCTACGAGGTCGAGCAGCAGCCCACGGGCGCGGTGCAACCCGACATTGATGGCGAAACTGCCGTCCATGCGCGGGTCGTTGATGAGACCCTTCCACCCGACCGTGGTGCGCGGCTTCTCGAAGTAGACGCGCATCACGATCAGCAGGTCGTCCGCGAGTTCGTCCGCGAGCGGGCGCAGATGGGCGGCGTAGTCGCGGGCCGCTTCGGTGTCGTGGATCGAGCAGGGGCCGACGACCACGAGCAGGCGGTCGTCGGTACCGCGCAGAACCGCGCTCACCGCCGCCCGCGATGCAGTCACGGCCTCCGCGCCCGCCAGGGGTAGCGGCAGATCTTCGGTGAGGATCGCGGGCTGCACGAGGGGGCGGATACTGGCGATGCGCAAGTCCCGCGTGCGCGGTGGCCCGTCCTCGGCCCGCGCCATCACCGCCGCGACCCCCGGCAACGCGGCAATCTGCGCCCGCGCCGCCGCCGACACCTCGCCCGACAGTGCCACGACGACGCGCCCCCCGTCGGTGTAGCGGTCGGCATCGAGCATCGCCGCCCGCGCCGCATCGCACACCGCCGACACCGCCGCCTCGTCGCTCCCCGGCTCCATCAGCACCAGCATCGTCCGCCCCTCCCGTCGCCGTCTGTCGCTGTCCCGTTTCGCCCGTCGCCGGGGTATAGTACACCGGAGCGGCGCGGCGGTCACACGAAAGGGCGCGGCATGGAGGCATGGGAAGACATTTCGCACGAAGATAGAGACGTGTGGTGGCAGTTCAGCGGGCAGTTCCGATTTTCTCCGAGTGTCCATATGTTTCCGGGCTTCGCTGAACCTTCACCGTCCGTGACCTATTTCATCGGTCACGTTTACAGCGACCACTACGTGCGATTTGTGTCTGATCTTAGTACGCGAATGCTTGCGGCATTCCGCCGCTGCGTTCCGCCCGATGGTTGGCTCTACGTCCTTGACATGCAGCATCCGAGCTATCGGTTCCGTCCCCATGCCCCGTTCGATCATGAGGATGAGCGGAATTGGCCCGTGCCAGTCTTGCCGAACGGCGACTACTACATCTTCCTCGCGGATGATTTGCGCTTCGGCGTGATCGGCCATCCGTGGGAGCAGACGATGTGCATATACGGAGCAGAATTACTAGCCTCTATCGAGAGTAGTTTGCCACTCTTATTCGACACCGTTGTGCGGGAGGATGGGCAGCAAGTACGGGCGTTAGTTCACGGCATCTTCGATTTCGAAGGAAATGAAGTAGTGCAGATGAACGCGGTCGGGCCACGCGGATTGCCGCTTGCGGAGTTTCTGCGGCAACTGGAAACAAGCGGGTACGACTTTCCCGGCGGACACGCGACACTCTTTCACGTTATCTGCACCGAGGATATTGAGAACGAATAGCGGGAGCGTGTAGCCCGCCTTCCCCACGCGACGTGTTACCAAGCCGGTACTGTCCCGCAAATTGGAATACGAGGGCGTTCTCCCTTGTAGGGAACGATGTGTACACCGGGCGCGTACGAATGCAAAGACACAAGGAGCGGCGACGATGAAACTACCGACCGTGGGCATCGAATACTGTCAGGAGTGCGGTTATCTGACCTTCGCGCTGAAGCTGGCGGACGAACTGTTGCGCTCGATGGAGGGGCAATTGGGCGGCGTGCTGCTCATGCCCTCGGCGGGCGGGGCGTACGAACTGACGCTCGACGGGCGCACGATCTACTCTACCTTCGCGGAGGGGATGCCCTCACAGACGGAGGCCGTCACCCGCGTGCGCGAGTCGGTGACGGCGTAAGAGACCTCATCCCCTGCCCCCTCTCCGTCAAGCGGAGAGGGGGAGCAAATGCGGGAAAATACGAACCTTCGCGCAAGGTCTCGATGCTGCCATGCGTCACCCCCTCTCCGCTTGACGGAGAGGGGGCAGGGGGGTGAGGTCTCGTATGCCGTTGCGCGTGGATATCCTGACGATCTTTCCCGGCATGTTCGCGGCGGGCGGGCCGCTCGGCGCGAGCATCATCGGGCGTGCGGTCGAGCGCGGGGCGGTGGAACTGCGCGTCCACGATCTGCGTCAATGGACGCACGACCGCCACCACAGCACCGACGACTACCCCTACGGCGGCGGGGCCGGCATGGTGATGAAAGCCCCCCCGGTCGTCGAGGCGGTCGAGGCGGTATTAGGCGACGATCTCCAACGCGAGCCGCGTGTTCCCGTCGCCCTGATGAGTGCTTCCGGCGAATCGTTCACACAGGTGCGGGCGGCAGAGTGGGCGCGGGAGGAGGCGAACGGGCGTCTCGTCCTCGTCTGCGCCCACTACGAGGGGCTGGACGAGCGGGCGATCCGGCTGGCGATCACGCACGAGGTCAGCATCGGGGACTACGTGCTCACGGGCGGCGAACTGCCCGCGATGGTCATCACGGATGCCGTGGTGCGCCTCCTTCCGGGCGTGATCGAGGCGGCGTCGCTCGCGGAGGAGTCGCACACCGACGGCTTGTTGGAGTACCCGCACTATACCCGCCCGCCGGAGTACCGGGGGCTGGCGGTGCCGCCTGTGTTGCTCTCCGGCGACCATGCCCGCATCGCCCGCTGGCGGCGAGAACAATCCTTGCGGCGTACCCGCGCCCGCCGCCCGGAATTATTCGCCCGCGCCCCGCTCTCGGATGCCGACCGCCGCGCCCTCGCCGCCATGCCCGACGGCGATACCGACGACACGAGGGGGACCGATGGTTAACGCCGCCACGCGCCCGAACACGCCGCCCGCCCTGCCCGACCGCCCCGTTGTGCCGCGTACGACCATCGCGGACACGCCCGATGCCGCCCGTATCGAGACGCCGGAGCAGGTCGCGCTCACGCTGCCGCTCGCGGGGGTGGGGTCGCGGCTGCTCGCGGCCCTGCTCGATGCGCTGGTGGTGGGGGCGGGTGTCGTGGCGAGCCTGATCGTCGGTGCCTTCTTCGGCCTGTTCCTCGCGGCGCAGGACAGCGGCGAGAACGCGGGCGAGGTGCTGCTCGCGCTCTACGCCGTGCTGCTGGTCGCGGGGGTGTTCGGCTACTTCGCGGGGCTGGAACTGCTGTGGAACGGGCAAACGGTCGGCAAACGCGCCCTCGGCATCCGCGTGCTGCGCGACGACGGCTCGCCCGTGGACACCGCCGCCGTGCTCGCCCGCACCGTGGTGCGCCTCGTGGATTTCCTGCCCGTCGGCTACCTCGTCGGCCTCGTCAGTATGGTCGCGGACGGGCGCGGGCGGCGGCTCGGCGACATCGTGGGCGGCACCATCGTCGTGCGCGAAGGGGGCGGCGTGCCGACGCTACGCGAGATCGGCGGCGTGGCCGATCTCGCGGCGTGGCCCCTCGCCCCGCACGAATCGCCCGCCCCCGTGGACAAGCTGAACGAGGACGAACTGGCGGCGGCGCGGGAGTTCCTGCGCCGCTCCACCACCTTTGCCCCCCGCGAACGCGCCGCCCTCGCGTGGCGCGTCGCCGTCACCCTCGCCGCCCGCATGGGCTATACCACCCCGCCCCCCGAACCGGAGTGGTTCCTCGTCTGGGTCGTGCGCAGTGCCGCCCAACGCGGGGATGGCTGACCACAACGAAAGGATTTACCACAGAGGCACAGAGAACACAGAGAACGAAGAAGGAGGAAACATTGCGACGCATTTCCTCGACGTATTCTTTCTCTGTGTTCTCTGTGCCTCTGTGGTAAATCCTTTCGTCTTTGTGTGGCCCGCCGCTTGCGACATGGGCGATACTCTCGTGTGTGCCGCGACGAACTCAGGGGTAGAGGAGGTGGGCGAATGGCGACAACGGCGGCGACAACGGCGACGGCGGCGGTAGGAGTGGGGGCGGGGCCGACGGTGCGCACGGGCGACACGCCATTCTCGGCACGCGGCCCCGGCGAGCGGCGCAATGTCGCGGTGGGGCGCGGCGGCATGGTCGCGGCGGCGCACCCGCTCGCGGTGGCGGCGGGGCTATGGGCGTTGGGGCGCGGCGGCAACGCGATGGACACCGCCCTCGCCGCCGCGTGGGTCACGGGGGTCGTGCTGCCGGGGATGTGCGGCGTCGGCGGCGACTGCTTTATCCTCCACTACGACGCGAAATCACAGAAGGTGACGAGCGTGAACGGCAGCGGTGCCGCGCCCCTCGCCGCCTCGCTCGACGAGTACAACCGGCGCGGTCACGTCTACAAGATGCCGACTGACGGGCCGCTCTCGGTGTCGGTGCCGGGGGCGGTACGGGCCTACTACGACGCGCACGAGCGGTGGGGCAGCATCCGCATGGCCGACCTCATCCGCCCTGCCGAGAGCTATGCCCGCGCCGGGTTCGCCCTCACGCCCGACGGTGCCGCGACGATCACGAACGCGCAGCGGTTGCTCAAGGAGAACCCCGGCGACGCCGCGAAGACGTTCTTGCGCAAGAACGGCACCGTTCCCCGCCCCGGCGACCTGCTTAAGAACGAGGACCTCGCGGACACCCTCGCCCTCATCGGTACGCATGGCCCGAAGGCGGTCTACGGCGGCAAGATCGCGGACGCGCTCGGCAAGTGGATGGCGAAGCACGGCGGCCTGATGACGGCGGACGACCTCGCCCGCCACGCGAGCGAGATTGCCCCCGCGATCAGCACGGCGTATCGCGGCAACACGGTACACGTCAACCCACCCGTGTCGCAGGGGATCATCCTGCTCGCGGAGTTGAACATCCTCGAAAACGCGAACCTCGCGGAGATGGGCCACCTCTCGCCCGACGCCCTGCACCTGATGGTGGAAACGAAGAAACTGGCCTACGCCGACCGCAACCGCTACGCGGGCGACCCGCGTTTCGTGGACTTGCCGCTGACGCGCTTCACGGACCCCGCGTACGGCTCGCAGCAGTACGCGGCGATTGACCCGCGCCGCGCCCGTACCGCCGATCTCGCCGCGTTCCTGCCCGAAAGCGGCGGCGACACGACGTACCTCTGCGTCGTGGACGCGGCGGGCAACGCGGTGTCGCTCATCCATTCGCTGTCGGCGGCGTTCGGCTCCGGTTGCCTCGTGCCGGGAACGGGCATCACCCTGAATAACCGGGCGGGGCGCGGCTTCACGCTGCAACCGGGCCACCCGAACGCCCTCGCCCCCGGCAAGCGCACGATGCACACGCTGAATTCGTACGTCGTCACCCGCGCCGACGGCTCGCTCGCCCTCGTGGGCGGCACCCCCGGCGGCGACGGGCAGCCGCAGTGGAACATGCAAATCCTCACGTGCGTGTTCGACTACGGCCTCTCGCCGCAGGAGGCGATAGAGGCTCCGCGCTGGCTCTCGTTCCCCGGCACCGACCCGGCGAATCTGCCGAACCCCTACGAACTGCGCGTGGAAAGCCGCCTGCCCGCCGAAACCGTCGCAGCGTTGCGGGCGCGGGGGCATTTCGTCAAGACCTTGCCGGAGTGGGGCGGTAGCGGGGCGGCGCAGGTCATCGCGTGGGAGGGCGGCACCGCGTACGGCGGCTCCGATCCGCGCACGGAGGGCGTCGCCCTCGGCCTGTAGGCGATGGTACACTGGGGGCAGTCGCAACTGCTGGTGCAAGGAGACGATTATGGATACAATGCGACCGCCCCTCCCCGAAGAACTCGATGCGAACATCGAGTTGGAAGGCTCCGCGCACAACGACGAGAAGCCGCAAACCGCCGAAGAACTATTCCGCACCTTGCAAGCAGAAGGGTTCTTTGATGCGTGGAAAGAGCGACCGGACAACGGGGACAGGGTGGAGCAGAACCGCGCCGTCCGTAGACTACCCGACACCTGTGAGGAGGAAACGATGACGGCGATAAAACCATCGGCGGACGAATACGCGGAAGTCGCTGATGCGGTTGATGAGATTGACGACGATGATGAATGGAGCGACCTCGATTCGCTCAACTGGGGATGGGACGAACCGAAGCGTCCGCTTACTGCGAAAGACCTGCTAGAGTCCGGGCTTGTCGGTTTGTGGAAAGATCGAACGGACATTGGCGACACGTTGGAGTTCGCCCGTGAACTGCGGCGGCAGTCAAACGCACGCAGCCGGGATTAGCCGGTGCGTCTTCTCGACACCGATGTACTCATTAATGTGTTGCGGGAATATTCACCCGCTATTCAATGGCTTGCCGCAACGCCCGCCGCAGAACTCGGCCTACCCGGCCCTGTGGTAATGGAACTCATTGCGGGGCGGAAGAACATGCGCGAGGTGCGGCTCGTGCAGCGGCTCGTGAGGCCGTATTCTATTTTCTGGCCCACGGAGCAGGACTCTCGATGTGCGCTCGACGCTTTCGCCCGCTCATACATAAAGCACAGTCTGGGAATCATTGATGCGCTGATCGGGGAATGCGCAGTGGGCCTCGGAGTGCCGCTCGTGACGCTCAATGTGCGGCACTTCCGGGCGGTGCCGAACCTCGTCACCGAGCAACCGTACGGGCGGGTGTAGCATGGCGACGATCACGGCGAAAACGACGAACACTGATGGCCCTGACGAGTCGGACGCCCTGCCGCCCGATCAACGATGGCTGATCCGCGCCCTCGGCGGGGCGATCTTCATGGTCAATCTCGACTCCCGCGCCATCGCGCCGCTGCTGCCCACGATGGCGGCGTCGTTCGGCGTCTCCGTCTCCGCCGCCGGGATACTCATCACGGCGTATATGCTGCCGTACGGCCTCTTCCAGCTGGCGTACGGCCCGCTCTCCGACCGCTTTGGCAAGGTGCGCGTGGCGGCGTTGGCGATGGTCGTCTTCAGTGTCGGCACCGCCCTCTGCGGGCTGAGCACATCGCTCGGTGGGGTCACGGCCTTCCGCTTCCTCATAGGGATGGCAGCGGCGGCGGTCTTCCCGCTCACCCTCGCCTACATCGGCGACACGGTGCCGTACGCCCGCCGTCAGGGAACCATCGCGCTGCTGATGATGGCGGCGGCGAGTGCCACCGCGTTCGGCACCGGCGTCGGCGGCTTGATCGCGCAGGTGCTGTCGTGGCAATTCGTCTTCCCGGTCTTCGGGGCGGTGGCGGGGGCGGTCTCGGTGGCCCTGCTGCTGCTGATGGGGCGGGAAGTGCGCGTGGAGCGAACCGGGCCGCGCCCGAAGACCGCCGCTGTGTATCTCGCCGCCGTGCGTGCGCCGAAGATGCTGCCGCTGCTGCTGCTGGTGATGACCGAGGGGTTCCTCTACAACGGCGTGTTCTCGTACCTCGGCGGCTATCTCGACAACCGCTTCGGCCTCGGTGTGCTCGCCATCGGCCTGCTGCTCGGTTTCACGGGGGTGGCCCAACTGGCGGCGGCGCGGTCGCTCCGGGGTCTCGTGCGGCGGTTCGGGGAGCGTCGGCTGATCCTCGTGGGCGGCGGCATGATGGGCACTGCGTACATCCTCGCGGCACTCTGGCCCACGCCGCCGCTCTTTCTCGTCTCGATGGCCCTCGCGGGGTGGGGCTTTGCGATGTGCCACTCCACCTTGCAGACCCGCGCCACCGAGACCTACCCGCAGTCACGCGGCACGGCGGTGGCCCTGTTCGCCTTCTCGCTGTTCTTGGGCGGCGGCGTCGGCACCGCCCTAATGGGCGCGATCATCGCCGGGGCGGGGTACACCGTCACGCTCGTCGTCGCCGGGGTGCTGCTCGTCGCCTTCGCCGTCACCGCCAGCCGCGTGCTGATCTCCGTGCCGAAGCGCGTGATCGTGGACCCCGCAACGGTGCCAACGGAAACGCCGTGAGAGACCTCACCCCCCCTGCCCCCTCTCCGTCAAGCGGAGAGGGGGAGCGAATGTTCCAAACATCGAGGCTACTCCGAACGTTCAGAGTAGCCTCAAATCTTGC
>JAABUN010006686.1_pt1 | contig 13054 bp, 14 predicted proteins | sample 5559311 | NCBI WGS metagenome assembly JAABUN01 (sample SAMN10711877, study PRJNA513370) | rock metagenome | isolation source: Antarctica rocks | place: Antarctica: Victoria Land, Siegfried Peak sud | reverse complement strand
ATTTTGGCAGTGAGGGCAGTGAACAGCTAACCAAACAGTCATAGTTATTCGTCAATCTACTTATTAAACTCTAGCTATTATCTACCATTTCTAAACTCCTTTTTAACAAATCTAAGACACTACCCAAAGGGGTTCCGTATCTCGTCTTACCTACTGGGGGTTCGACAACCCCAAGACCCTTGACTCGTTTTTCTTCGTTCCCTCAGATGATTGATTGTTCCGTTAGGTGTAGCCAGTTTGACCATCAGAAACCCTAGGTTCAAGCTGCTACTTCACTGAGGTGCGGCGGGTTTTGGCTCTGATAAAGTCAGGGATTTTGTGATTATGCCCTGCTTAGGCTTGGGTCACTTTTCTAGGCTCTATTTCACCGTAGGAACTCCCCATTAGCGCCAGTGTCAACCCATATCAGTTGTCTGGTTGCGCCCTGTTCCCCGCTTTACTCTACAAGAATCGAGCTTGTTCGGTAGGGGCAGATAGGGAGTCACGCCTGAACCTGGCGGATAGGACTTTCACCTACATCGGTCTGAGAGTTCAGCTAGGCTAAGGAGTCTAGACTGGAGTAGCTATGTACGGGCTTTCACCGTGATTCACTACTCAACGAATCGCACCAGTGGTAGCCTTGAAAGCGAGAATCCAAGAATGAGTTTAGTGTAGCGATCGCCTGTGTTTCGCCGCCCTTAAAGTAAATATCCTCTGTTTCCCAAAATTGGCTGTATTTTTGCTTTAATTCGGTAAAGGTAAGCTGCGGGATGTCAAGCTGTAGCTGGGGCGTGTTGATGCGCTCTGGCGTTGGCTGTAGCGGTTGCCGCAAGTAGGCATAGTATTCCTCCATCCACTTTTCTGTGCGATCTCCATTGGTTTGCAGAAAGTTGTTTAATCCCTGGTAGTAGCTAAGGTTGTGCTGCTGGTAGAAGTTGATGATTTGGCGATCGCGTTCTATCCCATAATGCACCTGCACATCGTAATTGAAGAATAGTTTTGGGCGATCGCCAATTTGGAGTAGTTTGCGGGTAAGCTCTTGAATTACATTGACGCTGTTACCTTCTAACAAGTAAAGTTGACTACCTCGCGCTCGAAGATTGTTGTCTAGATTTTTTAAGGACTCAAATAAGAACTTGACTCTAGCTTTACCTACCTCTGCTTGTTGATAAAACCAGGGATCGATGATGAAGCAGGGCAATATTTCGGTACTATCGGCTGTTGATAGAGCGACTATCTCATTATCACTCAAGCGTAAGTCCCGTCTAAACCAGAGGATGTGCATTCGTGGTCTGTACTATTTTTGTACTACTATCTTTCTATTATCATGGTTTTTTGCAAGCGATAACGACATCGGCGGTTCACTTTGCGACTATCGCTCATTAACTTTGAACAATTTACTTAATTAAGTCAAGATAGGAATTACTTATCAAGCTGCATTCAGATTCAATGTTTCGAGTCGTAACTGGTGAATTTTCGCAGGAGTTTGAGCGATGGATAGATGCCGTACATACTGCCAATTCCCTCAAGCCTAATTGCAAAAGTTGGTTGGAAGATATCAGGATTTTTAATGATGAAAATTTGGTATGGGTCTATAGTTTGTCTCATACCTATCCTCAATACATTGGACCTGGGACTTATAAAAGGTTAGCAATTTTATTTCTGCAAGAAGCCGCAAAAGATAAGGAGCAAGTAGCTGATGATAGTAGCGACAGTCCTCTGTAAGCAAAGTATTTGTGTCCAAAAACCGCATTGACATAATCGACAGGTGGAGGAATTTCGACAAGGTGCTTCTCGCTCCTTGAGCAACGGCTGACATTGCTCAACTAAAATAAGATATAGGTTCAGAACCCGACGAAGTTACTAAAATCATTGGCATCCAACATGGCAAAGACAAAAATTAGAAAGACTCATGGAATTTGCGATGGAGCCGCTTGTATAGGTCGGACGCAGATCCCAGTTTGGAAATTGATTGCCTTGTCCTCTGGAGGATGCTCAGAAGCAAACTTGTTAAGCGATCACCCAGATTTGACCAAAGATGACTTAAAAGCTGCCCAAGCTTACTACGCTCAAAATCCTGTTGAAATTGACGAAGCGATCGCATCTCAAAACTCTAATATTTAAATTGATTAATTAACCTAGCACAATATTTTAAGGTAATGGCTTTAGTTCCCTGTAAAGAATGCGGAACGCTGAACAGTTCCGAAGCAGAAATCTGTTTAAGCTGCGAGTATCCTGTCAAAGGTCGCCCGAAAACGAATTGGTTTAAATGGTTGGCGCTGATACTGGCATCAATGTTAGCGATACCGCTGGTTCTGTATACAATTCAAACAGTCAGCACCCAGACGAACGTTCAGCCATCTGTACAGTGACTTTTTAATTGTCGTGGAGACAAATTAGTGTTGTTAGAGCAGCTAAGTCTAGCTCTACTGCTTTTTCGTTTAGAGCTAGACTTAGCAATTTTTTGGAGCTGATGATAGGTCGTTAAGCAAAGTCGCTCTGCTGCGGGATTGCTTAACGACACGAATTTGTCTCAATGTCATTTAATTTGGCACTGTACACCTAGAATAGGGGGTTAGAAAGGCAAAAAATTATTCATGCAAGAGGTCTAATTATTGCTATTGCTGGAAGTGGCGTATAGCAACGCAATTTTGAGGAATTGCTGCAAGATAGGAGAGGAATTATCCCGTCGCCAAGCAACAGTTAATTGAGTTGCTAGGGTTTGTTCTTGAATCGGACGATAGACCACTCCTTGGCGGTGCAGATTTTGGACGCTAGAGGGCAGAATGCTAATACCAATTTCGGCAGAAACCAATCCCAAAATTGTCACCATGAAGATGGCTTCCTGAGTAACTTTTGGCACGAATCCTGCTTGCGAACATATCTGGTAAATTTGTTCTGGTAAACCATCCACTACTTGGTAGAGGGGCAGCACAAATTCTTCCTCTACCAGGTCAGCCAGCGAAATTGTAGACTGGTGGGTTAACCGATGATTTTCTGGTAGCACCACTACTAAAGGCTCTTGCCTCAGAGACAGCACTTCTAAATCGCTTGCCTCAGCTACCTGGTGATATTAATACACAAAGATTGCATCGGTTTTATATTCGCGTAATCTTTGCAGTTGGAATGCACTATTTTCTTCCCGCAAAATCAACTCGATTTCTGGATAGTGTTGTCGAAACGATCGCAAAATATCTGGCAACATTCCATTGGCGAGCGAACTACTAAAGCTGACGGTCAAATGACCCAAATTTCCCTGATGGATGCGCTGCGTTTTAGATACAGCTTGTTCTAACTGTGCGAGCATCGTTCGAGCTTCTTCCACAAAGGCTTGTCCTGCCAATGTTAACTGCAATGGGCGCTTTTTGCGATCGAATAGCTTCACACCCAATTCTGTCTCTAGGGCTTGAATTTGCTGACTCAATGGGGGTTGGGCAATCCGCAAACGCTCGGCAGCGCGGCTAAAGCTCAACTCGTCGGCAACCGCGATGAAGTAGCGAAGATGGCGAAGTTCCATAAGCAAAACATTATATGTTTTGCATATAATACCTTAGTCAAACAAGTATTGGACATATACTGCTGACTTCCTTATTCTGAGATCAACGGATGCAACGCTCTAAGTACCAGTAACCCAGGTCATCGCTGTAAAGGAGATGGATTATCATGTCAGATGTAATTCGCCGAGTTGCTATTGTCGGTGGAACCCACGGAAATGAGCTAACTGGGGTTTACCTCGTGAAAAAGTTTGAGCAGTTCCCAGAGTTGATTGCTCGATCGAGCTTCGAGACGATCGCCTTGTTGGCAAATCCCAAAGCGATCGCCGCAAATCGTCGTTATCTCGACCGGGATTTAAACCGTTGTTTTGCTAATGAAGATTTGTCGAATCCAGCGCTAACGGGTTATGAAGACAGACGCGCCAAGGAGATCGCGGCACAACTTGGTTCTAAAGATTGTCCTAATGTAGATGCAATTATTGACCTCCATAGCACCACCTCCAATATGGGATTGACGATTTTGCCGTCTAGCACCCATCCTTTCAATTTTCGCCTATGCGCTTATCTGAGTAGCCTTTACTCAGCGGTGCGGGTGTGTTGCGGGGTGCAATGCAGCCAAGATACGCCCATGCTGCGATCGCTCTCACCGTTGGGCTGCACGATCGAAGTAGGCGCGATCGCTCAGGGTGTTGTCAATGCTTATTATCTTCAGCAAACCGAGATGCTCGTTCATGCCATTTTAAATTATTTCGATGCGTTCAATCGTGGAAAACTGTTACCCGTGCCAGCAAACTTGACTGTCTATCAAGCGATCGCATCCGTAGATTATCCCAGAGATGCGATCGGTGAACTGCAAGGGGTGATTCATCCCCAGCGCCAATTTAAAGATTACGAACCTTTATATCCTGGAGCACCAATGTTTCTCACGTTTGCTGGCAAATCAATTCCTTATCAAGGAGATTCTATAGTTTTCCCAGTCTTTATCAATGAAGCTGCCTATTACGAAAAAGGCATCGCCATGACGTTGACCCAACAGCAGCAGGTAGCGCTTGAAACGGTTGTGTTGCAAAAACTAGAGAGGTGGTAGAGTAGGAAGCTCATGCCCCGATATGACCGCTCTCCATGACCAAGCTCAACCCCTTTAAATGGCGACACTACCAAGCTGAAATTATCCTGCATTGCGTCCGGTGGTATCTCAGTTATCCTCTTAGCTACCGCCAAGTAGCGGAAATGGTGAACGAGCGTGGGATTGATGTTCACCATACAACCGTCTACCGATGGGTACAAGACTATGCACCAGAAATAGACAAGCGTTGCCGACCTTACTTGCGGCTCACAAATGACTCGTGGAGAGTGGACGAAACATACATTAAAGTCAAAGGCAAGTGGAAATATCTTTATCGGGCGGTTGATTCAGACGGTAGTACCTTGGACTTCTTACTTACCGCCAAACGCGATGCCCAAGCAGCGAAACGCTTTTTCAAGAAAACTTTGAAAGCCATTCATACCCACAACCCACGAGTGATTACTGTGGATAAAAATACTGCTTATCCAAAAGCTATAGAGGAACTCAAAGCAAAAGAAGAGTTAGCCACACAGGTGGAATTAAGGCAGAAAAAGTATCTAAATAACATGGTCGAACAAGACCATCGAGGGATAAAACAATTAATTAAGCCGGGAATGGGATTCGAGTCATTTAACACTGCAAGGCGAACAATCAAGGGATACGAAATTATGAATATGATGCGGAAAAGTCAAATTAAAAATGTAGACAAAGGAGCCGTTATTGAACGGGTCAGATTCATCAACCAACTCTTTGGGGTGGCTGCTTAATTCGACTCCTGAAAACAGATTCTCTCTATCAATTCAAGTTTTTGCAACACAACCCCACTTGGAGTCTATCTCAAAACTCCAAGGCGATAACATCTGCGATACCAGAGCACAGTCCAACTTGACGCAAGCCAGGTAGTTGTCTGCTTTCTTCTCCCAACGGATCAGAATGCCGCGCCAGCGAGACAACCATCCGAAGGTTCGCTCTACCACCCAGCGGTGGGGAAAGCGTAATAAAAGTAGTGATAGTACACTCTTTTAAGCGGCAGCTCCCAGAGCCGACGGTTGTGTCGCAAGAATGATAAGGTGGGGAGGCTCAATTTCCTCTCACTTCAATCTAAATGGTTTCCCAATCCTGATTTAAGTGGTGTCACTTTCTGCCAGAGATCATCTTACTGAATGTGCGGTGGTACTGTCGCTATCCCTTAAGTTATCGGGATTTAGAAGAAATGATGGCAGAACGGGGAGTAAACGTGGATCATTCCACCCTTAACCGATGGGTGTTAAGGTTTGCGCCAGAACTGGATAAACAGCTTCGACCCCATTTGAGCCTGACGAATGATTCGTGGCGGGTGGACGAAACTTACGTTGAGGTCAAAGGAGAGTGGAAATATCTTTATCGAGCGGTGGATTCAGCAGGCAATACACTAGACTTCATGCTGAGCGCAAAGCGGGACGGGAAGGCAGCGGCGCGCTTTCTCCGTAAAGTGCTGAAGGCTCAACACACTCAAACGCCACGAGTGATCACGGTAGACAAGAACGCCGCTTACCCAGTGGCAATGGACAGGTTGAAAGCAGATGAAAAGCTGGTCGCAGAAACGGAGTTACGACAGAGTAAGTATTTGAACAATGTAATTGAGCAAGATCATAGAGACATCAAGCGAATCGTGAAACCGATGATGGGATTCAAGTCGTTCAACACGGCGAGAAGAACCTTGAGTGGGATTGAAGCGATGAATATGCTCACAAAAGGACAAGTGAAGGGAATCGCTCAAGGGGACAGTGTGTCTCAAGCGAAGTTCATCAATGAAATCTTTGGAGTGAGTGCTTAGGACAACGAGATTGGCACAGATTGTTTTTCACTCTAAAGAATTTGCGACACAACCCCTACCAGCGCTACCACGTCCAAGCCAAATTCATGCTGCGGTAATGCCCATTTCCCTTCTGCTTCTGGTCGGTAAACGCAGCCAACCCTCTCACATTGAGAGTTATAACAGCGACGAACCTTTAGTTTTAGACGTACTACCCCTGATAGTGTTCTTACTGTGCGGTAGTTATCGTATTTGTTCCACGTTCGCTTGTTACAGTGAGGACAACTTTGCTGCACACACTCCAAAACTTCTTCTCGATCTGCTTTTGGTTGCGGTCGGTTTCGCGCCATTTACGTTGAGCAACCTCAATCTTTTCTTCTTTCTAGCTTACACGCTTTTCCAGCTAACTTTGCTATTATAGTTTTTTTAAGCAAATAATTATTATTAGTCCTTTCAAGCAAAATAAAGCTGTTTAATTTTACTATGAATAATAAATCTGACGAGAATATGACAAATAAATATTAAAAAGGGTAACAAGTATTTATTACCCTAACGATCGCAATTATTTTTTAGCGGTATAAGCAACTCGATAGATTACACCATTTGTATCGTCCGTGAATAGCAAAGAACCATCCGGTGCGATTGCAATTCCTACAGGTCTACCAAATTGAGTCTGCTGTTTCTGGTTGAGAAAGCCACCAATAAAATCCTCAAAAGCTACGGGCTTACCATTTTGGTAGCGTACCCGGACGACTTTGTACCCTACAGGCGGATTGCGATTCCACGACCCGCGCATAGTTACAAAGGCATCATTGCGGTACTGTGCGGGAAACTGAGATGCCGTGTAGAACACCATCGCTAAAGGGGCGCTGTGGGCGGTGTAGGTTAATGCTGGTCCTTGGGTTTTCTGACAAAATTCTTGTTTTGTAGCACCTTTGGGATCTGCGGATAAATATACATCAGGACGGCGATCGCCCCAACAGAAGGGCCACCCATAATGTTGCCCCTGCCGAAGCTGATTGAGTTCTTCTGGCGGGATTGTATTGCCACGCCAATCGCTGCCGTGATCCATGCCCCAAAACTCTTGTGTTTGTGGATGCCAACCAAAGGGAATCGTGTTTCGCAGTCCTTGGGCAAAAATAGTCCGCTTACTACCATCTGGCTGCGCCCTGAGCATAGTTGCGTGTTCTTCATTGGGTTCATCGCAAGCATTGCAAGAACTGCCTACAGAAATATAAAGCATTCCGTCAGGGCCAAAAGCAATAGTCCGGTTTGGGTGTTGTCCGCCATCGGGTAAGTCATTTATCAACTGCTGTGGCTTAGTCATAGTCCCGTTCTGTCCTAGATTAGCAACATACAATTCTTTGTCGGTAGCAAAGTAAAGACGATTTTGATTGATAGTAATGCCATTAACATACTCATGCCCTGATGTTACGGTCTGCTTCAAGTCAGCACGTCCATCTTTATTTGTATCTCTAAGTGCCAAAATATCGCCTTCTTCTCGGCGGGTGAGGTACACAGTACCATCGGGTGCAACTGCTAAGTTACGCGCGTTGCCTAAGTCTTTGGCAAATACATTGACTTGAAATCCGGCAGGCATTTTTAGCTGTTTGAGCAGCGATTCATTAAATTCGAGACTTGCAGGCTGTGATAAGTAGCCCTCTACTCGTTCCATCTGTGGCTGCGGTGGCTGTTGAGAACTAGCAGGCAAAATTGTTGCAAGTATTGCAGCACAACTGATAATTATTCGTCCCGTTTTGATACTTAATTTCATTGCATCTTTACTTCAAAAGAACTCAACTAAATCGCGATCTAAGGCAGCTAAACGCAGGTTATGCTGTCTGTCGTTAGAGAACTTAGAATAATTGTTTTAAGTAGCAATATTGCAGTCTTTTTTACTTAAAACAACTGATTTTAAATATCTAAATTGACACTACGAAATTAGGCGATATAACGCATCTTCCCAATGGGGGAGCAGGTATTGGCTTTTTATCAAGATTAATAGTAATAATTTACATAATAGTATTAATACTTAACTTTTATACTAGGACAAAATACTAATAAAGTAAATTACAACAATTAGAAATAAATTCAATTTCATCTAGCTGGTGGAATAATAATATAATTGCAAATCCTTTAAAAATTACTTCTCTAGATTGATTTTAGTTAGAGCAAGCAACGAACGTGAAGGTTGTGCGCTATCTAATTTATTATAGGCAAGGACTTTTTTATCTATCTAACTTGGAGGTTATCAATGGCTCGGAATATAAGTAAAGATTCCCATAAACCAGAAGACCAAAGCAGTAACTTATCCGCTCCCGGCACACCCGGTAAAAACTCCTTTCGTCCTCCAACAGGTAAACCAGCGATGGATTGGGAGCAGCCAGACTACGACGAGCTAGACTTGTGCATGGAAATTACTACCTACATCCAAAATTGGCAATAGCAAGTAAATTTTACCTGCGCTGCTTTTTTCTATGATCGTAAAAATTCTTGGTGCTGCGGCTGGGGGCGGATTACCGCAATGGAACTGTAGCTGTCCTAATTGTCAAGCCGTTCGCCAAGGTCGTGCAGATATATCTTGGTTGAATCAATCATCGATCGCAATTCAAGCTACGGAGGGAGACTGGTTTTTAGTTAATGCTTCTCCAGATGTGCGGCAGCAACTAGAGCTACTAAGAGAAAGGCAGCTACTTTCTATCCGCGATAATCCCATTACTGGAGTAATTCTCACAGATGCAGAGATCGATCATACTACGGGCTTAATCGTACTGCGAGAATCTGCCCAGCCTTTGCGCGTTTATGGGACAGAAATAGTAAAAAAGGCGTTAACTGAAGGATTCCCGTTATTGAAAACGCTGGAATCGTACTGCGGCGTAGAATGGTCAACGCTTGAAGTTGGCTCTACTGTATTGCTAACACCAAATTTAGCAGTAGAAATATTTGCTCTAGCAGCTAAAGCCCCAAAGTATATGCGATCGCAAACTATAGCAGGAGATTGGGTAATCGGTTTGACAATAAGCGATCGCGTTACTGGTAAGGTTGTTACTTATGCCCCAGGTTTAGCCGAGTTAAGCGATCGCTTGCTAAAACGTTTTGAGTCTAGCGATTGTATTTTGGTCGATGGTACGTTCTGGCAAAACGACGATTTACTAACTTTGGGTATATCAACTCGCACAGCGCGGGACATGGGACACTTACCCCTGAGTGGCGAAGATGGTAGCTTGCACCATTTAGCTAAACTAAAGCGTCCCCGCAAAATTCTCGTCCACATTAACAACACTAACCCAATTCATATTGCTAGTTCAAAAGAACGATTAATGGTTGAATCCGCAGGAATTGAAGTTGGCTGTGATGGTTTAAAAATTGAATTATAGTTGGAGTGAATAAAGGCGTGGGGGAATTAATCGAGCCGCAACCTTGGAGCGAGGCAGAACTAGAGGATAAATTGCGATCGCAACATCAAGCGTATCATCATCTCCATCCTTTCCACGCGCGGATGAATAGCGGCAAACTAACCCCAATAGAAGTAAGGCGCTGGGTAGCCAACAGATTTTATTATCAAAAAAGTATTCCCCTTAAAGATGCGGCTATATTGTCAAATTGCCCAGATTTAGAAGTCCGGCGGGAGTGGATCTGCCGCATTATTGATCACGACGGGCGCAGTGAAGGAGAAGGAGGAATTGAAGCTTGGTTGAGATTAGGACAAGCTGTGGAGTTGTCTAGCGAGGAGTTATTAGACGAGCGGTATGTATTGCCAGGGGTGCGCTTTGCTGTGGATGCCTACGTTAACTTTTGTCGGACTAAACCTTGGATTGAATCTGTCGCCGCTTCTCTAACAGAGTTATTTGGTCCTGACGCTATTAAAGTACGTTTGGCAGCTTTGGAAGAACATTATCAGTGGATCGATAAGGCAGGTTTTGAATACTTTAGAGTCCGCCTCAAGCAGGCTCCGCGCGATGCCCGTTATGCCTTAGATTTAGTCTTACGCCACTGCCGGACGAGGGAAGCTCAAGAGCTTGCAGTCAAAGCTTTAGTATTTAAGTGCGATCTGCTTTGGAGTCAGTTGGAGGCAATTGACAGAGGTGATACCCGTTTGGGGAAGCAGACAGAGGAGAGAAAATAAATGAGTAATATTCGTTTAGTACGTGGCGCGCGTTTGCAGTGGGATAAGATGCGCCAGCAATACATACTTTTAGTGCCTGAAGGCGCGCTGATGCTGAACTCTACCGCCGCCGCAGTATTAGAATTGTGTGATGGCAAACATACTCAAGATGAAATTGTCACCGAGCTGGTACAAATCTATAAGAGCGAAAACGTAGGCAAAGACGTAGAACGTCTACTTTCCCGTTTGCGCGATCGCGGATTAATAGTCGATGGTGTGGGAGATAATATTAATAACGTGCGATCGCAATCTTCCATCACTTCCTCGCTAACAAATGCAAAAGACATACCTTTTACACTAATTGCTGAGCTAACCTATCGCTGTCCGTTGCGCTGTCCTTACTGCTCTAATCCAATCAACTACAAAAATACTCAAGAACTACCCACCGAGGATTGGTTGCGAGTCATTGAGCAAGCTCGCTCTTTGGGCGTGTGGCAGTTGGGCTTCTCTGGGGGCGAACCTTTGCTCAGACAGGATTTAGAAGTATTGATAGCCGCCGCTGCAAATACTGGACTGTACACCACTTTAGTTACTGCTGGAACTTTATTTACAACCGAACGAGCTACTAAGCTTGGCGCTGCGGGACTTGACCACGTACAAATTAGCATCCAAGATAGCAACGCTGCTCAGTCGGACTATATTGCTGGAACGCAATCGTTTGACAAAAAAATTCATGCGGCGCGATTAGCTAAGGATTTAGGTTTACCATTAACGCTCAACTTTGTCCTGCATCGACATAACATAGACCGAATTGAGGAAATGTTGGAATTATGCCAAAGCTTGCAAGCAGATCGAGTTGAACTTGCCAACACGCAATACTATGGCTGGGCGTACCAAAATCGTGCAGCGCTACTACCAACCAAACAGCAGCTAGAACGAGCAGCACCTATAGTCAAAACTGCTCAAGAGCGTCGTATCTGCCCTATGGGGATTTTGTACGTAATTCCAGATTATTACGAAGATTATCCCAAAGCTTGTATGGGTGGTTGGGGTCGTCGTGCGTTGGTAGTTGCTCCCAACGGTGATGTATTGCCCTGTCAAGCTGCAAGCTCTATTCCGGAGATGGAATTTGATGATGTCCGAAGTCGCTCCCTCAGCGAAATTTGGCTACAATCGCCTGCCTTCAACCGCTTCCGAGGTACAGATTGGATGCCGGAACCATGTCAAAGTTGCGATCGCCGCGAGTTTGACTTTGGAGGTTGTCGCTGTCAAGCTTTAGCTCTGACTAATAACGCTGCTGCTACAGATCCTGTTTGTCATTTATCGCCTCACCATCACCTAGTTATTGCAGCTAGGGAGCAGTTATCAGAGCAACCCTTAATTTACCGCTCAATGCAGGCGCAGGAAAATTGATCTGATTTTTAAGCATCAGCTTTCGATATGAATTTGGTAGAGCATTACTCGCAAAGGCGTAGACCCAATGTGGGGTAAATATAGCGAAGATACTGTTGGTGAATTCAAAAAAGAGCCAAGAAGGTGACTTATAGTCAAATTAAACGGTCACTTCTTGTCAGTTTGGCTAATGTAAGTTTTTTGTGGGATTCAACAATCGGGCAAGAGTAAGATCGGAGCAACGATCTATGAATAGATGGAGGTGTCCCATGTCGATGAAGCCCCAAAATATTCCTCCGGTTCCCGACTTTACAGCCGCCGTAGCCCGATCCGCTTTTCCCAAAGGAAATATTTATCTACAGATTCGAGACACCCTGGGCAGTATTTATATAGATGAAGACTTTACCTCCCTATTTTCAGTACGGGGTCAACCGGCCCAATCCCCTTGGCGATTAGCCTTAGTGTGTGTGATGCAGTACATGGAGAACTTGTCAGATCGTCAAGCTGCCGATGCCGTCCGGGGACGAATTGATTGGAAATATGCCCTTTCTCTCTCTTTAGACAACTCTGGCTTCGATTTTTCGGTTTTGAGTGAGTTTCGTCAACGTTTGATTGCCGGAGGGAAAGAAGAACTATTACTAGAACGAATCTTAGAGCAATTGAGATCTCAAGGGTTGTTAAAGGGGCATCAACGACAACGCACCGATTCAACTCATATTCTGGCAGCAATTCGACCTCTCAATCGGCTAGAAACTCTGGGGGAGACATTTCGGGCAGCCCTGAATAGCTTGACGTTAGCTGCTCCCGACTGGTTAATCAAACATCTAAAAAAAACCTGGTTCGACCGCTATGGCAGACGAATGGAAAACTACCGTCTGCCCAAACTGGATTCGGAGAGAGAATCATTAGGAAATCAGATCGGTGCTGATGGTTTTGCACGAGTCAAAGCAATTTTTGCTCCTAATGCCCCAGAATGGTTACGTTGTCTGCCCGCCGTCGAAATCCTGCGACTTGTTTGGGTACAACAATTCTATGCACCTGTAGATGGTCTAGTGCAATGGCGAGTCCCTAAAGATATGCCTCCCAGCGCTACAGCTACAGCAGTTCTCAGTTGGGTGAAACATAGCAACAGCAATGGGTAAACCAGCCAATAATATCTTTAGGAGTGACCGCAGCGAGCGCGTCGGTGATTGCCTGGTCTAACTGTGCATAGGTTCGTGCGG
>JAABUN010006685.1_pt1 | contig 13057 bp, 9 predicted proteins | sample 5559311 | NCBI WGS metagenome assembly JAABUN01 (sample SAMN10711877, study PRJNA513370) | rock metagenome | isolation source: Antarctica rocks | place: Antarctica: Victoria Land, Siegfried Peak sud | reverse complement strand
GCCACGATGTAGCGGCATGGCAAGTTACTCCGGTTAGTTTTCAGATATCAGATATGAGAATACTCATATTCTCATCTTTTTTCCACTACATTTAGTGTCACTTTTGAGTTTGCAGATACGCCCTAGTTTATAGTTATTTTTTAAACAAAAATTAAGTTAAAAAATTAACATTACCCATTAGATAGACGAATCTTGGTCGAAGAATATAAATTATTGAATTATAAATTATTGAATTAAAGACAAGTAAGGAAATCTCATTTCATGGAAACAAAACAACTCGGTTATACAGAGGTCAATATTAGCGCGATTGGCTTGGGAGGAATGCCTATGTCTATAAGTGGTAGACCCGATGAGGCACAATCAATTGAAGTGATTCATCGCGCCCTAGACTTGGGTGTAACGTTAATTGACACGGCAGATTCTTATTGCAAAGACGAGTCAGACAAGCATCATAACGAGCGCCTGATAGCTAAAGCGTTAAAGGAGTATCAAGGAAACACTAACGTTACTATTGCAACCAAAGGCGGATTAATGCGTCCCAATGGAGACTGGACTCGTAACGGCAACCCGGAACATCTAAAAAAGACAATTCGTACCAGTTTTGAGTCTTTAGGCGGAGAAAAACCTATAGATGTTTGGCAGTACCACGCATCGGATACAAAATATTCCATTGAAGAATCTCTAAAACCTGCAGCTGAAGCAGTGGAATCGGGTTTAATTCGGTTTGTCGGGGTTTCAAATTTTTCAGTAGAGCAAATCAAACGCGCTCGTGAGGTAGTTGAGATAGTCTCTGTACAGAATCAATACAATCCTTGGTATCGGCAGCCAGAATTTGACGGAGTATTAGAGTATTGCGATCGCGAAAAACTGACTTTTTTACCTTGGAGTCCTTTAGGTGGTAGCCGTCGAGCTAGTAAATTAGGAGATATTCAGACGATCGCATCTTTAGCAAAAGATAAAGGAGTATCGGTATATGCGATCGTTTTAGCATGGGTAAGAGCAAAATCGCCTTGTATTGTGCCAATTCCCGGTGCTAGTAAGGTTTCGAGCATTGAAGACTCAGTAAAATCTGCACAAGTTAACTTATCAACCGAGGAAGTACAGCAGATCGATAATCAAACAGCAGCTTAAAATAACTTCAGTTATATAAGTTTTAAAATGCTCGAAGTTTGGGGCGCGTTAGTTATTTTTTTCATCTTGCCTTTATTAGGCGGATTGCCATTAATTGCTTGGTTTACTTATGCAGTTTCTCGCAAGCGTTTAACTAAACTAGGTACGGGCAATATTAGTGTCTCCGCAGCTTTTTATCACGGGGGTAAAGTTGCTGGCATCCTCGCCGTAATATCTGAAGCTGGGAAAGGCATCATTGCTGTATTGCTTGCCCGTACTTTTTTCCCTACAAATCCAACTTGGGAAATAATCGCTTTAATTGCTTTAGTCATGGGTAGGTATTGGATTGGTAAAGGAGCCGGAGCGACCAATGTTGTTTGGGGCTATTTAGTCCATGATTGGCGTATTGCGGGGCTATCGTTTTTGATTGGTGGCATTAGTTTTACAGTTTTGCGCGAAAGAGAGTTAGGACGAATAGGTGTTTTAGTGCTATTTCCTTTGCTAACTATGTTGTTACACGCCAACGATTCCGGACGAATTGTAGCGGCTATTTCTCTAGCAGTAATTTTGGGCTGGATTTATAAAAAACTTCCTGACGATCTAGATTTGTCTCCTGAAGCTGGACAAGCTGAATCTCAAGCAACGTTTCGATTTTTTCAAGGCAGTAAAACAATTATTTCATTAGATACTCAGTTAGAAGTGCAAAAAGCTGGACAAAAAGCTGCTACTTTATCGAAATTAAAGCGCTTGGGTTATCCCGTACCCCCAGGCTGGTTGCTTCCGGCGGGAGATGATTTAGAATCTATAGTTGCCTTTTTGCATCCCTCTACCGCCGAACCCTTAGTAGTTCGATCCTCGGCGGTGGGAGAGGATTCCGAATCTGCTTCCGCCGCCGGACAGTATGAAACAGTTTTGCACGTTACGAGTCAAGCACAGTTACGCCGAGCAATTTCTCGTGTTGTGGATTCCTATGATCGCCCAACTGCTATAGACTATCGCCGAATACGCTCAATGGCGGAAGACTCAATGGCTGTTTTGATTCAAAAGCAAGTTAAAGGGGTATTTTCGGGAGTAGCATTTAGCCGCGATCCTATAGCCCGTACAGGCGACTGGGTGGTAATTGAGGCGTTGCCGGGGGATGCGACAAAAGTAGTTTCTGGTCAAGTAACTCCAGAACAATATCGGGTCTATATTGCGCCAGATATGGCAACGGGAAGTAGTTGGGTGTTGCCAGAAGATATTGAAATAATAGTTGAAGGTACAGGGAACATACCACTGCAATTAATTAAGCAAGTGGCGTTTTTGGCGAGACATTTGGAAAACTGCGATCGCGCTATTCCCCAAGATATTGAATGGAGTTATGACGGGGAAACTCTGTGGTTATTACAATCTCGTCCAATCACAACACTATTACCTATTTGGACTCGTAAGATTGCTTCAGAAGTCATACCGGGGTTAATTCGTCCCTTAACTTGGTCGATTAATCGTCCTTTAACTTGTGGTGTTTGGGGAGAGATTTTTACAATTGTTTTAGGAAATCGCGCCTCTAGATTAGATTTTAATTCCACCGCAACTCTGCACTACTCCCGCGCCTATTTCAATGCTTCCTTATTGGGGGAGATTTTTCGGCGGATGGGTTTACCAGAAGAAAGCTTGGAGTTTTTAACTAGGGGAGCAAAGTTTAGCAAGCCGCCAGTATTATCAACTTTAAAAAATGTACCAGGATTGATGAGGCTTTTGGGGCAGGAAATTAGCTTAAAAAAAGATTTTGAGCGCGATTATCGAACCCATTTCTCCCCGGCTTTAGCGCGGTTACAAAGAGATTTAACCGCCGAATCTCCTCAAGTGTTGCAAGACGAAATAGATTTAATTTTAGAGTTGCTGAAAAAGGCGACTTATTATAGTATTTTGGCTCCTTTGAGTGCAGCTTTGCGCCAAGCAGTGTTTAAAGTACAGGATAGAGATATTGATAATAGTCAAACTCCAGAAGTATCGGCAATAAATGCGATCGCACATTTAGCCGCCAAAGCACGGAAGCTAGGAATAGTAAGTTTTGAGGAGTTGGCGCAAACTTCCCCAGGACAAGAAATTTTGCAACAGTTTGAGCAATTAGTAATCCAATATGGTTATTTAAGTGAAGTAGGTACAGATATTGCGGTTTCCACATGGCGGGAAGAACCCCAAGTAATTAAAGAGTTGTTTGTGCGGATCGCCAAGGGGAAAAATGAGGCGCAAAAACCAAAAGGCAAACGTAAGAAGGGATTTGTGCAAGAGCGCGTGGATCTTAAAGGAAGGGTAACGGAGGTTTACAGTCAGCTATTGGCGTTGCTTAGGTGGCGGTTTGTGGCTTTAGAAAAGGCTTGGTTGCAGTCGGGCGTATTGGCATTAGGAGATATCTTTTTTCTAGAGCTACAAGAAGTTGTGCGCTTTAGTCAGGGTACGGTTACTACACAGAAGCTGCAGCAGTTAGTCGCTAGAAGGCGATCGCAATATACGCTCGATAGCGAGATAGATCCTGTACCTGCTTTAGTCTACGGTCATGCTCCAGGTACTATTATTCCCTCCTCAGCGCCGATTACTTCAAGAATGCAAGGTATTGGTGCAAGTGCAGGACAAGTTGAAGGCTATGTATTAGTAGTGCGGAGTCTGCAAGGAGTGGGAGAAATAACCAGTGAAACGATTTTAGTTGTACCTTATACGGATTCTGGCTGGTCGCCGCTCCTGGCTTCAGCAGGCGGGTTAATTGCGGAAGTGGGAGGACGACTTTCTCATGGTGCGATCGTGGCTCGCGAGTACGGTATTCCGGCGGTAATGGATGTTTCTAATGCCACGACACTATTTAAAAATGGGCAGCGCGTCAGAATTGATGGGCAACTAGGAATTATTGAATTGCTATGATATTGCTATTTCTGGCGTTATGCAGAGGATAATTGCTACTAAACTACTTCATCTGTACGCGCCCATTACGAGGGCTAAATTATGAGTCGCCGAGCATTATTATTAGTCAATCGTCATTCTCGACACGGACAAAAAAATCTCTCTGAAGCTATTGAGCAACTAAAAAGTCTTGACTTGGAGTTAATGGAGGAGCCGATAGAAGATCCGATGAAAGTATCGGATACGATTCGTAATTACCGTCAGCAAGTCGATCTAGTAATTGTTGGCGGCGGTGATGGTACGCTAAATGCTGCAGTAGATGGAATAGTTGATACTCAGTTGCCTTTAGGTGTTTTACCTTTGGGTACAGCTAACGATCTGGCTCGAACTTTGGAGATCCCTAATACTATCCCGGAAGCTTGTCAAGTTATTTCTTCTGGTCAAACTCGGCGAATCGATTTAGGTTGGGTTAATGGCAAGCACTTTTTTAATGTGGCTAGTTTAGGTTTGAGCGTACAGATTACTCAAAAGCTCACCAAGGAAGCTAAACGCCGTTGGGGGGTTTTGGCTTATGGAGCTACAGCGATTCAAGTTGTTTGGCAATCTCGCCCTTTTAGAGCAGAAATCTGCCATTCAGACAAATCTATCCAAGTAAAAACTGTCCAAATTGCTGTAGGTAATGGTCGCTATTATGGCGGTGGAATGACGGTAACTCAAGATGCGACAATCGACGATCAAATGTTAGATTTATATAGCTTGGAGTTGCGGCATTGGTGGCAAATGTTGATGTTACTGCCGACTATGCGTAAAGGAACTCACACAGAGTTATCTAGCGTCCGCTCCTTGCATGGTCAAGAGTTTAAGGTATCCACTCGCAGACATTTACCTATTAATACTGATGGTGAAATAACTACCTATACCCCGGCTCATTTTCGCGTTATTCCTAGTGCGATCGCTGTTTTAGTTCCTGGAGCGTAAAAATTATTAGTTTATTGCCTAATTTGCACTGGCATAATTAGGTAAGTCATTTTTAAACTGCCCAAAGGTGTAAGAATTATTGGGCTAGTGGCTGTGTGTACTTGCATTTGAATTTCATTAGTAGAGAGTGCTTTCAATCCATCCATCAAATATTTAATATTAAAAGCAAATTCTAAATCTTCTCCAGAAATTGAAGCTGATATAATTTCTCTGCCACTACCAATATCTCTAGCTTCTACAGATATTGCTAATTGTTGATTAATATCGTTGAGGCTAAATTTGACAATGTTATTTTTTTGATCTGCCATCACAGCAATGCGTTCTAAAGCACTTATTAATAGCTTGCGTTCTATAGTAACTTGGCGCTCAAATTGACGTGGAATCAATTGACGGTAAGCGGGATATTGACCTTCCAAAACTCGACTTGTCAAACGTCGATTTGCCCATTCAAAAATAACTTGTCCTTGGTCAAACTGCATCGCCAAAGGTTCGGTAGAATTCCCCATACCCAGCATCTTTTCCAGTTCGCGTAAAGATTTTGCTGGCAAAGTAACCTCTAGGGGCGAAGCTATAGGTATTTCTAGGGTGTTGGGAGTTTCTACTACAGCTAAACGATGCCCGTCAGTAGCCGCAAACTCTAGCGTATCTTGCCCAACAATAATGTGCAGTCCTGTTAATAATTGATTTAGTTCATTGCTGCTTGTCGCAAATAAAGTTGAACGCAATCCTTCTATTAAAGCTTCTACGGATAAATAAACAGCAACTCCAGCTTCAATTACTGGTAATTCGGGAAATTCCTCTACTTCCATTCCGCGTATTTGGTAGCGCCCAGAAGCAGAGACAATGGTAATACCTAGAGGTGCTTCTTTTGTCTCTTCTAGCTCAATTTCTCCTTCTAGGAGGCGAGAAACAATATCATTTAGCAGTTTAGCGGGTAAAGCGATCGCACCTCCCGCAAGCACCTCTGCACTGAAGCTAGTTTTAATCCCCAAACTCAAATCAAAAGCTGTCAAGCTTACCTGCTGGGTTTCAACATCTGCAATCAATAAAACATTTGCCAAAATTGGGTGGGTTGGGCGCGTTGGTACAGCACGGCTTACTAGGGAAAGATTTGTACTTATCTCAGTTTGACTGCAAACTAATTTCATCACGATGTCATGCTCTGTAAAACTGCATTATTTGCTAAAACTTTTCTTACCCATTTTTGAAAAAACCATTGATTTGCCCTGCTTTTTAGGTTTTTTCTAGATTATTCAATCGCTTCATAGTTTCTTCCTGTACCTGCCATTGAAAACTCGCGTTCACGATATTGCTTTGATTGGTTTAGAAAAGTATCCTAGCACGTCTATTATATAGTATGCCTGTACTATATAATAGTTATTTATTCAAGACTACTACTATAAAAATAATTATTTTAAATAGTAGTAGTAGGGGGTGTGGAAACTGTGGAAAACTTTTTACACTGCTTGATAATTATTACTTACAATCGTTAAGCACCTGTGGAAAACCTGTGGAAAAAAGCTTGAGTTTTCCACAAAGTAATTATACTTAGTTCTAATTTTCCCCAATAAATTAATAGTTATCCACAAACTTACTACCAGGTTTTCCACAGAAAATCCTTAGTTTTCCACAGAAAAATTATCTTAATAATAGTTTATGAATAAGTTAAGAATTAAAATAATTGCTGAAAGTAAGAAAATTTGCCCTAGTGTAGATTTTGCGAACGGGCAGACAGATTAATGCGATCGCTTAATTGACGCAGAGTTTGTGCCAAGCTTGAATTATTAGTCCGCAACTGAGCGATTTTCTCGCAACTGTACATCACCGTTGTATGGTCTTTACCGCCAAATTCATCACCAATTTTTGGTAAGCTCAAGTCAGTATGCTGGCGCATCAAGTACATACCAATTTGCCTTGCCCAGCTAATCTCTCGCCGCCTAGAGATACTCTTTAATTCTTCAAGCGAAACATCAAATTCATCGGCGATAATTTTCAGGACTGTATCTGGTGAAGCGTCAAGGTTTTCAATTGCTGGATTTAAAATTGGGATCAGATTTTCCACTGTCATTGGTAAGCCAGAAATTGAAATATAAGCAACAGCCCGGATTAATGCCCCTTCCAATTCCCTAATATTAGAAATGTAATTGCAGGCAATATATTCAATTACTGTTTTAGGTAAGCGCATATTTTCATATTCTGCTTTCTTTTGCAGAATTGCCATCCTAGTCTCTAAGTCTGGCGTCTGAATATCTGCAATTAATCCCATAGAAAAACGAGAACACAGGCGCTCCTGCAAGCGAGGAATTTGATTGGGTGGGCGATCGGAAGCTATAACTACTTGCTTACCTGCTTCGTATAAAGTATTAAAGGTATGAAAAAACTCCTCTTGAGTCGATTCTTTACCTTCAATAAATTGAATATCATCTACGAGTAATACATCGGCGGCTCTATATAGATCGCGAAAACTTTGGGTGCTATTTTTGCGAATTGACGCAATTAAATCGTTAGTAAATTTTTCTGTAGAAACATAAAATATGTTTGTCTCAGGATTAATGTCCCAACGGTAGTGTCCGATCGCTTGCATGAGGTGAGTTTTCCCCAGTCCCACGCCGCCGCATAAAAATAAAGGGTTAAACTCCCGTCCAGGAGATTCTGCTACGGCTAATGCCGCCGCATGAGCTAAACGGCTATTAGCGCCGACTACGAATCTAGAAAATACATATTTAAGATTTAATGCTGGAGGTCTTGGGCGATCGCCTTTTTTTAAGTCGTCTTGTTTGCTTAATTCAATTGGTGCAAACCTAGATTCGGCTTCTCTAAAGGAATTAACCGCCTCTCCCTTAGCAACAGTAAATTGAATCTCTGTTGGACAACCACGAATATCTTGGACAACGTCAGCCAAAGTTTGAATGTAATATTTCTGTAGCCAGTTACGCGCGAAAGGGTTAGGCGTACAAATCACTAGACAATTATTTTCTAGTTTCTCTGCACTAGCAGTTTTAATCCAAGTTTCAAAGGTAGGTCGGCTTAACTGTACCTGTAAACGTTCCAATACCTGACTCCAAAGAGTCTCAAGGCTAAGTTCCACCGCTAACTACCTCTCGTCTACTGTCACAATAAGAAATACAGACAAGCAACCAATCTAGCAAAATTCACCATATTTAATCGGTTCGACAGCAACACTACAGAACTATACAAACTATTAAGGACTGTAAGTGTCATTAAACACGACTAACAGAGCGCATATTACTACCTATAGAATTATTTTGATAGAGAAATAAAGACAAATGAGCGATCGCAATTCCCTAAACCGAAGTCAGGTGATACCTATTTTCCTAGCTATTCAAAATAAATGGCTTTTCAGGCGCTCGCGCGTTTATTTACTAGTCCTATTTGCAGTGACATTTTTGGGTAGCTGCTCTTTACCTAGATTTTCCCAAAATCGAGAAACTCCCGCCACACCCCAGCCAGTGGTTAATCCATTAAACCAAAGTACCCGCTCTGCAGATATTAACCCTACCGATCCAAACTTTGTAGTTACCGCAGTCCAAAAAGTAGGCTCGGCGGTGGTGAGAATTAACGCTGCACGAACAGTTAGCAGCCAAGCCCCTGATGAATTTGACGATCCAATGATGCGGCGGTTTTTCGGTTCTACTGCACCTTCTAGGCGCGTAGAACGTGGTACTGGTTCAGGATTTATTGTTAATGCTAACGGGCAAATTTTAACCAATTCTCACGTGGTTAATGGGGCTGATACTGTTAGCGTCACCCTCAAAGATGGTCGGACTTTCAAGGGAGAAGTATTAGGGGAAGATCCAGTTACAGATGTTGCTGTTGTTAAGATCGCTGCTAACGATCTACCGATTATCCCTATAGGCAATTCCGATGGGTTGCGCCCTGGAGAATGGGTAATTGCGATCGGCAATCCTTTAGGTTTAGATAATACTGTCACTGCGGGAATTGTGAGCGCTACCGATAGATCGAGTAGTGATATTGGAGTTGCTGATAAACGTGTTGGCTTTATTCAAACCGATGCGGCGATAAATCCTGGTAATTCTGGCGGACCATTGCTAAACGCTCGTGGTGAAGTTATTGGCATGAATACAGCAATTATTAGTGGCGCTCAAGGCTTAGGGTTTGCTATTCCCATTAATACAGTCCAAGGAATATCCCAGCAAATTATTACTAAGGGTAAAGTAGAACACGCTTATTTAGGCGTTCAAATGCTAACTTTGAGTCCAGAAGTAAAGGAACAGTTAGATACTCAATCGCGCGGACGTATTCGCGTAGAAGCAGAGCAAGGAATTTTGCTAGTTCGTGTTGTTCCTAATTCTCCTGCCGACGACGCTGGTTTGCAAGCTGGGGATGTAATTCAATCAATCAACAATCAACCTGTAACTAAAACTGATCAAGTACAGCAATTAGTAGAACGCAGTAATGTTGGAAGTCAATTAACAATGGAAGTCCAACGTGGTCAAAAATCTGAGCAAGTATCCCTAAAACTTGAATCGCTACCTAAACAACGCGATCGCTAACTTATTTACTAAAATGCGATCGCATTTACCTTATGTCAGAAATTTTAGAAATTATTCAACTCGGTCATCCTGTCCTACGCTCTAAAGCTCAAAATGTTGATAATATTCATGCTCCCCAGGTTCAGGACTTAATCAATAACCTTCTAGTTACAGTTATTGCAGCTAATGGCGTGGGAATTGCAGCGCCGCAAGTGACTTCGCGCGATCGCTTATTTATAGTTGCTTCTCGTCCCAATCCCCGATACCCCAACGCACCAGAAATGGAGCCAACAGCAATGATTAACCCACAAATTCTGGCTAATTCCTCAGAATTAGTTACTGGTTGGGAAGGCTGCTTGAGCATTCCAGGAATTAGGGGGTTAGTTCCAAGGTATCAAGCAATTGAAGTAGAGTATAGCGATCGCAATGGAAAATTGCACAAGCAAGAATTAACTGATTTTGCTGCTCGAATTTTTCAACACGAACTCGATCATCTCAATGGCATAGTATTTGTAGATCGCCTAAAAAGCACTCAAGACCTGATCACCGAGCAAGAATACCAAAAACTAATCACCTCAATCTAGAGGCAAGAATACCTGCCCATTTATAGCGCTTGGAGTGTCAATTACATTCTGTCCAAAACTTGAATCCCCAATAAAGACAACCCTAGTTTTAAGCTCCTAGCAGTCAAATTACACAGCACTAATCGAGATGTCCGCAAAGGTTCTTCCGCACTTAATACCGGAACACCGCGATCGCGATCGTAAAATTGATTAAACTTTTGACTTAGCTGGAATAAGTACTCGCATAGACGATTAGGAAATAAATCTTGCTCTACAGTATTGATGACATCATCCAACTGCAATAAATGCTTCGCTAATATTAACTCGGTTTCATGCTGCAACAAAATATCAATACTGTCTCCTAACTGCTCAAAATCAACCTTACCTTTACGGCTAATTCCTTGAATCCGCGCGTAAGCATACAACATATAAGGTGCAGTATTACCTTGCAGCGCCAGCATCCTGTCATAGCTAAAAATATAATTAGTAGTACGATTTTGACTAAGGTCTGCATACTTAACCGCACTAATCCCAACTACTGAAGCTGCATTAGCAATAAACTCTTCCGTTTCTTGGCGCTCCTCTGTTTGTAACCTATTCTCTAAATCCGCACGCGCTCTAACAATTGCTTCATCTAATAAATCTTTTAGTCTTACCGTTTCTCCAGAGCGTGTCTTCAGTTTTTTGCCATCTTCTCCTTGTACCAAGCCAAAAGGGACATGATCGATTTCTATATTTTCTGGAATCCAACCTGCTCGCCAGGCCACCTGAAAAACTTGAGCAAAATGGTTTGCTTGTCCTGCATCAGTCACATAAATCAGGCGCTTGGCTTTATCTTGTTCAATTCGGTAACGCACTGCTGCAAGATCGGTTGTTGCATAGTTGTACCCGCCGTCAGATTTTTGCACAATCAAAGGTAATGGTTCACCTTCTTTATTAGTAAACCCATTCAGAAAAACACACTTAGCACCCCCGTTTTCTACTAACAGTCCCAAGCGATCGAGGTTGTCCACTACATCTTTTAAATATTGATTATAAAAAGACTCTCCTCGCTCAGTTAAATGAATATCCAACTGGTCATAGATGTTTTTAAATTCTTTTCGAGACGCACTACAAAGAAATTGCCAGGCAATTTTTGCTTCATTATCACCAGACTGTAGATCTACGACTGCTTTACGAGATCTTTCTCTAAATTCACTATCATCGTCAAATCTTTTTTTAGCTTCTCGGTAAAACTCAACTAACTCTCCCAAATCTAGTAAATCGTAATTATTTACTGCTTCAGCTTCACGCAGGTGAGTAATCAACATCCCAAACTGAGTACCCCAATCGCCTACATGGTTTAGCCGCAACACACTATGACCTTGAAATTCTAAAACGCGGGCAATACTATCGCCAATAATTGTCGAGCGCAAGTGTCCAACGTGCATCTCTTTAGCGATATTAGGACTAGAAAAATCAACCACTACTCGCTTAGGGGTTTTTGCTCCAGCAATTCCCAATCTCGAATCTATATATACATTTTTTAGCTGTGTTTCTAGATAGCTTGGTAATAAAGTTAAATTTATGAAACCAGCGCTAGCTATCTGCGGAGTTTCACAGATACCAGCGACATTTAGCTCTTGAATTATTTGTTCGGCAATTTTTCTTGGTTGCTGTTCCAACCGTTTTGCCAAAGACAAAGCAACATTTGACTGATAATCCCCAAATTTAGGATTACTTGCAGGGACAAGGAGCGGATCTATTTTTGCATATTCATCGCCAAAAGCAATACTCAAAGCCTTCTCAAATCTAAGTTTTAGCTGCTCTACTGTATTATTCATAAAATAAGAAATTTGAAATAATGAGTGAGGAATATTTTAACTTTAATCCTCATGATTGCTTGGCAGCACCTAAGCAGGCTAAAGGTTTTCTAGCTCATAGGCAAGTTTGTGTAGCAGTTACAAAAGAATTCTCATACTCAAATCCAACCATTTCGATTGAGTAATTGGCGCGCTTGTAGAAATATAATCTACCCCCGTCAGGGCTACAGCACGGATATTATCTAAAGTGATATTGCCCGAAGCCTCGATTTTAATCTTGCTGTTGTGATCGCGGATTTTCCTTACCGCCAAAGTCATCAACTTTAGCTCCATATTATCAAGCATAATAATGTCCGCCCCATGTTGCAAGGCTTCTTCTACCTGCTCTAAGTTTTCTGTTTCTACCTCAATTGTGAGTGGATAGGGCATATTGCCACGAATTTGTGCGATCGCATCTCTAATTCCACCCGCCGCCGCAATGTGATTATCTTTAATCATCACGGCATCATCCAGTCCCATCCGATGATTGATTGCTCCTCCTAGCTGCGAGGCATATTTTTCTAATACTCTTAAGCCTGGTGTAGTTTTGCGAGTATCTACCAATCGAGTCTGTAAACCTGCAATTTGCTTTGCATACTCACAAGTTAAAGTTGCAATCCCGCTCAAGCGCATAACCAAATTTAAAGCAACCCGTTCCCCTGTAAGCAAGCCATCTAACGTCCCCTCAATTTTCGCTATCTGCTTTCCTGCCTCACACCATTGACCTTCTTTAGCCATTCCTACAAAGCGGACGTTTGCATCCAAAAACTGAAACACTCTATTTGCTAGTGGTAAACCAACAACTATCCCTGATGCCTTAGCTATCCATTCGGCTGTTGCGTTGCTTGCTTTTCCTGCTAATAAACCTTGGGTAGTGCGATCACCTCTACCAATATCTTCTACTAGCCAACTTTGAATTAGAGAATCCATGACTATCCAAGGAGGCAAACCAGCCATATTACTCACAACTTAATCGCTTCTTTTCTAAAACCTTTAAATAATCTTAGCCTACATTCCTTGCTGCATAAGATTCTCACACAAATTTAAAATTTTTTTCATCAAATCCCTTGACAACTACATCCACAGTTGATAGATTAGTAAAGCACTGGAGAGGGAGGCGAAAGCCAAGCGAACCAGAAGGCACGCCGAACCATGAAAAAATTATAGTTGAAAA
>JAABUN010006684.1_pt1 | contig 13058 bp, 11 predicted proteins | sample 5559311 | NCBI WGS metagenome assembly JAABUN01 (sample SAMN10711877, study PRJNA513370) | rock metagenome | isolation source: Antarctica rocks | place: Antarctica: Victoria Land, Siegfried Peak sud | reverse complement strand
GGGGGGGGTATCGGCCTGGATGCTCGTGGCCCTCTTCGCCGTCTACAACCTGTTCGTCGGCCTCGTGCGCAATCAGCCGCCGCGACTGCGCGCCTTCGCGGTCGTCGCCGCGCTCGACCTCCTGATCGGCGGCCTCCTGTATTTCCTCGCCGATGAGTTCGGGGGCGTCCTCTTCATCCTCTTCCTCTTCGCGGTCGACTCCGCCGCCGCCGCGTTCACAATGCGGGCGACGCTGCTCTATACCGGCGCGGTCGCGGCGGTCGCCGTCGCCATCGACCTGGCGATCCGCTCCTGGTCGCCATCGGCCGAGGATCTGCGGATGACCGGCAGCCGGCTGGTGATGCTGGCCCTCGTCGGGGCCGGTATGGCGCTGTTGACCCGCCGACTAACGATGGAATACGAGGTGGCGCGGAGCAGTCGCCGGGAGAATGACCGCTTGGAAACCCTCGATCGGCTGCGCGCCGACTTCCTGGCGACGATCTCCCACGACCTCCGTACGCCCCTCACCGCCGCCGGCACCGCCCTTCGCCTGGTCGAGACCAGCGCCGCTGACCGACTGCGACCGGAGGAGCGCGATCTTCTGGACAACGGGTACCGCAACATCGAACGCCTGGGCCTGCTGCTCGACGATCTGCTGGCGCTCAACCAGATCACCGCAGGGACCATGCTCCTCGAGCGCCAATCGCTCGATCTGCGCACGGTGGTGTCGAAGGCGGTGTCGGCCGTCGAGCCGCTGCTGCGCGACAAGGTGCAGTCGGTCACCCTCGATCTGCCCGCGCCGTTGCGGGCCGCAGGGGACCCCTGGCGGCTGGAACAGGTGCTGGTCAATGTCCTCGCCAACGCGCACCGGCATACCCCCCCGAGTACCAGCATCATCATTCGCGGCCACAGCTCCCCCGGCGAGGTGTGCCTGTCCGTGAACGACGATGGCCCCGGCATCGGTGCCGCCGAGCAGGCGGCCATCTTCCGGCGCTTCTATCGCGCCGTGACCACCGGTGCCGGGGGCGAGGGCGTCGGCCTCGGGCTGGCGATCGCCAAGAGCCTCGTCGAGCTGCACGGGGGGCGGATGTGGGTCGAGAGCGTGCTGGGGCAGGGGGCGACATTCTTCATCGCGCTGCCCAGCGACCATGGCGGCGCGGAGGCCTGAACCGCTTGGCTTGCACGGGTCGATGCTGCGCACCGGCGTCGCATGTCGCGGTGTGGCGAGGAACGAAAGGGACAGCACGATGACGACGAGATTGCTGATTGTCGAGGATGCCCGCGATGTCGCCGACGGGATCGCGTTCGGCGCGCGGCTGACCTGGCCCGACGGCGAGGTGCTGCACGCGGGGGGCGGGCGGGAGGCGCTGGAGACCTTCGCGCGGGAAGGCCCCGATCTCGTGGTCCTGGACGTGATGATCCCGCCGCCGGATGGCTTCGAGGTGCTCCGCCGCCTCCGCGCGGTCTCCTCGGTGCCGGTGATGATGCTGACCGCGCGCGGCGACACGCGGGACAAGGTCCGCGCCCTCAACGGCGGTGCCGACGACTACCTGACGAAGCCCTTCGACCCGCTCGAACTGATGGCCCGACTCCAGGCGCTCATGCGACGGACGAGCAGGATGGGCGTGATGCAGGCGACCCCGCCGCCGGGGGAGGACACCGTTTTGCATACGGCGGTGAAAGATGCGGCGGGGAGGCGCATACCCCGGCAAACGCCCGCCGATATAGCGCTCGTGGTCGGCGACCTGTCGATCGATTTCGCCGCCCGGCAGGTCCGCGTCCGGGGCGCGACCGTGCGCCTGACGCCCACGGAGTATCGCCTGCTCGAGGCGCTGGCGTGCCAGGCCGGCACGGTACTCAGCCACCAGGCGCTCCTGCAGCGGATCTGGGGCGACGAATATAACGGCGATGTGCAATCGCTGAAGGTCTTCGTGCGGCGGTTGCGCCAGAAGCTTGGCGACGATCCCGAACAGCCGCGCTATATCCAGAACGAGTGGGGCGTCGGCTACCGCTTCGTGACACCCGCGCCCTAGCGTCGGCCTCCACCTCCATCGACCGCCGGATCGGCCCCGCAACCGGCACGCCGCACGTCGTAGCTCATCGAGGATTTCCCCACCCCTCGAACAGGTACAAATCCCCCTGGGAAACGCCCCACAAGATGGCCCGCCAATCTCGTTTTCGCCAGCAATGGCGCGGGTTTTGTCGCTCTGTGCCAGCGAGGAACGTACCCCTATTCACCCGTCCCCGAATGCTCGCCTGCCATTCACTGATTCGTCACTCTTTCTGTCACCGGATGACTACCAAGCCGCCCTTGTACCCCGGTTACACTCGTTACTGCGCGGCACGACGGCCCACCGCGCAACCGCGACATTCCTCGCGGACACCATTCACGATTGTCAGGAGAATGCCCCTACAGCGTGCGCGAACCGTGGGTGCTGGCTGTACCAGCCCCGCAGCGTCATCGGCGGTGCCTGCCCGATGGCCGATGTTTTTCCGGGCGCGTTTGCCGCGCGCCCACACTCGCGGCCCCGCATGGCGGGGTCTGCACGGAGAGGAACATGCGATCCCTCGTCATCGTCCCGACATACAACGAACGCGAGAATATCGTCCCCTTCATCGAGGCGGTCCTGGCTGCGGTCCCCACGGTCGATATCCTGGTCGTGGATGACAATTCCCCCGATGGCACCGGGCGCATCGCCGACGAAATCGCGGCGCGTGAGCAGCGCCTGGAAGTCCTGCATCGCCCCGGCAAAGCGGGACTCGGCACGGCCTACATCGCGGGGTTCCAGCACGCGCTCGCGCACGGCTACGAGCGCATCGTGGAGATGGACGCCGACTTCTCCCACCGGCCCGAGGATCTGCCGAAGCTGCTACGCGCGGCCGACGAGGCCGATCTGGTGATCGGCTCGCGGGCCGTGCCGGGCGGCAGCGTGATCGGCTGGTCGCCCCTGCGCCACATCATCAGCCGGGGCGGCAGTTGGTACGCCCGGCTCCTGCTCGGCCTGCCGGTGCAGGATTGCACCAGCGGGTTCAAATGCTTCCGGCGTGAGGCGCTGGCGGCGCTGGATCTCCGGTCGGTGCGGTCGAACGGCTACGCCTTCCAGGTCGAGTTGAACTATTTGTGCCACCGGGCAGGGTGCCGGATCGCCGAGGTGCCGATCACCTTCCCCGATCGCCGGGTCGGGCACTCGAAGATGTCCAGGCGGATCGTGCTCGAGGCCGCCACCCTCGTCTGGCAATTGCGGGGCCGTCGGGCGGTACAGGCCTCCCGGCTGCGGACGGCGGGCGACTGATGAGCGCGTTGATTGCTCTCCGTGGCGGGCCATCTCGCCACGCTCGTGCGCTCCGCGATGCGTTGCGACGGCAAGGCCTGCGTCTCGCGCGCTTCGGCTTGGTCGGTGCGGTGGGCGTGGCGGTGAATACCGCGCTCCTCGTGCCGCTGGTCGAGGTCGGCGGCTGGGATCGCCTGCTTGCTGGCGCGGCGGCGACCGAGGGCGCGCTCCTCGGCAACTTCGCCCTGAACGACCGCTGGACCTTCGGAGACGCGCGCACGTCGCTGCCATGGACGCACAGGCTCGCGCGCTATCACGCCGTCGCCCTGGGCGGGCTGGCGATTTCGGTCGCGACGCTCGCGCTCACGCTCCGCGTGTCGGGCCTCCATTACACCGTCGCGAATTTCGGTGCCATCGGTGCTGGGATCGTCTGGAACTACGCGCTGAATGCGCGCTTCACTTGGGGCCGTCGCGGTGCCCGCCGGAGCGGCGCGCGCACCGAACCGTTCGCGGTCGCACTCGCGGATCGTGGCCCGCGTGGCCATGTCGAGGAAGGGGCACCGTCATGACCGTGCTGTATTGGGTGCTGGGCCTATTCTCGATCCTGCTCGCCGCGCAGTCGGCGTACTCGGCCGCGCTGATGCTCTACGCCTGGGAGAACGAGGACCAGCAGGAGCGCAACCGCGTCCCAGCCGGCTTCGAGCCGCCGCAACACTCGTTCACCGTGCTGTTGCCCGCGCGCCACGAAGAGGCCGTGATCCAGGGCACCATCCAGCGCGTGGTCGATCTGGACTATCCGCGCGAACTGGTGCAGGTGCTGGTGGTGATCGAGGCGGGCGATACGGGGACGATCGCCAAGGTCGAGGAGAAACTGACCGAGTTGCGCACCCTCGGCGTGGGGCATGTGCGGCTGTTGACCTTCAGCGACCCGCCGATCAACAAGCCGCATGGCCTCAACATTGGGCTGCGCGAGGCGCGCGGCGACGTGATCACGATCTTCGACGCCGAGGACGAGCCGCACCTGGGCATCCTGCGCGTCGTCGATACCGTGATGCAGCGCGAGGGTTCGCCGGTCGTGCAGTGCGGCGTGCAGCTGATGAACTACGCCGACCGCTGGTTCTCCGCGCTGAATGTCCTCGAGTACTTCTTCTGGTTCAAGAGCCGGATGCACTACCACGCCGCCGTCGGCATGGTCCCGCTCGGCGGCAACACCGTCTTCATGCGGCGTGAATTGCTCCAACGGTTCGGCGGCTGGGACCAGACCTGCCTGACGGAGGACGCCGACATCGGCATCCGCCTCAGCGCCGAGGGGATCCCGGTGCGCGTCCTCTACGACGACGAGTACGTCACGCGCGAGGAGACGCCGCCAACGGTCGGCCAGTTCGTCAAGCAGCGGACCCGCTGGAACCAGGGCTTCATGCAGATCCTGGCGAAGGGCGACTGGGCACGACTGCCGACCTGGCCGCAACGATTGCTGGCCTGTTACACCCTGATCTTCCCGCTCATCCAGGCGCTGACGCTCCTCTACGTCCCGATCAGCGTCGGGCTGATCTTCTTCATCAAGGTGCCGATCCTGGTCGCGATGGTCAGTACCCTGCCCCTGTACCTGCTGCTCGCGCAGTTCGGCATCGGCCTGGTCGGCCTCTACGAGTTCGCGCGCGTCCATCGGCTGCGGCCCTCGCTCTTCTCGCCGTTGTGGCTGCTGTGCGCCTATCTGCCCTATCAATACCTGCTCGGCTACGCCGCGCTCCGCGCCGTGTGGCGGCAACTCCGCCGCGTGAACACCTGGGAGAAGACGGCCCACATCGGCGCCCATCGCGTTGGCCCGGTCGCCGCGTCGGGGACGCCGCAGGGTGCCGTGGCCGGGCCGAACGCGCCGCAGCCCTCGCAACGATGACGCATCAGTGACGCATCAGTGACGCATCTCGGGGACAGTATCCCGGATGCGCGGCCCGGACAACGGAGGAATCCTCTCGTGACGAACACCGCCCTGACCCGCCCACAACTCGCGCCGCCATCGCGCCAGGCCCGCGCTACCGCCCGATCGCTGACCGCGCGGGTCGCCGCGCTCGGCGGCGAACTGCCGCTGGTGCTGGCCCTGGTCGCCGTCGGACTGGTCGCCCAAGGCCTGAATATGTTCCACTACCCCTCCTTCACGATCAAGGACGACGAGGGGATCTACGCCGCGCAAGCCTGGGCCATCCTGCGCGAGGGGCGGCTCACCCCCTACACCTACTGGTACGATCACGCCCCGGCGGGGTGGATGATGCTCGCAGGCTGGATGGGGTTGACCGGTGGCCCCAACACCTTCGGCACCGCGATCGACGGTGCGCGCCTGCTGATGCTCCTGTTGCACCTGGCGATGGTGCCGCTGCTTTACCATCTGGCGCGCAAGCTCGGGGCGGGCATCCCGGCGGCGGCGTTCGGCGCGCTGCTCTTCTCGCTGTCGCCGCTGGCGGTCTATTACCAGCGGATGGTCCTGCTCGACACGATCATGCTCTTCTGGGTGCTGTTGAGTCTCGATCTGCTGCTCGACGGCTGGGGGCGGCTCAGTCGCTTGGTCCTCAGTGGCCTCTGCTTCGGGCTGGCCCTGCTTAGCAAGGAAACCGCGATCTTCCTACTCCCGGCGGTGCTGTTCGTCGCCGTGCAACAGCGCTGGCAGCATCAGGCCCGCTTCGCCGTGAGCGGCTGGCTGGTGCCGATGCTGGGGGTGGCGAGCTGGTATCCGTTGTTCGCCCTGCTCAAAGGCGAACTCTTCCCGAGCGGCGGCTGGACACCGACGAGCGGCGGCAGCGCCGACGGTGTGTCGCTGATCGGCGCGCTGCTGTGGCAGTCCAGTCGTTCAGGCGGCGGGCCGTTCGACCTGACGAACAACTTCTGGGTGGCGGTCCTGACCGACTGGCTGCCGCGCGACGGCTTCCTGCTGGTCGCGGGCGCGGCGGCGGCGGCCCTGAACCTGCTGCGCGGGATCGGCTTCCCCCAGCTGCGCGACCGCTGCGCCGTGGTCGCGGGCCTGCTCGGCGTCCTGCCGTTGCTGTACCTGGGGCGGGGCGGGATCGTCCTCAGCTACTACATCGTGTTCGTTGTGCCCTTCCTGTGCCTGAACCTGGCGGTCCTCGTGGCCCCGCTCCTCGCCCGCCTGTCGGCGCGGTGGGGCGGGATGCTCGTCGGCGTCGCCGCTGTCGCGCTGCTCGGCGGCTACTGGGTCTCCGGCACCGTGCAACCCCTCTATCTGGAACGCCCCGATCAGGCCGGGCGCGAGTCGCTGACCTGGATCAAGGAGAACTTGCCGGCGGATAGCAAGATCATCATCCGCGACGACCTCTGGGTCGCCCTGCGCGAGCCCGGCCTGGGTGGCCCGGCCTTCCCGAACGCGCACAGCTATTCGAAGGTGGCCCTCGACCCGGAGATCCGGGACGGCGTCTTCGACAATGATTGGCGCCAGGTCGACTATCTGCTGATGTCCCCCGACCTCGTTACGGGTGCCCTGACCGAACTGAACAATGTGGTGGGCCTGCAAGCATTCGAGAATGCCCACCTCGTGCGGCGCTGGATCTCCGCGCGCGGCAGCGAGGGGTTGCACACCCACCAGGTGATGGAACTCTGGAAGGTGGACAAGCCGGGGGCGATCGAGGCGTCGCTGCTGTCCGAGGGTAACGCCGCGATCACGCGCCGCTTCGCGCGTGGCGGGGCCTTCGTCGCCGCCGATGGCATCGTGACCTCCGAGGCGCAGTCGTACGCCACGCTGCGCGCCGTCTGGTCGGGGGATCGGGCCGGTTTCGACCGCGCCTGGGCCTGGACCCGCGCCAATCTGCGGCGTGACGACGGCCTGCTGTCGTGGCAGTGGCGCGACGGCGCGGTCACCGACCGCAGCAGCGCCACCGACGCCGATGTCGATACCGCGCTGGCGCTGCTGCTGGCGGGGCAGCGCTGGGGCGATCCGGCCTTGCGCGATGAGGGGACGCGGCTGGCGCGGGCGATCTGGGCGCACGAAGTCGTGACGGTTGACGGCATCCCCTACATCACCGCTGGCGACTGGGCGGGCGACGGCCCGATCATCGCCCTCAACCCGAGCTACTTCGCCCCCTACGCCTACCAGATTTTCCGGGAGGTCGACCCGGAGCACGACTGGCTGGGCGTGATCGAATCGGGCTATCGCGTTCTCTTGACCGCCTCGTCCGACCCGCTCGGGGCCCCGAGATCGGCGGGCCTGCCGCCCGACTGGATCGGGCTGGAGCGCGCCAGCGGGCGATTCGTCCCGCTGCCGCTCGCCGAGGAGAAGGGCGACACCACGGCCTATGGCTACGATGCCCCCCGCACGTACTGGCGCGTCGCCCTGCACCTGCGCTGGAGCGGGGATAACCGCGCCGCATTCTTCCTCAGTCAGGCTGGTTTCCTGCGGGACGACGTGAAGCAAATCCTGGCGGACGGCATCACCGCCAAAGGCCGGACCAGCGCGGTGTACACCCACGATGGCGCGGTGGTGGAGGAAGCGCCGAGCGCCGTCGGCACCGCTGGCGCGCTCGCCGTACTCCTGACTCTCGATCCCAAGGCGGCCCACACGCTGAATGCGGGACAGCTGGTCGGTCGCGTCGCGCGCGATGGCGACGGGGTCTATTGGGGCGACCCGACCGATCTCTATGCGCAGGAATGGTCCTGGTTCGCGCTGGCGTTCTACGCCGACCGCCTGCCCGACCTCTGGACGAACCCGGCGGCGCGTTGAGCGCGCCCGCATCTGCCGAGTTGCGTCCCCGGCGCTGACCACGCGCTTCGGTACACGGATGATCTCGATACACGACCGACACACCGATTGATGGAAGGGACGAGAATCATGGCCCACACACCGCTCTACCGCTCGCAGTTGCCGCGCGCCGACGCCCGCCGCTGGGTGCGCAGGCGTGCCGCAACCCTCGTTGTCGGCCTGGCGGCGCTTGCTGCCCTCGGCTTAGGGCTCGGGCAGGGCCGGGCGGCGATACGCGAGACGGATACCGGGATGGTGGACATCGTCAGCCCACCCAGTCGTCGGGGCGACCTGATCGCCGCGCTGCGGCAGACGCCGACCCCGCCTCCCGTCGCGCCGTCCGTTGCGCCGTCCGCCGCGCCACCCATTGCGCCACCCATTGCGCCGGCCGTACCGGCGACGAACCCGGTACGCCCGCCGGGCGCGGTCCCGACACCAACCGCGCCGACCCTGGCCGCGCTCCCGCCGACCGAAATCCGCCGACGGGCGACCCTCGTCGAGGGGTCCTCCCAGACGGGGCGGCTCGAGGCGACTTTCGATTACGGCGATGCCACCTCGACCGTAGTGATGCGCTTCGACCGTGGCGACGCTGGGCTGCGCGGTGCGGGGTCGCAGCCGCGTCGGCTCCACGCCATCCTGACATATCGGGGCGCGACTGGCACCCGTAGCGACGAATATATCCTGATCGGCGAGCAGGCGTGGCGGCGGGGGGCGGCTGGCCGTTGGGCACTCGCACCGGCCAGCCCCGACCTCTGGCGACAGTTGGATGCCTGCCTGCCCAACCTCGACGCGGCCACGACGCCCGTTATCGGCACCGCGAACGGTGGCGCGACGTTGGGCTGGTCCGATCAGGCGGCGGATATAGTGCTGACCGTTGACCCGGCCACCGGCGTGCCGCAGCGGTTGCGGCGCTCGGAGCGCACGAGCAATCTGGCCCTCACGGTGGCCTACGCCGATTGGGGCACCCCGCTCGCGATCAACCCGCCGGAGGTGCGGTGAACGCCGATGTACCGGCACGGCACGGGGCGCGGTGGCGCTGACGCGGTGATCCTGACCTTGGTTGTGGTGGCGCACGAGGATCGGGTCGTGGCGGCCCGGCGCACGGCGTGCCGGACAACACCGTTCGAGGTCGCGACTCCCCCCTCGGTATCTTCGTGTTCGGCGATCTGACGCAGCGCCGGGGACGAACCCCTCCCCGGCCCCGTTTCTCTCTGCCCTTGCCGCCTGTTGGCGGCGACCCTCCCCTGAAAGGGAGGGTGGGATGTGGCGGGGCGCGGCGAGGTGTTGGGGACGGATCTCCCCCCGGCCCCGTTTCTCTCGCACCCGTGAAGGGCAGATGCTCCCGCCAGATGTCTCTGGACCACCGCGACTGGTGGCTCCCGCCAGATGCTCCCGCCACGACGGGACGACGGGACGACGGGACGACGGGACACTGCACCCGTGAAGGGCACAATGCCCGCTGCGGCGGGCCTGCCGTCCCCGTGGACGGGGAGCCACCAGGCGCGGCCACCGGGCGCGGTGGTCCACAGATGCTCCAGAGACATTTGCCCTTGCCGCCTGTTGGCGGCGAAGAGTCCGACGCGGGGAAGGGTAGTGGGCAAGCCACACCTCTGGAGCGTAGGCTTCCGCACATCTTTTCCTTGAGACATGGTGCCCTGCTTCTGGCGTTGACGTAGGTCGCCCCCGAGACGCCGCGCTGTAGCAGCGGTGATACCGGCGTGCGGCGGGCATGGCGAGGATGACGCGCCTACGGTGATCGGCGGGGCCGGTGCGGATGCCGCATCCGGCGCTGTCTGGTGGCGGCGTGGCGACCGCGCCGGGTCGTCTGGGGGGCGACGAAACAAGCGGCGGCGGCGGCGCGTATAGGAGGTATCGCGAGGGGAATCTGCACGCCAGGGGGACGCGGTGAGCGGCTACATCTTCGACAACGCGGTCGAGCGGGAGACCGAGCAGCGCTTCGGCAGTTTGGCGATGCTCTACGACCCCCGGACGATCCGCTTCCTAGAGGCCACCGGCGTCGGCCCCGGCTGGCGCTGCCTGGAGATCGGGGGCGGGGGCGGCTCCATCGCCGGTTGGCTGGCCGACCGGGTTGGGGCGGGTGGCCGCGTCACCGTCACGGACATCGACCCGCGCTTCCTCACCGCGCTCGCCGCGCTCAGGCATCCCAACGTCGAGGTATTGCGCCACGACGTGACCGCCGACCCGTTACCCGAGGGTGCCTTCGACCTGATTCACGCGCGCTTGGTCTTCATCCACCTGCCGGGCGCGCGCGAGGCGCTGGCGCGCGTGGCTGCCGCGCTCAAGCCGGGCGGCTGGCTGGTCATCGAGGATTTCGACCCGACCTTCATCAGCGAACGCACCTATGCGGCGAGCGACCCGACCGACATCGCGACCGCGCTCCGGGCGTTCGGTGCCTTGGAGCAGTTACGCGCCAGCCGGGGTGTCGCGCCGGGCTGGGGGCGCGGCTTATACCAGGCGTTTCGCGCGCTCGGCCTGGGCGAGGCGGGGATGGATGGACAGATGGCGGTCCATCCCGGCGGCTCCGCTGGCGCGCGCTTGTTCCAGGCGAACTTCACGCAGATTCGCGACGCGGCGACCGCCGCCGGGCTGATCACCGCCGCAGAACTCGACCGGATGCTCGTCCTGCTTGACGACCCTGATTTCGCCATCAGCACGCCGATGATGTGTGCCGCCTGGGGCCGACGCCCGGGCGGCGAACCGGTCGCGTGAACGCGCACCGGGCGTACTCGGACCCTGCACACCATGGTCGACCGCGCGCACGCGCGGGCCGCAGCAGGGGTGGGCGCGGGAGCCGCACCGACGCCGTCCGCCGTTTTTCTTGCCAGGCCCACAGCACGCCGATGTCACCGCTGCTGTGTCGGGGTGCCCCCCCGATACGGAGATGCACCGTGTCGGGGGGCCGCCTGCATCTTCACGCGGTGCGCCGTGCCAAGATGAAGCGACAACCGGGATAAAGCAGCGACCGGCGCGGGCATCGCCCGCGCCGGTCGCTTCGAAATCGGGTGTCGTGAATGTGCGGACTCGGGCGTTAGCGCGAGCGGCGGCGCAGCAGGCCGGTCGTGCCAGCCACGCCGAGGGTCAGCAGCGCCGCCAGCGCGGCCCACAGCATGGGGGCGGTGTTGTCGGAGGACATGCCGCCACCGCCGGTGCGGGGCGCGGCGGTCGGCTGCTGCCCGGTCGCGCCCGTCGCCGGCTGCCCGCCGGTGCCCGTCGTACTCGCCGCGACGACATTGCCGCACGAGACGTAGACGCTGGCCTCCTGGGCCGACTTGTGCGCGTTGATGGCGTGCGGCGCGGCCAGGACGGCGCTGAGGGCGACCGGCACGGTCGTCTCCGACTTGCCGTCGGTGAGGTTCGTCAGCGGGAACTTCACGGCGGGGTTCAGGGTCGTGCAGGTGCCCTCGTGGATGTGGACTGGCGAGGGCGTGCCCGCCGTGAAGCCGGTGACGGTGATCACGACGCGCGTCTGATTGTTGCCCAGGTCGGTCAGCGTCGCGCTGCCGGTGATCCCCGAGTTGTTCTGCGGGCCGAGCTGGATCGTCACCGGGTCGACCAGGGCGGTCGGGCCGACGGCGGCGACCGGGCTGACGACGGCGGTGGCGGCGAGCAGGCCGAGCGCCAGCATGGACGTTTGTAGCATCCGGCGAATCTTCACGCGTCTTCTCCCTGTTGTGTGTCTTCAAAGCACCAAGGGTCCGCGACCCATGACCGAACAACGATGATCTGTCGGAACCCGCGAACCGGGCAGGCGGGAGCGTCGGGCGCCACCGCCCGCGCGCCGCGCTAGGCCGGATTCTCGCGACCGCTGGCGAGATCCTGCCGCAGGCGTGCCTGCGCTTCCTCGATGGGCGCGCGGCCCGCCGTCTGCTCCAACGCCTCGCCAGCGCCCTGCGCGCCACGCTTGGCATTCGCTTTCACCGCTTGCGCCCCGTCCTGGACGGTCGCGGTGGCGGCCTTGATCGCACCTTTGGCCTGTTCCGGGATCGGCAACGGTGTCGATTCCGGCTCGCCCGCCCCATTCGTCGCGCGCTGCACGCCTGCCCTGGCGACGTTGGCGGTCTCCGCCGCCTGGCCCTGCAACTTGTCGGCATTCTCGCGCAGCGTCGTGCGGGTCTGCTGGCCTGCTTGCGGCGCGTAGAGCAGCGCGAGCCCGGCCCCCACGAGCGCCCCGAGCGTGAGCGGCTTCAGCGCGCCGAGGAGGCCACCGCGCGGCGCGGCTTTCGCGAGGCGATCGAGCCGCGCCTCGATGCGCGCCAACTGCTCAGTCAATTCGTCTTGCGGCTTCGCCATGATCCGTTCTCACTCCCTCCAAAACCAGTGACGCTGTGAGGGCGTTCCTTTGACGCCCCGCTGCCGCCCCGTCGCCGCGCGATGCGGCGACGGGGCGGCGAGTCTTACGAGCGGCTGGAGTTCGAGCTGCTGTCTTCCATGTCCTTGGCGTCTACCGACAGCCGCCCGGACCCGGTGCCCATCGATCCGGAGCCTGTCTGCCCCGCGCCGCGCTCGCCCGTGCCCGAGGTCATGCCTGCGGCCTTGTCCGAAGCCGCGTCCGCCGTCCCGGCGACCTTGTCGCGCACGTTATCGACCGCATCGCCGACCTTGTCGCCGAGATCGTCGAGCTTATCCATGATGCCGCCCTTGGCCTGCTGGCCCTTGCCTTGCGCCTGATCGACCATACCTTCGCCTTGCAGGCGCTTGTTGTCGGTCGCGTCGCCGACCGCGCTCTTGCCCTGCCCGATCAGTTCCTCGCCTTTGCCGCGTATCTTGTCGCCGAGGCCGCTCATGATGAATCCTCCTGGTATTACGGCGTCACATACGTCACATAGTCGAATGGGCGAGCTGGTCCGCGTCGTCCCGTCAGCGTCCGCGCGCGGCGTCCCACCCCGCGCGAATCTCCCGGCGCAACCGTTCCCATTGGTCGCCCCCGCCCTGACCCGCCGACGCGTGATCCTGGCGCAGATCCGCCTCCGCCTCCGCGAAGTCCCGGCCCGCGTGGCGCGGGTCGCTCGCGGCGCTGAAGCCGGTGCGATATTGCGGCTCGGCCT
>JAABUN010006683.1_pt1 | contig 13059 bp, 20 predicted proteins | sample 5559311 | NCBI WGS metagenome assembly JAABUN01 (sample SAMN10711877, study PRJNA513370) | rock metagenome | isolation source: Antarctica rocks | place: Antarctica: Victoria Land, Siegfried Peak sud | reverse complement strand
AGCGCCGTGTTCGAAGGGGAGCGGGTCTACGCCGGCAAGGTGTTCAAGCTGACGGAGCACACCGAGCGCCTCCACGCCTCGGCCAAGCTGATCGCGATGGAACTGCCGTACACGGTCGCCGAACTCGACGCCGCGACACTTCAAGTAGTACGGGAGAACCGGCTCGATTCGGGGTACGTCCGGCCGATCGCCTGGCGGGGGGCCGAGGTTATCGGCGTGTCGGCCCACGGGACCAAGGTCCACGTCGCCATCGCGGCCTTCCCGTGGCCGGCGTACTACGGCGAGAAGGCGATCAAGCTCAAAACGTCGCGGTGGGTCCGGCAGAGTCCCGAGTCGGCCCCGACGGCGGCCAAGGCGGCCGGCCTGTATGTGATCTGCACGCTCGCCCGGGACGAGGCCGTCGCCGCCGGGTTCGACGACGCCTTCATGCTCGACTACCGCGGCCAGGTCGCCGAGGCCACCGGGGCGAACCTGTTCTTCGTGATGAACGGCGAACTGCACACCCCGGCCGCCGACTGCTTCCTCGACGGCATTACCCGCCGCACCGTCATCGGCCTGGCCCGCGACCTCGGCATCAAGGTGGTCGAGCGGGCGATGTGGCCGAACCAAATCTTCGACGCAGACGAGGTGTTCGTCACCGGGACGGCCGTCGAGGTGACGCCGGTGGCCCGGATCGACGCCCGCGAGTACGGCGTCGGCCCGGTGACGCGGCGGCTGCAGGAGGCCTATGCGGCCCTGGTGCGGGGGTAGGCGCAGCGGGAATGCACCGGAGCGGGGGTGAACGACGGTTCCTTCGGGAGAGGACCGGGGTAACCGGGGGAACGTCCGGCCACCCCGGGGTGGCCGGTCGGTAACTCGTGTCGTGTCGGGCGGCGGAGTTCCTGCGTCAGAGTGACTCGCGGTCGGACTTGTAGGCGAGGCCGGCGAGACCGACATCTTTCGGCTTCGCGCCCTGCCGGGCGTAAGCTTGGGCGATCTTGCTCCGCAGGTTTGCCAGCGACTCCTGCACCGGCCCGGGCACCGCGGCCGCCTTGAGCAGCTTGTTGAACGTCCCCTTCTGGTCGTCGGTAACGACATCGAGGTCGACGACGGCCGCGGGCGGCAGGCCCATCTTGCGGAGCGGCCCGACGATGTCCGGGACCGACTTGATCGAGTGGACGTTGAGAAATAGTGTGTCCGGGCGGGATGCCGTCGGCCTTGGCGTCGAGCATCCGCTCGTTGATCTCATGGTAGAACACGCGGTCGCTGTCCGCCTCGGTCACGACGGCGTGCTTGTAGAACAGGCCGGCCAGCACGCCGGTCGAGTGGAGGGTGGGGTTGCGCAGGAGCCGGCCGACATCGGCGGCATGTAGCAAGCGGGCGGTAGCGACTTTGCCCTCGTAGGTGAGCCGGACGATGTTGAGCGGGGCGTGCGCTCGGCCACCCCATCAGAAAATCAGCACTATGGGTGGCGGGGAACACATGGCCGTCGAGTTGGGTCGCCCGTTCGGTCAACCGCTGGCCGAGCAACCGGGCTAAGGGCGGGTGGAGGAAGGCCTGCGGCTCGTCAATGAGGAGGATGCGGCAGTCGCCGCTGTACGCTGCGATCATGCCGACGAAAGCTTTCGCTCCGTCGCTGGCGTCCTCGATCGATTCGGTGCCCCGTGAAACGCGATGGTCTCCGCGGTCAGACTGAGCCGTAGTGTGTCGATCATGTTGGAGTGAGTTAACCGGCTGAGTCACCGAATTCGACAGGCCAGCGAGGGGCCGGAGAGCTGTCGACTAGAATGGATCAGTGCGCCCGGAGGGAGTCGAACCCCCAACCTGCGGTTCCGAAGACCGTTGCTCTATCCAGTTGAGCTACGGGCGCTTTTCTTGTAAATCATAGCATTTTAGAGCATTTCGCCCGGCACCTCGCTTTTCGCTTTACTACCTTCTCTACTACTTATAGACTAAAGATGCCCCCGGCGGTCGTTACCCGCCGGAGGCGAACGCATCCCCGTCACGACCGGAGAGACGCCCTTGCCCCATACTACCCGTAAGACGCCGGCCCGGAAAGCCGCAGCCGGCCGCCCGCCCAAGCCCTACGCCGATTTCCCCCTCTCGCCGCACGCTTCCGGCACCTGGCAGAAGAAGATACGCGGCAAGGTCCACTACTTCGGCAAGTGGGGCCGGGTAGTAAACGGCGTCCTCACCCGGGTGCCGGGGGACGGCTGGAAGGAAGCCCTCGAACTGTACAAGGCCGTCGCCGACGACCTGCACGCCGGCAAGACCCCCCGGCCGAAGTCGGACGGCCTGACCGTCGCCGACCTGTGCAACCACTTCCTGACGGCCAAGCAGCGGCAGACGGACGCCGGGGAATTGTCCGCCCGGATGTTCGCCGACTACCGGGCGGCGACGGACCGGGTGGTCGGCACGTTCGGGAAGAACCGGCTCGTGTCCGATTTAGCGGCCGACGACTTCGAGGCGCTGCGGGCGGGGCTGGCGAAGCAATACGGCCCGGTCCGGCTCGGGAACGAGGTCCAGCGGGTCCGGACGGTGTTCAAGTACGGATTCGACGCCGGCCTCGTTGCCGCCCCGGTCCGGTACGGCCCGCAGTTCAAGAAGCCGAGCAAGAAGGTCATGCGGGTCCACCGGGCGGCCGCCGGCAAGAAGACCTTCACGGCCGACGAACTCCGCCGGGCGATCGACGCGGCCGGGGTGCCGCTGCGGGCGATGGTGCTGCTCGGCGTCAACTGCGGGTTCGGCAACTCGGACTGCGCCCGGCTGCCCCTGTCCGCCCTCGACTTGGATAAGGGGTGGGTCGAGTTCCCCCGGCCGAAGACCGGGGTCGACCGCCGGTGCCCCCTGTGGCCGGAGACGGTCGAAGCGGTGCGGGCGGCCCTCGCGGCCCGGCCGGAGCCGAAGAACGCGGCCGACGCCGGGCTGGTGTTCGTTACCAAGTACGGCCGGCCGTGGGTCGTGCCGGGGTCGAACGCGGTGGCGTTGGAGGCGGGAAAGCTGTTGCGAAAGGTGGGCGTCCGGCGGGAGGGGGTCGGGTTCTACGCGCTGCGGCACACGTTCCGAACCGTGGCCGACGGGGCCAAAGACCCGAACGCGATCCGCTTAATTATGGGCCACACCGACGACAGCATCGACGGCAACTACACCCACGGCATCGCCGACGCCCGGCTGCGGCTCGTCGCCGAACACGTCCGGGCGTGGTTGTACCCGGCGGAGGAAGTGGGAGGGTAGCATACGGTAGCCCGCACCCCCCTAGTCCTACAGCCGGACTTGTTTGGGAGCCTTTGGTATCGACGGGTTCAGGCCTGGCATGAGCCGCGGTTTTCCCGGCCGTTCTTCAACCCAGCTGAACCGCGTCGAAACAACTCCGGCTGTAGGACTAGGAACCCGTCTACCCCGGCTGGCTCGTCTATGCCCGTAGACAGGGTAGACGGGTCAGACGGGTTTCTAGGAGGTGGGGACGGACCGGCCTAGAAGGGGTCGGGTTTCTAACGCCCCGTGCCGCCCGTGCGACTCGCATTCCGAGCGAGGCACGGGAGCCTATACGTCACGGAAACCTATCGTGCCCCCGCCGTCCGCTGCAGCGCCTGGTTCGGCGCGACCGCTACGCAACTCGGCGAGGCACCTCGAACCGGATGACGCGAGGCGGCCGCTCCCCAAACGGCGGCCCCGCGCCGCCGTCCACCACTGCCAGTTCCGCGACCCGCCCGCGGCTCCGGTGGAGGAGCCGGAACAGGTCGGTGTGCGACACCCCCGGCAGCACATCGCCGGCCCGGAATCCGGCCCGGTCGAACACCCCGCCGGGGGCGACCGCCGCCAACGCCAGGGCTGAGTGCAACCGCCGACCCACGGCCAGGTACGCCGCCCCATCCGTGAACCCGAGGTCGCGCTCCAGGGCTGGGCCGAGGACACCCTGATAGTACATGCCGGCCGCGACGATGCAGGCCGCCAGGAGCGCCACGGCGGCAACCACTGCGACGAATCCGATGGACAGCACTTCCCACACCGGCTCCACGCCTCGATGCCCTCTGCCGCCGAACGAACAAGCTCAGCAGCGGCGGGGGCCGAGTGAGCTATGAACCCCAGAAAGCCTACATGCCCCCGCCGTCTGCTGCAGTGCCTGGTTCGGCGTCTTGCCACCGGGCGTCGGTCTGGTGCGACTCCCACTCCCCGTACTCGTCCGCCACCCAACCCTGGCTGACCCAGCCGGCCGGGTGGTACACCAGCGACACCAGCCCTAGCCCGCCCGGCCCGAGCACCCGCCGGCCGCTGGCGAACAGCAGCACGTCGGCCGACGCCCACGCCGCCTCCCCGAAGTTGATGGTGATGCACACCACCCCGCACGCCTCCAGCCGCAACGCCGGGTTGACCCCCCCGCGAGCGTTGACACAATTGGAGGACATCCGGTGCCCCGGCTGGTCGTCGCCGGTGTACCACGAGGTCGGGGCGAACCGGACGCCGGTGAACTGCGACAGCGACCCCACCAGCCCGGCCAGCAACTCCCGCCAGTCGGCCTCAGTGCGGTGGCCGGGATTTGGATCGAAGAGGCTTCGCACCTCGGAAACCCTCCGCCGCCGAACGACCCCGCTCAGCGGCGGCGGGGCCAGGCGAGCATGAACCCCAGGGAAAACCAGTCAGGCCCCGCCGTCGGCTGCAGCGCCTGGTTCGGCGTGCCTTTACTCGCCGGCCGCCCACTGCTTAACGACCCGCACCTCGGCGGGCGGGGCGGGCCACAGGACCGCCCGGTAGTGGTCGCCGCCGTCCAGTCCATCAGCGCTGAGGGTGCCCAGCCCGCCGTGCAGACACCGCACCCGGTACCAGCCCGGCCTGACCGCGAACTCCGCCACCGTCCCGCCGGTGCACTCCCAGACCTGGAGATACCCGGTCGGCAGGTGGAGGCTCGCCTCGGCGATGTGGTCCCAGGTCGCCGGGTCGAACCCGGGGTCGGCGTCGTGGACTTCCACCTCGACCGGCACAGTCATGTCGCGCTCGGGCTGGACCACGAGCAGATGCCGCTCGGCCTTGATCCGCCGCCGCACATCTTCGGCGGTGAACGTCAGCGGAGCGTGGTCAGCCGCGACAGGGTCGCCCAGGTAGAACTGGTGGTAGTCGGCAAACACGGTGAACGCCTTGCGCTGAACCATTCGCGCGCCCTCCGCCGCCGAACGACCCAGCTCAGCGGCGGGGCGGGCCGCCAGTGAGCTACGAGGTTCCAGAAACCAAGACGGCCCGCCCCGTCTGCTGCAACGCCTGGTTCGGCGCGACCACCTACACGATCGCAATACCTGCACGCTTGAGGGTGTCATCGGCTGACTGGTGGACACCGCCGACCCCGTAAAGCTCGAACAGCAGACGAGCCAGTGGCATTTTGGCCTGAGCAACCTGATACGCTCCTCCACCGGCCATGTCGGGCATGGGGAGGAGGTAACGCGCGCCGTCCACCGCGACAAACACCCACTCGTACACGATCGACCCACGGAACCGAAGTTGGACGGCCACCGAGACGGCGTGCTGGTCGGGGAACTTCTGCACCCATGGCTCGACAAACGGGTCGTTGACGGTTGCGTCCATCACCACGGAGATGTCTATATCGGGCTTGTAGACGGCCAGCTTGGAGTGGGTCTTAGGCTCCAAGTAGTTCTGCCCCTGCTTCTGGCCAAACTCCCAGCCGTAGATGGTGTGGGTCTCCATGCGGTGCCAGTCCCCTGCCGTGGACCCCGCTATCGTCTGCAGCACCTCATCGAGCGTCATCACGCCTCCCATTGTCAGTGACTCCGGGCCTTCAACGCCGAACGACAAAGCTCAGAGCGTGTGAATCAATCGACTCGTGTGGTTTCGGCCGGGGTGAAATCCCCGGTCCGGAGTCGAGATCGTCGATCCTGAGCGATCCTATGCGCTCATTTTTCGCTCATCCGCCGCCGGCCGACTTTTTCGCCGATTGATTCACACGCTCTCACCTGCCGGGGCCGGCTTTGCGGCCCCGGTCAGGTGCAGCGCTTGGTTCGGCGATAGACCCCGACCAGTCTAACGCCCGCGGCCGCCCGCCGTGAGACTTTCATACGCAACTCACGCACTCATCACTGCTTCTACACGACTCGTGCGGAGAATCACTTTGGGTGTGGCCAGCGATTCTGGCCGCGACCCCCCCCTACCCAACGGAGAGAGTATCATGCCGCGACAATTCGCAGCGATCCTGGTGGCCGGCCTCGGCCTGCTGGCCCTCGGCACGGCCGTCCCGTCGGCCGCCGATGATCGCAAGGAGGACGCCAAGGCGACCGTCCTACAACTCGGCAAGGTCGAGGAGGCTGAGGCGAAGGCGAATCCGGGCGACCCGGAGTACGGGTACGAGGGCCACCTCGGCTCCTTCGTCGTCACCAAGGGTTCCGACGCGATCGGCCTGATCGTCGTCCACGACTACCCCGACACCGGCAAGCAGTCCCTGGGGCGGACCAAACTGACCTTCGAGGGCGCGAAGCGGCTGGGGAACGTCGATGGCTGGGTGTTCAAGACCGAGTGGGACGGCAAGACCTACCCGTCGAAGGTCTTCTTCTCCTCCGGGAAGGTCTACTTCGGTGGCGGGGTGAACGCCTACATCGCCGCCGACCACCGAGAGGAGACCGGCTGGGTGTGGAAGCTCCAGCCGCTCCGCCGGATGGGACTGGTGAAGACCGGTAAGGAGTAACACCCACCTCCGCAAACTCGGCGCGGGCAGGCCAACCTAACCGGCCTGCCCGCCACCTCCTTCCAACCCCGCGCCCCCAGAGCCGAACGACCTAGCTCAGCAGCGCGGCCCCGCTTTGGAGGCCGCGTCTGCTGCAGCGCCTGGTTCGGCCTTCGGGGCGGCAGGCTCACTCCAGCTGCGACCACCCCCGCTTGGGGCCACCGACCTGGAGGGCCAGGAGCAGAACCGCGCTGCCCACAAACCCGATCGCGGCCGGGCCGGGGCCGAGGCCGGCGGCGACATTCACCGCGAACACGGCAGCGGCCGCCAGCAGGTAGCCATAGATGCCCCACCGCCTCCAGCGAAATAGCGCCAGCACGCAGGCCACGCAGGCCGCTGACAGGGCTCCTACGGCCCACCCGGCCCACTCGGGGAAGTCCGGGATCGACTGCCGCCGGATGGACACAAGCAGGAACGGGCTGAGCACAGCGGCAGCGGCGTTGGCGACCAGCAGCCACACCAGCAGGGCCGTTAGCAAGCCAGAGCGTACCTTGCGCGGGCGGTCAGCCTCGCCCGTGACGCGCTCACTATCAGTGGTTGGGTTCACGCCCCCAAACCCTCCACCGCCGAACGACCCAGCTCAGCAGCCGGGGCCGCCGAGTGACCTATGAACCCCGAATAGCCTATATGCGGCCCCGGTCTGCTGCAGCGCCTGGGGCGGCGTCTACGACCGATGAAAGCTCGGGGCACGAAGACTTCGCCCCGACTGTCCTACTTGTGCGAATGCCCATGCGCGTCGCCGGAGTGCTTATGCCCCTTCTCGCTGTGTTCGTGGGCCGACGTGGCGTGCTTCTTCGCCTCGTCATGCTCGCCGTGTTCGTGGTGGTGGGCGGCTTGCAGGTGGTGGTGGGCGGCGGCCTGGTGCTTGGCGGCGGCCTGGTGATGGTGTTCAGTCGCCGTGTGCTTGTTCTTGCCGGTCATCGGGGTCTGCTCCTTGAGAGATGAGAGTTCAAGGCATGAGACGCTCACGCCAAGTCTTCAGCTTAGCAACTAACGTGCCGCTGGGAGTGCGGCATTGGCTTGGACCCGCAGGGAAGGCCTGCCGCTCCGCCGAACGACTAAGCTCAGCAGCACCGCCGCACCGGGGAGCTACGAACTCCCAGAACCGAATCGTGCGGCGGTGTCTGCTGCAGCGCTTGGTTCGGCGTGCCTTGTTGCCAGCGACCACACGCCGACGACTACCAACCCGGCCACGCCGACGAGCAGCACGCCCACCCCAGACAGCTCGATGACCGATGCCACGCCCGAGTGATACTGCCAGCGGGCTTGCATCTCGGGCGTCGGGTCTTGGTACGGAAGCCCGGCGAACGCGAGGTCGTAGGCGAACCCGGCCACCGCCACCGCGAACCCGAGGGCGACCGCGGCGGCCGGTATCACCCATCGCAGCCACTGCCGCATCCGCGCGCCCTCCGCCGCCGAACGACCCAGCTCAGCGGCGGCGGGGGCCGCGGGAGACGTTGTAGTCACAAGAACCAATCCGGCCCCCGCCGTCCGCTGCAGCGCCTGGTTCGGCGTCTGCCGCTGTACGCTGGCGGCGATCAGCGGGACTACTAATCGAGCCACCCACCCCCGGTCATGACCGCCAGCGCGAACACCCCCAAGGGGAGTACCAGGCACATGACCACGGCGACACAGCCGAACCTGCTCCGCCAACCAATCGCGGCCACAAACCCGCCGACGACCGCGACCAGCCAGCAAAGCCCGACGGCAACCAGTGTGGCCCCGCCCAACTTCACCGCCTGCGGTATGTTGCCCATCTCGGCGAAGAGGATCGCGCACTCGCCGCACCATACGGCGACGGCACAGATGAGTGATACCCGCCCGAGTCTCGGCTCAACCGATTCTCGGGTGCCCTCGGCCGGGGATGCGGGTGTGTTGGACGGCACCGCCCGCTGTCGGTTGTCGCCGTCCATGTGAAGTGCCCTCTGGAACTCTGCCGCCGAACGACCCCGCTCAGCGGCACGACACCCACGGCGGGCGGTGAACCGCGAGTGACAAGAGTGTCCGCTGCAGCGCCTGGTTCGGCCTGCCTTCGCTACCGGGGAGCCAAACCCGCCAGACCAACCAGCAGGTCGCTGAACTCACCGAACGTGTCCCCCCACTCGGGGTCGTCCCGAATCACCACACGATACCGCCCCCGCTCGGCCGCCTCCAGCACATACGAGGTGCCGTCGAGCACGTCCTCGCCGCCGGCCGGGGCGATGGACCAGAACCGCAGGTGCTCCCACAACTCAGCGACCCGATCGGCGTCCGCGCCCACAACGAGGCGGTTGTCGCGGCGGGCCAACTCGCCCAAGTCGAACCCGGCCTTCTCGCCGTCCAATTCGCGGGCGAACAGCCGCCACGACACCCCGGACCGCTCGGCCCGGACCGAACATGCCGGGGACCAAGTCGGCAGGCAGAGCAGCCGGACGACGAGCGGCTGATGCGGCCCGGCCGGGAGTAAGGGCTGCTCGCCGAGCCGCTCTAGCGCCTGCCCGGCCCAGACCGCGGACCCGTCGAGGTTGTCGGCCGGGAAGAACTGCCGCCAGCCCTCGCCCATCGGTCGCCCTCTGCCGCCGAACGACACAGCTCAGCAGCGGCGGGGCACCGGCGAGCTTGGAGTCCCAGAAACCAATCATGCCCCGCCGTCTGCTGCAGCGTTTGGTTCGGCCTGCATTTGCTGGGCTACACCCAACTCCCGACTATGAACACACCATCGCCGTCCGGGTGGGGCACGGTGTCGAGGGCGTTGACCCCGAACAGGCCCAACTCACCCTCGCGTATCCACCCGTCGGTCCCGGACTCGCCGTTGCAGACTCGATACGCGCGGTCGGCGAGCATCGCAGCCGGAACGTGAGCGACGAACATAGTGTTCTCGACCTCCCCGTCGTCCGAGAGGCGAGCGAGGTGCGCGAACCGCTTGGGGATGGTGTGCCGCGTCCATATCCGGATGCAGACGCCCTCTTCCATCCGTGCGCCCTCTGCGGCCGAACGACCCAGCTCAGCCGCGGCGGGGGCCGAGTGAGCTATGAACCTGGGGAAGCCTACATGCCCCCGCCGTCCGCTGCAGCGCCTGGTTCGGCGTGCTTGCGCTCGCCCAGCATGAGCGGCACCAACTCTCGGTCCGACGCGGCAACTGGTGGGGCCACGCCCGGCTCGACCTCGCCGTCATCCACCAGATGGGCGAGCAGTGAATACTCGTCCTCGTTGAGCCAGAACCCCGCCTCCCTCCGATCCGGGAACCGATGGTAGACGCCGTCCATGTCCAGGACGACGGCCGAACCATCCTGGGCGACTTGGAGCCGCGCCCAGATCAGCCGATCCGGCAACGCACCCCAGTCGAGCCACCAGGACGTTTCCACCGCCTACGCCCTTCTGCCGCCGAACGACCCAGCTCAGCCGCCCGCACCCACGGGCGGCCCCGAAACACCACGGACCCGAGGGTCGGCTGCAGCGCCTGGTTCGGCGCTACTTGAGCCGAGGTTCCGCCACCGCGACCGCGTCCGCAACAAGAACCCACGTCTTGGGTCCGTCGGTCGCCTCCCCCTTCGCGCCAATGACCTTGGTCGCCCGGTACTCCAGCCATCCCGTCGCCTTCAACTGGGGAGGAACGGCGATTGCCGACCCGCCCTTGATGTACTTGTCCGCCAGACGGGCCAAGTCCCCACGGGCCGTCTTGCTGGCGCTGGCGTCGATGACGAACTCGCCACCCGCGGCGACGATCGTAGCGGTCACCGAATCGGTGTTCTCCTGCCGCACGATCGTGCCGAGTGATCCCTCGACCTCGACCTTGACGGAGTCACCCTTAGCCGGGCCGGCCGCCCTCCCGTGGGAGACGCCGCCCGCCAGCACAGCCGCAGAAGCCGCAACGAACGATCGCCGGTTCATGACCATCTCCGAAAGAGGAGTGTATCCGCTGCCGTTGCCGAACGACCCAGCTCAGCGGCAGCAGGGGCCGCGAGAGGCGTTGTACGCAGGAAAAGCAGGACGGCCCCTGCTGTCCGCTGCAGCGCCTGGTTCGGCGTGCCTTTGCGACCCGGCTAATCCAGTTCGGGGGGCAGCACGCCGGGCGGCCGACGGGGCTGAGGAGGCGGCTGGAACACGCCCAGCCGGTCCCGCGCCCGCTCCCACAGGCCCGGCCCCGTGTCGTACTCCATCTCCATGACTCGCACGTCGATTGCTACCCCGCGCTCGTCGAACTCGGCGAACAGCACCGCGTCGTTGCTCACCCACCCAGTGTGCCGCCACAGCCGCCAGAACCCGTGCGGGAGGGCGGCTGCTCTGTCCGTCCGGTAGTCGCCGGGCGGCCCGCCGACGGCGGCCGACGCCTGACCGAGCGTCATCCCCCGCTCGACCTGCGCGAACGTGTCTCGGCCCGGCCGTGGCCGAGGTGCGGTGCCGCCCCATCCGACTGTCAGACCGGCAAGCGACAAAAGTGCCACCAGCACAGGCCGCCGCGAACGTCTGGCTCTCCCCATCGCGCCTCCTGCGCCGCCGAACGACCCAGCTCAGCAGCGGCGGGGGCCGGGTGAGCTATGAATCGGGGAGAGCCGTCGTGCCCCCGCCGTCTGCTGCAGCGCCTGGTTCGGCGTGCCTTGTGGCCTGCCAGCGAGCGTGCTCGACGGCACACGCCCGCTCGACCAGCTCCCGCATACGGCTGGCCACCGACCGCATGAACCTCAGGTCGGCGGCCTCGCCAGGAGTGGTCGGGGCGAACCGCTCGACCCCGGCCGCCAGCCCCGCGTGCCACTCCATCAGCCGCGCCCGCAAGCTGGCCAGGTCGCCGACCGAGGCGAAGTACCAGTCGTCGCGGTGATAGACGTACTCGCACCCGCCGTCCGTGGCGATGGCCGACAGCGGGCCGGCCATCGAGTCCTGCCACCCCTCCAACTCGACCCAGTGCGACCGGCCCCGAGTGGACGCCCAGCGGTGCGACGCGAACGGAGTGACGAACAGGGCGTCGAACGCCTCCCGCAGTCCCAGCGGGGCTTCCGCCATCGAGTCGCCTCCGCCGCCGAACTTGTAATTAGCTTGCGCGGCCGCGCGAGCTAACGCGGCTCGGCATGTGCCCGGGCCGCGGGGTCTGCCCGCTAGGCTGTGCCTAGCGGGCAGGGGCACGCCGGCAAGCGCAAGCTAACGCGGTAACGCACACCTGCGCCGCCGAGAGGCCCCGCCCGAGCGCCGCCGAACGACCCAGCTCAGCGGCAGCAGGGGCCGCGAGAGATGTTGTACTCACGAGGAACTGGAACGGCCCCTGCTGTCCGCTGCAGCGCCTGGTTCGGCGTCTGGGCCCACGCCAAGCGACTGCGCGCAGACCAACTGCCAGACGGCCACATCCACGACCAGCACGAACTGCGGATCGACGGCCTCCCCGTTGGCCGGGTTGGGGCCACCGAGCGCTGGGTGCGGCGCGAGCGCGTAGCACTGGCCCGGCCCCGGCACTTTACCCGCCGCGTGGAGTTGGGACACCAACTCCGACAGCAGGTACACCTCCTGCCACCACTGTTCGTTGACCTCGCGGACGAACCCCTCGTAGCTGTCGGCCACCTGCTGCAACTGGCCGGTGAACACGTCGAGCATCTCGACGGCCCCCGCCGGCCGGCGGAGGAACCAGAACCCGAACTTGCTCAGGAACGCCGGGGCGACGGTGCCGCCGACTACGCCGGTCCACGGGGTGAGCCACGCCCGGAACTGGCCGGGCGTGATGTCGTCGATCAGCAGGTCGGCCCACGTCAGCCGCGACATCCGCCCCCCCGCTCGACGCCGCCGAACGACCCAGCTCAGCGGCGGCGGGGGCCGGTGAGACGTTACACCCACAGGGACCAGTCTGGCCCCCGCCGTCCGCTGCAGCGCCTGGTTCGGCGGCTCACCGCCGGGGCAGCGACTCCCACCCGCGCACGGCCCGCGTCCGGAAGTGCTCGAACCCGTGGGCGTAGTCCGCGTTGCCGGTCCGCTCGAACTCCCGGAAGCAGCGGGCCATGTGGAAGCAGTCGGCCAGCAGCTCTGCCGGCAGGCCGCGAAGGTTGAACGCTGCCCCGCAGCCGGCCGCGTGGCTGTTCGCCCCCTCCAAGTAGGCGACGTGCTCGCCCGACCCATCCAGCACGGTCACCCGGATGGTGCCCATGTCCTTGTCGTCGCACACGAACCCGAGGCCCATCTCCTGGACCAGGAACCGGACTGCGACGTTGGACCACCGCTTCGGCCAGGCGTCCCGCGCAAGCTTGATCGCGTCCACGATCGACCCGAACATTGCTACGCCCTCTTGACGCCGAACTACTGATTAGCGCGCGCCGCCGCGCACACCATCACCGGTCCCCCGGCGGCCGTCCACGCAACGGCCGTCGCCCCAACTCCCGTCCCGGCCGACCCTTGCG
>JAABUN010006682.1_pt1 | contig 13059 bp, 11 predicted proteins | sample 5559311 | NCBI WGS metagenome assembly JAABUN01 (sample SAMN10711877, study PRJNA513370) | rock metagenome | isolation source: Antarctica rocks | place: Antarctica: Victoria Land, Siegfried Peak sud | reverse complement strand
CACCGGCGGCGGAGCGGTGGGGGGCGGGGTCGTCGGCACCGGCGGCGGAGTCGTGCTGGGCGGCGTGGTGGAAGCCGTGGGCGCGGGCGGCGCGGGAGGCGCGGGACTGTTCGAGGCCGGTGCCACGCTCGGGAGTGGCGCGACCACAGGGTCAGGGACCGTACCGGCCTGACCCGGGATGGGGACGGCCCGGTCGCGGTACTGGGTGCCCCAGGCAAGAACGGTGTCCACGTACTCCTGAGAGTTGTTGTACCGGCGCACGCTGGCCTGCAGCTGGGCAGGGTCGTTCAGGTCCACCGGACCGGCGCAGAGGTACCGGCCGGCTCCCAGGGACGCGTCGAAGACGTTGTGCGGGTCCTTGCGCCGGTCGTCGTTGGCGTCCGCGCCGAACACCGACCACGTACCTGGCAGGAACTGCATGGGTCCGACCGCACGGTCGAACTCGGCGCTGCCGTCCACCCGGCCGCCGTCGGTGTCCCTGATCACCATCGTGCCGGCCAACGACCCATCCAGGAGCGGCCCGAGCACGCGGCCCCTGGTGTTGCCGAAGACATCCACCCGGCCACCACTGGCATGGCCCGACTCCACCTTGCCGATCCCCGCCAGCAGCCACCACGGAAGCGCACAGCTCGGGTCGGTGCGTCCCATCACCAGGGCTGCTCCGTGGTAGGCGGAGAGCACCACGTCAGGCACCCCGAGCGCACCGGTGCTGCCGGGCGGACCGGTCAGACCCGGCTGTGGCGGCTGCGTGCCGGTCGGTGACGGAACCGGGACGGGGACCGCCAGCCCGGGAACGATCGCAGCCACCACCCCGGGCACCACCCCGGGCACCACCCCGGGCACCACCCCGGGCACCACCCCGGGCACCAGATTCTGACTGATGATGGCTGCGAGAGCCGCCTCATCGCCGCTGCGTGGCGCTGCCCGGCTGCTCGTCACTGCGCCGTGGCGGGTGTCGACTTCGGTCAGGGCGCGCTCGGACCCCCGCCTGTCTGGTGTCTCGTCGCCGACCGCGGCCGGCGCGAGCAAGCCGGAGGCGCCGAACATGGTCAGGGCCAGCAGCGTTCCGGCCGCCAGGTAGCGGCTCTTCAACGGGGTCACCGCTGGAACCTCGGCATCCTCTGGCCGGTCCTGAACACCAGACTCCGGTCTGCTTGATTCACCGGTCACCACAGCCGGCCGCAGCACGTCGGATCAGGACAGGGCAGGCTCCGGACGGCCTGGGTGCTCGCCGCCACGGGCGTCGAGGTAGCTCTGCTTGGGCACCATCACTGCCCGCTCGAAGATGCACACCAGCACCCCATCCTGATTGTGGCCACGGGTCTGGACGTGCACCACCCCCCGATCATCCTTGCTCGCGGAGGCCCTCTTCTCCAGGACGGTCGTCTCGCCGTAGAGAGTGTCACCGTGGAACGTGGGGGCCACGTGCTTGAGCGAGCGGACCTCCAGATTCGCGATCGCCTTGCCCGAGACGTCGGCCACGCTCATGCCCAGCAGCAGCGAGTAGACGTAGTTGCCCACCACCACGTTACGGCCCTGGGGCGTGGTCGCGGCGTAGGTCGCATCCAGGTGCAGGGGGTGGTGGTTCATCGTCAGCAGGCAGAACAGGTGGTCGTCGTACTCGGTCACCGTCTTGCCTGGCCAGTGCTTGTACACAGCACCCACCTCGAACTCCTCAAAGGTGCGGCCGAACTGCATGGGTCCTCCGGTTGCTCGGGGCGGGCTGCGGGGCAGGTCTGCGACCTGACAGACGGAACATCCTGCCTGCTGCGCTGCGGGCAGGGAACGGCGATCGGGTGGCCGCGGGCGTGGGTTCGGTCACGTGCGAGACTGCTGCGCATGAACGAGCACCAGGACGCCACACCCGACGCCAGCGAGTCCGCGGGCGCTGCCGCCCACGACCAGCCGCTGGCCTCGCGGGGGGACAACCGCAGCCAGCGCCCGACCTCGGAGGCGTTCAAGGCCTTCATCTGCGACCGCTGGGGGCCACGCCCAGTGGGCCTGCCCGACCAGGCGGCGATGGCGCCGTTCACGGCACGCCGCCGTCAGGCCGTCGGGGCCTGCTTCCCGGGAGAGCGGCTGGTGCTGCCCGCCGGGGCGCTGAAGGTCCGCAACAACGACTGCGACTACCGGTTCCGGGCCCACTCGGCCTACGCGCACCTGACCGGTCTAGGCGCAGACGCTGACCCGGATGCCGTGCTGGTGCTGCACCCGCAGGCCTCCAGCGAGCAGGGCATGACGCACCAGGCGGTGCTCTACTTCCGCCCGCGGGCCGAGCGGACCACCGAGGAGTTCTACGCCGACTCCCGGTACGGCGAGCTGTGGGTCGGGGTGCGCCCATCGCTGCAGGAGGTGCAGGCCCGGCTGGGCCTGGCCTGCGCGCACATCGACGAGCTCGCGGACGCCCTGCGCAAGGACGTCGGTGCCGGTGGCGTGCAGCTCCGCGTGGTGCCTGGCGCCGACGAGTCCGTGCAGGCCGACGTCGACCGGGCCCGGGGAACCGCCGAGCTCAGCCAGGAGGAGCACGCACAGGCCGATGCGGCTCTCGCCGAGGCACTCTCGGAGCTCAGGCTGGTCAAGGACGCGTGGGAGATCGAACAGATGCGCGCGGCCGTGCAGGCCAGCGCCGAGGGCTTCGAGGACATCGTGCGCGCTCTGCCTGAGGCCGTCGCGCACCCTCGCGGGGAGCGGGTGGTGGAGACGGTATTCGCCGCCACCGCACGCCGCCAGGGCAACGGCACCGGGTACGACACGATCGCCGCCGCAGGCGCGCACGCGTGCACGCTGCACTGGATCCGCAATGACGGCCAGGTCCGCGACGGCGAGCTCGTCCTGGTGGACGCAGGCGTCGAGCTGGACTCGTTGTACACCGCAGACGTGACGCGCACGCTGCCGGTGAACGGCACCTTCACGCAGGCCCAGCGCCAGGTCTACGACGCGGTGTGCGAGGCGGCCGACGCCGCGTTCGCACTCGCCCGGCCGGGCACCCGGTTCCGCGAGCTGCACGAGGCCGCCATGGAGGTGATAGCGACCAGGCTGGAGGAGTGGAAGCTGTTGCCCTGCACCGCCTCCGAGTCCCTCGATCCTGAGAACGGCGGGTACCACCGGCGCTGGATGGTGCACGGCACCTCTCACCACCTCGGCATCGACGTGCACGACTGCGCGCAGGCGAGGCGGGAGATGTACCTCGACGCCGTGCTGGAGCCCGGGATGGTCTTCACGATCGAGCCAGGCCTGTACTTCACCAGCGACGACGAGGCGGTACCGCCCGAGCTGCGGGGCATCGGGGTGCGCATCGAGGACGACGTGCTCGTCACCCAGGACGGGTGCGAGAACCTCTCGGCCATGCTGCCCAGGTCGTCGAGGGACGTCGAAGCCTGGATGTCGACCCTGAGGACAGCCCGGCAGAGGAGCTGAAAGCGCATGAGTCAGCCTGACCCGATGGTCCAGGCTCGGGCGAGGACGAAACGTCGGAATACCGCGGTCGTGCTCGTATTCGGCCTGGCACTGTGCCTGGCCGGTGCGTACTTCGCCGTCAGGACCCTCACGGGTCCTGGCGACAGGGCGCCGGCTTCCGCGACGACTGCCGTCCCTGGAGCCGCCACCGAGCCACCGGCGAGCGCGCCGCCTCCTGCGCCTGGGGCCACTGCTCCCCCTGAGCCGGTGGTGACGCAGGGGTTCCTGACCCCGAGCGGGAACATCGGTTGCCGCATCAGCACCCTGGGGGCACGGTGCGACATCATCGAGAAGACCTGGGACCCAGGCTTCAAGCCTGAGACGTGCACCGGCGACTGGGGGTCGGGGGTGTCGGTGGATGCCGCAGGCCCCAGCATCGTCTGCGCGACCGATTCGGCCGTGGGACCAGGCCCGACCCTCGACTACGGGCAGACCATGACCGAGGGGGATTTCGTCTGCTCGGCCAGCGAGGCGGGTGTGCGCTGTGAGAACTCCACCACCCAGCAGGGCTTCGCGCTCTCCCGCCGGGCCTACACCTTCTTCTGACCGGTCCCGTCATTGGGCGCGGGAGGGGAGCTCTGGTCGCGTGGCGGCTGGACGTGCTCGGCCGCCTCGTCCTGGCGCTGCTGCTCGCCGACCTGCTCCGCCTTCTGCCGGGCGATCATCTCGCTGTACGTAGGGCCGGAGACCGGTGGCTGGACCGCCTGGACACCGCTAGGGACCGGCGCCTCGGCCGGCGCTGGGGACTGCTTGACGGCGCCCGTGCCACCCTCCAGGCCCCCCAGGACCCGCAGCGCCTCTGCCGCCTGCTCGTCGGCGCACCACACGGCGTACTGCGCGGCGACGATCTGGCTGGTCGAGGTGAAGTCCCGGCGCCCGCCCGTGGCGGCGTAGGAGAGCACGCCGAAGATCATCCCGAAGGCAGCACCGATGAGGATGGCCGGGAGCAGGATGCCCCAGTCGTCGCCGAACAGTCCCAGCAGCAGCCCGACGAAGCCTCCGAAGTAGGCCCCGGAGAAGGCGCCCGCGAGGGCCACCCGACCGTAGGTCAGCCGTCCGGTCACACGCTCGACCATCTTCAGGTCGCTGCCCACGATGGACACGTGCTGCACCGGGAACTTCTCGTCCGAGAGGAAGTCGACGGCCCGCTGCGCCTCCAGGTACGTGCGGTAGGAAGAGATCGGGTGGCCGGGAGGGGCCGCCGGCAGCATGGCGGCACGGCCTCGGGCGCGGGTGGGGGTGGGATTCAGGTTCGACATACGACCATGCTCCCACCCCGTCGCGGGCAGGGGACGCCGGTGTCAGCCCTTCAGCCTGTAGTCCTCCAGCAGCCGCCTGCCGATGATCATGCGCTGGATGTCCGCGGTCCCCTCCCCGATGAGCAGCATCGGTGCCTCCCGGTACAGCCGCTCGATCTCGTACTCCTTGGAGTAGCCGTAGCCACCATGGATCCGGAAGGAGTCCTCGACCACCTGCGAGCAGTACTCCGAGGCCAGGTACTTGGCCATCCCGGCCTCGAGGTCGTTGCGCTGACCGGCGTCCTTGGTGCGCGCGGCCATCACCATCATCTGGTGCGCCGCCTCGACCTTCGTGGCCATCTCGGCGATCCGGAACAGCACCGCCTGGTGCTCGGCGATCTTCTTGCCGAACGTCTCGCGCTGCTGCGCGTACGCGGTGCCCAGCTCGAACGCGCGCATCGCCACCCCGCACGCGCGTGCGGCGACGTTCACGCGGCCGACCTCGACGCCGTCCATCATCTGGTAGAAGCCCTGGCCCGGCCGGCCCCCGAGGATCTGTTCGGTGCTGGTGTGGTAGCCGTCCAGCACCAGCTCGGTGGTGTCGACGCCCTTGTAGCCCATCTTCTCGATCTTGCCGGGCACGATCAGACCTGGTGCGGTCTCTCCGAACCCAGCCTCCTTCTCCACCAAGAAGGTGGACATGTTCTTGTAGACCGAGTCGGCGCCGGTGTCGGTGCGCACCAGCACCGCCACGAGCGTGGACGAGCCACCGTTCGTGAGCCACATCTTCTGGCCGTCGATCGTCCAGCCGTCGTCGTCGCCCTGCACGGCCCTGGTCTTGATGCCGGAGACGTCTGAGCCGCAACCGGGTTCGCTCATCGAGAAGGCGCCGCGCACCTCGCCGGAGGCCATCCGCGGCAAGTACCTCTGCTTCTGCTCCTCGGTGCCGTGGTGGATGAGCATGTGGGCGACGATGAAGTGGGTGTTGATGATCCCGGACACGCTCATCCAGCCCCGGGCGATCTCCTCCACGCACAGGGCGTAGGTCAGCAGCGACTCCCCCAGACCGCCGTACTCCTCGGGGATCATCAGTCCGAAGATCCCCATCTCCTTCATGCCCTCGACGATCTGCGTCGGGTACTCGTCCGCGTGCTCGAGCGCCTGGGCCACGGGGATGATCTGCTCGTCCACGAACTGGCTGACCAGCTTGAGCAGCTCGCGCTGGTCCTCGGTCAGTCCCTCGGTGTGCTGCAGCCGGCCCATGCGAGCTCTCCTCAGTCTGTGGTCAGGTCGTGCGGTCTCGCAGGTAGAGGCCTCACTGCGAGGGCGGGGCCCACTTCTCGCCCCGGCTCATGGCAGCCGCGCGGCCCTTGCCCGCGATGACCAAGGCCATCTTGCGCGAGGCCTCGTCGATCATCTCGTCGCCGAGCATGGCGGCGCCTCGGGAACCACCCGCGGCGGAGGTGAAGAAGTCGTAGGCGTCCAGGATGTTCTCCGCATGGTCGTAGTCCTCCTGGCGCGGGCTGTAGGCCTCGTTGGTGGCGTCGATCTGGCCGGGATGCAGCACCCACTTGCCATCGAAACCCAGTGCAGCAGAACGGCTTGCGACGCGGGCGAAGCCCTCGACGTCCTTGATGGCCAGGTACGGCCCGTCGATGGCCTGCTTGTCGTTGGCGCGGGCGGCCATCAAAATCGACATCAGGATGTGGTGGTAGGCGTCGCCCACGTCGTAGCCGGGCGGTTGCTCCCCCACCACGAGGGACTTCATGTTGATGGAGGCCATGAAGTCAGCCGGCCCGAAGATGATCGTCTCCACCCGCGGGCTGGCCTTGGCGATCGCGTCGACGGCGATGAGTCCCCTGGCGTTCTCGATCTGCGCCTCGATGCCGAGCCGGCCGACCTCCAGCCCGTTGGACTTCTCGATCTGGGTCAGCAGCAGGTCCAGCGCCACCACCTGGTCGGCGCTCTGCACCTTCGGCAGCATGATGCAGTCCAGGTTCTCCCCCGCGCCCTCGACGACCTCAACGACGTCGGTGTAGGTCCACTGCGTGGTCCAGTCGTTCACCCGTACGGTGCGGACCTTGCTGTCGAACCCGCCCTCGTTGAGCGAGGCGACAATGGTCTTGCGGGCCTGCGGCTTGGCCAGCGGCGCGCAGGCGTCCTCCAGGTCGAGGAATACCTGGTCCACCGGCAGGCCCCGGGCCTTGTCGATCATCTTCTGGCTCGACCCCGGCACCGCGAGGTTGGAACGGCGCGGGCGCTGGACGTTCTTGGGGCTCGGGGTGGGCTCGGTCATGGTGGCGAACCTACTTCGGTGCCAGCGGGCGCGTCACCGTCGCGCGGGCGTGATGTTGCTCTCGCGAGCCCCGTCAGGCACGACGCGACCTCGCGCGATGACCAGGACCAGGCCGCCAGCAGCGGCCATCCCCCGGCAGCGGGCCGATCGACGGCACGTCCGGCGACCGGACCCACGCCGTCAGCGCCGCGGCGTAGACAACCGTCATGATCGCCAATGGGGCCGTGTCCGTGCCGCGTGCGCACCATCACCGGAGGGTCACCCCACGACACGCCGCACCCCACGACATGTGCCAAAGCCCTGACTGATGGGGGATCAGCACTTCCATCAAGCCACACGGAGCACCCCCGTCACTCTCGTCACGCCGAGGACACGCCGTGCCGGGGCCCTGTGTTTGCCGCCAGTGATATGTAATATGGTACTGGCTCGTGCCAGTATGCGGACACAGCCGCGAGTAACACTGCGCATTTTCACCACCAACGGAGGCAGACAATGATGCTCGGAAAACGCTCGGGGGCAGTGCTCGGCATTGCCACGGCGGTTCTACTCACCACGACCGCGTGTAGCGGTGGTCTGCTCGCCGGAGACGACGGAGGCGGAGACGAGGGAGGCGGAGCCGAGGGAGGCGGAGCCGAATCCGGTCCCATCAAGATCGGGATGATCGTGCCCAGCTCGGGCAGCAGCGCGCCAACCGGTGCAAGCATGGCAAACGGTGCGCAGCTCGCCATCGACGAGCTCAACGACGCGGGTGGCGTGCTCGACGGTCGGAAGCTCGAACTGGTCACCGCCGACGATGCCTGTGACCCACAGCAGGCCGTGGCCGGTGCGAACAAGCTCGTTTCGAGCGGCGTCGTCATCTCGGTCGGCGGCTACTGCTCCGGAGCTACGCTTCCGACGCTTCCCATCTTCGACAAAGCCGGCGTCCCCATGATCATTCCCGCCGCCAACTCGCAGGACCTGGTCAGCGAGGGGCTCAAGTCCGTCTTCCTGATCAACGGAACCGGCCTTCAGCAGTCCACTGCCGCTCTTGACTTCATCAAGAAGGAGGGCTACAACTCGCTGGCGCTCGTCGACGACAACACCAGCTACTCAGTCGATATCACCACCGAAACCGAAAGCCAGGTCACGGCGGATGGCACGGTCGACGTCGTGCTCAACAGCTCGGTGAACGCCGGTGAGAGCGACTACTCGGCCGTCGTGCGCGACATCGTCAGCTCGGACGCAGACATCGTGTACTGGACCGGGTACTACCAAGAGGGTGGACTGATCATCGACCAGCTCCGCAAGAAGGGCTACGAGGGCGACATCATGGTCGCTGACGGTAGCGCTGACAGCACGCTGGCCGAGATCGCCGGCGCTGCAGCGGACGGTGTCTACGCCACCATGACGCCGACACCGACCACCATCGATGGAGCCGAGGCCTGGATCGAGGACTATAAGGACGCATTCGGAGAAGACCCGAAGCCATACTCGACTCAGTCGTACGACGCGGTTCGCCTCGCGGCTGCCGCGTTCGAGGACGCCGGGAGCACCGACACTGACGAGGTCATCGCCGCGCTCGAGGCGATCGACGGCTTCGACGCGTTCTCAGGGCCGCTCACGTTCACTCCTGAGCACACACTCGCCAGCGGCGGATTCGTCATCCTGGTCATGGAGAACGGCGAATTCGTCCTTCACGACGCCCTGCAGTAACCCACAGGAGGCCGGTGTCGTGGCCCGCGCAGTGACGCTGGCCACGACACCGGGCCCAGATCTCTGCAACGGAGCAGGCGTCTATGGCACAAATCATCTGGGATGGCCTCTTCGTGGGTTCGTTCTATGCCCTGATCGCGCTGGGATACAGCATGGTCTACGGCATCATCAAACTTCTCAACTTCGCCCACGGTGATCTCTACATGGTCGGCGCGTTCATCGGCTACACCATCCTCACCTCCATCGGCGGGGCAGCCACGTCGATGGGACTGTTCGCCCTCATCATCGTGATGATGCTCAGCATGCTTCTCACCGGCACGATTGGTGTCGCCATCGAGCGGCTTGCCTACCGGCCACTCCGCGGATCGCCGCGATTGGCCATTCTGATCACAGCGGTCGGCGCATCCTTCGCCCTCGAGTACGGGGTGGCCGCCATCGCCAGCCCGAACCCTCGAGGCTTTCCGATCCGCCTCGACGGCGAGATCATCCTGGTGCTCGGTGCTGGGGTGACGCTTCCGCAGATCACCCTCATGTTGATCGCCGCAGTGCTCATGTTCGCGCTCGACCGCTACATCAGAAAGACCTCTACGGGTCGCGCGATGCGGTCGATCTCGCTCGACATGAAGGGGTCCCTGCTGATGGGAGTCAATGTGAACGCCGTCATCAGCCGCACCTTCTTCATCGGTTCAGCCCTGGCGGGAGCTGCCGGTGTCATGGCCGGCGCCTACTACGGGAAGATCGACTTCCTGATGGGATTCATCATCGGACTCAAAGCATTCACCGCCGCAGTGATCGGCGGTATCGGAAACATCCGCGGAGCCATGCTCGGGGGTCTGGTGCTCGGACTGGTCGAAGCCTTCGGCTCCCAGCTGGTGGGAGGTCAGTGGCGTGACGCGTTCGCGTTCGCGGTGCTCATTCTCTTCCTGACGCTGCGGCCCACAGGCATCCTGGGCGAACGCGTGACGGAGCGTGTCTGATGACCATGGAACAGAAGACGTCCAGCAGCGTGACGAACGAGACGCCAGGCAAGCGAAACACGTTCGGTCGCTGGATGAGCAGGATCTTCGAGAACAAGTACATCGGCTGGGTCGCATTCGGCGTCGCTCTGCTGATGCCGTTCATCACCGTGACACCGTACGCACTCAACGTGCTGACGACGGCGGCGATCTTCGTCGTCCTCGCCTCGGGCCTCAACATCGTGGTGGGATACTGCGGCCTGCTCGACCTCGGCTACATCGCATTCCTTGCGGTGGGTGCGTACACGGCCGGGATCCTCTCCAAGGCGTTCGAGCTCCCGGTCCTGTTCACCTTGCCGGCCGTCATCGTCATGACGGTTCTGGCGGGGCTCATCATCGGTGCCCCGACGCTGCGGCTACGCAGCGACTACTTGGCGATTGTGACCCTCGGCTTCGGCGAGATCACACGGATTACCGCGAACAACCTGACCATCACCGGAGGACCGTCCGGAATTTTCGGTATCCCCGAATTTCTGGTGATCGGCGACATCGACTTCCAGAATCCGGTGATTTTCTACTACGTGACCGTGGCGATCGTCGCCGGGCTGGTGCTCGCGGCTGCCAGGCTTGGCGAGTCGCGCCTCGGCCGCGCCTGGAAGTTCGTGAAAGAGGACGAGGACGCCGCAGAGGCGATGGGCATCCACACCTACAAGGTAAAACTGCTCGCCTACATCTTCGGCGCCGTCTGGGGTGGGTTCGGCGGCATCCTGTTCGCAGCGCATTTGACTGCGGTGTCTCCGATGAGCTTCCTCTTCCTCCAATCCGCGCTGGTGCTGATGGCCGTCGTACTCGGCGGAATGGGCAACATGAAGGGTGTGGTGATCGGTGCCCTGGTCATCAGCTTGCTGCCGGAGTTGTTGCGGGAGTTCGCCGAGTACCGCTACCTCATGTTCGGAGTGCTGCTCATCATCGTCATGGTGTTCCGTCCGCAGGGGCTCTGGCCGCCGCACGCCTCGGAGGCCGAACGAACGCAGGAGAGACTCGAGAAGGCCGCGACCAAGAACGGAATGAGTCGATGAGCGCAGTACTCGAAGTCACGAACCTGCAGATCTTATTCGGCGGGGTCAAAGCCGTCGATGGCCTCACGTTCAGCGCGAACGCCCGGGAGATCATCGCGGTGATCGGGCCCAACGGCGCAGGCAAGACCTCGGCATTCAACTGCATCACCGGCTTCTACAAGCCGACCGGTGGACAGGTCAAGTTGGGCGGAGTCGACATCACCGGCAAGCGCCCCGCGGATATTGCGCGTGCTGGTGTCTCCCGAACTTTTCAAAACCTCCGTTTGTTCCACGACATGACCGTGCTCGATAACGTCAGGGCCGGCATGCACCACTACGGCGGGCAGAACTTCATGGACGCGATCCTCCACACTCCGCGCTTCAAACGCAGCGAAGAAATGTACACCGAGCAGGCGCACCACTGGCTTGACTTCGTCGGGTTCGGGGGCAGCCGCGGTGTGCCGATCCGCAACCTTTCTTACGGCCAGCAGAAGCAGGTCGAGATCGCGCGCGCCCTGGCCCGAAAGTCTGATCTGCTGCTGCTTGATGAGCCGGCTGCCGGCCTCAACCACAACGAGAAGCAGACGCTTCTCGCACTGTGTCGGCGCATTCGTGACCTCGGCACGGCCGTCGTGCTGATCGAACACGATATGGGTCTGGTCATGGAGGTGTCCGAGCGAATCGTCGTCATGAACTTTGGCAAGGAGATCGCCGAAGGAACCCCAGCAGAAGTGAAAGCAAACCCAGCGGTGATCGAAGCTTATCTGGGTAAGGACGAGGAGGTGTCTGCTGATGGCGATGCTTGAGTTCGACAATGTCGAGGTGTTCTACGGCAAAGTGCAGGCGTTGCGCGGTCTCAGTATCCGGGTCGACGAGGGCGAGATCGTGGCGTTGCTCGGCAACAACGGTGCCGGGAAGACCACGACCCTGTCGACCGCCTCTGCTCTGGTCAGTGCCCAAACTGGCAGCGTCTCCTTCAACGGGGAAGACATCACGAAGGCGAAGCCATGGGACGTGGTCGGATCGGGTCTCATTCATGTTCCCGAGGGGCGCCGCATCTTCAGCACCCTGTCGGTGTACGAGAACCTGCAGCTGGGCGGCTACCTGGTGAAGGATCGCAGCACGGTCGCCTCGCGCGTCAAGCAGGTTTACGCGCTGCTGCCACTGCTGGAGGAACGCAAGAACCAGCAGGGCGGAACACTGTCCGGAGGAGAGCAGCAGATGTTGGCTATCGGCCGCGCGCTGGTGGCCGGGCCGAAGATGCTCATGCTCGATGAGCCGTCAATGGGGCTTGCGCCGTTGATCGTCGCGCAGGTGATGCAGGTGATCAGCAACATCCGGGACGAGGGGACGACCGTGTTGCTGGTCGAGCAGAATGCCCGGGCCGCGTTGAGGGTGACGGACCGTGCGTACGTCATCGAGGACGGAGCGACGACCCTCGAGGGCAAGGCCTCCGACATGATCTCCGACCCACGGATCATCGACGCGTACCTGGGGGCATGACGGGGATCGTCCTGCGTGACCGCTCGCAGGACGCCTTCCCTTCTGTAGTATGTTACATATCATCAATGACGAGGCGAGGCGGTGAGATGTGATCGGCAGCGCCATCGTCGTCGGAGCCGGAATCGTTGGTGCATCCTGCGCTCGTAGCCTCGCGAAGCTCGGAGTGGACGTCACTGTCGTTGATCGGTCGACCTCGGTCTCGGGAACCACCGCCGGCGGCGAAGGAAACCTGCTGGTGTCCGACAAGGCGCCCGGGCCGGAGCTGACCATGGCGCTCCACGCCGCTGCGCTGTGGCCGAGCCTGTCCGCCGAGCTTGCTGAGGAACTGGGCTCGCAGTTTCCCCACACCGAATACGAGCAGAAGGGCGGGCTGGTCGTCGCCACGACCGATGCTGGCGCGGCGCCGCTGCGTGAGTTCGCGGCCAGCCAGCGCGGTGCCGGAGTGCGGGCAGAAGAACTCACAGCCGCAGCCGCCCTACGGCTGGAACCAGACCTCAACCCCGCCATCACGGCGGCCGTCTTCTACCCACAGGACTCCCAGATCCAGCCGGTCATAGCCGCAGAAGCACTGCTCGCCTCAGCGCGACACCACGGCGCACGGGTAGTCCAGAACGCCGCCGTCACCGCGCCCGTCCACTGTGCGGATGGCTCACTCGCCGGCGTCATCGCCGGCGGCGAGACGCTTCGAGCCGACGCCGTCGTGATCGCTGCCGGACCATGGTCGGGCGAGGTGGCGCGAGCGCTCGGTGTCGCGCTCCCGGTCCTCCCGCGTCGCGGTGTCGTGCTGGTGACCTCCCGAATGCGGCACCGTATCTTCCACAAGGTGTACGACGCGGACTATGTCGGAGCCGTGGGCTCCG
>JAABUN010006681.1_pt1 | contig 13059 bp, 10 predicted proteins | sample 5559311 | NCBI WGS metagenome assembly JAABUN01 (sample SAMN10711877, study PRJNA513370) | rock metagenome | isolation source: Antarctica rocks | place: Antarctica: Victoria Land, Siegfried Peak sud | reverse complement strand
ACGACCCGCCTTGGTCTGTCGTTTGTCACTGCCGCAGTGCGGGCACCGGGGAAGAGCGTCCATGCCCTAATCATACCCGCTCAACTTTAGGTACTCCCTGGCGCGCGCACGCTTGCGTCTAACGAGGCCTGGCCGCCTTGCCGACAATGAAGCCAGTTCTTTCCGCAAAAACGCCCATGAGTTATTCCTCGACGCTGCTGCTGACCAAGCCCCGAAACGGCGGCGGCGCGGTTATCGCGCCCGCCGCGACCGCCGACGACCTGAAACGCGTCATCACCGACCAGATGCGCGATCTGCCCACCCTTCCGCTCGTGGTCGCCAAGATTTTGCAAACGGCCAGCAGCCCCACGGCGAGCGCGCGCGATTTGCAAGCCCTCATCGCCGTGGACGCCGGTTTGACCGCCAAGATTTTGCGCCTCGCCAACTCGTCGTTTTACGGCCAGCAACGCAAAATCTCCACGCTGGAAACCGCCGTGGTGATTTTGGGCTTCAGTACCATTCGCAACCTGACCCTGTCGGCCTCGCTGCTCGACTCGCTTCAGCCGCGCGGGGTCGCCCAGGTCTTCGACTGGCGGGCGTTTTGGGAGCACTGCAACGCCGTCGCGCTGTGCGCGCGCCTGCTCGCCCGGCAAAAGCGGCTGCCCGGAAGCGTCGCCGAGTCCGCCTTCGTCGCCGGCCTGCTCCACGACATCGGCAAACTCTTTTTGGGCAAGTATTTCCCCGATCTGCTGGCCGAGATCGTGCTGACGGCCGAAACCTACGGCGTGGCGCACGCCGAGGCCGAGTGGCGTTTGATGGGCACGACGCACGCGCTTTTGGGCCAGGAGATCGCCCAGCACTGGAACTTCCCGGCCGAGCTGTGCGAATGCATCGGGGGCCACCACGACCCGGACGGCTACCGCGACGATCCCACGCTGACCTACCTGGTTCACGCCGCTGACGCGCTCACCCACCAGGCGGGCATCGGGGCGGTCAGCGTCGCGCCCGTGCGCCTGGACCGCGACGTTGCCGAGTGGCTGAACCTGACCAGCGTCGCCCGCGAAGATTTGCTCGCGCAGTTGCAGGACGAGATGAAAAACGCCCAGTCGCTGCTGGGCTGGGAAGCCGCCGATGAGCCGGCCGCCGTGCGCGTGGCCGGAAAGGATGAAGAGATCGGCGGCGACGAACCCGACGCCATCCTTCACGCCTATTCGCTCGCCATCGCGCGCGCCAACACGGTTTCCGAGGTCCGAATCCATCTGTTCAAGGCCGCCGTCGCGCTCGCCGATTCGGTGTGGGGAACCGCCTTGTTTTTGTGGGACGACGAAGCCGCCCGCTTTTTGTCCGGGACCGGTGACAACGCTGTGCTCACGCGCGTCGGCGAACAGCAGATGCGCGAATCCCTCCTCGACGCCGCGCTCGCCTCCACCCGAAACGCGGCCCTGGCGGCCGTGCGCGCCCCGCGCGCGCTGGGCGCGCTTGCCGAGGGACATCGCTTTTTGCTGTGCCCGCTGGCCGGCCGGGAAAAGACCATCGGCTTTTTGCTGCTCGGCCAAAGCGCGTCCGGCGGCGTGCTCGCCCCCGGCCCCGACGCGGCCCGCGCCCTCGCCACGCTGGCCGCGCACGCCGCCGCCGGCATCGTGCGAATTCACTCGTTTCTGTTGTCGGTTACGACGCTGTCGGCGGCGATTGACGCGCGCGATCCGGGCGGGGCGGGCCACGCGCGCCGCGTGCGTGATTTGTCCGTCGCCTGCGCCGAACGCATCGGGCTGTCGCAAACGCGCATCGAAACGCTTGCCGTGGCCGCGCTCGTGCATGACGTGGGCAAACTCTCGATCCCCGACCAGATTTTGTCCAAGCCGGGCCGCCTGGACGACGACGAGTTCCGCAACATCGCGTCCCACACCACGAACGGAGCGCACCTTGCCGGTCACGCGTTCGCCGCGCTGATGCCGCTCATTTTGTGCCACCACGAACGCTGGGACGGAACCGGCTATCCGGCCGGTTTGCGCGGCACGCAGATTCCCGTCGAGGCCCAGATCATCGCGGTCGCCGAAGCCTGGGACGCCATGCGGGTCGGCCGCGCGTACCGGCCCGCGCTCGCTTCGGGCGAGGCCCAGCGCGAGATCGAAGGGGCGAGCGGCGCGCAGTTCAGCCCGCAGGTCGTGACCGCCTTTTTATCCGTTCTCAGCGCGAGCGCGACGACCGCCGCCGCCGCTTGATCTTTCAACCCGGCGCGCGTAGCCCGGAAAGCGACACGTTCTCGATGACCTTTTCTTCCACGACGACGGCCAGCCCCCTAATCCAAAGCGGCATTGCCGCCGGCAGCATGACAACAGGCGGCGGCGGGGCGCGAAACGCGTCCGATCAACTGCATCAGGTGCTGGATCGCGAGCTGACCGATTTGCCCCCGCTGCCCCTCGTCGCCAACCGGCTCGTGATGGCTTTGGGAAATACGGAAACCGCCGTTTCCGATCTCGCGCGCCTGATCGGCATGGACCAGAGCATCGCCGCCAAAGTGCTGCGGCTCGTCAACAGCAGTTATTACGGCTTTCCGCGCCAGGTGACGACCCTGGGCCACGCCATCGTGATTTTGGGCTTCAATACGGTGCGCAACCTCGCGCTTGCCATCGCCGCGTTCGACAAGTTTCCGCTGTCGCGCCACTCGCCCGTTGACCCGACCAAGTTTTGGGAGCACGGCCTGGGCGTCGCCATCTGCGCCCAAGTGCTCGCCAAGCGCAAAAACCTGCCCGCCAAAGTTGGTGAGGAAGCGTTTCTGGCCGGTTTGCTCCACGACGTCGGCAAGCTGTTTTTGTGCCAGCACTTTCCCAATAGTTACCGCGCGGCCATCGAGGCGGCTTGGGAAGAAAAGTGCCGAATCAGCGTCGCCGAGCAGACGTATTGCGGTGCGACCCACAGCCTGGTCGGCAAACGCATCGCCGAAAAGTGGAACCTGCCCGCTACGCTCGCGGCCACGATCCGGCACCATCACGATCCGGTTCAGGCGCAGACCTGTTTTGAAGTGACCGCCCTGGTCAACGCCAGCGACGCCCTCGTGCGGGCGGCGCGCATCGGCTTTGTCGGCGACCCGCTGCCGCCCGCCTTCGCCCCCGAAGTCGCCGCGTATCTTCAAGTGGACGCCAAAATGCTCGCCGAGGTACAGGAAGAAATCAAAGCGAAGGTGCAGGACGCCCGCGACTTCTTACAGGTCGCCGCCGGCGCCTGAGAAAAAAACAGCCGTGGATGCCTGGGCATCCACGGCTGTTTTTAGCGAACGCGCGCGCGCTTTACTCGGTCACGTCGAGTTCGACGGTTGTGGTGGCGGGCTTTTTCAGGCCGTCCACGTCGGACACGGTCAGCGTCACCTTGTACTTGCCGGCCTTGCGGAAGGTATAGGAAACGTTCTGGCCAACCTTATCTTCCTGGACACCGTCCTTCGCGTCGAAGTCCCATGAGTACTTGAGCGTGGACGCCCCGCCCTGCGCGTCGCCGGTAAAGGTCAGCGCGTCGTTGATGGTCGCCGTTTGCTCGTCGAGCGGCTCAACGGCGATCTCGGTGTCGTCCGTGACCACGGTGATTTCGCCCAGATAAAACTGCTGGTACTTGTCGCCGAAGATGGCGAGCTGCGCGAGTTGGGCGCCCGGCCCGGCAGGAGCGGGACCGCTCGCCTTTACACCGCCGCCTTTTTTCAGGGCCGCGGCCACGGGAAACGAGAGCGGCACGTAAGCGGTTTCGTCTTCGGTGGGAGGCAGGCTCACGGGGCGGGTCAGTTCGTAGCGCGTGCCGTCGGCCATGATGAGCAGGAAGCGCATGCGCTCGAACGGCGAAACCACCGTTTCGCCTTCGCCAAAGCCGCCGCCGCCGCCCAGCTGACCGCCGCCGGGATAGCCACCGCCACCGCCGCCCGGATAGCCACCGCCGCCGCCGGGATAACCACTCCCCTGCCCGCTGCCCCCGGAACCGCCAGGCCGTCCCCCACCGGGGTAGCCACCGCCGCCGGAACCGCCGGGCCGCCCGCCGCCCTCGCCGAGGCCGCCGGAACCGCCGGGCCGCCCGCCGCCGGAACGTCCTCCCTGCCCACCGCCGCCGCCGCCCGGATAGCCGCTGCCGCCGGAGCCGCCAGCCCGTCCGCCGCCGGAACGTCCCCCCTTGCCGCCGCCAGGATAGCCGCTGCCGCCTCCGGCGTAGCCGCCGCCACTGCCGCTGTTTGCTCCACCGCCAGCGGCGGGCACGTTCTGGCCGGGCACGAAGTGCAGCTGAAGCCGCAGGTACGCGCTCGGACTGGCAAAGGCCCGGCTGAGGTCAATGGGCCGCTTGAAGTCGAGCCGGGCGCCCTGATACAAGCCCTGCGTGGTGATCTTGAGCGAGCGCGTGCCGATCAGCACGTTTTCACTGCTCACCTCGGCCTTGCCGCTGCCCCAGGAAGCCGGCACCACGTCGCCGGTTTCCCCGGCGAATAGGGTGGTACTGATCGTCCCGCCACCGCGCCCTCCCTGGGCGAGCGCGAGGCCGGAGGCCACCGCGACGAACAGGCCGGTTAAACCCGCCGCCGCCGCGTACCGGCGGGCGGCTTGGCGCGGCTGTTGCTTACGTTTCATCGTCATTTTTCTGCCTTTCGCTTTTTCGAGTTGTACCCGCGTACTGCACGCTACACCAATCGGGACACGCGCTCGATGCTTGTCGCACGTCCGGTCGCCTCGTCCACGGTAACGGCCACGCCGCACAGGCGCACAGGTCCCTTCGCCACCTGGAGGCGGTGCGGCATCTGAGTCCGAAACCGCGCGACCGATACGGACACGTCCATCCCGATCACCGAGTTGTCCGGCCCGCACATCCCCGCGTCGGTGATGTAGGCCGTGCCGCCGGGCAAAATTCGCTCGTCGGCGGTTTGAACGTGGGTGTGCGTTCCCACGACCGCGCTTGCCCGTCCGTCGCAGTGCCAGCCGAAGGCGACCTTTTCGGCCGTCGTTTCCGCATGGAAATCGAAGAAAAGAATCGGCGTCTGCCCGCTCAGATGCGCGATGATCTCGTCGGCGGCCCGGAACGGGTCGTCGAGCGGGTCCATGAACGTGCGCCCGTTCAGGTTGGCGACGCCCACCAGCTGTCCGTGCGTCGTTTTGAACAAACCGTGACCCCGGCCGGGCGTGCCCGGCGGGTAATTAGCAGGCCGCAGCACCTGAGATGCTTCGGGCAGCATCTCGTACGCGTCCGCCTTTGCCCAGGTATGGTTACCCAGCGTGATCACCTCGATGCCGCCCTCGTGCAACGCGCGCACGATGTCGCCCGTGATTCCCCAGCCGCCCGCGATGTTTTCGGCGTTAGCGATTACCAGGTCCGGTGCGAACTCAGCCCGCAAAACCGGCACCATCATCAGGGCGGCGTCGCGCCCCGGTTTTCCCACGATGTCGCCGATAAACAGGATTTTCATGAAAGGGTTGCGGGGAAGGAAGAACAGCCTTCGCCGCTTCCTCCTCCTCTGCTTCCTTGCGCCTCCTCCGCTTCCTTGCCTGCGCTACTTCGCGTAATCCACGGCGCGCGTTTCCCGGATGACCGTGACCTTGATCTGGCCGGGATATTGCGACGCCATTTCTTCCTCGATGCGCTTGGCGGCGGCGCGCGCCAGTTCGATGGCGGCAAGATCGTCAATTTCGCCCGGCCGTACCATCAAGCGGATTTCGCGGCCCGCCTGGACCGCGTAGGTTTTTTCTACGCCGGGAAACGAATCGCCGATGGTTTCCAGTTTCTGCACGCGCTTGACGTAGTTTTCCAGCATTTCGCGCCGCGCGCCGGGCCGGGCCGCCGAAATCGCATCGGCGATGGTGATGATCTGCGCTTCGACAGTTTCCGGCTCGATGTCGGCATGGTGCGCGCCAGCCGCATGGGCGGCTTCCTCGTGCTCGCCGTAGCGCAGCATCAGGTCCCGACTGATCAGCGCATGGGGCTGGTCCGATTCGTAGTCCACCTTGCCCAGATCGTGCAGCAGACCGGCCCGTCGCGCAATCTCGACGTTCGCCCCCAACTCGGCCGCGATGGAGGCGCACAGGTGCGACACCTGGATCGAGTGATCGAGGATGTTCTGCCCGTAACTCATCCGGTACTTCATGCGCCCCAGCAGGTTGATGATTTCGGGATGCAAGCCGGCTACGCCCGATTCCAGAACCGCCCGCTCGCCCGCCTCGCGCATTCGCTCGTCCACCTCGCTTTTGGCTTTTTCGACCATCTCCTCGATGCGGCCGGGATGAATTCGCCCATCGGCCACCAGATTGGTCAAGGCGATGCGGGCGATCTCGCGCCGCACGGGATCGAATGAGGAAACGACGACCGCTTCGGGCGTGTCGTCAATGATCACGTCCACGCCGGTGAGCGTTTCAAACGTGCGGATGTTGCGCCCTTCGCGCCCGATGATGCGTCCCTTCAGGTCGTCGGCGGGCAGCGGGACGACGCTGACGGTCGTTTCGGTGGTTTGCTCGACGGCGCACTTCTGAATCGCCATCGTCACGATGCCGCGCGCGCGCCGGTTTCCTTCCTCCTTCGCCTTTGTTTCAATGTCCCGGATCAGGCGGGCCGCCTCCATCCGGGACTCGTCTTCAACGTGTTTCAGTACCTGAGCGCGGGCTTCGTCGCCGGACAGGTGCGCGACGCGCTCCAATTCGGTTCGTTGCCGCCCGACCAGGTTTTTGAGTTCTTCTCGAAGCCGGTCCGCCTCGGTTTCGCGCTCGGAAATTCCGCCTTCGCGTTTTTCGAGCGTGTCCAATCGGCGTTCCAGGGTTTCTTCTTTTTGCGCCAGCCGTCGCTCCAGCCGTCCGATCTCCGCTCGTTTTTCGCGGTGCTCGCGCTCCATCTCGGCGCGGGAGCGATACATCTCCTCCTTTGCCGCGACGAGCGCCTCTTTCCGCCGAGCCTCGATGTCTTTTTCCGCTTGTTCTTTTTGTTTTGTCAGGTCTTCCAGGCGTCGTTTTTCCTCCTGCTGAAGGGGTTCGACGCGCATTTTGTAGAGCAGGCCGACCACGATCCCCGCGAGGAGAACAAGGCCCACCGCGTCCACCAAGTAAAACCAAACCGGTATGTTGTTCAGGTCCCCTCACCTCCAGACTGCATAAGATGCGTCTGATCGGCGGGCGGAGTTTCTTGTATCAGACTGGTGGCAAAAAGCCCGCGCCGCAGGGATGGGCGCGAGCCTGCCCCATTATACAGTGTTCAGTCATCGTTCTCCTGCTCTCCCTCGGCCGCTTCGGTTTCAGGGCGGCCATCGTACAGGTCGGCGAGGACCGGCCGGATCACGTCCCAGCCGAAGCCGCGCCGCTGCAAAAAAGCGGCGAGTTTGGCCTGCCCCTCGCGGCTCGCATCCTTTGGTCGCTCGCCGACGCGCTTCACGGCGGCGGCAAGCGCGGCGGCGAACTCGGCCTCATCAGTTTTCGCCTCGTTCAAGGCTTCGGCGGCAATGTCGCCCGCGATGCCTTTTTGCCGCAGTTCGTGCGCGAGGGCACGCCGCCCGCGCGTCCGACCCCGCTCGGAAACCCAGGTTTCGGCAAACGCGGCATCGTTCACGTAGCCGTAGCCACGCAGGGAAGCGAGAACTTCCTCGATGACTGGCTCCTCGTAGCCTTTGCGCCCCAGCCGGTCACGAATTTCCTTCTCGCTACGCGCGCGGAAACTGAGCAGACGGTAGGCATCGTCCTTTGCCCGCCGCAAGGTTTCGGCCGCGCTGATCTCGGCCAAGCGTTCGGGCGTGATTTTTTGTCCCAGGTGTAGACCGAGGGCGATCACGACCTCTTCAAACAGGCCGATTGCGAATATGCCGTCCACGTACACGTTGACGCGGCCTTCGCGCTTTTGCTGGGGTTCGAGGGCGGTGATGGCGCCGCCCCCTCTTTCCCGTCCCCTCCCCTCGGAGGGAAGGGGGGCCTGTAAATACAAATCCTCCCTGGCTTCGCGCGAAGCATCGGGATGAGACGCAGTTACAGGCACCCCTTCCCTCAGAGGGGAGGGGACGGGAAAGAGGGGGACCGGCCGCGCCCGCACCACGCCCGCCGGGAGATCACGGGGCTTCTGCGACTCTTGAGGCTCTTCCTGTGTCATATTGTGTTCGTTCCTGCCACCTGGTCTAAAAAGGCGCGCGCTGCGTGCGATAAGGCTTCCGGCCGCCACACGACGGCCAGCGTCCGCGTGGGGCGCGGCGGGGCGAGGGCCACGCGCACCGCACCCAGCGGCGGCGTGGCGATGGCGAGTTCGGGCAGCAGTGCGATGCCAAGACCTGCGGCGACAAGCGCCTGCATACCCTGCGCGGACCCGGACACGCACGCGATTTTGGGGGTGAAGCCGGCTGCGACGCACGCGGCGAAAATGGGGTGCTCGGTCGTGCTTCCTTCGGGCACCCACACGAAATCCTCGCCGGCAACGTCGGACAGGGCGACCTGAGCAACGCGCGCGAGCGGGTGATCGGACGGGACGACGAGCGACAATTCTTCTTCGAGCAGAACGCGCTGGGTGAGGCCGGGAACCGAACAGGGCAGGTGAACGAAACCCATATCGGCCTTGCCCGACAAAACCGCCTCGCCGACCGCGCGGGCGGGCACGGCTTCGCGCACGCTGATCTCGACCCCCGGATGCGCCTGCCGGAACGCGGCGAGGGCGGGCGGCAGCAGGTGCTGGCCCAGCGTAGGCAGCGTCCACAGCGACAAACGGCCGCGCTCCAAGCCGACGACCTGACGCACGGCGCGGCGTGCCTCGGCCTCTTGCGCCAGAATGCGCTCAGCGTGCTCCTGAAGCGTTTGGCCCGCGTCCGTCAGGCGCACGGAGCGGCCGTGGCGCATGAACAAATCCGCCCCGACCTCCTTTTCCAGGTTGGCGATTTGGAGTGAAAGCGAAGGCTGGGAAACGCAAACCTCCCCGGCCGCGCGCGAAAAGTTGCCCAGCCGGGCAGCCGCCGCGAAGTAGCGCAACTGGAACAGTTCCATAGCTTCAATCTATCGTTTCCATCAGAAAGATACGTTGGACGACACAATTGAGTCGGCCTATAATCCAAGCGTGGCAGCGCACCTTTCGTACTTCGGTCTGGGCGACTTCCCCGACCAGGTGTATTGCTTCACGGTGCCGAAGGCCGGAATCCGCCGCTGGGACGATGCGGTTCTCGTGTACGACGTGCGCCTCGGCGAAACGACCGGGCTGCGCCATTACGCCTTTTACGACCGCTGGTTCGTCGTGAACGTGTCCCTGGACCTCACCGGGAACTTCCTTACGGAGCGCCGCCCCGGCATTGACCTGGACTGGTGCTTCAACTGCGACGTGACCACGCCACTTTTTTCGACCGGCGACGACGCCTGCTTCAGCGTGGACCTGGAACTAGACGTGCTGGCCGGACCGGACGGCAAAACGCACATCGTCAAGGACGAGGACAAGTTCGCCACGTCCGTTGCGGCCGATTATATTAACGAGAACGAGGAAAACGGCGCGCGCCGCGGCCTGGCCGACCTGCGCGCCATCGTGAACGGCGAGGGCCTGAACGCATTCTTGGCGCGCATCTGCCCGCCGCCGAACAACCTTTCCGATCTGCCGATTCAGCCGCCCGTCGCCTTTTTAGCGCCCGCCGACGTTCCCCTGCTTTTGCCCGCCGCCCGCCGCGCCCGCTACGGTACGCGCGCGTAATCCGCCGGCCTACTCCGCCCGGTACTGGGGCAGCACGATGTGGAACACCATCCGAAAAGCGTCCGCCCAGCCGAAGTAGCGATTATGACGCTTTGCCGGAGCGATTTCCTCCTCCTGGTCCTGGAGCAGCTGAGCGACGAGCCGCTCCGGCTCCAGCGGAACCCGCCGCCGGCCTTCGCGCTCCAATCGTTGCAGCACGTTTCGGTGTTTTTGAAGCATCCGTTCGGGGTCGCTCATGCCGGGAAAGACCCGCGAAATGACCGACGCGCCGGGCAGCGGCTTGCGGTGACCGCCGCCGCCATTGATGCTTACTAACCGCTCGCCGTTGTCCAGGCCGGTGCGCAGCAGGAAGTTGGCCCTGGCGGGAAAAATATGGTTGTTCATCGAACCTGGGCCGTCCCCGTCGCCGCTGCTGCCGCCGCGCAAAAGCATCAGGGAAAAAAGCGTGGCCTCGTCCGGAAAAAGGAACAGGCGAATACAGGCCGTGCCGAACACGGCCGGCTCCACGGTGATGTCCTTGAAATGCACGCCTCCCAGGGCGGCAAGGTCGCGCGACAGTTTGAGCAGTGAGGGGTCCTCCAGCGCGCCTGGCTGCTCGGCGAGGTTCAGTTCGGGAAAGGACATTGCCTGCGTCTGCATCTTTTGCTGGTTCGCCCGCATCATCTGGCGGCACAGAACCACCATCCAGACACGGATGCCGACGGTGTAAACCAGGGCGAGCAGGCCGATGATGAGGCCGGCCCCGAACAAAAAGGAAAAACCGGGCGCGCTTCGGCGGGCAAGAGCATAAGCGCACAGGCCGGCGACGCTTGCGGCCAGCCCGACGCGCCCCAGAAACGCGCCCACGCCATCCGCCGCGGGGCGTAAAAACCAGGCAACAGCGCTTCCAACCGCACGTCCGGAGCCGTCGGGGAACAAAGCGGCCGGCGCCCAGGCCGGCACCGCCCGGCTGCCCGTGGCGCGAAAATCATGCAACGCGGCGAGCAGTTGCGCTTCGTGCGGCCAGGGGGCATGCGCGTACAACTCTTCGGCGAAGTCACCCGCTCCGGCCCGCCACAGCGCCTTGAGCCGATATCGGCCGTGCTGCACCGCGCCGTACAACACCAGCGCACCCGCGCCGCTGCCGCGCCCGCGCAACGGCAGCCGGAACTCCACGCACTGATTGTTGAAGTCGCGATCCACGACCAAGGCGAACAAAGCGCCGGCGGCAGCCCCGGCGGGGACAGGCGATCCGGCGGGCGGCGCAGTGAGCGTGACAATAAGCGTGTCCGGGTCGGGGCGCGTCAAAGTCACGCCCGCGATTTGCCGTGACTCGGCCCGGTAGGCGATCTTGCGCGCGAACAGGTCGCCGTCGGCGCGAGCGAAGCCCCAGAAGCCCGCTGAGGGCGACGCCGCCGCAATGGGAACGCCGCCACCGCCGGGCGCCTGATGGCTCTGCCAGGAGGTCAGCAGCTCGGCGAGCGCCGCCAAATCCTCCGCTTCCAAAACCCGGTCCACGAACTGTTTGCGCGCCAGCGACGTTAGCACCGCTCCGTTCTCCTTCGCCCGCTTGGGATTGCCTGCTTCGGCAGCACTATACGGGAAGGCGGCGAGCTTGGTCAAGCGCAGCGCGCGCCTGCAAGCAGCATAGGCTGCGTCTATCGTTTCCATCGGAACAATGCGTTGGACGGCGGGCAAGGCGTCGGCCTATAATCGGACCATGAGTACACCGCGAACGCTTTTTGAGAAAATCTGGGACGCGCATATCGTGCGCGAGGAGCCGGCCCGGCCCGCGCTGCTGTACGTGGACCTGCACCTGGTCCACGAAGTCACGAGTCCGCAGGCCTTCGAGGGACTGCGCCTGTCAGGCCGAACCGTGCGGCGGCCCGAACGGGCCGTGGCGACGATGGACCACAACGTTCCCACGACCGACCGGCGGCTGCCCATCGCGGACGACATTTCGCGCATCCAAATGGAAACGCTGGCCCGCAACTGCCGCGAATTCGGCATCACGCTGTATGACATTTTTTCGCCCCACCAGGGCATTGTTCACGTCATCGGGCCGGAACTGGGCCTGACGCAGCCGGGAATGACCATCGTTTGCGGCGACTCGCACACGTCCACGCACGGCGCGTTCGGCGCGCTGGCTTTCGGGATCGGTACCTCGGAGGTCGAGCACGTTCTCGCCACGCAAACCCTGCCCCAAAGCCGCCCGAAGACGATGGAAATCCGCGTGACCGGGCAGTTAGGGCCGGGCGTGACCGCGAAGGACATTATTTTAGCCATCATCGGCAAAATCGGCACGGCTGGCGCAACCGGCTACGTCGTCGAGTACACCGGCGCGGCGATCCGCGCCCTTTCGATGGAAGGCCGCATGACGGTTTGCAACATGAGTATCGAGGCGGGCGCGCGGGCGGGCATGATTGCCCCCGACGAAACCACCTTCGCGTATTTGAAGGGCCGCCCGAACGTTCCCACCGAGGGTGAAGCGTGGGACGCGGCCGTCGCTGAATGGAAGGCGCTCGCCACCGACGCGGGCGCGACCTACGACGCGCTCGTCGAGATTGACGGCTCCGCGCTCGCGCCCTACGTTTCGTGGGGAACGTCGCCCGGCATGGTCGCGCCCGTGACCGGCCGCGTGCCCGACCCAGCCGACATCGCTGACCCCGCCGACCGCCGGGCCGCCGAGCGCGCCCTGGACTACATGGGCCTCGCCCCGAACACGCCGCTTGCCGACATCGCGCTCGACACGGTTTTCATCGGGTCCTGCACGAACGGCCGCATCGAGGATTTGCGCGCGGCGGCCCGCATCCTCGCTGGCAAAAAGGTTCGGCCGGGCATGCGCGCCCTGTGCGTGCCTGGCTCGCAAGCCGTCAAGGCCGAAGCCGAGGCGGAAGGCTTGGACGTGGTTTTCCAGTCGGCCGGCTTCGAGTGGCGCGAACCCGGCTGCTCGATGTGCCTCGCCATGAACCCCGACATCTTGCAGCCCGGCGAGCGATGCGCGTCCACGTCGAATCGCAACTTCGAGGGCCGTCAGGGCAAGGGCGGGCGCACCCATCTCGTTTCGCCCGAAATGGCCGCCGCCGCCGCCATCGCCGGCCACTTCGTGGACATCCGAGCCGTGGCGAAATAAAGGCACAATCAAGTGCCGTGGTTCGAGTTCGTGGTGGAAGGGCCGCCGGTTTCACTCAACGCGAGGGAAGGAACCTCCCGCAGCCGGAAGCGCTACCGCGACTGGATGGGCAAAGTCAATGTGGCGGCAGCTGTTATTTGGCCCACGGGACAAGAGGCAACGAAAAGCGCAGCGGTTGAAGTGCGTATCACGAACTACTGCTTTCTTAACTTGATTATTTAATTTTGTTCTTTGACAATCGGATACAACCGCTTCAACTTGATGCGGGCATCATCGGTCGTGAACTGCCAGTCAATACGCGTGCAGGCTGCGTTGCGCTGCTG
>JAABUN010006680.1_pt1 | contig 13062 bp, 8 predicted proteins | sample 5559311 | NCBI WGS metagenome assembly JAABUN01 (sample SAMN10711877, study PRJNA513370) | rock metagenome | isolation source: Antarctica rocks | place: Antarctica: Victoria Land, Siegfried Peak sud | reverse complement strand
GTAATCGCCGCCGCCCCAGACGACCGCGCGCTACGCCCACCCCGCGCCCACCCGTGGTGCGAAAAGCGATGGTTTCCCAGGGCTGACGCCACAAAATGGGCATTTCGCACCGCAAACTAGTACTAGGCCAGGGCCAGCCCGGAGCGGGCGCGATCATCGGCAATGCCGAAGAACGTGTCGCGCCGGATCTGCGCCGGTGCGATGCCACGCTCCCGCAGCAGCGCGGCGGTGTCGCGCACGAAGCCGGAGGCACCCGAGATGAAGTAGGTCGCCCCCGGCTGCGCGGCGGCGATCGCCGCGACCTGCCGGGCGAACTCCTCCCGCGATGCGGGATAGTGCGCCGCCGTCGCGACGGCGGTGTCCGCGCGGAACGCGTGCTCCTTGCCGACGTGGACGAGGGTGATCTGCGTCGCGAGGCCGCGCAGCGCCGCGTGGCGGAGGATCGCCCGGAAGGGGGTGACGCCGAGCCCCTGCGCGAGCAGCACGACCTCGTGGCCGACCCCGTCGAGGGTGAAGCGCGCGAGCGGGGCGAAGAGGCGGATCGTGTCGCCGGGCGCGAGCGCGGCGAGCGCCCGCTTGAAGCGGCTCCCCGAGGCGAGGCTCGTCCCGAGGGTGACGACCTCCTCCTCCGGTGCCGACGCGATCGTGAACGGCTTGGCGCCGCCGCCCGGCACGAACCAGAGACCGTGCTGCCTGGCCCGGTAGGCCAGGGGCTTCCGAGCTCGGAAGTGGAGGGCGACGGCCCCGGCGGGGTCGTGGTCCAGGGCGACGAAGTCGAGGCGGGCGATGGTCGGGAACGGCATGGCGATCTCCTCTCGCTGTCGGCGCGACGCCCCGTTGCCTCGGGACGTAATCGGTGCTAACATAGACGAGTGTACACGGGGAGGTTAGCAGTGTCAACATCACCGGCGGGGGAATCGCGCGGGCGCGCGCGCAACGCCCGCGGCATCGACCTGCGCGCCGCGCTGCTCGAGCACGCGACCGCCCTGTCCCGCGCGGGCGGCCCCGAGGCGGTGTCGCTCCGCGAGGTGCAGCGGCGCGCCGGGGTCTCGGCGGCGGCGGCGTATCGCCACTACCGCGACCGCGAGGCGCTGCTCGAGGCGGTCGGGCGGCGCGCGTCGGCGCTGCTGGCCGACACCATCGGGGCGGCCATCGACGCCGTGCCGCCGGGTCTCGACGCGCGCGGGCGCGCGATCGCGCGACTGCGGGCCGGGTGCAAGGGCTACCTGGCCTTCGCGCGGCGCGAGCCCGGGCTCTTGCAGGCGATCTTCCTCACCGGCGAGGCGATGCCGGATCTGCGGGCGCCCGCGCCGCCCTCGCCCGGCGCGGGCGGTCTCGGCCCTTACGTACTGCTCCTGGACTGCATCGCGGATCTCGTCGCGACCGGCGTCATGCCCGCCGACCGGGTCGCCTGGAGCGACATCGCCGCCTGGGCCGCCGTCCACGGCTTCGCCGTGCTCCTCCGTGAGGGGCCGCTTCGCCACCTGGATGACGCGGGCCAACAGGCCGCCGCAGCGCGTGTGGTCGATGTCCTCCTCGCCGGCCTGGCGGGCGATCCACCGGAGGGATGCTTGGCGGACCCTCCCGGCGGCGGCTGAGATGAAGCGCCGGTTGCCGAGCGCTGCGGCAGTGGCGCGGCGTGGCTGCGGGCGTAGTCGTGGCTCGTGTCGGCGTGCGGACTCGCCGAGCGTCGGCGAGGGCGACCGCGCGGGCGTATGGCGGGCGCAACGTGGACACTAGGCGAAATGGACATCTTCGTGTGGAGCAGGATGGTCGCCACGGTACTTTGTGGCCTCGGGTCAGGGCGCGGCGTAGAAATTAAGCCCGTGACCGTGGCGCAGGTGTTCGAGCAGGGCGGCGAGGACGGGCGGCGGGGACAGCGGCGACCACTGTGCTGGCTGGCTAGTCCATCCGTTGCTCGATCCTGGCACCCTTGTACCCGAACTGCCAAAGATCGGCCTGGATAGACTAACTGGTCAGCACAGGACTTCGTGGCCGCAGCCCCCAGCCGGGGGCCCGTCCTGCACGGGAGCAAAGTTTCAGCCCCACGGATCTCCGCCTCCGCCGCGCAAGATTCTGAGTCGCCCCCCCCGCCCCTACTCCCCCGCCCCGCCCTTCAGCCGCACGATTTCCCGCACCAGCCGATCCCGCCACGCCCGGATCGCCGGGCGCGACTGCGCCCCCACCATCGCATCCGTCGCGCGGCCCAGGCGCTCAATCTGCGCCTCATCGAACGGCGGGATCGGCCCCAACTCGTCCATGATCCCGCGCATCGTCGGCCCATAGCGCTGAAAATACTCCCGCACCCCGCCATCGGCATTGGTGTTGCCCACCCCGAACGGCCCCATCAACGCCCAGCGCAGCCCCAACCCGTCGCGGATCACCGCGTCCACCGCCTCCACATCCGCCGCGCCGCTCTCCACCAGATAGATCGCCTCCTGCCACAACGCCGCCTGCATCCGATTCAGCAAAAAGCCATTCAGATAGAAATTCATCACCACCGGCGTCTGCCCCACACTCCGCTGGAAGGCCGCCGTCGCCTCGACGGTCGCCCGCGCCGTCCCCTGTCCCGGCACGATCTCCACCGCCGGGACCACATGCGGCGGATTCACCGGGTGCGCCACCACACAACGCCCCGCGCTCGCCAGCCCCGCCGCGATCGCCGTCATATCCAGCGCCGAGGTGCTGCTCGCCAGGATCGCGCCCGGCTCAGCCGCGCGCTCGATCGCCGCGAACAGCTCCCGCTTCAACGCCAGCCGCTCCGGCCCGCTCTCCTGCACATAGCCCGCCCCCGCCACCGCCTCCGCCAACTCAGCGTGACCCGACACCGCCCCTTGCCCCACTTCGCCCCCCGGCACCAACCCCTGCCCATCCCCAGCCCCCGGCACCAACCCCCATCCCTCATCCGCCTCCACCGCCGCGCACGCATCGAGCCACGCCAACGCCGCCACCACCTGCGCCGGATCGCCATCGTACAGCCGCACCGCGCACCCCGCCCGACTGAACACCCGCGCCCAACTCCGCCCCACCACCCCCGTGCCAACCACCGCGACCGTCCCGATTGTCGGTGCCATCCCATCCCCTCCTACCAACGCCAAATCCCGCTCTCAACTCCACAGACATCAAACGCACCACCCACGCCCGCCCCTCCTCCCCGCCCCCGCCGTTCTATCCCCCACCCCCGCCTTGCCCCCCGTAGGAGCGTTCCCGGCTGCGACAGGACCGGGCAACCGCCCGTCCACCCACGCCATCCCACCGCCCGCCTCAGCAACGCCCCCACCTCGCCCCCTCGTCTTCTCCCCCCAAACTGAAGGCCCGTCAGGCCCATCGCGGCGGGCATTGTCCCGTCATGGCGGGAGCAGCTGCCCTACCCGTGAAGGGCAGCTGCTCCCGCTGCGACGGGACAATGTTCACGGGTGCATTGTGCCCTTCACGGGTGCGAGCGGAGCGGGGACTGGGGCCGGGGGCGCTCCCACACCCCGATTAGTGGTCGATTTCCCAAGAGCCTGTCGGATTGCCTCCCCCGCTCCCTCGGATGGGCGGGTGCCCCCTGGGCGGCGGGGTGGCGAGCCGCAGCGACGCCGGGGGTGAGGGTGGCGGCAGGCGGCGTGCGGCCCGTACCCCCATAGGCTCCTGCGAAATGCTGTAGAACCCGCATTGTATACCCCCCACCCCCTTACCCCTTCCCTTCCCTCGACAACAGTGTACGTACATGGTATCATCGTAACACTTGTGGCCGGAGAGTCTCGACCTACCCGGCACCGGCGAGCAGCAACGCGACGGCGCGGCGCGCGCGGAGAATGGCGGCATCTGGCGATCCACCCGGCCAAGCCCATCCCCCACCCGCCGCCCTCGGCCCCCGTCGCAGGGGAGTATCCGGTGAGTCAGACCCTCGCGACCCCGCACCCGCCGACAGCCAACCTCCTCGCCCAATACGAACTCTTCCAGCATCTCGGCGGAGGCCCGCACGGCAGCGTCCACCTCGCCCGCGACCGCGTCCTCGATCAGTTGGTGGCGATCAAGCTCCTGCGCGACGAGTACGGGCGCGACCCCGACCGTGTCGCGGGCTGCTACGGCCTCGCCCGCGCCGCCGCCCACCTCGACCACCCCAACATCGTCGCCATCTACGACCACGGCATCTCCGGACGCGCCGCCTTCATCACCATGGAATACGTCGCCGGGCACGACCTCGCCACCCTCCTCGCCAGCGGCGACCCGGTCTCGCCGCGCCGCGCCGCCACCATCGTCGCCCAACTCCTCGACGCCCTCGCGGCGGCGCACGACGCCGGGCTGATTCACGGCACCCTCCACCCCCACAATGTCCTCTTCCGGGGCGACAGCGACGCGGTCGTCCTGACCGATTTCGGCCTGGCGAATCTCCCCGGCGGGCCGACCGGGCGCGACAGCGCCGCCCGTGCCCCCTACCGCGCCCCCGAACTGGCGGGCGCGACCGCCGAACACCCCGCCGCCGACCTCTACGCCGTCGGCGCGCTCTTCACCGCCCTCCTCGCCCTGCGCCCCGCCCGCCCCAGCGCCCCGATCGCCCCCGCGCTGCTGGCCGTCGCCGCCCGCGCGACCGCCCCCGATCCTGCGGCACGGTACCCCACCGCCGCCCAGATGCGCGCCGACATCGTCGCCCACGCCGGCACCCTCACCGCGCCGCTCGCCGCCGCCCTCGCCGCCGCCGCAGCCGCGCACCGCCCGACCTCCCCCGCCCCCGCCACCTTCCCCACCCCGGCCACCGCCCCCCCGCGCCGCGACCGGCGTGCCCGCGCCGCCGCCCTCCTGGTGGCCGGCGGCCTCGTCCTCGGCGGCCTGGCGGGCGCGGCAGCCCTCACGCGCGATCCCCAGCCGCAGCCGACCCTCCCCGCCGCCGCGCCGCAAGCCCCGCCTGACCCTGCCGCCGCCGTCGCGCCACAGCGCTCAGCGCCCCCTTCGACCGATCCCGACCCACAAGCGACGCCCCCACCAGCCCCCACCGCAGCCGCACCGCAAGAGCCCCCCGCGCCCGCCGCCGCGCCACAGCCCACCCTCGCGCGCCCTATCGGTGTAGCGCCGCAGCCCATCGCCGAGCTGACCGCGACCCCGGCCCCAGCGCCACAACCGTCCGAGGCCCCGGCGGCGGTCGCCCCCACCATCGCGCCAACCGCCGTTGTCGCCGCCGCGACCCCGGCCCCGGCCCCGGCGCTCACCCCGACCATCGCTCCCGCCACCGCGCCCACACCCGCGCCAACCTCCCCCCCGCCGCCGCTCGCCTCGGTGCCCCCCGTCGCCTACACCGCCACCTTCGGCGCGGCACGGCTCACCGGGGCCTACCGCCGCAACGACGGCACCCTCTACGGTCGTCCCGCCACCGCCCTCTACGGCACCGGCACCGGCTACGAGCGCGGCACCCTCACCTTCGACGTGCCCGCCCTCCCGACCGTCCCGCTCGTCTTGCTCCTCACCGGCATCGATGATGAGAGCGCCGGACAGAACGGCCTCGTCGTCGCCATCAACGGCGTCATCGTCTTCACCGGCCCGAACACCCTCCCCAACGCCCCCCTGACCGACCACGGCGTCGGTGGGGCCGACCGTTCCTGGGGCCTCATGGCGATCACCATCCCCGTCGGCACCCTGGCTCCCGGCCCCAATACCCTCACCCTCCAGAACACCACCCCCAGCCCCGCCCTCGGCGTCCCCTACATCCTGATCAACGCCATCGCGATCGAGGCGAGCCGGTAGTCGTCGCCCGACCGCGACCCCGAACAACCACCCAGCCCGCGTCCAGGTTGGACGCGGGCTGGGCTTCGTCTATCGCGGCGGGGTGGTCGAACGGCAACCAGGGCGACCGCTACTTGATGGCCTGCCAGAGCGCCAGGGCGAACCATTCACGCGTGCTCGGCGTGTTCCAGGCGTCGAAGTTCTGGGTCTTGGTGGTGGTGCCCGGCACCGGGCCGACCCTGGCGACATAGGTCACGAAGTCGAGGCGATGACCACTGCTGGCGGGGATATTGGGATAGACGGTGCCATCGTCCACAGTCGCCTGCGTCCAGGTGCCCTTCTTGACCATCGCCCGCGTGATGAAGCTGATGGTCTGGGCGTGCAGCACGTTGTCGAATGGGTTGTAGGTGCCATCCTGGAAACCCTTGGCCACGCCATAGAACTGGAGCGTGCCGACGTTGCGCCAGAGCGCGTCGTCGATGCAGCCGCCGCTCGGCAGGCAGCGGTCGGGGAAGGCGTTCTGGTGGTCCTCGGCGTCCCAGCCGACGGTGCGGGCGATCAGCGCGGCCATCTGCGCCCGCACCGTCGGGTCGCCGGGGCAAAAGCGGGGCGGCGTGACGGCCTGATCGCAGCCCTTGATGATACCGCGCGCCGCCAGACCCTCGATCGCCTCGCAGGCCCCGTTCGACTCTTTCACGTCGCTGAACGCCAGCCCACATGGCCCCGTCCCCGTCCCGGTGAAATCGATCGTGTAGGGGCAGTTGCTAAAGTTGACGCAGCCGATCGTCAGGGTGGCGGCGCGCACCCCGCGCGCCACGGGGGTGAAGGAAACGCTGAAGCTGCAGGACGCATTCGCCGCCAGTCCCGGCGGGCCGGTCGGGCAGGATATGTTGGCCACCTTGAATTCGCCAGCGTTCTTGCCGCCGAACGTGAAGCCGGTAAAGTACCCCCCCGAACTGCCGCTCTCTGTGGCTCTGAGGGAAGAAGTGCTGACGGTTTTCGTACCAACCTGGTGGGCACCGACGTCATAGGCGTCCTGGATCCCCGCCCCGGGCGAGGCGGCGCGCGCCACCGCGCCGCCCGGTTGGGTTGGGAGCAAAGTCAAGGTCAGGCCGAACACGAGTGCAAGCAGGAATACGCGACGCATGGGGTAGCTCCTATCTGGCGCGTGATACCTCGTCTACATCGTCGTGCGGTGGCGGCTACTTGATGGCTTGCCAGAGGGCCAGGGCGAACCAGGCGCGCGTGCTGGGCTGGTCCCAGGGCGCAAAGGTCTGGGACGCGCTCGTGGTCCCCGGCACCGGGCCGACGTTCGCCACATAGGTCACGAAGTCGAGGCGGTGGCCGCTGCCGACCGGGATGTTGGGGTAGACGGTGCCGTTATCGACCGTGGCCTGGATCCAGCGGCCCTTCTTGACCATCGCGCGGGTGATGAAGGAGATCGTTTGCGCGTGGAGCACCTCACCGAACGGGTCGTAGGTGCCATCGGCATAGCCCCTGGCCACGCCATAGAACTGGAGGGTGCCGACGTTGCGCCAGAGCGCGTCGTCGATGCAGTTACCGGGCGCGAGGCAGCGGTCGGAGAAGGTGTTGGCGTGGTCCTCGGCATCCCAGCCCACCGCGCGGGCGATCAGCGCGGCCATCTGGGCGCGCAGGGTCGGGTCGCCGGGACAGAATAAGGGCGGCGTGGCGGCCTGATCGCAGCCCTTGATGATGCCGCGCGCGGCGAGCTGGGTGACCGCGTTCTGCGTGTTGGCCGGGAGTCCGCCCAGGTCGCCGAACGTCGGGCCGACGATCGCCTTGCTGTTGTTCGAGCCTGCATTGATCGCGACGACGTTGGCGAGCAGATCGCCGGGCGCTCCGGGGAGTTGCACCCTGGTGGGCGTGGTGATCGGGTTGCCGCTGGTGCCATTCCCCCCCTGCCCGAAGGTGTTGTCCCCCCAACTCGCGACCGTCCCATCGTTCAGCAACGCCAGGCTGTGGCCGCCGGAAGACAGTTTGTCGCTGGCGGAGATGGCGATCACCTCGTCCAGCGCGGCGTGGGCGATGCCATTGACCGGCACCGGGATCGTGCGGTTGTCCCCGGGGCCGATGCCGAGCTGTCCCTGCCCATTGAAGCCCCAGGAGTAGACAGTGCCCGTCGTCAGGAGCGCGAGGCTGAATTGCGTCCCGGCGGCGATCGCCCTGACCTTGCCCAGGCTCGACACCTGGACCGGGGTGAAGCGATTGGTCTTGGTGCCATCGCCGAGTTGCCCATAGAGGTTGCTGCCCCAGGCCCACACGGTGCCATCTTTCTTCAGGGCCAAGCCATGCGAGAAGCCGAGGGAGATCGAGACAACGTCGGTCAGGCTCCCCACCTGGACGGGCAGCGAGCTCTGCGGCCCGACGATCGTATTCCCCAGCGCGCCATCGCTGTTCCAGCCCCAGGCCCAGACGGTGCCATCGGCCTTCAGCGCCGCGCTATGGCGGCTCGACGCCGCCACCGCGACAACCCCGCCCAGTTGCCCCACGCCGCCCGGCCCCTTCACCGCGACCGGGGTGGGTTTGTCCCCGACGGTGCCGATCCCGAGTTGGCCCGAGGAATTCCAACCCCAGGACCAGACCAGCCCATCGGCGGTCACCGCCAGGCTGTGGGCGTCCCCCGCCGAGAAAGCGATCACCGCACCCGGCAGGGCGACCGGCTTCGACACGAAGCGACTGCCCGTGGTGCCGTCGCCGAGACTGCCATACGAGTTATTCCCCCACGATCGGAGGGTGCCATCGTCCCGCAGCGCCAGGGTGTGGTAGCCGCCGGTCGACACGCCGACGATCTCGCCGATGTCGGTGTTCTCGATCGGGGTGGGATACTTCTGCTGCGGGGTGAAGGCGAGTTCGACGAAGCCGTTATAGCCCCAGCCAACCAGCTTCCCCTTCGCGACCCGGCCCGCCGATTCGCCGATCGCGGCGACCTCACGCGGCGTCTGGAGGAGCGCCCCCAGCCCGCCCAGCGCGATCAGCGCCGCCAGGAACCAGCGCCATACGGTCGATGTACTCCGCGCGTTTGACATGCGTTCCTCCTGCTGTCTCTGCCGGTCGTCGTTGCTCCCGTGACCGGAATGGCGCGGGAGCCTTCTCTCAACCCGTGGTTCCCAACGGGGTGACCCGCCGCAGGCCGGTCTGCGGCCCCGTCGGACGCCGACGGCAGCGGGTCGCGGCCATCTATCGCGCCGGGCGGCCATCAACGCGCCGTTCGGTGCGCGCACGACCATCCAAGCCCGCGATCGGCCCGCGTGGACAATGCTCCCCGTGGCGCTATTCGCTGTCGCGCGCGGACGGGCGGGCGGTGGGGTCGGACAGCCCGGCCTCGGGCGGCGGGGCGCGCTCGGCGGCGACAACGCGGGCGGCCATCCAGCCCAGCGCCTCCTCCAGCGCCGCAACGGTCAGCTCCTCGTCCGACTGGACGTGACGGATCGAGAGCCGCTGCCCCGCCGCCCCGGCCTGCCACCAGCGCACTAGGAACGAGCCATAGCGCCGCATCGCCCACCTCCCGCGTGCCCGGTGCCGTCCGCCAAGGTGCGGACACAAGCGCTGGGCTATCGGGAGTGTGGCAGGGGCGCATCACAGAAATGTCACAGCGGCATCACGCGCCGGTGCGCGGGGTGCGGCGCTAGACGAGCAGCCGGGTAGGGGACGGCGCATTGGGGACAGGGAGCGGGCCGATCGCCTCGATGATCGCCTCGGCGAGCGGCAGCGCCGCGCCCGCCGCGTGGGCGGCGGCGAAGGCCGCGTCGCCAAGCGCGGCGCGGGCAACGGACTCGGCCCGGTCGTGGAAGGGCTGCTCGGAGTGTTCGGTCGGCAGTTCGGCGCGGCGGTGCAGGGCCTGCGACGCCCCGAGGAGCCGGGCCGCCCGGACCCAGCCCCCCTCCAACGTCGCCAGATCGGCGAGTTCCGCCAACGCGCAGGCGATGATCTGCTGGTTGTCGGTCGCGAACGCCAGGTGCAGCGACTCCACCAGGAGGTCGCGCACCCCCGCGAGCCGCCGCAACGTGAGCGTGTACGTCGCCAGGTTCAGGAGGCAGATGGCGAGCATGTCCCCGCCGACCACCGCCCGCAATTGCGGCAACCGCGCCGCGAGTTGCGCCCGCGCCTGTTCGACTTCGCCGCGATCGAAGGCCACGACCCCCAGATTGATCGTGCAGATGATCAGCCCATTGGCGTCCCCGGCCTGCTGGAAGAGGGCCAACGCCTCCTCCAGACAGCGCTGGGCCTCGGCCAATTCGCCCCGACTACGGTAGTTCACCGCGATGTCGCTGAGCGCGTACGCCTGGCCCGCCGCGTCGCCCGTGGCCAGGAAGCCGCGCAGGCTCCGCTGCCCAAACGCGATCCCTTCCTCCCACCGCCCCAGCAAGTGCGCCAGACGCGACAAGACGTGGCAGGCCGGACCCTCGGCCACAGGCGCGACCGGCTGGGACACACCCGCGCTCAACCACGCCCAGCCTTCGCGGATGAACTCCTGCTGTCGCCAGAAATGGTCCAGCGCCGCCGCCAGTCGCAGCCCCGCTGCGACCTGCCCCGTCGTCATATACCAGCCGAGCGCCGCGCGCAGGTTGTCCACCTCGCGGCGGAGTCGCCGCAAGCCCTCCTGCTGGTCCGGCCCGATCAGGCGCGGCTCGATCGTCTCGGCGAAGACCAGGACGTGCGCCGCGTGTGCCGCGCGCGTCACCTCCACCTCGCCGCTCGCCACGAGGTAGCCCCACGCATACTGGCGAGTCGGCTCCAGCAGCCGATAGCGCGGCTCCTCGGCCCCTGCGCCCGCGTCCACCTGCACCAGCGAATGCTCCACCAGCCCGGCCAGCCCCGTCAGCACGTCGAGCGCGTCGCCCCCGCCGGTCGCCTCCGCCGCATCGAGGGTCCAGCCCCCCGCGAAGACGGCCAGCCGCCGCAGCAGTCGCCGCTCATCCGGCGACAGCAGCGCGTGGCTCCAGTCGAGGGTCGCCCGCAGCGTCCGTTGCCGGTCGGGGAGCCCCTGCGCGCCGCCGGTCAGCACACCCAGCGCATCGTCCAGCCGCGCCGCCAGTTGCCCCGGCTCCAGCACCTCCACCCGCGCCGCCGCCAGCTCGATCGCCAGCGGCAACCCTTCCAGGCGGCGACAGATGCTCGCCACGCTGGCGGCGTTCCCCGCCGTCAGCGCGAACTCCGCACGGGCCAGCCGCGCCCGCGCCACGAAAAGGCGCACCGCGTCGTTGGCCGCCAGCGCCTCCACATCCCTGCCGACGACGCCCCCCGCCGCCATCGGCGCGGGGACCGGCAGCGACGGCACCCGCCAGACCTGCTCCCCGACCACCCGCAACGCGGCGCGGCTGGTCACCAGGATGCGCAGCGCCGGGCAGGCGCGCAAGAGCGCCAGAATCAGGTCGGTGCAGGCCGCGCGCAGGTGTTCGGCGTTGTCGAGCACGAGCAGCACCCCCCGCCCCTGCAAGGCGGCGATCAGGGCGGACAGGGTCGTCTGGTCCCCCTGCGGGCGCACGCCGAGGGCCTGGGCGACCGTCTCCGTCACCAGCCCCCCGGCGGCTAGCGGGGCCAGCCCGACCCACCAGACCCCTCCGGGGTAGGTCGGCAACAGCGCCTCGGCCACCGCCAGCGCCAGCCGGGTCTTGCCGCACCCCCCCGCGCCGGTCAGCGTCAGCAGCCGCGCGCCCCCGCCGACCAGCGCGCCGACCGTGGCGATCTCCGCCCCCCGCCCGATCAGCGTCGTCAGGCTCGTCGGCAGACGATGCGGCGGCAGGGCGGCGACCGGCGCGGCGGCGACCGGCGCGCGGGCGGGCGGGTAGTGGCCGCCGAGAATCGCGGCGTAGAGCCGCCGCGTCGCCGGGTCGGGCGCGACGTCGAGGTCGTCACGCAGCAGCGCGTGGAGCGCGTAATACTGCCGGACAGCGCGCTGGCGCTGCCCCTGCCGGGCGTAGCGCCCCATCAGGCCGACGTGGGCAGCCTCGTCGGCAGGGTCGTCCGCGAGGATCGTTTGCCATAATGTTTCGGCGTCCGCATCATCCCCCGCCATCTCGTGCAAGGCAGCCAGTTCGCGCCGCAGGCCGCGCGCCAGTTCGCGCCGCAGGCCGCGCGCCAGTTCGCGCAGCCGCTCGGCGGGTACCAGCACCCAATCGGCGTAGCGATCATCCGGCAGCAATTCCCCATCGTAGCGCCCCAGGGCGGCGACATAATCGCCGACACGTCGGGTCCGCCGCGCCACGGCGGCGGCGACCTCGAAGGCGGCGCAGTCGACCGCACAGTCGCCGGGCGGGGCCAGGGTCGCCACGCCGCCGCGCAAGGTCAGCAGGCCGGGGTGGGCCAACGCCCGCCGCGCGAGGTAGCACGTCTGCCGGAAAGCGGCGGCGAGCCCGGCGGGGTCCTGCTCGGGCCAGAGGGCATCGAAGATTTGCTCGGTGGCGAGGCGGTGCTGCGGGGCGAGCGCGAGGAGCTTGACCAATTGCTTGGCCTTGCGCGATCCCCACTCCCGCTCAGCGACGGCACGATCACCGATCGCGACGGCGAACCGCCCCAGCAGCGCGATCGTCAGCACAGGCGACATGCCCCAGCATCCCTCGTGAGTATGCAACTGTTCATGCGCGTGTTATCAAACGACAGTATTGGCGAACGGGGCGGAGAAGTCAACGCACGCGCAACACGGGGGTGCGGTTCAAAGTTTTGCGCGGTGGGGCACGGGCAGGATGGCAGGCGGTTGAGGCCCCGCTGCGCTCTGCCACCACGCCGTCACCACCGCCTGCCCGCCACCGCGCAAACTTTTGAATCGCACCCGCAACGCGGGGACACGGTTCAACATCTCGCGCGGCGGCGCGTGGGGATGCCGTTGGACTGAGGCCCCGCCCCAACGGCATCCCCACGCCGTCCCGCCCCCCACCCCAACGGCATCCCCCCGCGCCGTCATGCCGCCCCCACTCCAACGGCACCCCCGCCTCCGCCGCGCAAGCCCTTGGCACCGCACGCGCAACGCGGGCGGCACCAGGATATGAAGCTGATCGCGATTCGGGGTCAGAGGAAGGCGAAGGCCGTCGACGCGGGTGGGTCAAACCATGCTTGGAGGCGGCTCACGCGACCCTGAAACCGCCCACCACCCACACCGACCATCCCGCGCAGTACTCGCGGTAGGAGCGTATCGCCCACGTCCACCTCGTCCCACCACCCGCCCCCGCCCCCCTTCTTCTCCCCCAAACGAAGGCACGTAAGGCCCGTCGCGGCGGGCGAGTCCTGCGGGGCCGGGGGGCCGGGGGGCGCTCCTGCGCCGTCCCCCTCATCCCTCCCCCCTGGACAAAGGTGTACGTACACACTAGAATAGCCGCAGCAGCCGTATCACACCCGCCCCCA
>JAABUN010006679.1_pt1 | contig 13064 bp, 11 predicted proteins | sample 5559311 | NCBI WGS metagenome assembly JAABUN01 (sample SAMN10711877, study PRJNA513370) | rock metagenome | isolation source: Antarctica rocks | place: Antarctica: Victoria Land, Siegfried Peak sud | reverse complement strand
GACGACGAACAGCAGCTCGATTGCCGCGTCGAATGCCCTGGCGGTGGTGATCGCCGCCGGCAGAATTTCTTCGCCCTCCGGTGTACCGTCGAGGGCCACCAGAATCCGGCGGGGGGCGAACGGTTTCGTGGTGGTCGCGACCTCCTGGCGGATCATCAGGACCGGCGCACCGCTGCGGCGCACGACGCGCTGCGCGATTGCTCCGAAGAGCCAGTCGCGCAGGCCGCCCTGCCCATGCGCGCAGAGGACGATCAGATCGGCCCGGTGGCCGAGGGCATGGATCGCGATACTCGCGGCCACGTCGCCCTCCGGGCTGGGGTGGGTGTGCGCTTCGACCGGAATCCCGGCATCGGCGAAGCGCGACGCGATCCCGGTCAGATACGCTTCGGCCTCGCCCGCGCTGGTCAGATGCCGCTCGCCGTGGATCGTCTCGGGTGCGCGGCGCTCCAGGATATGCAGCAATGTCACCTGTGACTTCAGGCGCTCGGCCAGGGTCATTGTCGGGCCAAGTGCGCTCTCGGCGAGTCGTGAGCCGTCGAGCGGTATCAGGATATGATGAATCGAGAGCGGCTCGGTCGTGACCATCGTTGCCTCCGCTAGCCTTGATGCACATGCCCTTGGCGTGTTAGCCGAAGAAGGTTTGGTAGAGCAAGAAGGGATTGAGGGCCACGATTACGGTGACCACACCGGTGACGAGTATTGTCGTAATCCGGTGGTTGACCAGATCGCCCATGATGTCGCGGCGGCGGGTGAACATGACCAGCGGGATAAGGGCGAATGGGATACCGAACGAGAGGATGACCTGGCTGATGATCAGCGTGCGTGTCGCATCGACGTTGAGCGCGATCACGATCAGCGCGGGGAGCATCGTCACCCCGCGCCGCAGCCAGATCGGGATGGTGCGCCCGAGAAAGCCTTGCATGATCACCTGCCCCGCCATCGTGCCAACCGCCGCCGACGAGAGGCCCGACGCCAGCAGGGAAACCGCGAAGATCGTCGAGGAGGCACCGCCGAGGAGCGGCGTCAGCGTGCGATATGCCTCGCGAATGATGTCATCGCCAGCGGTAACATTATACCCCTGCGCCCAGAACGTGGTCGCGGCCATCATCAGCATCGCGGCGTTGATTAGCCCGGCCAGGCCCATCGCGATCACTACATCGACCAGTTCGAAGCGGAAGAGGCGGCGGCGCTGCTTGGCATCGCTGGTCGCGACGCGGTCCTGGGTCAGCGCGGAGTGCAGGTAGATGACGTGCGGCATCACCGTGGCACCGAGGATACCGGAGGCGAGCAACACACTCTCCGTACCGGCGAAACGCGGCTGGAGGATCGCCGCGCCAGCCGCGCCGAAGTCGGGCTTGCCGATGACCGTCTCAACGAGGTAACAGAGGCCGATTACCCCCACGAAACCGGTGATGATCGCCTCTAACGGACGGAAACCGTAGCGCTGTAAGCCGAGGATGAGAAACGTCGTCACGCCGGTTAGTAGCCCCGCCGGGAAGAGGGGCATCCCGAAGAGGAGGCTGAAACCGAGTGCCGCGCCGAGGAACTCCGCGAGATCGGTCGCCATCGCGACGACTTCGGCAAGTACCCAGAGGACCCAGACGAGTGGTCGGGGGAAGTGGGCGCGCATGATCTCGGGGAGATTATGGCCGGTGGCGATCCCGAGCTTGGCCGATAACGTCTGGATGAGCATCGCCATCAGGTTCGACGCGACGATGACCCAGATGAGCATGTAGCCATACTGCGCGCCGCCCTGGATATTCGTGGCGAAATTGCCCGGGTCCATGTAGGCGATCGAGGCGATGAAGGCCGGGCCAAGAAAGGGGAGGATACTCGCCAGCCGCCCTTTCTTGCTCGTCCCTTGGAGGACTTCCTGTGCGCTCGAAAGCGTGCCGCCATCGGCCGCCCCGCCGATCAATTCACCGGCATAACGCCGACCCGGCTCTGGCAACGTGATCGGTTCTTTCCCCGCCATTGTTCTGTGTCCCCCTCATTCGTGTTCTGCTACGTGGTCTGTTGTTGTCCATGTGTCGTTTAGCGCCGGGATAGGTCGCCGCTAGGCGGAGCCTAGATGCTTTCTTCATCGATCTCATCGGAGACGACGAGTACGGCGGCGGCGACGATCTCGCCGAGGGCATGGTCCTTGCCCGCCACACGAATGTGGAGCGGGCCACCGAACGGGCCTTTCGAGATGACCTCGACCACCGCTCCGGGGACGAGCGCCAGTTCTGCCAGGTGCGTCAACAGGGCGGCATCTTCGTCTTCGACCTCCGAGACGCGCACGCGCACGCCGGTGTGCGCCGCCCAGAGGGTCATCGTTTGGGGGGCGTTGAGAATCCCATCCTTGGTCGGGATCGGCGCGCCGTGCGGGTCGGTCGTCGGATGGCCGAGCGCCGCATCGAGGCGATCTTCCAGGTTCTCGGAGAGGGCGTGTTCGAGGCGATCGGCCTCGGCGTGGACTTCGTGCCACTCCATCCCGAGGTGCTGGCTAAGGAATGTTTCGAGGAGGCGATGATGGCGCAGCATCTCCAGCGCGGCCCGTTCGCCGCGCTCGGTCAGCGCCACCCCCTGATATGGGCTGTGCGTCAGCAGCCCGGCCTCGGCGAGCTTCTTGACCATGCTAGTCACCGAGGCGGCGGAGACACCGAGCCACCTCGCCAGCATGACCGTGCCGACTCGCTCGCCACCCTCTTTGCGTAGGAGGTGATGAACCGCCTTGAGATAATCCTGCTCGGATCGAGAGAGTTCTTGATCGGTCATCGGCGTCACTCCAGAAGAAAATTTAACCTCGTCTAAAGAATAGTTTGTCCCTGGCGTGATGTCAAGGAATGAGCTGTTCGGATACCGGTGCGTAGCTCCATTGACGCCTAGCATGAATCGGCTCGCTCATCGCTTGCATCTGTCGTCACCGGTGCTATACTGCGAAGGAGCCTGCTGCGGGTGCGCTGTACGCAGGAAACTTGCCGGGATGCAACGGGGCGCATGATCCGCGCGTCAGGCCATCCCTCAGTTCGGGCGAGTCGCCCGGAGGAGGTAGCGATGACGGAGCAACCGGGGCGGCGACGCCATATCATCCGCCGGATGTGCGATCAGGGAGATGCGGTCACCGCCTGGGAAACCGGCGCGGATACCGCGACCGATGAGGAAGCGCAGGCTGCGATTCGCGAAGCCGAGCGGATCTTTCGGGAGGCGATCGTGCGCGGCGATGTACCGTTCGCAATCGACGCCGACAAAGGTGCTCAGAAGCTAGACCGCTGGGATGCCCGCGCCCAGGAAGCCGATGAGATTGTCATCGCCCCGCGGTTGATGGGCGGCTAACAACGATCTTGCGCCTAATGCAGTCCCACGCCGCGCGGCTTTCGGGTCGCGCGGCGTTTTTGTTGCTCGTGGTCCCGCACTCGCCGCTACAGCAACCTCTGCGAACCGCCACAGTGTTAATCGAAGCGCCGGACCCGACCGGCTTGCTACCATAGCGCGACCATTCGGTGCGGTGTTGGCGCGTTGTACGAGGGTGGCAATTGCCTTATTATCCATCTAGAATAGGTAATCATGCTTGAACGTTCTCATGGAGCCCGTGTGCTGGCGAGGAGCGAACGTTAGCAATGACCGGTATCGAACAATTCCAGGGTGCGCGCCTTTTTCGCAACCTCTCCCTGATCGAATGTGCCGACGCCGCGACCCTCGCGGAGGTCCTGGCTGGCCCGGCCGGTCGCCACGTTGTGCGCCGCCTTTCCGATACGGTCGTGGTGGTTGACCATACCCAAGTCGAACAGATCCTCAAGGCATTACGCAAAGCCGGATATACCCCGCGTGTTTCCGGCGAGGGGCGTCAATGAGTGGGTATCCTCCCGAGCCCTTCCTGCCGCCGACACCCGAGCAAGAGCAAGAGAAGCTGCGCGTGGCGCTCGATGGGTATGCCGCCGTCGATATCGGTGTCATGCTCGAAGCGCTCAGTCCGGGTGCGACGGCGAATCGCCGCAAGTCTGAGCGGATCGGTGTGCTGGTCCGGCTGCTAACCGATCCTGCCGCGACGCCGCGTGCTCTCGGCACGCTCAGCCCCCTCGCGCGGCGCTTGCTTGGGGTCGCCGGACGCGGTGGTAGTACCACGATCGCCGCACTTCTCCTGGCGGGGCAAGATCGTCACCATGATGAAGAGTCTGTGCGCCGCACGTTGCAGGGGCTCGTTGGCCGGGCCTTGCTGCTCGTCGAGGGGGCCGGTTCCACCGGCACGAAAGTGTCGCTCGACCTCAGTCAGCCGACGGCGGTCCTCCTCCGTGTGTGGGTGCCGCAAGGGGTGCAGGAAGCGCTCGCTGTCGTCGCCGACGAGGATTTGCCGCCTTTGGTCGCGCTGTCAGAACCGCCACCGGAAGTCGAGTCCGGCTCGTTCGCCATGTTGCGTCGCGATCTCTACCTGACCTTGCGTTTCCTGAAAGCTACCGGCTTACGCCTCACGCGCGTCGGTGAGCCGCATCGCGCCGATCTTCGGAAGCTACTCGCCGCGCTTCAGACTGGGGGTACGCCGCCCCGGCGCGACAGCGATGCCGCCGTGATCGAGGGGCGACTCGGCTTCCTGCTGCGCCTCCTCGATGCCGCCGAACTGACGACTGTCACCGACAACCAACTGCGCGCCGACGATGCGATGGAGTCGTTCCTGAATGGATCGGAGCCAGAGGCGGCGCAACTCCTCTACGATGCCTGGCTCGATCTCGATTGGAGCGAGTTCCGCCGGTTAGCGCACCTGACGATCGAGCCGTGGTCGTACTCCGGTGCGGGCGATGTGCCGGATCGGCAGCGGAATGCCGACGCCCGCCTCGCTATCGTCGAGTTGCTGACCACCGCGCCGGAAGGTTGGATCGGCATCGAGGCGATCTCCGACCGTTTGCGCCAGACCGTGCCGGAGTTCCTAATCGATCGGGTGCCGGAATACCCGCCGAGCTATTACAGCTACTACAACTATTACGGCCAGGATAGCTACTACGGCACCCGGCAGGCGCTCGAACAGGTCTACTATCGCGGCTTCGCCCGCTCCGACCTGCGTAGCCGTGATCGCCGTCTCCGCAAGGATCAGGATTGGGCGGAGGTCGAAGGGGCTTTCGTCGCTCAGGTTTTGGGCGAATCGTTGCGCTGGCTGGGCCTTGTCGATGTCGGGTACGAGCGTGCGGGTAAGCGCACCGATGGCGATTTGCCGCAAGCCGTTCGCCTGACCGATCTGGGTTTACGCCTCCTCTGTGCGCGCGAAGTCGCCGCCGCGCCGATCGTTGCGGGCGTTGCGCTGGTGGTGCAGCCGAATTTCGAGGTGCTGGTCATCGATGCACTGGCGCATCTCGACCTGATCGCGCGACTCGATGTATTTGCCGATGCGAAGAGCCTCGATCGGGCCGCGATCTATACGCTGACCCGCGCCTCGATCGTGCGCGGACTAGCGGCGGGGTGGACCGAGGAGCGGATCGTCGATACTCTGGAAGCGGCATCGAGCGGCGCACTGCCGCAAAACGTTCGCCACACGCTCGCCGATTGGGCGCGCGAGTACGAGCGGGTCCACCTGCACCGCGACGTTACGATCATCGAGGCGCCCGATGCCGACACACTCGATCGCTGGCTGGCCGATCCGGCACTCGGCAAGGGGCTTTCGCGCCGCCTGACGCCGACGGTCGCCCTGGTGAACAGCGAGGTGGCGAATACGGTCGCGACGGTGCTCGACCAGCGCGGCGTGGAACTGTGGGCGATCAACTACGCGCTCGATCCCCCACAAGTCCTCGATCTCGTGCGGCCCGATACGATCGTCGTTAATCCCGAGGACGACGATCCCTACTTGCGATATCGCCTCGCCGCCTTCGCCGATTTGCAGGCGACCGAAGACGGGCGCAGCGCGACATTTGCCATCTCGCCCGCGTCCCTCGCCCGCGCGCAGGGACAGGGGCAGACGATCGATGAGGTGTTGGCACTCCTGGGCTATAAGGCGCGGGCCGGCCTATCGCCGGACGATGTGTTGACGTTGCGCGGTTGGTCCGGCTTCTATCAGCCCTTCCAATTCGCGCGGGTGCGCGTGGTTGAACTGCCGCCGACCGCCAATTGGGGCGATCTCAGTCGGGTTAAGGCGCTGCGCCCGCTGATCTTGCGTATCCTCACGGCCAACCTGGCCCTGGTCGCCGAAGAGCGCTGGCCGCAGTTGGAAACCGCCCTGGTCGCGCGTGGGATCACCCTGAACGAAGGGTTGGATATTCAGCCGCAAACCGAGAAGCGGAGCGCGGCCCAGCGCGCGGCGGTTGACCTCGGGTTACCGACCGCGCGTGATCTGGTCAATGGCACCGCCCCGACCGCGCCACGCGCGGCGCAACGGGAGGATCTGCAACGCCTGACCAGTCGCAAACTCGTCGATTTCATCATCGCGGCGCTCGAAGCCGATCAGGCGATGATGATCGAATATCAGAAGCCGAATGAGCGTCGGGCCACGATCCGCACCGTCGAGCCGCATGAGTTGGAGGTACGCGGCGGTGCCTATTATCTCCACGGTTTTTGTCGCAACCGCCAAGGCGACCGCGTTTTTCGCCTCGATAATATCCTCGGCATCGCTATCGCGCCCGAGTAAGGGCGTCTGGAATTTCGTAAACGCCGCGTTCCTGGATTTTGATCGGGCGGGATACCGAGGAATGAGCAGGGTGATTGGGCAGGATACTGCGGAACGAGTAGGATAGAAAGGCTGAAATGCGACACGCTGTACGCGGCACTGGAGCAAAGCGATGGCCTACCAACCTGAAAACCCCCTGATTGTCCAGGGCGACCGCACGGTTCTCCTCGAAGCGGCGAACGCGAAATATGAGGAGGCCCGCGACGCGATCGCCGCGATTGCCGAGCTGGAAAAAAGCCCTGAGCATATCCACACCTACCGGATCACGCCGCTCTCCCTTTGGAATGCGGCCTCGGCCGGTCTCGCCGCCGATGAGGCGTTGGGGAACCTGGAGCGCCTGAGCAAATACGATCTCCCCGGCAATATCGTCCACGACATCCACGACTATATGTCGCGTTACGGTCGGCTGAAGCTGTTGCGTGCCCCCGAATACGGCGACCGGCTGGTCCTGACCTCGGAGGACCCGATCCTGATCACCGAGATCAGCCACGCGCGCAAGATCAAGCCGTTCATCATCCGCCCGCTCAACGACCGCACGCTCGAAGTGGACGCCTCGATGCGCGGGCATCTCAAGCATGCGCTGGTCGAGTTCGGCTATCCCGCCGAGGATCTGGCCGGCTATGTCCCCGGCACGCCGCTGACGATCGGCCTGCGTGACCCAACGCGCGGCGGGAAAGATTTCTGCTTGCGCCATTATCAGCGCGAAGCGGTCGATGTCTTCTGGGCGTCGGGTGGCAGCAAGGGCGGTAGCGGCGTCGTCGTCCTGCCGTGCGGCGCGGGCAAGACCGTCGTGGCGATCGGCACCCTCGCAACGGCGCAGTCGCACACGCTGATCGTCTGCTTCGGGACGAATGCCGTCCACCAGTGGATCAACGAGATCCTCGACAAGACGACGCTTACCGCCGATATGATCGGCGAATATACCGGCGAACTGAAAGAGATCCGCCCGATTACGGTCACCACCTATCAGGTGCTGACCTATCACCCGCCGAAGAAACGTCGCGCCGCCGCTGAGGTCGATGCCGACCAGATCGTCAAGAAGCGTCCGATGGAAGAGGAGTTCCCACATCTCGGTCTTTTCACACAGCGCGATTGGGGCCTGATCATCTACGACGAGGTCCATCTGCTCCCCGCGCCGGTCTTCCGCGTCACCGCCGAGATCCAGGCCCGCCGTCGGCTCGGGCTGACCGCGACGCTGGTCCGCGAAGATGGCCGGGAGAGCGACGTTTTCTCCCTGATCGGCCCGAAGAAATATGACTTGCCCTGGAAGATGCTGGAAAGCCAGGGCTGGATCGCCACCGCCGATTGCTGGGAGGTGCGCGTGGCGCTGCCGCAAGAGTTGCGGATGGGCTATGCGCTGGCCGAGGATGGGCGCGAAAAATACCGGATCGCGGCCGAGAACCCGGAGAAGCTGGCGGCGCTCGATCGCCTGCTGGCGATGCACCGCGACGACAACGTCCTGGTCATCGGCCAATATCTCGACCAACTCAACGCTATTGCCGAGCGGATCGGCGCGCCGGTGATCACCGGCAAGATGCCGAACCGCGAGCGCGAGAAGCTCTACGACGCCTTCCGCACCGGCGAGATCACCAAGTTGGTTGTCTCGAAGGTGGCGAACTTCGCGATCGATCTGCCGGATGCCAACGTGGCGATTCAGGTGTCGGGCACCTTCGGCTCGCGGCAGGAAGAGGCGCAACGCCTCGGGCGGATTCTGCGGCCGAAGTCGGATGGGGCGCTGGCGCACTTCTATTCGATCGTGACGCGCGACACCAACGATCAGGAGTATGCCGCGCGACGGCAACTCTTCTTGACCGAGCAGGGTTACCGCTACACGATCCTCGACGCGACTGAACTGATCGAGCGGGCGCAGTCGGCGGCCGGGGATCACTGACCCGCCCACACCTCGCCGCTCAGCAGCGCGTATGGTTGGCAACGACCGTGCGATAGGGTGTCTCGACGCCTGCACGCACGTAGTGTCGCGCAGGTCAGCAGGGCAACCACTGACGCAGACGTGCTGAATTGAGCGGCGAGGAGCGGTTATGGCTGACAGCTATGCCTGGTGGCAGCGCGGGATCATCTATCAGGTCTATCCGCGATCGTTCATGGACGATAATGGTGATGGGGTTGGCGATCTGCGCGGTGTCACGGGGCGGCTCGACTATCTGCAATGGCTCGGCGTCGATACGGTCTGGCTCTCCCCGATCTACCCGTCACCGATGGCCGACTTCGGCTACGATGTCGCCGATTACACCGGGATCCATCCCCTCTTCGGCACGCTGGAGGACTTCGATCAGCTGGTCGCGGCGGCTCATCGGCGCGACCTGAAGGTCATTCTCGATCTCGTGCCGAATCACACTTCGGATCGGCATCCGTGGTTCGGATCGTCGCGCACCTCGCGCGACAACCCGAAACGCGACTGGTATCTCTGGCGCGACCCCGCGCCGGATGGTGGGCCGCCGAATAACTGGCTCTCCAACTTTGGCGGCTCGGCGTGGGAGTTCGATGAACCAACCGGGCAATACTATTACCATGCCTTCCTGAAAGAGCAGCCCGATCTCAACTGGCGCAACCCCGAAGTAGTGCGCGCGATGCACGATGTCCTGCGCTTCTGGTTCGACCGGGGCGTGGACGGCTTTCGCGTCGATGTGATCTGGCAGATGATCAAAGACGATCAGTTCCGGGACAATCCGCCCGATCCGGCCTACCAGCCCGACGATTACGATTATGCCGCCCTCCAACCACTCTATACGACAGATCGACCGGAGGTTCATGGCGTGATCGCCGGGATGCGCCAGGTCTTCGATGAATACCCCGAGCGGGTGATGATCGGCGAGATCTATTTGCCGCTCGAACAGTTGGTCAGCTATTACGGCACGGAGATCCCCGAGGTCCATCTACCCTACAACTTCCAACTCGTGACCCTGCCGTGGCAGGCGCGGGCGATCGCCGCCGCGATCGAGACCTATGAGGCGCTCCTGCCGCCCGATGCCTGGCCGAACTGGGTGTTGGGGAATCACGACCGGAGCCGGATCACTACCCGCGTGAGCGCGGCGCAGGCGCGTGTGGCGGCGATGCTGCTGCTGACGCTGCGCGGCACGCCGACGCTCTATTACGGCGACGAGATCGGGATGCACGATGTGCCGATCCCGCCCGAGTTGGTGCAAGACCCGTTCGAAAAGAATGTCCCCGGCCTGGGGCACGGGCGCGACCCCGAGCGGACGCCGATGCAGTGGGACGGCGAAGAAGGGGCTGGTTTCACGACCGGCGTGCCGTGGCTGCCGCTGGCCGATGATTACCGGACGATCAATGTGGCGGCGGAAGGTGATACCTCCGACTCGCTGCTGACGTTCTATCGGCAGTTGATCGCGTTGCGCCGCGCCGAACCGGCATTGGCGGTTGGCAGCTATCGCGCGCTTCCGGCCACGGGTGATCTGCTGGCCTATCTGCGCGAAGCGGCGGGACGGCGTTTCCTGGTCGTGCTGAATCTCGGCGCGGAGCCGGATACATTCGCGAATGAGAACCTGGTAGGTGGTGGGCAGGTAACGCTGTCAACCCACCCTGATCGGCAAGGGGAGGCTGTCGCCGCTGGGGTGGCGCTCGATCTGCGGCCCGATGAAGGGGTGGTGATCGCGCTATCGGCGGCTTATGGCGGTGGCGAACATAAACGGGGTATGGCAGGCGGTTGAACCCTGTGAGCCCCCGATCCCGAGCGAGCGCTTTCCGTTATACTCAGCTACTGTCTTTTCGTGCGCCCGATCGCGTGGCGCTACGAGCGAATTGGAAGGAGCACTATGACACAGACTGAACATGGCGAGCCTGCGGGCGCCTCCGCGATCGGGAGCTGGCCGGGTCGCGACGAAGCCTGGGCGTTCATGTGCGAGTACGTCGAGAGCGAGAGTTTGCGGCGGCATATGCGCGCGGTCGAGGCGGCGATGGGGGCCTATGCGAACCGTCTGGGCGAAGACGAGGAGCGCTGGCGGGTCGTCGGTATCCTGCATGACTTCGACTACGAGCGGCACCCTACCCTCGACCAGCACCCGCAGGACGGTGCGCCGATTCTGCGCGAGCAGGGCTATGCCGAGGAACTGATTCAGGCGATCCTCAGCCACGCCGACCATCTCGAACTCGAGCGCGATACCGCGATGAAGCGTGCCCTGTTCGCGGTGGACGAGGTGACTGGCTTCGCTGGCGCGGTGGCGCGCGTGCGCCCGGATAAGCGGATCAGCAGTGTCACGCCGCAATCGTTCAAGAAGAAGATGAAAGACAAAGCGTTCGCCCGTGCGGTCAGCCGCGAGGATATGCTGCACGGCGCGGAACTGCTCGGCATCCCGTTCGAGGAACATGTGCAGATCGTGGTCGACGCGATGTCCGCGATTGCGCCTGAACTCGGCCTCGCCGGTGCTGATGACCAAACTCAGGAAGGAGCGTAATCTCGTGCGATTGTCCAGGGCGCGTTTCGCGTCCGTCGTCCTTGGCCTTGGCCTCTTTTCGACCGTTCTCACCGCCTGCGGGGCAGGCTCACGTCCGACCGTCGCCCCGACGCGCAGCGGCGCTGCCGTCCCCGCCGCGAGTTCACAGGCGGCTGCGGGCGCTGCGTCACAGCCGGCCGCTGGCAAGCAATACAGCGCCGCCCCGGCGATGACGATCGACCAGAACAAGACCTACATCGCGACGATCAAGACGAATATGGGCGATTTCAAGGTGCAACTCGACGCGAAGAATGCGCCGATCACCGTCAATAGCTTCGTCTTCCTGGCACGCGACAAGTTCTACGATGGCGTCATTTTTCACCGGATCATCAAAGATTTCGTGATCCAGGGCGGCGACCCGACCGGTACGGGGACGGGTGGCCCTGGCTACAAATTTGCGGATGAGCCGGTGAAGGGGCCGTATGAGATCGGGAGTATCGCGATGGCGAACTCCGGCCCGAATACGAATGGCTCGCAATTCTTCATCATCGATGGCGCACAGGGTGCCGCGTTGCCCCCGAAGTACAATCTTTTCGGGAAGACGATCGAAGGGATTGACGTGGTCCACAAGATCGCCAGTATCCCGACCGCGACCGGAGATCGCCCGACCCAAGAGGTCAAGATCACCGCGATCGAGATCAGCGAGCAGTAGTCAATAGTCGATTGCCGATCCGCGTGGATCGGTGGTGTATAAGGAGGATCGATGAGCGGCCAAAAACAGTGGAAGAGCGCGCCCGCGATGCAGGTGGACCCGTCGAAGCTGTATAGCGCGACGTTGCACACCAATAAGGGCGACATCACGCTCGATCTGCTGATGAGCGATGCCCCGAAGACGGTCAATAACTTCGTCTTCCTGGCGAAAGAGGGTTTCTACGACAACGTGATTTTCCACCGGATCATCAAAGGTTTCATGATCCAGGGTGGCGATCCGACCGGCACCGGCTCCGGTGGCCCTGGCTACAAGTTCGCCGATGAGCAGGTCAGCCGTCGCTACGGGCGCGGGATCGTGGCGATGGCGAATTCCGGCCCGAACACCAACGGCTCACAGTTCTTCATCTGCCACGGGCGGAACTCCGAGAGCCTGCCGCCGAGCTACACGATCTTCGGTAATGTGACCGAGGGGCTCGATGTAGTCGATGCAATCGCCGACGTGCCGACCGCCGGTCGCGAGCGCTCGACCCCGACCGAGAAGATCACGATCGGCTCGGTGACGATCACCGAGAAGTAACGCCGGGTGCATTCTGCGCGCGTTTGGTGGGGCGGGTTTGGTTATTGACCAAGCCCGCCCCCTTTATGTTCGATGAGGTAGTGTTGGGCTGTCGCGCCGCAATGATCGCTGTCCTGCTCGCCGCTGACCGATGGTACGCCGTTTGCACGCTACTCCCCTGTTGAGCGCCACTTCGCGCTCCGTATCGCCGCAGCAGATCGGGAATAGGGTAAAGCTGATGCAGAAGCAAGAGCGTGGGTCACAGAACGTTGCCGTAGCTATCGGCGGAGGGCTTGCCGGGATCGTTGCGGTGGTTGGTGGGGCGGCGGTAGGCTGGGGCGCATATAGTGCGCTGAGCCTCGACCATCAATTGCCGCTCGAACCGGCGATTGCGGCGGAGCAGCGCCGGTTTCGCAGCGCCACGGCGGGCGAGATCAACTACTACGTGGCGCGCGAGGCCGCGGGGCGACCGCTGGTGCTGGTCCACAGCGTGAACGCCGCAGCCTCGGCCTACGAGATGCGCCCGCTCTTCGATGCTTTTCGCGGGCACCGCCCGGTCTATGCGCTCGATCTGCCGGGGTTCGGCTTCTCCGAGCGAACCGACCGCGACTATTCGCCCGCGCTCTACACCGCCGCACTAGTACAGCGTGGCCTGGATGCGTCGGTAGTTAGTCGCAGAGCGCCTTGCCTTGATACGTCCAGTTGAAGGGCTTGGCCATGGTCCGGTTGTAGTAGGCGATAAACGCCAGCACCTTGGTGG
>JAABUN010006678.1_pt1 | contig 13064 bp, 9 predicted proteins | sample 5559311 | NCBI WGS metagenome assembly JAABUN01 (sample SAMN10711877, study PRJNA513370) | rock metagenome | isolation source: Antarctica rocks | place: Antarctica: Victoria Land, Siegfried Peak sud | reverse complement strand
ACTTTGGCGTTGATATGCGGAGTCAACTCGAGCTCGCGTAAAACCTTGTCTTGCTCGGGTGTAAGGCTGAGAAAGCGTAACGGTTTTGCCATTCCTCAAAGTATATGCGGGATGTACTTAGGTCCCTCTGCTGCGAGGGCGCGCAGGGCTACCTCTTCTCGAAACCACTGACCGCGGATCAGGCAGCAACTTTCCTAAACGTGCGTGATACAGGGAAACTAAGCTGAGGCACAAAATGCTAAGGCATCATTGAGCGCCTGTACATTCTAGAAGCTACGAAAGTGGTAAGTCGGCGCGCAGCGAGTATAGTTCTCAGTATGTGGTCTGAGAGGTTATTACAACGAATTCGTCAAAGCCCAGAGCCGGTTGTTCTTGGGGGCGGGGAGGCTTATGGCGCACCCTTCCTGATCGCGTCGCTGCGTAAGTTACAACCCGTTGCCTGGTTGAAGCTTACTCCCGCCGACGCCAACGACTATGTGGCTCTTGGAAATCTGCTGGCAGAGGCGGTTAACGACGCACTTGAGGCCACTCTCCTTACCCAAGCGCTGCCCTTTACTTTTGGTATAGAGATACTCAAAAATCAACTTCCCCGGTTAAGGCCGCTTACCATCGCGTGCTCCAACGCACATTACAATCCCCTTTTTCAAGAAACGCTACTTTCACTTCATGGCGGTACAGCGACGGTGGTTCTTGATATTGCCGACCCTAGTCGTGTGCCTCAAGGGGTTCTCTATCTCCAACCACCAGAACTGGCGCTCACCTTGGAGGAAGCTAGGGAACTGGCGCAAGGAACGGTTCTAGAAAATGAGATTTCCACACTCTACCGAATCAGCAAAGGGGCTTACTACACTTTCGTAACTGGACTCAGGCGGCTTCAGGGCAAGCCCGACCCTCAGATTCCCAGACCCAAAGGCTCCGCTGTACCTGTGGACGGCGAGCGGCTATTCGCTCCTGAGGTGCTTCTGAAAGCCCTTGTGCAGCTTAAACGCTATGAAGAGGCGCTCCCCTTAGCGGTCATGCGTTTACCCGAACGCGTACCGGAGGTTCTCAAAGAGGCAGGACCGGTCTATCAGGAGACAGGTCTTTTGCGACGCCTTTATCTGCTTCTCGAAAGCCTCGACGCCGAGTACCAGAACAACGAGGATGTACTCTCTTGGCGTCTGGTAGCCGCAGTAAGTCAAGACGCGTACAGGGAACTTCTGCCAGAAATTGAGGCGTTCTTGAACGACAACGAAGCTCCTGTTCTACGTGCACGCTACGCCGGGGTCCTTGTCGATCCCCAAAAGCAGTTTGATGAAGCCACAAGGGCAGCGGTCCAGAACCCCTCGCCGCTCAGCCTTTTTCAACTCGGTAAACTCCATCCTAACCCGGCGGAGGGCGCGGACATTTTAAAGAACAGTGTAAGAATGGCTGAGGAAACTGGTCGACCTTACGAAATCGCGCGTAATGCTGGAGCACTTGCGCAGCGGTTGCTACACGCAGGTCGTTTTGAGCAGTCGGCTACCTGGGCCGAATGGGCATTGCGGTTTTTCGATCAGCATCAGCTTAAAGATGGGGATAGACGGCTCCAACTGCTTAACATCTGGGCGTACAGCCGCCTCCTCATCGGCCAGACGGTAGGACTTGACCCCGTGCTCAAGGAAGCGGCTAACGCCCTTGAGCACGCCGAACTAGGATTGGCGACCTTATTTCGCTCAACCTTGGGTGAGTTAGAGCTTGTTAGGGGAAACTTGGACGAAGCTGAGAGGCTAGCCCAGGAGAACCTGATGCAAAGTCCCCGACGCTTACTCGGCGAACATGCTGTAGCTGCTGTAAGGGTCTTGCTTGAGAAAGGCGACCTTAAGCAGGCGCTTCTTGAGGGTCGGCGGGCGTTCGAGCTCACCTCAGGTGAAGCAGACAGGTATGCGCTACCTGGGGCTCTGGCACTTGGGATGGCCCAGGCGCTTGAACAACCGGAGGTGTCTCGCGTCCACCTCACGCCGGTGATGAACGCTCCTGGTTTGCCCTATGAGTACAGGTCCGCTGCGGCACTGCATCTAATTGTCGCCAATAAGGGTGACTTTAGTAGCATTCCAGCGTCACATAGAGACTTTCTGAAAACAGTTCCTCTCGGCGGCTTAAAGCTCTTAGGTGGTCCCGAGCAGGTTTTCTCCACAATATGGCAAAAACTTCGCGGTGACGAGACGCCGCTACAGATCAAGATTTTGGGGCCGACTCAAGTGGTCCTTCGAGGCAGCCCTGTGAAACTACCCAAGCGGCTTCTCGAGGTGCTCACAGTGCTTGCCTTGCATCCAGAGGGCCTATCGCTCGAGAGTCTCCACAACCTTCTTTACGACGACTCGCGTGAATCTACCCCTGCCGGCCTCAACGTGAGCGTATCCCGTTTACGCCAAGTCGTACCGGTCAGCTCCCAACCCTACCGGATTGAACTCCCCTTCCAACTCGACGCCCAGGCGTGTGAGCAGCTTATCGACGAAGGCAGATTAAGGGAAGCGTTGGAACTTTATCGGGGACCATTATTTTATGAAAGCGACGCCCCGGGTATTCGAGAAGCGCGTGGGTGGCTAGAAGAAAGGATCCGCCAAGCAGCACTTCACGCAGCTGACTCGGAAGTACTTTGTGCACTCGGCGAGACCCTTAAAGATGATGTTGAGGTCTGGGAAGCAACCCTCGCTTCCCTACGTCGAGGTGACCCTCGCTTACCCCTCGTGCGCGCTCGTTTGGAACACCTCAAGGCGCTTTAAGGACAGGATGTCACGTGTTGGGTGTCGCGTAAGGTGTCCGGTCATTCGAGACAGGTTCTTGGTTTCGGGAGACTGACTGGCTGGCCTTGACCCGCTCGGCGGTCTGTATGAGTTCGGCGTCCCGTACGGCGACCATGTCGCCAACCTCTTTGAAATCCCAGAGGTTCTGGACTTCTGCTTTTGCTTCTGCTCTGGTCATGAATGCGTACCCCTTTCAAGTAGACTCCAACTTACGAGATAGACACTTCAAGAGCGTTTCCAAAACATACGAGCTTTCGGAAACGCTCTTGAAATCTCTATCGTTTAGGCTAACGTCAATCAAAGGGGGTGTGCTAATGAAAAAACTTCTTTTAGTGGGACTACTGCTCGTAACCGGTGTTAGCTTCGCTGGGTCTGGTGGTGGCGGTCGAGCCGACCCTGGCAGCGTAACTGTTAATGGGTCCGGTGGTGGCGGTCGACCTGACCCTGGCAGAGTGGCTTTTAAGTAGCGTGTACGCTCTTTAAGCTCACCTCGGGGTGTCACTAAAGAATGTGACGTGGGGGGGGAACCTACGGCTGATTGCACCCGCTTGTGAAATTCTTCAAGCTCGTTTCAGAGCTGATAGGGTGCTATGATTTACGATATTCCCCGCTTCAACAGCCCCATCAACCAGTCCGTCTTGTCGTTGGTATCAGCCTGGGTTCATGATCTGCCCGTGGAGAGCGCCGAGTTGGCTCGGCTTGATACAGTTCGTCCAGAGACGTTCTCTTGGCATGACCTCTACAAATTTCTAGTTAACTTAATCGCGGAAGCGGAGCAAAGTACACCAGGGCATAGCCAACGTGTGGCGGAGCTGTCGTTACGTTGTGGTGTGGCTCTAGGATTAAAGCCGCACGAGTTAAGGCTGCTTTACTGGGGTGGGGCGCTGCATGACCTCGGCAAGCTAGCTTTAGCTTGGGATGTCTTACACAAACCGGGGCCGCTCTCCGCGGACGAATGGGACCTTGTACGGCAACACCCCGTCTGGGGCTGTGAAGCAGTAACGCTCATGCTTAACAATCCGCAGCTCGCCCAAACCGTCTTAACCCATCACGAACGTTGGGAGGGCGGTGGCTACCCCAACGACTTAAAAGCTGATGAGATTCCACTGCACGGACGCATCGTAGCCATTGCAGACACTTTTGATGCTCTCACGACTATACGGTCTTATAAGCAAGCGGTAACACAAGAGAAGGCTATGGACATTATCGAAAATGAAGGTGGGTTACAGTTCGATCCAGAGCTCGTGATCAAGATTCTCGCTAGCGGCGTGTTGAAGAGCAATCAGCCGGGAAGAAAATATCCCGATGTGGGTTGACACTCTCTTCGGCGGATGTGGCGTAAGGCAAGCGCCTGAGGTCTACCCCAGCCCCGTGCTTCTCATCGCAAAAGTCGAGTGGGGCTGTTTCATGCTTGAAGCCACCCTAGACAAGCCTTCTAACGCCTCACCTGATTCTTGCCCCCGTGCTTGGCTCCGTAGAACTTGTCATCCGCGCTTTTGAGAAGATGCTGCGGGTTCAGGCTCGTATCGTCGGAGATACCCAAGCTGACGGTAACGCTGAGCCCGGGAGAGAGCGTGTGCCAGGGGAAGAACTCGACCGCATGGCGAATCTTTTCGCAGCTGACTGCCGCCCCTGACGCTGTCGTTTCGGGAAGTAAAAACACGAACTCGTCGCCGCCGTATCGGGCCACCGTGTCGATCTTTCGCAAGTGACGGCGAAACAAGGTGGCGACGGTCACTAGGACCCGGTCACCCAACAGGTGTGAGAAACGGTCATTGATCTCCTTGAAATTGTCGAGGTCACAGACTACCGCGCTCAGAGGTCTTTTGAAACGCTGGGCACGTACAAACTCTCTTTCTAGCTGGGTATCGAAGTGGCGACGGTTATAGAGACCGGTGAGCGGGTCCTCGTTGGCCTGCTGCTCGAGCTGCGCCATCAGGATGGTCTTTTGCGCGTCGGCCTCCCCTGAAGATCGGGCTGTAGCCTCGAGTTCTGCGAGTGCGCGGGCCAGTTCGACGTTCTTAAGCGTAAGGAGTTCCCGTTCCCGTTCAGCTTGTTCGGTCTCGAAGCGTACGCGCAAGGTATGCAATTTCTGGCTCGACGCTTCGCCGAGCAAACTGTCTCTGAGGGCGTAAAAGGTCTCAATGTGGCTTAGTGCTTCACGAAAACGTTCACCCAGCTTGTACGCCTCTGCCAGAGCCTGGTGCGCCTTGCAAGTGACCTCTCGGCTGCTGATCCCTTCAGCGGTTTCGCGGGCTCGGTGCAGATAGGCAAGTGCCTGCTCGAGCTGTCCCTCCCGGGTAAATAGCGTGCCCAAGAGGATACAGGTCTCAGCCTGCCCCTTGAGGTTGCCCACCGCTTCTTTAAGCGCCAGGCTCCGCTCGAGTCGCCGTTTCGCCTCGGCACTTTCACCTAAAGCCAGATAGACCGAACCGAGATCGTCTAATGAGTCGCCCATCCCCCGCTGGTCACCGGTCGCTTCACGAATGTCCAAACTCTCCTGCTGATAGCGCAGGGCCTGGGCATAGTCTCCGAGTTTTTCGTAAGCGAGGCCGATATTGTCGAGCAAGAGGGCGTGAAGCTGGCGGTCACCGACGTGCTCGAGACTCAGACCACGAAAGTAGTGCGTCAACGCCTCGTCGTACTGACCCAAGCGGTAGTGCATGTGGCCGACGTTGTTGAGCGTTATCTTTTCACCTAAAAGGTTATTGCCCTCTTTGGTAATGCGCCAGCTACGCAGGTGAAGGTCTAGCGAGGCCGAGTAGTCGCCGAGATGGTCGTAGACGACGCCCAGGTTACTGAGCGCGACCGCCTCACGTTTGTCGCCCCGCCCTCCGCACAGCCGATGCGAAGCGAGAAAGTGTGCTAACGCTTCGGGATAGTGACCACGGTCTACCTCGATGATGCCGAAGGTAGACAGCACCCCTTCTCTGCCCTCATCGTCTCCCAGAGCTTCAAACTGCGCAAGTGCCGCAGCTGCGTCCTTGAGGGCAGCCTCGGGGTTCGCCAGCCGCAGCTGACAGCGGCTTCTGATGTTGAGGCTCTGCGCCCTACCACGTTGGTAGTTCAAACGTTCAGCGAGGGTGTACGCCTCTTTACAGAAAGCCAAGGCTCGCGCACTGTCCGAACGCCACCCTTCCCAGGCACGGTCGTTGAGCGCGTCGACTTTGGCTCGGGCGGCGGGTTCGGGTAAGAGTTGAGGTGGGGTCAAGGTGAGGGTGGGCTCATTGGCTTCGGTCGGTGCGTAGCGTGCGGGCTCTCGACCGATAAAAAACAGGGACGAGACCTTGAAGGAAGTTTACACGGCAGCCGGTCGCGTTGAAGCTATGCCAGCTTCGGTTCTAAATAACGTATGCCGTCAGCTTTCGGCGGACGGCAGCGCTAAGGTAAAGTTACCCAAGCCGGAACTCGGTTCATTCGGTTTTCCTCGCGTTTTCGTTTACTAAAGCTACAGCCTCCGGTTGAGCTACCGTCACCGCGCCGCTCGGGGCGATGTTTAGAGTTCCTGTTAAGGTAAGTACGTTATCGAAACGTAAAACAACATCTTTTGTCCTTTCCGTGATGAACAGGTCTTTTCCGTCAGAGGCCACCCCGACCGGGTTACCTAACATGGTATTTTGCCCCGCAAGCTGTAACCGAACCTCGGTGTCGCCGTCCGCTGTGCTGGCGTTTTCGAGAACAAACACCTTTCCGTCGGCGTCCCAGTTCGGCTCATCGGCAGTCGTCGCGCGGCCGATATCCGAGACGATAAGAATGTCTTTGTCCGCCAGGTAAAAGGCGTCATGAAGGTTGACTGAGATACGTTTGCCCTTTGCAGCGGGCGTGATTACGCGGTCCGGGCCATTCTCACCCTGATTGACGAGGTAGTCGTCGAAGACGAGCGCAGCGCCGTCGGTCCCACCGACAAAGAGCCGGTCGTTCACAGTGTCGAAAGCAAGCCCCCAGGGTCGGCGCGGCTCACCTGTGCTGGTCAGGCCGAGATCGGTGGTGACGAACAGCGGTGCCGAATTACCGTCTGCCTGGAGGTCGAAGGCGACCAGCTTTGCTTCAGCAAAGTCTGCCACGATAGCGACGCCCAGCTCGTCTGCGACCACGATGTCTTTAGGTTCGACCAGACCCGTCGCTGTTCCAGTAATGAGGCGGTCTCTAGCTGGGTCGAAGCCGCCGTCCCGGTCTAAAAAACTGCCGATGACCATAACGCCGCCCGGCGCGGCCTCGACCGGCCCGTCGTCGAAGGTGATATAGGCGTCTCCTTCGGCGTCGAAGTGGAGGTACTCGAGACTTTGCGGCTTCATCACGAGGTTAAAAGCACGCCTTGAAGCTGACATATCAAGCGGCGCTTTGAAGATAAGACCCTGGGGTGGGTCACTTGGCACCGTTGGCGGGGGCGGCTTGCTAACAGCAACGAACCAGCCGGGTGCCTGCCCATGAACTTCAGTAAGTCCACCTAAAGACAGAGCAAACAAGCCCAAAACCCCTACCCGCTGGAGTGCACCTCGATGTTCGCCTATCAGACGCACTGGAACCCCCTTCCTCAAGTGAGTTCAAAGTTACTTTTCTACCATAACCGAAAAAACGACCTCAAAAGCATCGTGATAGTAGAAATTGGGAAACGTTCACTACATTACCCGCTTCCAAGCGCTGATCAGGGAGTATAGGTGACCTTTACAAAGGCTGTTGCCGTCTCGCCGTCCACGCTTGTTGCGGTGACGACGAGCGTGTTCTCCCCCTCTTGAAGCTCAGGCACTGTGAAGCTGAAACGGTTGTTGGCAAAGGCTGTCTCGGTAGCCGGGCTGCCGTTGAGGGTGTAGCTGAGGCTGGTCAAAGAGGCCACGACCACGCCCGTTACGATGACGCTGCCCGTGGTGACGGTCGCTCCCGCCGCAGGTGTCAGGATCTCGACGGGGGCGTCCGGTACGGGGTTCAGGAGCGAAACCTTGCTCAGCGGGTCGGTCGGTTGGGGGCTGCCGCCCGCAGGCTCGAGGCTCAGATAGAGTGACGCGAAGCCCGCCGCTTTGACCTCAAAAACGTTGCTCTGCGAGGTCCGTAGGGACTCGAGGGCTTCCCCCCGCTCGGGGTCCCAGTCGCTGCTGGTGTGGCCCCAAGCCTGATAGGTACGCCCAGGTGGCGCGTCTTCAGTCAGCATGAAAAGCACCCCGCCGCTAGGTACCAGCAGGGCGCTTCCGGGAGACCGGGCGCGGTTACTTTCTAAGATGTTTTCCAGGACGACCTTTTTTGTCTGTGGGCGGGCGAGAAACGTGCTCAGCAAGCGTTCGTCGGCTTGCGCTTGTTGGTAGGCTTCGTAACCGCGCAGACCCCAGAGAAAGCTCCCGAGAGCCAACACGAGGGAGAAGGCGGCGAGCGACCAGGCGTAGCGGTAGCTTGGTGGCGGGCTCGCCGCCGCTGGAGCGACCACCGTGGGTGCCCGCTCCGGTAACCTCGCCTCAAGGGCCAGCCGGACGCGCTCAGGTGGTTTTTCCACGGGTAGTGCCTCGGTGAGCAAGACCAGCGGCTGGGCCAGTCGCCACGCCTCCTCTTGGCACGCGTCGCAGCCCTCCAGGTGCATCTCTACTATCACCGTCTCCTCGGGCGTGAGCAGCCCCAAGACGTAGTCCGGCAATAGCTCGTTGGGATGCGAGGGATTCATAGCGCCTCCGCGTAGTCCCGGAGCTTAAGGGGGGCTCGTCGCAGCTTGCTCTTTAACGTGCCCAGCGGTAGACCAGTCAGCTCGGCGAGTTCGGCGTGACTGTAGCCCGAGAAGAAGGCCCCCTCGAGCAGTTGCCGCTCCTCCTCGTCAAGCTGCGCCAGAAGTCGCTCGACATACAAGTTCGTCGTCAGGTTGGTGGTCGGGTCGGCGGGGCCGGGGTTTGCAAAAGCCGTGCGTGGGTCGTCGACTTCCCACCCCTCTGCCTTGAGGGGCCGCGCCTTACGCCTCCGCAACCGCGAGAGGGCCTGGTTGCGCGCGATGGTGTAGATAAACGCGCGCGGCGAGCGGTCCGGGGTAGCGTAGCTGTTCGCCCGCCGATAGAGTATCAAAAACGTGTCCTGCACGACCTCTTCGGCCTCCTCACGGCTTCTGAGCAGTGTTAGCGCCAGCGTGTAGACGCGGTCACTCAAGCGTTCGTAGAGTTCGTCCAACGCCTCCTCGTCGCCCTGCCCAAGACGAACGACCAGTTTTGCTTCGGGGTCTACCACCCTCTGTCCATAGGTACACCTGTGTCCTCACTTTTAGATGCTGCACCACGGCCTAATGTGGCAAAGTTCACGTCCACGGGTGCCTACACCTCTCGGGTTATGTACGGCGACAGCACTGGGCAACCGCACCAACTCCTCCCAGCAGAGCCGAACGCCTCGAGGTTCCGGAACTGCGCCGTCCCCCGCCGGGTAGCGTTAATGATCCTGGCGCGCTGCTGAACGGTTCTGTTCAGGCGTACCTCTCCTACCATGCGATGCCTCCATATAAGAAAACGCGTAGTGGCTCGGTTTAGATGCCTGTTGGCTGGAGAAAGCGAAGCGCCGTTCAGTACGCCTGTCTCAGCTTCTGACGGGCGTCATACAAACTCGGCAACCGTGAACTCAGGGCTGTGCATCCAAAATGTGGACGCTTGCGTTTAGTAAAGCGTAGAGGCACCAACAGCTCGCCGAACAGCTTTTGGCACGCCAAGCCACATCGAAAGGAGGTCTATCGGTACGTTTTTGTCAGGAGGACCGTTCTATCAGAGTAACTTTGGATTTTTGAGAGGGAAATGATGAAGCAACCGCTAATAAGCTTTCAGCTACCAAACTTTGTCGTGGCGCTCGTTGCCGCCGGGCTGCTCGCGGCCTGCTCGAACCCGTTTGCGCCACCTCCCACGGAGCCTGACGCAACCCCAGCGTTGACCTTCGCCGAACCTGCCGACTGCACCTACGGACCGGACAGCTGTACGCTCATGGTGAGTGATGGGCAACTGAACCTCACCGGGACGACGAGCGGCGCGACCACCATGAGCTACACCATTAACAAAGGCTCGAGCACGCCGGTCATGCTTACGGAAGGTGAGTTCGTGATCGACATCCCCGGCTTAAACGAAGGCGGCAACGTCATCACCATCACCATCGAGAATGAGGGCGGCGACACCACCGTCGTGGTCGTCATCGTGATCAACAATCCGGGTGCGAACGTCTTCGACCCCGACGACCTTACGGTCTTCGTCTCTAACAACGGTTCCGACAACGCGGGCAACATCGACGTGTTTAACGAGCGCTTCGAGTTGCAGAGCGTCTTTATGGGCGGCAACAACGAAGGTGTTGAGGTAGACCGCTTCGGCAACGTCTACCAAGCGGGTGACACCGACCGCGGCCCGAGCATCCGCGTCATCTCACAGCTCTACACACGCGAAAACCTAGCCTTCGACCCCGATTTAGACCGCGAGATCCAAGGGGATAATACCGGCTTGACCGCGCCCAAAGGCATCGAGTTGGCCGAAGACGCCGGTCTGATCATCGCTGCCGACTTTGGTGACAGCAACCTCAAGGTTTTCAACGCTGCGGATGACGGCAACGTCGCGCCCGTCGCCACGACCGACTTAGCGGTAGCCCCTTGGGATGTTGTCTACGACCCTGCCACCGACCGCCTGTTCGTAGCGCTCACCGACGGTACGGTCGGCGTGTTTGACGGCTATCTGGACGGCTACGGCACGGACGGACCGGACCGGATCATGACGCCCGCTAGAGACGATCAGAAAATCTCCGATAACCTCCACGGCGTCGCCTACGACTTCGGTTCGGACACGCTGGTGGTGAGTGACGTCGGCGCGGCGACGATGCCCGATCAGCCCGGCTTCAAAAACGACGGCAGCCTCTACGTGCTGGAAAACGCCAGCACGTAGGACGGCAACGTCACCCCGCGCCGCGTGGTGGAGGGCCGCTGGACGCTCCTCGGCAACCCGGTCGACATCATCTTGAACGGCGATGAAGTAAGAGTCGCCGAAAAAGCGGGCGACTTCCTGCTGGTGTTCGACAACATCTTCGACCCCAACAGCGACACTTTGGGCGATGAGGTCATGCCCGACCTGGTTACCACCGAGATCAAACCCGAGTCGTTGGTCGCCGCCCCGATGGACTTCGGTGATCCCGATGATCCCGGTCAAACACCCGATCCGGTGCAGAACCCCGATGTAACCGACCTCGACGATCCCACGGAGCTTGACGCGGTGTTCGCGGTCAGCAACACCCCCGACGAGGGAGACGACTTCGTGGTGGGCCTCGAGCCCGACCTTTCAGACGTGCTGAGCACTTTCGACACGACGGGGGCGACCACCAACCCCGAGAATCTTACCTTTGACGGCGGCGGAGACGGCTTTCTCACCTTTGACGATGGCGATATGCCGAGCCAGGGGGGCATCCTGGTCATCGACGGGCTCGCGGCGGGTCGTGACACCTTCGACGCCTCCAAGGACCGTGTCATTATGGGCGAGGCTACCGGGCTCGTCGGGCCGAAGGGCCTGGACGTGGTGGGCTCCCTGGACATCGCTATCGTCGCCGACTTCGGCGCGCAAGATATCAAGGTCTTCAGCACCGACGTCGAGGGTAACGCCGCGCCGCTTTACGTCACGGACGATCTGGGCGACGACACACGTAGCGTCTGGGACCTCGACTACGAGCCCGGTAACGATACGCTCTTCGTCGCCGCTACCGACGGCACCGTGCTCATTTATGAGGGGTACTCGAGCCGCTACGGCGTGGACGGCCCCGACCGTGTGATCACCCCGACCAAGGGGGACGATAAGGTCTCGGCGAACCTCCACGGCATCGTTTACGTGGCGAGTCTGGACGCCCTGATTCTCTCCGACGTGGGCGCAGCCACCACCCCCGACCAAGAGGGTTTCGACGCTGACGGTCAGCTTTTCACCCTTGAAGACCTCGGCGACGCCGACGGCGAGGTTCCGGTGACGGCGCGCGTCCGCGGCTCCAACACAACCCTGGGTAACCCCGTCGACCTCTCCTATAGCGGCGACACCCTTTATATCGCCGAGAAGACCAAGGACACACTCATCACTTATGACCGCGACCAAATCCTTGGTCGACCGGGCGACTGGAACATCAAACCGGCCTCCTCGGCAAAAGTCGATAACGTCGAGTCGGTAGCGCTCGCGCCTGCGTTCTTGAACTAGCTCTAAAACTCAGCTTGTCGGGCGTGCTGTAAACTTTGCGGCACGCCCTTTCCCATCTCCACGAGGCAGCCCGCGCGCACATAACCGAGACCAAAGGTGAAGAAGCCGATGGCATCCGAGTTCAGCCGAGATAAAAAGACTTACAGGCGTCGTGACCTTTGACATCCTTTTAAAGAAATGGCCCTATACTCCTTCGGCGTCTCTCAATCGGGCGAACGATGACCGCTGCCTTTCAGGTTGGTATCACCTGCCCTTTCGACCACCTCGGTGTCGGTGCCAATAGCAGTGATATGGGTATCCGTGAAGGCGACGGTCCGTGCTTGTATCGGCGTTACGGAGAAAGTCCTGCGCTGTTTGGACGAGAGCGAGGGTACCCGTATCGACTCTGAACCTTTGGGTATGTGCCTTCAAACCCCACCGTCGACCTCGGTCGATTTCTCGACGCGAGGTGCGATGTATGGTTTCAAGCTCCACGAGCGGGTTGCCCTGGTTCGGCAGAAAGATTTAGGTGCTAGCGAGCGCTTCTACCCCGGTAGCGCCCGAGCATTTACTCCAGTTCACGCTGAAAAAAGCCCACCATCTCACCAAAAGCGTCCCCCGCCGCCCCATCGGTGCGGAGCTGCCCGTCTTGCAACATAAAGCCGTGGGGCTCGCCCTGATAAACTTTGAGTTCAAACGGTTTACCCGCCTCGTCAAGCGCCGTCGCGTAGGTGTAGATGTCCGCAATAGGGCTGGGCTCGTCGGCGGTGCCGTGCAAAATGAGCATGGGCGCGCCCAAGTCGGCGATCAGATCGGTCGGCGACGGATCACCCGCGTTGGGAAAACCGTACCAGGCGACGCCCGCACCAAAGTCCTCGATCTGCGGCAACAGCAGCATAGTGTAGCGTCCCCCGGCACAAAAGCCCGTAAGTCCCAAGCGTTCACCGTCTACGTCGTCTCGTTCACGCAAAAAATTGATACCGTCGCGTACAAGTTGCGCCACCGTATCATCTGCGGGTTCACGTTCAAAGGTCTGCCAACCGAGTGGATCAGAACGACGCCGGGGTGCGGCCCGTCCGTGTCGGGCGCAGCCAGGTAAGAGGTGTAAGCTTGCCCGCCACTCGTCACCTCCACCTCTTGTCCTGACGCTTCTTGAGCCGTAGTGAGA
>JAABUN010006677.1_pt1 | contig 13066 bp, 14 predicted proteins | sample 5559311 | NCBI WGS metagenome assembly JAABUN01 (sample SAMN10711877, study PRJNA513370) | rock metagenome | isolation source: Antarctica rocks | place: Antarctica: Victoria Land, Siegfried Peak sud | reverse complement strand
CCGGCCGGGCAAGTTGGGCCTCGGGACGGCCACCCTGGCGGCGATGAACTACGCCATCCGCCACAACTACGACTTCATGCAGAACATGGACGCGGACTTCAGCCACCCGCCGCGTTTTTTGCCCGGCATCCTGAAGGGCATGGCCGACCGGGATGTGATGATCGGCAGCCGGTACGCCCGCGGCGGCGGGACGGAGAACTGGCCCCTCGCCCGGTTGGTCCTGAGCCGGGGGGTGAATACGCTGGTGCGGTTCCTGTTCCGGATGCCGGTCCAGGACGCCAGCGGGGCGTTCCGCTGCTACCGGGTCAGTCTGTTGCGGGCCGCCAACCTCGGCCGGACCCAGAGCCGCGGCTACTCATTCCAGCAGGAAGTCCTTTTCCGGTGCCACCTGGCCGGGGCACGCATGGGCGAACACCCGATCATCTTCGAGAACCGCCGGGCCGGCAAGTCGAAGGTCAACTGGCAGGAGGCCGTCCGGTCGATCGGCATGATCGTCTGGCTCGGCACGCACCACTTCTTCGGGCTGGCCGACTACAAGCAGAGTTAGCGCCCCCGCAAGCCCGCCGACGATCGTCGGTGGGTAGCCCTACGGCAGCGGCACGTCACGCAGCCGGAACGGCACTTCCACCGCGACGGCCCGCGGCCCCACCAGCGTGACGGCCGCCGGGGCGGCCCCCTTCGGGAACGTCAGTTCATACGTCGTCTGCTCGCCCCCGTCGGCGTCGACGGCGCGGTTCGTCAACGTCGTCCCGTGCGGCCGGACCAACTGGCCGGCGGCGGTCCGGAACCGCGGCAGTTCGGCCCCGGCCTGCCCCAGCCCGGTGAGCCACGCCCCGTTGCCGTTCCACCGCCCCCGGCCGATGTCCGCCGGGCCGGCCGGGGTTTTGAGGGTCAGGCCGACGGCGGTCGTCCCGTCCGCCCGGGCCTCGAACCGGGTGACCGTCAGCCGGGCACCGGTAACGCCGACCGCCGTCGTCCCGGCGGCCTGGGCCAGGTCGGCCACCACCACTAGGGGCTGGTCCGGGAGGACGACGGCCCCGACGACCGCCCCGTCCAGTACCCGCAGCCGCGTGACGGTCCGGTCGTCGGTCCGCAGCGCGACCGGCACCAGCCGCGGGTTCGGCCGGGGGCCGGCGGCCGGTTCGACCGTCCACTCGTCCCGGAAGCCGGCGTTCAGGTTGAGCCGCAGCACCTGCCCGCCGCCGACGCCGAACGCGAACGGGTCGGCGTCACCCCCGGCCGGCTCCGCCCCTAGCGGCGACTGAGCGACTGCCACCGGCCGGCCGGCTTCATCCTCGGCCCGGTCGAGGCGGACCGTCGCTCCTTCGGCCCACCACATCCCGGCCGGCGGGGTCACGTCCAGGGCCAGCACGATTTGCCCGGTCCCGCGGACGACCTTGTGCCCCGGGAACCCCGCCGGGAGCGCCCGCACCCGGACGGCGGTCGAGCGGTCGGCCGGCATTTCGGAATCCGGCCGGCCGTCGGAGGCGGCCCACACGACTGGTACTTGACCAGCGGACTCGACGGCCGGCGGCCCGGCGTAGTAATTCGTCCGCAACTGCCGGGTGCCGGTCGGGCTGGCCGGCGCGGGGTTGGTGAACTCGGCCGGGGGAACCTCCCGCAGCCCGGCCGCCCGCCGGAACGCCTCGGCCGCCTCCCACACCGGCAGTTCGGCCGTCGAGAGCGTGACGGGGGCGTCCGGCACGGACGGGTCGAGGTGGATATTCAGCCCGGTGCGGGTGCGGAGGTCGGCGACGGCGTCGGCCAGCGGCCGGTTGGCGTAGTCGAGTTTGACCCGTTTGGCGGCGAGGAGGGGAGCCTGTTCGGCCAGCCGCCGCAGCCGGGACGCGACGGCCGCGGCCCGGTCGCGGACCTCAGGGTCGGGGTGCCCGGCGGCGGCCTCGACGGCCGGCAGCGCCCCCGCCCCACGCGCGACGAGTTCCCGCTGGGCCGCCTCGCGCACGGCGTAGGCCGGGTCGCCGAGTCGGCTGACGAGCGCGGCCGGGTCGGCCGGCGGGGCGGCCATGACCCCCCACGTCAGGCCGAGGGCGGTGGTCGTGCCGAGCCAGCACAACGGGAGCCGCATGGGTTGTTCCTTCGGGGCGACGTGGGGGCCGTCGGGGGACGCCCACTACTCTAACGCCTGGCGCGGCTGCGGTCCAACTCCCGGCTCGCGACTTCGACGGATTGGCTCAAGTGGCGGATAGTACGGTCGGCCGCACTCGGAGCCGCGCCCGTCAGGAAGCGGCCGGCTGCCGAGCGAAGTCACTTCACTGTTCACAAGCGACAGGCCCGGCCATCCGCCCGTGAACAGCTTTGGCCCCTCGCTCGGCCGCCGGCCGCTTCCTGACGGGCGCGGCTCCGACGACCCCATCCGGCACCCACCCGGCCTTGCCCGCCGGCCGGCCGCCGGTACACTGATCGGCTTACGACTCGCCCAGCAGGGTCCGCGCCGGTCGCCGCCCTTGCCGCATCAGTCACTACGTGGGGATCGTTATGGCGCTCGGGCTGCTCGGGACCAAGGTCGGGATGACGCAAGTTTACAACGCCGATGGGTCGGTCGAACCGGTCACGGTGCTGCAGGTCGGACCGTGCCCGGTCATGCAGGTGCGGACCGCCGACCGGGACGGGTACTCGGCCGTCCAACTCGGCTACCGGGACAAGCCGCGTAAGAACGCCACGCGGGCCGAACAGGGGCACGTCGCCAGCGGGCTGAAGTCGAAGCGGAAGGACGCCCGGCTCAAGGGGGGTGTACAGCTCCTCCCCAAACCCGACTGCGAGCCGCAGCGGTTCGTCCGCGAGTTCCGCCTGGCCGACGCCGCCCCGGTGACCGTGACCGTCGGCCAGAAGCTCGGCGTCGCCGACGTGTTCGCGGGCGTGTTGGCCGTCGACGTGATCGGCACGTCGAAGGGGCGGGGCTACCAGGGCGTGATGAAGCGGCACAACTTCGACGGCCTGCCGGCCGCCCACGGGGCCAAGAAGGTCCACCGGCAAGCGGGGTCGACCTCGTCGCTCGCGTCGAACCGGGGGACCGGCCGGCCGAAGAAGGGTCTGAAGCGCGCCGGCCAGTACGGCAACACCCGCGTCACGATGCGGAACCTGGCGGTCGTCCGGGTCGATGCCGAGAACAACCTGATCCTCGTCCGCGGCGGCACCCCCGGCTTCAACGGCTCCTACGTGATGATCCGGCCGACGAACAAGCACGGCTCGACGCACGGCAAGGTGGCGGTCGTCGAGGGCGTCAAGGCGAAGGTCGTGATTCAGAAGAAGGGTAAGTAACCGCCCGGAGGGTCCGATGGCTCCGCATCCGATCGGCACAGGGCGGGGCATCCGGCTCCGCCTCGGCTTAGCTGCCGCGGTGACGGCGGGACTAGCCGGGGCCTCGATGTGGGCAGTCGACCACGTCCGCGAGGCGGCGGCCCGGTCGCATTGAAGTCTCGGGCAGATCGCCCTGGCCTGCCACTCCTATGAGTCAGTCCACGGGACGTTGCCCCCGGCCGTCGTGTACGGCCCCGACGGAACTCCGCTCCACAGTTGGCGGGTACTCATCCTGCCGTACATCGATCAGCAGGGGCTGTACGACCAGTTCCACCTCGACGAGCCGTGGGACCCCCGGGCCGGGCGGTATCGTGTCGTCAAGGCCGAGGCTGTACGACCAGTTCCACCTCGACGAGCCGTGGGACAGCCCGCACAACGTCCGCCTGCTGGACCGGATGCCGTCCACTTACGCCCCGCCGCGGTTGAAGCAGTCGCTAGTCCCGCCGCACCACACCGTCTGCCATGTGTTCGTCGGCCCGGGGACCGCGTTCGAGGGGCGGGACGGACTCAAGTTCACCGTCGACTTCCCGGACAGCACGTCGAACACGCTGCTGTTCGTCGAAGCCGGCGAGCCGGTCCCCTGGACCAAGCCCGAGGAGATCGTGTACGACCCGGCCGGCCCGCTCCCGCCTCTCCGGGGCTTGTTCCGGGACGGCTTCCGGGCCTGCACGGCGGACGGTTCCCGCAGATTCGTCCACTCCGACATCACCGAGGGCACCCTCCGGGCCGCCATCACCCGGAACGGGGGCGAGTCACTCGGCCCCGACTGGTAGATTCCCCTAACCCTCTTCCCCGCCGAGGGGAGAGGAGACAAGAGCCTATGGCCACCGTCGGCATCGACCTCGGCACCACCTACTGCGTCGTCGCCCGCCTCGACGACCGCGGACGGCCGGTCACCGTGCCCAACCGCGACGGCGACATCCTCACCCCCAGTGCGGTCTACCTGACCGACGACAACCATGCCGTCGTCGGCCAGCCGGCCCTCGACCTGGCCCTCGAAGAACCCGACCGGGTGGCCACCCTCGTCAAGCGGCAGATGGGGATGCCGGACTACGGCCGGCCGGTCGCCGGGCGGTCGTTTCGCCCCGAAACGCTGTCTGCCGTCATCCTCAAGAAGCTCGTCCAGGACGCCGCAAGGGAACTCGGGCCGATCGAGCGGGCGGTCATCACCGTCCCGGCCTACTTCGACGACACCCGCCGCAAGGCGACCCAGGACGCGGGCAAGATCGCCGGGCTGGATGTCCTCGACATGATCGACGAGCCGAGCGCCGCCGCCCTGGCCTACACCCTGCAAACGGCCCCGGCGGCCGAGTTGCCGCAGGACGGGGCGCGGACGATCCTCGTCTACGACCTCGGCGGCGGCACGTTCGACGTGACCCTGGTCAAGCTCGGCAAAAAGCGCTTCCAGGTTCTCGGCATCGAAGGCGACGTGCGGTTAGGCGGCCACGACTGGGACGACCGGGTCGTCAACCACGTCGCCGACCAGTTCCAGGCGCGGTTCGGGGCCGACCCCCGGGCCGACCCGCAGTCGGTGGCCATGCTCCGGGCGTCGGCCGAGCGGGCCAAGCGGACTCTCTCGAAGCTCGACCAGGCGAGCGTCACCTGCGCCCACGCCGGGCAAAAGTTGCAAGTCCCGGTCACCCGCGCGGAGTTCGAGGCGCTGACCGGCGACCTGCTGGCCCGGACCCGGCTCACCACCCAGGAGGTGCTGAGCCAGGCCAAGTTGACGTGGGAGCAGGTCGATAAAGTCCTCATGGTCGGCGGGTCGACGCACATGCCGGCGTGCGGCCGGATGTTAGCCGCCCTGACCGGCCGGGAGCCGGACCGGTCGCTGGCCGTGAGCGAAGTGGTGGCCCGCGGGGCGGCCGTCCACGCCGGCATCCTGACCGCCCGCCGGGCCGCCGCGGCCGGGGCGGCCGCCCTCCTGCCCCTCGGCGATGTCGTCGAGATCAGCGTCAACGCCCACAGCCTCGGCGTCGAAGTCCGGGCCGGCGAGGAGCGAGTGAATGACAAGCTGATCCGCAAGAACACCCAGCTTCCCGCGGCCGAGACCCGCGTCTACCGGACGGCCCGGCCGGGTCAGACGAAGGTGCGGGTCCGCGTCCTTCAGGGGGAGGCCCACCAGGCGGCGGCCTGCATCGCCGTCGGGGAGTGCTGGATCGACGGGTTACCCGCCGACTTGCCGCGCGGCTCGCCCGTCCAGGTCCGGTGCGGGGTGGCGGCCAACGGTCTAATCGAGGTGACGGCCCGCGACCTGACCAGCGGTAAGGAAGCCCGGGCCGAAATCCACCGCCGGGGCGGGCTGAGCGACGCGGAGATCGCCCGTGAGGCGGCGTGGGTGGCAGCGCTGGACGTGCAATAGCTTTCGACTAGCTCATTGCGGCGCGCCCCACCGATGTTCATCGGTGGGCTTTCGGGACCACTGCGCACCGGCGGCGTTCACTTCAGAAATCACTCTTGCTCAATCCCGATCACGCCGATAAGCTTGGTAATAATTCAACCCTGCGACCGCTTCCGGCGCTGGGGTATCGTCCTACTGATGACTCGGCCTTCATGGAGCGTCCCGTGCGTATGCCCCGACTCGCCCTCTGCGGACTGGCCCTCCTCGCCCTCGGCGTATCGTCGTGCGGGAAGTCCGACGGCCGTAAGCCGACGTTCGCCGTCACCGGAAAGGTACTCGACGGGGCCAAGCCGGTGGCCGACGCCACGGTCGTCTTCCACCCGGTCGGGGACGCCGACCCGGCGGCCGTCAAGCCGCACGGCAAGACGCAGGCGGACGGCACGTTCACCCTCACCACCTACGACAGCAACGACGGGGCACCGGCCGGCGCGTACCGGGTGGCCGTCGTGCAGGTTCTCGCCGGCAAGCGGGCGGACGACGGCCCGGCGAACCGGCTGCCGCCGAAGTTTGGTAGCCCGGACTCGTCCGGCCTGACAGCCACGGTCAACGCCGGGCCGACCGAGTTGGCACCGATCAACCTCAAGAAATAGCACCCGAACACTCACCCGGACGCTGACGCCTCCGGCTCTTTCCAGGGAGTCCGCCCATGCCCCGCCGCGCATTCACGCTCATCGAGCTGTTGGTGGTGATCGCCATCATCGCCATCCTGATCGGGCTGCTGTTGCCCGCCGTCCAGAAGGTGCGGGAGGCCGCCGCCCGGACCCAGTGCTCGAACAACCTCAAGCAACTCGGCCTCGGGTTCCATAACTACCACGACCCGAACAACGGCCTGCCGGCGAACATCCGGCCGGACGCGGTCAGCACCGTCCGCGTCCGGTGGCTGACGTACCTGTTGCCGTACATCGAACAGGACAACCTGTACCGCGGGGTCAACCTGAGCAAGAACTGGGCGGACCCGACCGCCAACGGGACCGGGCCGTCGAACGCGACGCTGTTCGGGACGCGGCTCAAGACCGTCGAGTGCCCGTCGGCCCCGCAGGCCGGGTCGCCGAACGACGGTGCCCCGGACACCAGCCCGGCATGGGCGAACATCGTGTCCAACGGCGACTACTCGGGCTTCTACGGCGTCAGCCCGGAACTCGTCACCCTCGGCCTGGTCGACGCGGCGTCCGGCAAGGTGGACAATGGGGCGATGTCGAAGACGACAAAAATCAATTTCAACGGCTTCACCGACGGCCTGTCGAACACCCTGCACCTGACCGAGTCGGCCGGCCGGCCGGCCGTGTGGCGGCTGGGTAAGCTGGTCACCAAGGCGAACGGCAACAGCCGGGTGAACGGCAGCGGGTGGTGCCGGCCGGCGAGCGAGTTGAACGTCCTCCGCGGGGCGTCGGCCGACGGCACCACGTTCCCCGGGCCGAATGCGGTCAACGTGACTAACGGCGAGACGTTGGGAACGTACCCGCACCCGTTCTACAACGTCGACGGGACCGGCCAAATCTACGCCTTCCACACCGGCGGGGCGAACGCCCTGTTCGGGGACGGGTCGGTCCGGTTCCTGCGGGCGAGCATCGGCATCCGGGCACTGTCCGCCCTGGTGACGCGGAACGGCGGGGAGACGGCGGCGAACGGCGAGTAGGGCGACCGGCCGTGAAATGAAAAGCCCAGGGACTGCAGTCCCTGGGCTTGGTTCGTCCTGATGTGCCGCCGGCTACTTCCCGCCGTTCAGGAACGGGTTGCCGCCCTTCTTGCGGTCCTTGCTGCCGGGTGGGCCGGTGCGTTGGCCGCGGACCGGACGGCCCGTCGGGTCGCCCGATTTGCCCTCGGCCGTAGCGGGCGCCGTCGGCCCCGCGTCGTCGGTGCCGGCGTCCGGCTTCTTCTCGAGTTTCAGCTTCTCCGACCGCATCCACTCGTCGGCCGTCAGGAACCCGTCACCATTCAGGTCCATGGCCACGAAATCGGCGATCTTGCGGCCGCCCCGCCGCCACTCGTACAGGCCGACCATGCCGTCGTGGTCCGTGTCGAGTTCTTCGAAGAACGGCGGCGTCCCCTTCGGCAGGTGGCCGAACCGGGATACCGCTGCCCGCGGGGCCGGCTCGTCGGCCTTGTCCCGGCGGACGCCCCCTTGCGGCGGTCCGCCCGGCTGCGGCTGGAACGGCTGCGGTTGCGGCTCGAACTGGACCTGGACCGGCGGGGCGGGTTGCGGGGTGTCCGTGTTCGCCGGCCGCGGGCCGCGGGCCGCGCGTTCGGCCGCCCGCTTGTCGAAACTCGCCTTGAACTCGGCCTTGGTCAGGATGCCGTTGGCCGGGATCGGGTCGCCGTTGCGTTCCATCATGGACTTGATGAACGGCTTCTCGGCCAGGTTGACGCTGGCCACGTCCTTGCCGCCGGCGAGTCGCTCCCACATCGAATCCGCGTCCGGCGGGCCGCCGCGGAACCGCCCGCCGCCCGGACCGCCACCACCCGGGCCACCCCCGCCGGGACCACCGCCCGGGCCGCCCCCGGGTCCGGCGACCGGCACGGGGGCCGTCGGCGGCGCGGCCGGGGCCGGCACCTGGGCGGTCGCCGCGTCGGCCATAACGGCCGCGAGAGTCAGGGCCGCGAGTCGTCGCATCGTCCAGCGCATCGCACACCTCCGTCGGTGGGGCCGCCATCACATCCTACCCGGATCATAGCCGCCGCACGCCGGCCCGGGAGGCGGCATCCGGGCAAGTCTCACGCCGCCTTCAGAACTACCCGCCGGTCGGACACTCGGTGCGTGCGCGTGGCGCATCCGGCGTGCGCGGGCGGTCCGGCGCGAAATTAGGCGGAATCCGCAAGCCGGGCGTTTGGAGCGGAGGGCAGACGGCAAGTAAGCTGAACCTGACACGCCGGCCTGGGCTGGCGGTTTCATCAGGGAAATCGTCCGGCCGGACGAAATCGGCCGTCGCCACAGCCGACGCGACCTACGAATTCGTTACCCCCGGCGAAAGTCCGGTCCCCGCCGGCCCCGGCGTGGCGTGGGCGTCCTACAATGCGCCCGGCCCGCGGCCCCGCGGTCGTGACGCCGACGTGAGGAGACACCGTGCTTCCGCCCCGCCTGGTCGAGTTTTACACCAAGCTCCCGCAGCCGCAGCACGGCGACGACCCGGACCTGCTCCAGGCCGGCATGTTGGTCGGGATGCGGGCGTATGCCGACGCCACGTCCGCCGTCTACACTGAGGGGACGCTGCAACGCCTGTTGCGCTCGCCGGCTACGGCCAGCCGCCGGGCTGCGGCCCTGGCCATCGGCCTGGTCGGGTCGATGCAGTCGAACGTGGCCCTGGCGGAGAGCCTGCGCGACCCGGATACCCTGGTTCGGAAGTTCGCCACCGATTCGTTGTGGGAAGTCTGGTTCCGCGCCGGCACCGCCGACCAGAACAGCCGCCTGCAGATGGCCCTGCAGCACGCCGAACTGGGGCAGTCGGTCGCGGCCCTGGACGCCTTGATCGCCGACGCCCCGGCGTTCGCCGAAGCCTACAACCAGCGGGCGATCATGGCCTACCGGCGCGGCGACTACGGCCTGGCCGTCAAGGACTGCGAGGCGGTGCTGCGGCTCAACCCGTACCACTTCGGGGCGGCGGCCGGGATGGGACAGAGCTACCTGCGGTTGCACAAGCCCCGGGCCGCGCTGCGGGCGTTCCGGCAGGCGATGGAGATCAACCCGTCGACCGAGAACGTCCGGGACACGATCCGCGGCCTCGAGTCCGCCCTCGACGACGCCACCCGCGACGACGGCTGACGGCGGCGTGAGAAATGCAACACTGTTCGGCGTTCCGTCGCCAGAGTCCGTCCGCAGGAGTGCCGTCATGTCCGACCCGCGCAACGTCGCCCACGATAAAAAAGTGATGTCCGACAAAGAACACCACGGCGAGGCCACCGCCCCACCGGGTGCCACCCACTCCCACCAGCCGGGCAAGAAGACGCCCGTCGAACACGAGACGCACGCCGAGAAGAGGGCGGCGGCGAAGGAGAAAACGGCGGACGACGACGCGGCGGAGTAGGAACGTGGCCCGCTCGCTCCGCGAGCGGGTGAGACGACCTTTAGCCCCGGCGTCGGCCCCTCCCGGCGTCAACGAATCCGCTCGCGGAGCGAGCGGGCCACATTTCACGCCCGCCCCCGCAGCCGCTTCTGCGGGTCGGTTTCCATCGCCCCGAACGCCTGCTCGTGCCGGCTGACGATCTGCTTGAGCGAGTCGAGCAGCCGCTTGGCTACGAACGGGTTCATCACCAGCCGGTGCGTCAGTTGGATCGGCTCCATCCCGACCGGCGTCAGGATGCCGGTGTGCAGGCCCACGTCCATGACGACTTCTTCGGTGCTGCTCGACAGGCTCAGCCGAACGAAGTTGGCGTACACCGTCTCCATCTTCGTCACGTCGACCTGGACCTGGACCGACGGGGTCGGGGCGGCGACCGTCAGGTCGGGGGTTTTCGCATCGTCGGCCATGGGAGCGTCGTCTCCGGGGTGAGAAGTGGTCCGGGTAATGTACGCCCCCCTGGCCGAACGCCCACCACACCGGAAGTCATGGCTTTTTGCCGTCGGTCGGGGGCGTCGCCACGGCGGCCGGCTTCCCCTTGCGGAGCGTTTTGAGCGCCTTGGTCACCAGCTTCTTGAGGTTCTCATTCTTCGTCTCGGCCTCTAACCGCTCCAGGTCGGCCAGGCCCGCCCGGGCCTCGTCCCCCATGCTCATGAGCGTGTTGACGGCCGTGGCGGCGACGTACGCTTTGTCGTCCGGCTGGAACATCGCCCCGGTGACCGACGCCAGCGCCGGCCGGGCCTTCGGGCCGAGCAGCGCGAGCGCCTGGAGCGCCTGGACCCGGACCGCCGGCTCGGCGCTGGCCGCCTGGGTGCCGAGCGACTTCAAGACCGTGTCGAACTGCCGGTCGTCGTACATGACAATCAGCAGTTGCAGCCAAATCTTGACCGCCGTGTCCTTCTCGGCGGCCAGGCGGTCGGAGATCGTCTTGATGAACGGGCCGGCCTTGGCCGGGTAGTCGGCTGGGTTGGCGGGCCGCGGCGGTCCCAGCACCACCAGCGCCTGGCACGCCTCGGCCCGGACGGCCGCGCTCGGGTCGCGGATCATCCGCAGGTTGAGGGTACTCATGGCCGAGTCGCTCGGCGGCCGGGCCAACTTCGGCACCTTGACGGTCGTCGGCCCGTCGGCCACATAGGCCTCGCCGAAGAGCGGCAAGCCGACCCGGCCGAGGGCCGCCGCCACAGCCTGGCGCGTCTCCCACGACGGGTCATCGACGATGGTCAAAAGGGTCGGGATGGCTTTGTGCCCCTCCGTCCCGAACCCGGCCAGGGTCCGGGCGGCGTGCAGCCGGATCACGCTACCGTCATGCGTGTTGCGGATGGTGGCGGCCAGCTTGGCGGCCGCCTCCTGCATGTCCTCGACCTTGTCGAACCCGATGGCGTTGACGGCCAGGATGGCGTTGATCCGCACCCCGGGGTCCTTGTCGTCGAGCAGCTTCAACAGGGGCCGGACGGCCGCCCGGCGGACGGCCTCCCGGTCGAACCCGTGCATCGCTTTGACGGCCAGCTCGCGGACCGTCGGGTCGTCGCTCTTGAACTCGCCGAGCCAGGCTTCCAGCGACTTGCCGCCGACCTCACTCGGCGACTTCGGCGGGGCCGCGGGCGTCGTCGGCGGGGCGGCGATGCCCGGCGTCGGGGCCGGCGGGGTGACCGGCGTGGCCGCGGGGGGAACGACCAATGGCGGGGTGCCCGGCACCGGCGGCGGGATCGGGCTGGGCGGCTGGGCGACGGCCCCCCCGAGTGCGAGGGCGACCCCGACGCCGGCCAGAATCCCGCGCGAAAACCTCCGCATGACTCGCCCCCCCGATGTCTTGCCGCCGGACTCGTGTGTCGTCCCAGTCTACCCGCCGCCCGGCCAACGCCGCAACCCGACCGGCCGTTGGGGGCGTCTACCCGCTAGGGCCGTCGGCCGTTACACCAGCCGGGCATGGAACCGATCACACTGCCGACCGCCGACGGCCCCCGCCGCTACCACCTGACCCGCCCGGCCGGACCGGTCCGGGGGGTACTCCTGTTCCTCCCCGGCACCGGCGGCACCGCGGCGTGGGCGGCCCGGGACACGCACTTCCCCGAGGCGGCGGTCGCGGCCGGGTTCGCGGCGGCGGTCCCCGACGGCCTGCCGCCGGACCCGGCCAGGCCGGCCAAGTTCCTCACGAACCCGCCCCGCTGGAACGACGGCGGCACCCGTCCCGGCGACCCGCTCCACTCGGCCGCCGACGACGTGGGCTTTCTGGCCGCCGTCACGTCCGACCTGACCGCCCGCGGCCTCGCTCCCACCGGCCGTGTCAGGATAACCGGCTTCTCGAACGGGGCCGGGATGGCGTTCCGGTTCGCCGCCGAGCGGGCCGACCTGGTGTCGGCACTTGCCCCGGTCGCCGGATACCACTGGTTAGCCGCCGCCCGCCCGACCCACCCGGTGCCGACGCTTTACCTCGTGGGCGACGCCGACCCGCTCGTCCCGCTCGCCGGCGGGTGGGTGCGGCTGCCGTGGGGCGGCCAACCCGTCCCACGGCCGGCGGTGGCGGACACGCTCGCCGGGTGGGCCGAAGCATTAGGCTGCCGCGTGACGCCGGACCCGGCGATCGACATCGAGGGCGTGCGGGCAGTCGTCTACCCCGGCCCGGTCCCGTTCCGGGCGGTCATCATCGCCGGCCACGGCCACCACTGGCCCGGCGGCGAAGGCATCATGGGCGAGCAGACCGGCGGTCCGCGGTCAGCGGCGTTCGACGCGACGGCGCGGGTCGTGGCATGGCTGGCGGCAAGTCTTGGCGAGCGGGGGGCGTCAGCCCCCTGAGTCCGCTGATCGGGGACCGCCGGTCTGCTCGCCCGCAGTCGACTCGGTACAGCCCCCCGCTGCCTCCGCCTTCTTGTCCTCCTCCGCCTTCGTATCGGCCGGCCGCTGCTGCCCCTTCGGCCGCTTGCCGAAGATCGCCTCGTACCCCTCGGCGTACCCCTTGTTCTCGCTCATGCCGACGCGCACCAGGCTCATAACGCCTCTCCGAAAAAAGTTTCAGACTCCGTAGGAGTTACGCAGTTGGGGACGTGAACTGCCGATATCTCGACATCAGGCAACGAAACCGCGCGGCTATAGGCGAATTAATGGCGCGAAAACCGACTAAACCAACCGGAAGCGATGCGATCGTGCACCAACTGCGTAACTCCTAAACTTAGTAGCTGTACTGTGTCGGGTGGTTGTTCGGCGTAAGCCCATCGGGTAGAAGGGATTCCCAGGGACAGTTGCCCTCCGGGAGCCGCCGATGGAACGCCGCTACGCACTCCGCCGGGAGGAACTGGAG
>JAABUN010006676.1_pt1 | contig 13069 bp, 14 predicted proteins | sample 5559311 | NCBI WGS metagenome assembly JAABUN01 (sample SAMN10711877, study PRJNA513370) | rock metagenome | isolation source: Antarctica rocks | place: Antarctica: Victoria Land, Siegfried Peak sud | reverse complement strand
ACCCTGGCGTCGAACCCCTCGCACCTGGAGGCGGTCGACCCCGTGGTCGAGGGCATGGTGCGGGCCCGCCAGGACCTCATCGACGACCCGGAGGCGTTCAGCGCCCTGGCCGTGCTCATCCACGGCGACGCCGCCTTCGCCGGCCAAGGCGTGGTGGCCGAGACCCTCAACCTCTCGGCGCTGCGGGGCTACCGGATCGGCGGCACCGTCCATGTCGTCGTCAACAACCAACTCGGCTTCACCACCGCCCCGGCCGAGGCCCGCTCGTCGGTCTACGCCACCGACGTGGCCAAGATGGTCCAGGCGCCGATCTTCCATGTCAACGGCGACGACCCCGAGGCCTGCGTGCGCGTCGCCCGCCTGGCCTTCGGTTTCCGCCAGCGGTTCCACAAGGACGTGGTGATCGACATGGTGTGCTACCGCCGCCACGGTCACAACGAGGGCGACGACCCGTCCTACACCCAGCCCCTGATGTACAAGCGCATCGAGGCCCGCCGTTCGGTGCGCAAGCTGTACACCGAGACGCTCGTCCGCCGGGGCGACATCTCCCTCGAGGAGGCCGAGCGGGCCCTCGACGACTTCCTGGCAAGGATGCAGACCGCCTTCGAGGAGACCCGTCACTCGGCACCGCCGTCGCCCGTCGCCGACCCCGCCCCGGTCTCGCTGCTCGGCATGCAACCGACGGTCGACACCAGCGTCGAGCGGGGGGTGCTCGACCGGGTGGTCGGCGCCATGCACGCCGCTCCGGACGGCTTCACCGTCCACCCCAAGCTGGGCCGCACCCTCGACGCCCGCCGCCAGCTCTACGTCGACGGCCACGTCGACTGGTCCATGGCCGAGGCCCTCGCCTTCGGCTCCCTGCTGGCCGAGGGCACCGACATCCGGTTGTCGGGACAGGACTCCCGCCGCGGCACATTCTCCCAGCGCCACGACGTGCTCGTTGACTACGAGACGGGCGCGGAATGGGTGCCCCTGTCGGGCGTCGGTGGCGGGAAGTTGTGGTTGTACGACTCGCTGCTGTCGGAGTACGCGGCCCTGGGCTTCGAGTACGGCTACTCCACCGTCCACGACGAGGCCCTGGTGGCGTGGGAGGCCCAGTTCGGCGACTTCGCCAACGCCGCCCAGGTGGTGATCGACCAGTTCATCGTCGCCGGCCACGGCAAGTGGGGCCAGGCCTCGGGCCTCGTGCTCCTGCTGCCCCACGGCTATGAAGGCCAGGGCCCCGAGCACTCCTCGGCCCGCCTCGAACGCTTCCTGACCCTCTGCGCCGGCGACAACCTGCAGGTCGTCAACCCCACCACCGCAGGTCAGTACTTTCACCTGCTGCGCCGCCAGGTCCGGCGCTCCGTGCGCCGCCCCCTCGTCGTGCTCACGCCCAAGTCGCTGCTGCGGGCCCGTCACGCCCGGTCGCCGGTCGACCAGCTGGCCACCGGCCGGTTCCGCGAGGTGCTCGACGACCCCGCCTTCGCCGACGCCGGCGGGGGCGACCCCGCCACCGTCCAGCGTGTCGTGCTGACGTCGGGCAAGGTCGCCTACGACGCCATGGCGGCGCGCGACGACGGCAACCTGCCGGTCGCGGTCGTGCGGGTGGAGCAGCTCAACCCGTGGCCCGAGATGCTGGTGCTCGACACCATGTCGCGCTACACCGACGCCCGCGAGGTCGTGTGGCTTCAGGAAGAGCCCGAGAACATGGGCGCGTGGACCTTCGTCCACGGCCGCCTGCACCGGCTGCTACGCGAAGACCACATGCTCCGCCACGTCAGTCGAGCGGAGTCGGCCAGCCCGGCGGCGGGCAGCCAGACCGTGCACCAGCGGGAGCACGCCGACCTGTTGTCACGGGCCTTCGCTGGCCTTTAGCCGGCGGGGATCGCCCCCCGTCGTCTCCCGGAATGCTTGACTGAAGACCGCCATGGCACCCCGTCAACCACAGGTTCACCGTGTTTCTGAGGGTCACCGCGTCGTCGTTGACGGTTCGAACCTCGCCACCGAGGGCCGCAATCTGCCCAGCCTGGCCCAGCTCGACGAGGCGGTGCAGTCGTTCCACGCCGAGCGCCCGGGCGACGAGATCATCGTCGTCGTCGATGCGTCGTTCGGCTATCGCATCGACGAGTCCGAGCGCAAGGTGTTCGAAGAGGCGGAGGAGGCGGGCGAGATCGTGTCCCCGCCGGCCGGTGCCATCGGCCGGGGCGACGGCTTCCTACTGCGCATCGCCGACCGCATCGACGCCGTCGTGCTGTCCAACGACTCGTTCCAGGAGTTCCACGGCGAGTACCTGTGGCTCTTCGACGAGGGCCGGCTTATCGGTGGCAAGCCGGTTCCCAGCGTGGGGTGGATCTTCACGCCACGGTCGCCGGTGCGCGGCCCCAAGAGCCGGGTGGCCACGCGTGACGCCGACCGGGCCCGCCGCCGCTCGGCGGCGCCCGTCGCCCCGCCCGAGCCGGTCGCCGAGGCCATCGCCGAAGCGACGGCCGAGGCCATCGACCCCGATGCCCCCACGACGGCCACGCGGAGCAGCAGCCGGCGACGATCGCGCCCAGGCGTAGGAGCCGGTGCCGCGCCGGCCGAGACCGGCCCCCCCGAGGCCATCAACGAGCCACTGCCGTTCATCACCTTCATCGCCGATCATCCCCTCGGCACCGAGGTGGAGGGCACGGTCGACAGCTTCACCTCCCACGGCGCCTTTGTGGTCGCCGGCGGGGCTCGTTGCTACGCGCCGGTCTCCGGCCTCGGTGACCCGCCCCCTCGCAGCGCCAAGGAGGTGCTCAAGCGGGGGGACACGCACACCTTCGTGATCCAGGCTCTCGATCCGCCCCGCCGGGGTATCGAGCTGGCCCTCCCGGGCCTGGCCAAGGTGGCCGGCGCCCCCACCGAGGAAACCGTCGAGGCCGAGATCGACGCCGGCACCCACGAGCCGGCGGACGTCGCCGATCTTTCGCCTCTGGCGCCCGTGCCGACGCCGCCCGAGGCGCCGGGCGCCACCAAGCCGCGCCGCAGCGGCCGGACGTCGACGAAGGTGGCCGCGACCCGGATCGACGCCGTCCCTACGGTGAGCGCCGACCCAGGGCTCGATCCGCCGGCGACGCCCGTTCCGGCCAAGCCCCGTCGCGCCCGCAAGGCGGTGGCTGGAACGGTCGACGCTGCTCTCGAGCCACCGCCCGTCGCGGTCGAGCCCGAGCCCGCGCCGGCCAAGAGCGCGACGCGCCCTCGAAAGAAGGCCGCCGCCACTGTGCCCGAGGCAGACGGGCCGGTATCCGAGGCGCCGATGGCGGAGGGCCCCGCCGAGAAGGCGCCGGCCAAGCGGGCGGGGACGCGCAAGATCGCCGCCCTGGCCTCGAACCCCCTGGAGGGGACGGCGCCCCCTGTCGAGCCGCTGCCGACCAAGAAGGCGACGACCAAGAAGGCGGCTCCGGCCACCACGAAAGCAACGACCGCCACGACGGGGTCGACCACCAAGGCGTCCCCGACGAAGAAGGCCACCCCAGCCAGAAGGTCGGCCAAGAAGGCGGCGCCGGCCGACGAATGAGCGGTACGGCGCTGAGCCGGTGAACCTGCACACGTGACGGAATCGTCGCCTGTCGCGTCGGCTCGTAGAGTTGCCGGGCATGCGGATCGCCACCTGGAACGTCAACTCGCTGAAGGTCCGCCTGCCCAAGGTGGAGGAGTGGCTGGCCTACGCCCGCCCCGACGTGTTGTGCATGCAGGAGACCAAGCTGGCCGACAGCGCCTTCCCGGCACTGGCGTTCTCGGCGCTCGGCTACGACTCGGCCCACTGCGGCGAGGGCCGGTGGAACGGGGTCGCCATCCTCAGCCGGGTCGGGCTGGACGACGTGACGGCCGGTTTCTCCGACCAGGCCGAGGACGAGACCACCGAAGCCCGGCTCCTGTGGGCCACGTGCGGCGGCGTCCGGGTGGGTTCGGTCTACGTCCCAAACGGCCGGATGGTGGGCACCGAGCACTACGAGGCCAAGCTGGCGTGGCTGGAGCGCCTGCGCCTGCACGTCCAGACCACGGGCGATCCCACCGCCAAACTGACCATCTGCGGCGACTTCAACGTCGCCCCCGACGATCGCGACGTCTGGGACCCGACCAAGCTGCACGGCGGCACCCACGTCAGCCCGGCCGAGCGCGAGGCGGTGGCGGCCATGTGCCGGTGGGGCCTGTCCGACGTCTTCCGGGCGCGTTACCCCGAGGCCGGCGTGTACTCGTGGTGGGACTACCGGGCGGGGGACTTCCACCAGGGCCGGGGCCTGCGCATCGACTTGGTGCTGGCCACCAGGGCCATGGCCGAGCGGGCCACGTGGGCCATCATCGACCGCCAGGCCCGCAAGGGCAAGCTCCCGTCAGATCACGCCCCCCTGCTGGTCGACTTCGACCTGTAGCGGGGCCACAGCCGATCCCATGGCGGCCATGGGGCCATGGCCGCCGGGTCGCCCCCGGCTGTACCGCCACACCGCGGCTAGGAACAGCGCTCCGCTCAGGAGCCAGACGGGTTCCCACAGGACGAGGTACCAGCGCGTGGTCGTCGGGTCGCTCGATGCGATCAACCCGACTTCCCAGTACACGCTCACGGCCACGAACCCGAACGCCCAGACCGCGGCCGCGTGCCCGGCCCACCGACCTGACCGGGTCATCGACGGACCATCGGCCACGGCACCCCGACGTCGGGCCTCACGTCGGAGCCGACCAGGGCGACGCCCGCCGCACTGGGTCGTCGGTCCTCGTCGGCGGCCCGGCGTCGACCGATACTCGGCCAGGCTGGGAGCGGCCCTCGCCCGGCGTCGCCCAGGGCGTCACACGAGCGTGCCCGGACAGCCCGAGATCCTGGTGCAGTTCCTTCGTGCTGCGGCGGGCGTGCCGTTCAACCCCTTGTCGCGCCGATCCCCTCACGTGTCGACGACTTCTCAATCGGCTTCCCCGCAGGAGGCCACCACGGCCAACAGCGCCTCGCCGTAGCGCTCGGCCTTGACCGGGCCCATGCCCGGCAGCGCCAGTAGGGACCGGCGGTCGTGGGGACGGGCTTCGGCCACGGCGGCAAGGGTGGTGTCGTGGAACACCACATAGGCGGGTACACCCGAGGCCCGTGCCGCGCCCGCCCGCCACGACCGCAGGGCGGCCAGTACGCCCGGGTCGGCCTGCTCCCCGGCCCGTGCCACACGCCGGCCGCCGGCGCCCGACCGGAGCCGCGCTCGACCGTCGTCCACCGCGCTCCGCCACCCCTCGCCTCCGCGTCCGTCGGCCAGGTCGAGGGCCCGGATCACGTCCTCCACCGCTCCCAGCCACGGCGACGGTGACCGGGGAGCAGTCCGGGGCCCGAACGTCCGGCGCTCGGCCCAGGAGCAGTGCAGCTCCCGTTCCGCTCTGGTCACGGCCACATAGAGCAACCGTCGTTCTTCGGCCCGGGCCTCCGGCGTGGTGGCGTGGCCGATGGGGAGCAGGCCCTGCTCCAGCCCGATTACGAATACGACCGGCCACTCCAGGCCCTTGGCGGCGTGGAAGGTGGTCAGCTCCACGGCCTGGCCGCCCGACATCGGCTCCTCCCGGGCCAGCCGGGCCCGCAGCCAGGCGACGAAGCCGCCTACCGACGCTTGCGGGTCCACGACGAGGTGCTCCCGGGTCATGCGGGCCAGGGCCTCCAGGTGACCCCGGCGCTCGGCGGTGCTCGGGCCATCGTCGACAGCCGCCGCCGCGGCGTCGAGGTCGGGCAGGGCGGCGGACAGGGGCGCTCCGGCGGGTCGGCGCTGGAGGTCGAGGACCGCCTCCTGGACGCCCGGCTGGTCGAGGAACGATGTGGCCCCCCGCAGCCGGTAGGGGACGGCGGCGGCCTTCAGTGCCTCCTCGAACACCACGAGCTGGGCGTGGGTGCGGGCCAGCACCGCCAGGTCGGACCATCGCCCTGCGCCGCCCCGCCGGCGCAGGGCCCGGGTGACGAAGCGGGCCTCCTCGGCCTCGTTGGCGTAGGCGGTCACCGTGGGCAGTGGTCCGTCGGCGGCCGTGGCCCGGAGCGGACGGGCATCACGGCTCTCGCCGAGGACGGCGTTGGCCACCGCCACCACCTGGGGCGACGAGCGGTGGTTCTCGTCGAGGTGGACGACGGTGGCGCCGGTGAACCGGCGGGCGAAGCCGGTGAGGTACTGGGGGTCGGCGCCGTTCCAGGAGTAGATCGCCTGGCGGGGATCGCCCACGACACAGAGGTCGTCGCGCCCGTCGCGCCAGGCCTCGAGGACGCGGAACTGGAGCGGGTTGACATCCTGGAACTCGTCGACGAAGAGGTGGCGGAAACGCCAGCGCTGGGTGGCGGCGAAATCTGCGTCGGTCTCCAGGGCATGGGCGCACAGCAGAAGGAGATCGTCGAAATCGACCAGGGCCTTGCGCCGCTTGGCCTCCTGGTACCGCTCGTAAAGCAGGGCGACAGTGGGGGCGGGCAGGGGCGGCTTGCGGCCGGCGGCGGCGACTGCGGCTTCGTAGCCCGCCGGGGTGACCATGCGGGCCTGGGCCCACTCGATCTCGCCGGCCAGGTCGGCCGCACCCGGCTCCCCGGGTGCGCGTCGGTGGGGGAGGAGCGGCAACAACAGGCGGAGCTTGCGGTCGAGCAGGGCGGGGGGGCGCTGGCCGGAATCGGCCCACCGCCGCCGGAGCTGGGCGTAGGCCAAGGCGTGGAACGTGCCCGCCGCCACCTGGTCGCGCACCCCGAGGGCGGCCAGCCGGGACGAGAGCCCCTCGGCCGCCCGCCGGGTGAAGGTGAGAGCCACGACATGAGCGGCCAGCGCATCGCCCTCCGCCACCCGCCAGGCGATACGTCGAGTGAGGACACGGGTCTTCCCCGATCCGGCCCCGGCCAGGATGCACAGGGGCTGACCCGGAGTGGTGACCGCGTCGAGCTGGGCCGGGGTGAGGCCGGCCAGCAGATCGGTCGACGTGGACCGGTTACCAATCGACTGATTGGAGGGGCTCATAACCTGATCGAACGTACCGACGGGGTGAGACAGGATGGTGGATGGGCACCGCAGCAGGTAAGCGGTCCCTGACCAGCGTCGCTGCGTGATGTAGAACATGGTGTATGCGGCGAACGAACATTTACCTTACGGACGAACAGTGCGTGGCTCTTGACGAAGTGGCCCGGTCGTCATCGACGTCGAGGGCCGAGCTGATCAGGCGCCTCATCGACCGGGCCATCGGCGGCGACGTGGTCGAGGCTGCCGCCGACCTCGGCGCCATCGACGCGTCCTTCGGGGCGCTGGCCGCCGACGAGATCACCTTCGACCGCAACGCAGACGCCAGGGCCGCCCACCTCCGCCGCCTTGCCGGCAGATGATCCTGCCAGCAGATGATCCTGGTTGACACCGATGTGCTGATCGCCCACCTGCGGGGCGTCGAAGCCGCTCGTGGCTGGTTGCGCTCGGCCCGGGAAAGTTCGGGTGCACGTCTGGCGGCAAGCGTGGTGACGACGACAGAGATCCTTGGGGGGATGAGATCTGGGGAGCGCAGCGAGGTGGCACGGCTCCTGGCCACCCTGCAGCTGCACCCTGTCACTGAGGTGGTGGCCCGTCGGGCGGGTGAGCTGATGCGCCGGTACCGACGGTCCCATGCCGGCATCGGGCTGGGTGACTACCTCGTGGCCGCCACCGCCCAGATCAGTGGCCTCGATCTCGCCACTCTCAACGTCAGGCACTTCCCGATGTTCGATGGGTTGCGCGCCCCGTTCACGCTGGAATGACCTTGCGGCTGGGCCCAGCTCGTAGGACTGTCGTAGCCTGCCGGTAGCCTTCTTCTCGTGCTCTGCGGTCTCGATCTCGACGGCGTCCTGTGCGATCTCGGCCCCGGCGTGGCTGCCCGGATCGCCGAGCGCTTCAACGTGACCAGCCATCCCTCCACGTGGCGCAGCTACGACCTTCGCCTTCTGCGCCTCGGGATCCCGCAGGACCACTTCTCGGCGTTTCTCGACGAGACGTTCGCCGACCCCGGGCTCTACACCGCCGCGCCGCTCTGCGAGGGCGTGGCGGCCGCCTTAACCGACCTGCGCCGGGCCGGGTGGGACCTGGTCGGCATCACCGCGCGGCCGGCCCATCTCGACCGGGCCACCCGGGCCTGGATGGCGCAGCACCGCCTTCCGGTCGAGGAGATCCATCACACGCCGGCGGGCACCAAGTCCGAGGTGGCCCGTCGGCTGGGCGCCGACGTGACCATCGAGGACAATCCCGCCGAGGCCGAGCTGCTGGCCGAGGTGTGCGAATCCTGGCTGCTCGACCAGCCCTACAACCAGGGCATCACCCTGTCCCGCGCCCGCCGCCTCTTCTCGTGGCGCGAGGCCGTGGGTCGGCTCGGCCAGACCCGGCTGTTCGCCTGAGCCGGGTCAGACCAGCCGCCGTGAACCACTTCGCCGTCACCGCCGTAGGGGCCGACCGCCCCGGCATCGTGGCCGCCGTCACCGGGGTGTTCGCCGAGCACGGCTGCAACCTCGAGGACAGCTCCATGACCATCCTCCGAGGCCAGTTCGCCATGATGCTGGTGGTCGCCGCTCCGACAGGAGTCGATGCCACCGATCTCGAGGCCGCCCTGGCCGCACCGGCCGCCGCTCTCGGACTGGTCGTCACCGTCCGGCCCACCACCGAGCCGCCCGCTCCCGCCGATGGGCCCGAGGCCACATCGTGGACGGTCTCCGTCTACGGCGCCGACCACCCTGGCATCGTCCACGGCGTGGCCTCGCTACTGGCGGGGGCGGCGGTGAACATCGTCGACCTGACCACCAGGGTCACCGGCACGGCCGCCGACCCGGTCTACGCCATGGTCCTCGACGTCACCTTCCCCGCCGGCACTGATCCCCGGGACTTGGAGCGCCGGCTGGGGGCTGCCGCCGACACGCTGGGGGTGACGTGCCGGTTGCACCCCTCCGCGGCCGACATCCTGTAGCGGCGGCACGTGCGCCGGCGCGGTCGGTGGCCGGCTGATGGCGGTCCGGCCGGTTTTGGCCCTACCCGATCCGTTCCTGCAACAGCGGTGCACAACCGTCCAGACCCTCGACGACGTCGCCCTTGCCCTGGCCGTCGACCTGGTCGACACCATGCGCGCCCGCACTGCGTGCGTGGGGTTGGCCGCCCCCCAGATCGGCGTCGGGCTGCGGGCGTTCGTCATCGACGTCACCGGTCACCGCAAGGCCCGGTCATGCCACGGCGAGGTGGTGATGTTCGATCCGGAGCTGGTGTCGTCGTCGGCGCCGGTCACGGCCCGGGAAGGCTGCCTCAGCATCCCCGACCTCACCGGCGACGTGGCCCGGGCGACAGAGGTCCTGGTGAGGGGACTCAGCCCCCACGGGGAGCAGGTCGAGATCGAGGCCGACGCCTTCGAGGCCCGCGCCCTGCTCCATGAGCTCGACCACCTCGACGGGCTGCTGTTCCTCGACCGGGTGACATCGGCTCACTCCGTGTTCCCCCGCAAGGTCTACAAGTAGCCTTTTCACGACATGGGCTTTCCCCGGAAGTACCTGAACGACGGCGAGGAGATCATCCTCGACCTTCGGCCGCACTGGGTCTTCCTGGTCGGCCCTGCTTTGGCCCTCGTGGCGGCGCTGGCCCTCGCCATCTGGGTGGCCACCGTCAACGTGGACCTCGTCATCTATCCGGCACTGGCCCTGGCGATCGTCGCCCTGCTTTTCTTCCTCGTGCGCTACGCCCGGTGGGTCACCACCGACTTCGTCCTGACCACCGACCGCCTGATCTACCGCAAGGGAGTGGTTTCCAGGCAGGGCAAGGAGATTCCCCTGGAGCGCCTGAACGACGTGAGCTATCACCAGAGCCTGGTCCAGCGCTTCCTGGGCGCCGGCGACCTGTTGGTCGAGTCAGGCGGCGAGCGGGGCCAGTCGCAGTTCGGCAGCTTCGCCCACCCGCAGGACACGCAGAACGAGATCCACCGGGCCATCGAGGCCGCCGCCGCCCGTGACGCCGACCGCAGCGCCGGACGCCGGGAGCTGTCGCCCCTCGAGCAGCTCGAGAAGCTCGAGGAGCTGCGCCAGCGGGGCGTGATCTCCCAGGCCGAGTTCGACCTCAAGAAGGCCAAGCTGCTCGACCGCCTGTAGGCGGGCTGGGCTGCGCCTACAGGACCACCGAGCGGTCGCCGGCGCGAAGGCCGTCGGCCAGGCGGCGGTAGGCGCCGGCGGCGTCGCCACCCATGGCGTCGAGGTCGCTCCAGCGACCGCCCCGCTCCCGATCCACGCCGTACAGGCCGAACCGCGGCTCGTAGGAGCCCCACTCGTAGCAATCGCCCAGGGTCCAGTGGAAATAGCCGACGATGGGCAGCCCCTCGTCCAGGGCGGCCACGACGGCGGCCAGGTGGGCCCGCAGCGAACGGGCCCGGTCCCATCCGTCGCCGCGGGGCCAACCCCGGCCCCGGAGCACCCGGTTGCACAGCCCGTTCTCCGCGATCTCCATGGGCAGGTCGGGATGGTGGTTGAGCCGCAGATAGCCCAGCATGCCCTCCGGGTGCACGGCCATGTCCCACTGCTTGCCGACCGGCGCCCACGTCCGCCCGCCGACGGTGCGGTGGCCCGGCGGGCGCAGGTGGTCGGCGGCGACGGGGTCGTAGTAGTTGACCGACACCAGGTCGAGCGGGCGTTCGTGGGGGCCGTCGTAGACGGCGGCGACGGCCCGGGGAAGGGCCTGGTCGAGGGGCAGGATGCTGCCGGTCAGCCGCCTGATGACGGCGTCGGCCCGGCGGGCCCCCCGGCCCAGAACCGTGTTCTGCTCGGCCCGGCGTTCGGCCAGCCACGCGCCGAGTTCTTGGCGCCCGATCCCGTCGCCCCGCGCCAACAGCACGTCGAGGAGCAGGCGGTCGAGCTCGTAGAGCGAGGAGGCGTGGTTGTCGGTCGAGACCACCGCCTCCGGCTGGCGCCGGTGGATGGCGGCATGCGCCAGCACGTGGCCGGTCAGCATGTGGTCGAGGGCCCGTACCAGGTCGCCGTGAGCGAGCAACCGCCCCGGGGGAAGGGTGCCGAGCACGTAGGCCTGGACGGCGTAGCCGTTGATCTCGTTCAGGGTCAGCCAGTGACGGCACCCGTCGGACAGGCGGGCCACGGCGGCCGCCACCCAGGTGGCGAAGCGCGTGGGGCTGTCGAGGTCGAGCCAGAAGTCGGGGCCCAGCCAGTGGGGATGGGTGAAGTGATGCAGGCAGACGGTGGGCCGTAGGCCTCGCGCCCGGCAGGCGTCGAGGATGGCCCGGTAGCGGCCGAAGGCCTCCTCGTCGATTACGCCCTCGGCCGGCTCGCAGCGGGCCCACTCGATCGACAGGCGGAAGGCGTCGCACCCTGCGGCCACCGCCCGGTCGAGCTGCGCCTCGTAGTCGTCCCAGAACGACACGGCGGCGCCCGATGGCTCGACCCGGCCCGACCGCTCCCACTCCAGCCAGTCGTTGGCCGGCTGTCCCGGCCCGTTGAGGCCGCCTTCGGTCTGGAACGCCGAGGTGGCCACGCCGAAGCGGAACCCCGGGGGCAGGACGGTCGCAGGCACGGGGACGAGAGCCTACGAACTGGTGCCACGCCGTGCGACATTTACCATCGGGGCGCCACCAGTTCGTGGTCGGCGGCGGTAGCGTCGCGCCGATGGCGACGCTGGTGACCTTCCACGCCCACCCCGACGACGAGTCCATCGCCACCGGCGGGGTGATGGCCAAGGCGGCCGACGAAGGCCACCGGGTGGTCCTCGTCGTCGCCACCCGGGGCGAGCACGGGGAAGTGGAGGAGGGATTCCTGGCGCCGGGAGAGACGCTGGGGGAGCGACGGGTGAAGGAGACCCAGGCCTGCGCCGACATTCTTGGCGCCGCCCGCCTGGAGTTCCTGGGCTACGTGGACTCGGGCATGATCGGCACGCCCGAGAACGACGCGCCCGAGTCCTTCTGGCAGGCCGACGTCGAGGAGGCCGCCTCCCGCCTGGCCGCCATCCTGACCGACGAGGGTGCCGACGTCCTCACCGTGTACGACGAGAACGGCGGCTACGGCCACCCGGACCACATCCAGGTGCACCGGGTCGGGCTGCGGGCCGCCGAGCTGGCCGGCACCCCAAGGGTGTACATGAACACGATCAACCGCGACCGGCTGCAGCGCAGCATGCAAGCCGCGGTCGACCGCGGCGCCGAGATGCCCGCCGACCTCAACCCCGACGACCTGAAGAACCTCGGTGTCAGTGAGGACCGCATCACCACGACCGTCGATATCCGGCCATGGCTGGTGCGCAAGCGGGCCGCCATGGCTGCCCATGCCAGCCAGATCTCCGAGACGTCCTTCTTCCTGGCCATGGCCCCCGAGCTGTTCGAGGGCGGGTTCGGACAGGAGTGGTTCATCCGCTGCGCCGCGCCGCCCGGGACGGCCGAGACCGACCTCCTCGCCGATCTCGGCTGACGGTGCCCGCCGTCGTCGCCGTGCTCGCCACTGTGGCGGGCATCCACCGGGCCTGGGCGTGGGTGGTCATCGTGGGCAACGGCCTGGCCGGGCTGTGGGCTCTGGGCGCCGGGCGGTGGGCGACGCTGCGCACCCGCGCCCTGTGGTGGTTCACCGCCGCCGTCGAGCTGGCCGTGTTCGTGGAGGTCGTGCTGGGGGTGAGCATGATCGCCGGCCACAAGGTGCCGGACAACCTGCAATTCCACGTGTTCTACGGCTTCGTCACCATCGTCGCCATCGCCATCATCTACTCCTACCGCAACCAGTTGCGTGACAAGCTCTATCTGCTCTACGGGCTGGGCGGCCTGTTCCTAATGGGCCTGGGCATCCGCGCCCTCCAGGTGGGCCCGCGCTGATCCGGCGCTACTGGAGGTGCACGACCGAGCAGGTCGTCGTCCGGGTGATGCCACTGATGAGCTGGACCTTGTTGACCACCAGCCGGCCGAGGTCGTCCATCGAGGCCGCCTCGGCCAGGGCGATCACGTCGTAGTTGCCGGTGACGTTGTGGGCGGCGATCACCCCCTCGATCCGGCCCACCTCCTCCGCCACCTGGGCCGACTTGCCGACATCGGTCTGGATCAGCACGTACGCCTGTGCCGCTCCCGGATCACTCATCGTCCGGCCTCCCGGCCGGCCAATGCAGGTCCG
>JAABUN010006675.1_pt1 | contig 13069 bp, 9 predicted proteins | sample 5559311 | NCBI WGS metagenome assembly JAABUN01 (sample SAMN10711877, study PRJNA513370) | rock metagenome | isolation source: Antarctica rocks | place: Antarctica: Victoria Land, Siegfried Peak sud | reverse complement strand
CGCCCGCGCTCGTCGAGGACCACAGCCACTCGCCGATACCGTTCAGCGATCCGCTCCCGTTCATTCATACCGCGCAGTATACGGCATGCGACCACACATGACTAGGTTGTTCCCTGACGGGCCCTTACTGTTCGCGATCTGCGTCAGCTTGGCGATGCCGATGAGAACCATCTCCGGCGTGCCACCGCAATGGGCTACGGGCTCTGCACCTACGACACCGACTACGTGCAACTGGCGATGGCCGGGGTCGATCATTGCGGCATCATCATCGCCCAGCCGGAGCAGCACTGGGTTGGAGCACGGGTAACGGGGTTAGCCCTGTACCACACGGTAGAGAGCGCCGCAGATATGCTCAATCGGCTCGACTGTCTGTGAGTTGTAGCCCGCCCGCGCGGGTAACCGTTGAGGATCGGAGAGCTTGGAGATCGGGCGAATCGGCATCGTATCCCGACCCCCATGCGCCCGGTATACTGCGCTCGCCAGAGCTTGGCAACGGAACGCACCCGACCGCTACGCCCCAACCGGCGAGCTGCTCGGCGGCGGCAAGGAGGGGACACGATGACCACTTCGCACCGGCCAATCCTGATCTCGGTGGTGCAATATGCGGGCGAACTGACGAGCGGCACGCTCGCGGTCAACGACGTGATCGCCGCCGCAGCGCGACTCGGCGCGGACGGCGTCGAGATCCGGCCGCAATTCTGGCGCGACCGCGAGCGGGAGCTGCCCCAGGCGCGCGAAACCATCGTCGCCCACGATCTCGTCGTCACCTACGCCACGATGACCACCCTCTTCGCCGCCGACCCGGCCGCAGCGCGGCAACTGCGCCAGGACATCGACGACACGCAACGCCTCGGCGCGACCCAACTGCGCGTCTTCCAAGGCCCCGCGCCCGCCGACGACGACGCGGCGGGCTGGACCGGGGGCCAGGAAACGGTGGACTATGCGGCGGCGCGCGGCGTCACCCTGGCGCTGGAGAACTTCGTCGGCTCACCGGGCGGCACCATCGCGGAGAGTGTGCGCACGCTCGGGAAGCTCCCCGCCCTGGCCGTGAACTTCGACACCGGCAACTATCCGCACCACGGCGAGGATGTGCGCGACGCCATCCGCGCGTTCGGCGCGCGCGCCCTCTCCGCCCACCTGAAAGATCAGAGCGGCCCGCCAGACTGGGTCTCCCACCCCCTGGGCGCGGGCGACATGCCCCTCCCGGAAATCATGGCTGCGCTGGAGGCCCTGCCCCAGCGCCTGATCTACTGCTTCGAGTTCCAGGGCGGCGGCGACCCCGACGCCCGCATCGCCCAAAGCATCGCCTACCTGCGCGGGCGCGGCTGAGGTACGCGGTGGGCGAGGGACCTCAGGGCAGGCGGCGGCGGGGCACCCTCACCCCCGGCATCGCATTCGCTCGCCACCCTGCCGCCCAGAGGGCACCCGCCCGTCCGAGGGAGAGGGGAAGAAATCACCCCGAGGCGTATCCAGGACGCCGCCCACTGTGCCACGCGAATGCCGCTTCGCCAGGAGCGCCGCCGACACCTTGCCACACGAACACGCTTCGTCAGTTAATTACCGCCTTCCAGTGGGACTCCCCCCTCTCCCTCGGATGGGGAGAGGGGTGGCGAGCCGCAGCGATGCCGGGGTGAGGGTGCCCCGCCGCCGCCACCGCCAAGGGTGCGCCTCCCCACCGACCACAACGTCGCCGCCCCCTCAATCCCCCGCCCGCGTCGCCTCGCCGAGCTCCGTTGTCGCGCCGCGTGGCCCCCTGTGCCGCCGCGCCTCGATCGGCAGCAGCGTCACCAGCAGGGCGCTGAGTGGCAGCAGGATCGCGTTCAGGTAGAAGGGCGCGCTGTGGCCGAGGTGATCGTAGGCCCAGCCGCCGAGGTACGGCCCCAACGTCGCGCCGAGTCCCACCGCGAAGCTGTAGAGGCCGTAGGCCGTGCCCCGCTGCGCCCCGCCCGTCAGGTCCGCCACCAGCGCCCCCTCCGCCGGGACCGCCGCCGAGATGCACAGTGCCTCCACCGCCCAGATCGCCCCGAGGAGGGCCATGTTCGGCAACGCGGGGAAGACCAGCGCGACCAGCCCCGCCACCGCCAGCCCGATCGCCATGATCCGCCGCCGCCCGACCCGATCGCTGAGCCGCCCCAGCGGCGCGGGCGCGATCGCGTAGACCAGCGCGGCGGGCGTGAAGGCAAGGAGAATGAACAGCAGATTATCGGTAAAACGATCGCGCAGGTAAAGGGTCAGGATCGGCTGGGTCATGCCATTGGCCGTCGCCGTGCCGAAGCAGATCAGCAGCAGCGGCAGGAGTGCCCGCATACTGCCGCGCGGCGTCGTCACCGCAGCCAGGGCGGGCGGCCCGGCCTTGGCCCGGCGCGACGGCTCGACGATACGTTGGCGGGCGATCAGCAGCGTCACGAAGGTCGCCACGGCGTAGCAAGTGAAGGCGATCCGCCATCCCGCCACGATCCCCCAACCGAGCAGTTGCGCCCCGAAAAGCAGCGGGAAGCCGATCGCCCCACCGACGAATGCCCCGAGATTGATCATGCTCTGGAAGCGCCCGATCGCCGCGCCGCGCCCGTTCGGCGACACCAGATCGGCGAGGGTCGCGTAGGCCGGGATCAGCAGCAGCGCCGACGCGGTCCCCTCGATCACCCGCGCGATGAAGAGGATATTCACGCGCGCGGAGGCCGCGTAGAGGGTCCAGGCAAGGACGAAGCAGGCCAGCCCGGCCAGGAGAAAGGGCCGTCGCCCGAAACGGTCGGCCCCGCGCCCGACCAAGGGGCGGGCCAGGATCGGCACTAGCGCGAACACGGCGAAGAGCTGGCCTATTTGGGTCGCCGAAGCCCCCAACGCGTGCGAATACAGCGGCAGGAAAAAAAGGAAGAGGCCGACCGGGCTGGAAACGACGAACGCCGCCGCGTACAGCGTGCTGAGCGCCGCACGGTCGACCGAATCGGGCGCTCTTCCCGCCACATCCCCGCGCATCGCCCCCATCTCGCCCCGTCTCGCCCCGGTGCCCGCGCATTCATCAGGCGGCGTCCGCTCGCCCCACGCCCCCGTGCCAGTCCCCGTCCGCTTAATGCTGCGTTTCACCGATACGTGCCGGGTCGGTCGGGGCCGTCTCCACCCTCCCTTTTAGGGGAGGGTCGCCGCAGCGGGGAGGGGTTCGTAACCCGACACACAATCATGATCCTCAGCCGCTCAGTCGCCTTCCGGCGCGACGCCCCGCCCGGAGAGGAACAGGGCGGGCAGCAGTGCCAGCAGGCAGAAGAGCCCGGCGAACGCGAAGGTCTGATAGAGGATATCCAGCGTCAGCCCGGTAATCTGCTCGGCCTGGTACTGCAACTGGCGCGTCAGGAAGGCCGCGATCGGCTCGTCCACGCGCTGCGGCAGCGGCGGCAGCGCCTTCACCAGCCGGTCCAGCCGCCCCGAACCCCACGACGTCAGCGCTGACAGGCTGAGCATCATACCGAGCAGGCGCATCACCAGCACCAATGACGAGGCGATGCCGTGCGCGCCGCGTGGCGCGCTGTTGATCGCCGCCGCCCCGATCGGCGCGATTACCAGCCCCAGCCCCAGCCCGCACACCAGTAGATCGCCCGTCATCCGCCCGTAAGCCAGGCTGTGCGGCCAGCCCCAGAAGCGCCAGAAGCCAACCGCCGCCACCAGCAGCCCCGCCACCGACAGCCAGCGGTAGCCGACCCGCTCGGCGACCGCCCCGCCCGCCAGCGCGCCCACCGCCATCGCCCCCGTGAACGGCAGCAGCAGCAGCGCGCCGATCACGCTCGCCTGCGTCGCGTCCACCGCCAGCAGCGACACGACGAACGGCACATCGACCATCACCACGATCAGCGCACCGCCGACCAGCAGATTCGCCACCGTCGCCGCGCTGAAGACCGGGCGCCGGAAGAGGTCCAGCGGGATCACCGGCCAGGCCGCACGCCGACTGGCAACAATGAAGGCCACGAACGCGACCGCCGCCCCGAGCAGCAGCGGCAGGCGATACGGCCCGAACGGGTTGTCCGACGCCCCGAGGGCGCGCGGTGCCCCCCCACCACCCTCCGCGCCCGAGGAAAGGGCCAGGTTCGCCAGCGTCAGCGCCAGGGTCAACGCGACCGCGCCGAGCCAGTCGAAGCTCCCGCGCGCGCGCGTCCCGGCCAGCCCGGCCCGCCGCCAGGTGACGAAGACCGTCGCCAGCGTCGCGAGCGCGATCGGCACATTGAGCGCGAAGACCCAGCGCCAATCCTGCACGACGCCAACGCGCACACTCCCCAGCGCCCCGACCACCCCCGCGCCCCACAGCGGGCCAAGCACCCAGCCAAGGGTATCGATCGCCCCGATCGCCCCGACCGCCGCCGCGCGACGACGCGGCGGCAGCAGATCGGCGGCGAGCGCCAGCGTCACCGGGACCAGTGCGCCACCGCCGAGTCCCTGCACCATCCGCGCGGCGATCAGCGGCACCAACCCCTGCGCCAACACGCAGCCGACCGAGCCGACCGCGAAGAGCGCGAGCGCCACCAGGAAGACCGGGCGACGCCCGACGAGATCGGAGACGCGCCCCGCCACCGGGATGGTGATCAGGTAGGCGAGCAGATAGCCGCTGACCAGCCAGGAATAGCGCTCGATCTCCGCGACATTGATCCCGAGGTCGAAGATGATCCGCGACAGGATCGTGGTGATCACCGTCAGGTCGAGCGCCGCCACGAAGACCGCCGCCAGCGCCGCCGCCAGGATCGCGCGGGCACCGGGTGGCAAACGGTCGTCAGTCGGGTTCTCGACCTCGCGCACAGGCGGCGTTTCGAGCATCAGCGGCAACCTCCGCGCCATACCGCCCGCCATTCTCCACGAACCGACGCTCGGCGATCAGCGCTCGGCGATCAGCGCGCAATTACCAGTGACGAAGGCGGGAGAGCAGATCAACGAGAGGGGTTAAGCCATTTTCGGGCCACCGCGCCCGATGCGCCGCACGGGGACGTTGACCCCGACGGGGATCGTCTGCCACCCATCAATCGCCAACCGGCGGAGGCTGGCGACCCCTACTGCGGGCGCGTGATCGTGACCGGCTGATCGTACTTGTCGAGCGTGAGGGTCCAGACGGCGGCCTTCGCCTTCGTCGGCGTTTGCGGCTCGGTCAGGACCAGCTTCACGAGGTTGTAGGAGTCCTTGGCGATCCACAGCTCCGTCGCCACCGGGTCGCCCTCGATCGCCCCGCTGGTGATCGGCTCGATCGCCGCGCGATCCACCTTCCCCTTCAGGTGATAGGTATCCTGGCCGTCGATCTTCTCCGCGCCCAGTTGCTCCACATCGCGCAATTTGCCCACAACCGTGCTGAGGCCCTTCTGCTTATCGAAGAACACGGTCGGGCTGTAATCGAAACCCTCCTGGGCCGGTCCCCACTGCCCGGTGATCGGGTTCGTCTGGTACTTGTCGTTGCCGAGCGTCACGAGCGATACGTCGATATTCGCCGTGCCGAGGCCGATCGTGATCTTCGTCTGCATCCGGTCCGGCGTCACGATGTCGCCGTTGGCCGTGCGCAACAAGATGGTGCGGTTCGTGTCGATGTAGGCGTCGCCGCTGATCAGCGCCGAGAAGTGGACCGACGTCACCGCGTCGAGTCGCTTCGCCGTGCTAGCCAGGATCATCGGCGTGTCGACCTTCGGCCCGCTCGACGAGCCGCTACAGCCGCCAACGGCGACAACCGACGCGAGGACAACCACCAGCCAACGTGCCCGATCCAAGAGCGCAAAACCAGTCACAGGCGCTTCTGTCCCTCCGTGAGATGCCGTGCGAATGTCGCGAAAAACGAAGGCGACCATCAGGGCCGCGCCTGGGGGAAGTGTACCATCTCGCCGATTCGGGTTGGCCGGGGAGATGTGGTGCGTGAGGTGCGACCATCGCCGACGACTCCACCTTGCGACCGCCCTTGCATCGGCCCATGCTATGTGCTATTGTTGCGCGGTTGGTTCTTCGGGGCGTAGCGCAGCCCGGTTAGCGCGCAGCGTTCGGGACGCTGAGGTCGGAGGTTCGAATCCTCTCGCCCCGACCAACTTTCCAATGATCCGGACATGACAAAACGGCGAGATATAGGTATCTCGCCGTTTTGTCATGTCCGCGTGGCCCGCTTGACACTCGGCCCAACGCTCGGCTAGTCTTGAGCGAAGGTGTGCTGCCCGGCGCGACCATGGCGGGCGCTGACCGCACGCGCCAGCACGCGCCATCACGCGCTATGTTGCCAACGTTCACGCCGATCCGGGCCGACGCAGGCCGACGGGCGGCGAGCGAGCAGAAAGGTTTCCAGGGGATGAGTGATACAGCCAGCGAACAGGTCTACGATCTGGCGGTCATCGGTGGCGGACCGGGCGGCTACGTGGCCGCGATTCGCGCCGCCCAACTCGGCCTCAAGGTGACGGTGGTGGAGAGCGACGAACTCGGCGGCATCTGCCTCAACTGGGGCTGCATCCCGAGCAAGGCGATCCTCCGCAGCGCCGAAGTGTTGACCCTCTTCCATCACGCCAAAGAGTTCGGCATCTCGGCGGACAACATCACCGCCGACTACGGCGCGGCGATCGACCGTTGCAACAAGATCGTCGGCACGCAGACGCGCGGCGTTGGCTTTCTGATGCGCAAGAACAAGATCGACGTGCTGCGCGGGCGCGGCAAGCTGGTCGGCAAGGACCGCGTCGCCGTCTCCGGCGGGGCCGACGACGGCAAGGAAGTGCGCGCCAAGAACGTGATCGTCGCCACCGGCTCGCGCGTGCGCCCGCTGCCCGGCGTGGCGCTGGACGGCGAGCGCATCATCTCCGCCAAGGAGATCTGGGGGATCAAGGAACTGCCGAAGTCGATGCTAATCATCGGCGGCGGCGCGATCGGCCTGGAATTCGCCACCGTATTCAGCGCCTACGGGGTCGAGGTCACGGTGGTCGAGTTCCTGCCGCGCGTCCTGCCGCTGGAGGACGAGGAGATCAGTGCGGAGCTGGCGAAGCAGTTCACGCGGCGCGGTATCAAACTCCTCACCGCCACGAAGGTGGACACCGCCACCGTCAAGGGCGACAAGGTTGTCGTGCAGCTCTCCCCCGTGCCGGGCGGGCAGACGGTCCAGATCAACGCCTGGGACCAGCAAGGCCCGCAGCAGGTGGAGACCGAGCAGGGCAAGGGCGGCCCACAGACGATCGAGGTCGAGCGCGTCCTGCTCGCGGCGGGCTTCCAGCCGAACAGCGAGGACCTGGGCCTCGAAGACCTCGGCGTCGCGCTGGCGCGTGGCTTCATCACCGTGGACGAGCAGATGCAGACGAATGTCCCCGGCATCTACGCGATCGGCGATGTGGTCGGCAAGCTGCCGCTGGCTCACACCGCCTATGCACAGGCGGAGATGCTGGCCGAGCACCTGGCGGGCCACGAAACCCGCCCGCTCGACTACGACGCCATCCCGCGCTGCACCTACACCAGCCCGCAGGTCGCCGCGATGGGCAAGACCGAGGCGCAGGCGCGCGAGAGCGGGCGCGAGATCAAGATCGGCAAGTTCCCGTTCCGCCCCAATGGCAAGGCCCAGGCGCTCGGAGAACTCGACGGTCAGGTGAAGATCATCGAGGACGCGCAGACCGGCGAGATCATCGGCGTCCACATGATCGGCCCCGACGTGACCGAGATGATTGCCGAGTTCTCGCTCGCCCGGACCCTGGAGGCGACCTCCGCCGAGATCGCCTACGCTGTCCATCCCCATCCCACCCTCTCCGAGGCGATCGCGGAGGCCGCGCGCGCCGTCGAGGGGCAGCCGATTCATATGTAGGGGCCAGGGGGTGAGACGTGAGGCGTGAGTCGTGAGGGGGACGGCTTTCACACCTGGCATTGCGGCGGCGGGGCACCCTCACCCCCGGCGTCGCTGCGGCTCGCCACCCTGCCGCCTAGAGGGCACCCGCCCATCCGAGGAGAGGGGGGAGGGGGCCGAGGCTACAGGTGCTGGCGAAGTGGAGTAGGTGGGGAGATGCGACCGTCACTCAGCGATCATTGCGCTTGGCACGACGATGGTAAGGCCAAGCATCTCGACTGTCGCATGATACGGTCGTTGCTCGGCGATCATTGCGTTTGCTACCCCTCGCCCGAAGGCGTTCACCCGTCCGATGCGTCTGCGCGAGCCAAGCGGTTACCCCCATTTGCAGCTGCAGCACCGGCGAGAAACAGCCGCCCAACCAAGTGCCACCGCACCACGAACGAGGCCCCCTCTCCTCGGATGGGGAGAGGGGGTGGCGAGCCGCAGCGATGCCGGGGGTGAGGGTCCCCGCAGCACCGCCCCGCCCGGTCGCCGCGCGCACCTTGCGCCGCCGCCGCGCCCGTCGCCCGGCGGCGTGGCGCGCGTTGCTTCGCCCGCGCGTTCAACTGCCCCTGCTGCTCGTCGCGACCACGCTTGCCATGGTGCTGGTGTGGCAGGTGCGACTGCCGTTCACCTACGATCTCGGCAGCCGCTACGATGACCCGTACCTGACTGGCTTCCATGCGAGCGAGGTGGCCCCCGATACCGGGCTGCCATTCCGCTGGACGCGCGACCGCGCCGCGCTCGCCATCCCCGGCTTCGGCGCGACCGACGCCACCCTCACCCTGCGCCTCCAAGGGGCACGCCCGGTCGGCGAAGCGCCACCGACGATCGCGATCACGCTCGGCGAAGTGCCGCCCACGACCCTCGCGCTCGCCGCCGAGCCACGCGACTACACATTCGACGTGCCCGCCACCGCCTTCCGCGATGGCGGACTGCGGATCGCGATCGACGCCCCGACCTATCGCCCGCCCGGCGACCGCCGCGACCTCGGGGTCATCGCCACGCGCGTGGCGCTGCGCGATGCCAGCGGCGCGTCCGGGTTGGTCGCGCCGCCGCTCGGCGTTCTCGGCGTCGCGCTGTTGGCGGTCCTCTGCGCCTATGGCGCGATCGTGCTCACCTTGGGGTCGGCACCGGGCGGCGCGTTGGCGGGTTGGCTCGTCGCGAGCGCGCTCGTCGCCTGCGCCCTCGGGCCGCGCTTCCTGCTGGCAGGGTATGCGCCCGCGCTCGCCGCGCTCGTCGCGCTCGGCACCGTCGCCAGCGGTCTGACCTGGCTGGGCCTCCGCTGGCTACGCCGCCGCTTCGGCTGGGCCAGCAGCGAGCGCGCCCTGGGCGGCGCGGCGCTGCTGGCGGGCGCGAACCTGCTTATCCTGCTGATCGGGATGCGCCACCCCCTCTATCGGTCGAGCGACCTCCTGCTCAACGTCCACCGCCTGGAGTTCGTCCAGCGCGGCGAGTGGGTCTTCACCCTGGCGCTGCCCGGCGAGCGCGCCCTGGAAGCGCCCTACCCGCCCCTCTTCTACGCCGTGATGCTGCCCTTCTCGTACATCGTCGCCGACAAGGCGCTGCTGGTGGAGGTGGTCGCCGCGTTGGCGGTCGCGGGCGGCGCGTTGCTCACCTTCGCGCTCGCCCGCCGCGCCACCGGGGCGGATGCGCCCGCATTGTGGGCGGCGGGGATCTACGCCGTTCTGCCGATCACCTACGCCATGGCCTCGGCCGGCAACTTCGCCAACCTCTTCGGTCAGGGGATCGCCACCGCCTATCTCGTCGCCCTCGTCCTCGCCTGGGGCCGCTGGGCACGCCCACTCGTCGCGCTCGGCCTCACCATTGGCCTCACCCTCGCGCTCCTCGGCCACTTCGGCGTCTTCCTCTCATTGCTAGTCGCCCTGCCGCTGCTTGTCCTGGTATCCCTGACGCGCGGGCGCGAGGCGCGCACGCAGGCCCTCGCGCTCGCGGGCAGCGTCGTCGTCGCGCTCGCGCTCTCCTGGGCGGTCTACTACCGTTTCCACAGCGAACTGCTCCTCGGCCATGTCGGCGCTTTCCTCGGCGGCGACACCAACGCCCGTGGCGGCAGCGCGGCCACCGTGACCCTCGCGCAACGCCTCCGCAACGAGTGGGGGGGGCTCCTCCTCTGGTGGGGCTGGCCCGCGCTGCCGCTCCTCCTCGCGGGGAGCAATGGGCTGCGCCGACTCCGCCCGAGTCCCGCCGTCCCCCTCGTCATCACCTGGCTCGGTACGGCGGTGCCCTTCCTGCTCGCCGCGCTGGTGGCCGGGCTCAGCGTCCGCTTCCACCTCTTCGTGGCCCCCGCGCTCGCGGTCGTCGCGGGCTGGGCGCTGTGGCAGCTCTGGCGGTCGCACCGCCTCCTTGGCCCGCTCGTCTCCCTGACGATCGGAGCGATCTGGCTTTGGCAGGGGATGTCCTATTGGGTCGACCGGGTGCTGCACGCCTACCATTGACGGGTGGACTGAAGAGTGGGCTGATGAGTGAGCGGGTGTACGGCGCAAGGGGGAGGCGCGGATGCTTCGCGGCGGCTCAGCATGACAATCCCGTATGTATATGGCCGCTCACGTACGATCTGTCATGCTGAGCCGCCGCGAAGCATCCGCGCCACGACCGACCCGCCTTGCTGGCCGGTTAGGAGATGGGGGCGCGGGGGCGGTCTTTCGCGGGGCCGCGACCGAACCACCCGGCGACGCGCGCGCGGAAGGTGCCGAGCCGGGCCTGCCATTCAAGCGTTTGCTTCACGTCGTTGGGGAGGTGTTCGCGCCAGTAGTGGGTCGTCTTGGCCACGGCGGTGATAACGCTCTTGATCTCGCCTTTAAGGGTGTAATCGGCGCCGACCGGCACGAGGAGCGCGATGCCTTCGGCCCGCGCGGCGACATTCTCCTCGACGATCGCGTCGGCCAGCCAGTGTGCCATGCCGACCGAGTGGCAGCCGATCGCGAGCCAGCCGGTCGCGGCGGGGGTGGCCGACAAACCGCTGACCGCCAGCACCCCGCGCGCTATCTCGTCCGCGGCGAAGCGGTAGCCCGCGCTCTCGGGGTTGGCGTCGGGGTCGCCTTCGAGCAGCGTCGCGCGGTGCCGTGGCCCGCCTTCGAGCGCGAGGACGCAGAAGCTATCCCACATCTCGCCCCAGGCGACCGAACCATCCGGCGCATATCGCATCGGCGCGGGGGCCATCGGTGCCCGCTTGTCCACGCCCTCGCCGTCATGGTGCATGGCGCTATCCTCCCGGTTCGGTCGGGGCGCGATAGCGGGGACACTCATACACGTCCCACGCCCCGTAACGGCTCATCAGACGATGCCCGCACACGTCCCCTGTCGGCCCATCAAACGATGCCCGCCTGACGCAGCGCGTCGAGAACGATCAGGCCGCCCGCGACGGTGATCGCGAGGGCGCTGGCGACGGGCAGGAAACGCGGCAGGCGCGGCTCGAACGAGAAGCGCGCGAAGAGCCGCCGCGCGTAGACGCAAAGGAGGCCGATGGCGGTCAGCACGATCGCCAGCCCGGCGCTGAAGGCCACGACCAGGACCATGCCGAAGCCGATCCGCCCGAGCGAGATCGCGCTCAACAGGAGGACTAGCGCGGAGGGGCAGGGGATCAGCCCGCCACTGACGCCGAGGACGAGCAGGCTGCGCCAAGTCACGCGCGCGCCGGACGCGCCGGGCGGCTGGTGGGTGTGCGCCCGCCCGCCATGCTGGTGGCTGAGCGGTTGCCAGTCCGTCCCGCCCGACCCTTCGGCGAGGGCGACGGTTTGCTCGTGCGCGTGGTCGGCGTCCGGTGCCGCGCCGGTGCCGCGCAGGCGTTGCACGGCGAGGGACACGCCGATCGCCACGACCAGCAGCCCCGAGGCGACGTTGAGCCAAGGGTAGAGCGTTTCCGGCAGCAGATAGCGCGCCAACCAGAGGGTGATCCCGCCGAGGGCGAAGACGCCCGCCGTGTGCGTGATCGTGACCGTGAGGCCGAGGAAAGCGGCGTGCTTGGCCGTGCCGCGCGTGCCGATCAGGTAGGCCGCAACGACCGTTTTGCCGTGGCCGGGCGAGAGGGCGTGGGCCGCGCCCCAGAAAAGCGCGCCGAGGATCGCCGCCAGGATGACGGTGGGGGTGGGCCTGTCGATGCCGATCAGCGCCGCGACCCGCGCCGTGACGCCGCCGCGCCGGGCGTCCTGCGCGGTGACGTTCCCGGCGGCGCGGGCGGCGGTGTTGGCCGTGGACGCGCCCTCGCCCGCGCCCGGTTTGATGGTGAACGTGGCCTCGCGCCGCGCGACCGGATCGTTGAGTTGGTTCTGCGGGTAGGCGCGCAGTTCGTCCGACAGGTCCTCGCCGGTCGCGCCTGTGACGACGATCCCGGTGCCGCCGCGCACGACAATCTCGCGCCAGCCGAGGCGGTCGCGATAGTTGGCGTCGGTGAACGAGGCCGCGCCGTCACGCTCCCAGCCGACCGGGAGGGGCGCGCGAAGGTGGGCCTCGACGCGCAGCGTGGGGAGATCGGCCTGCCCGGCGACGAAGGCCGCCGACCGATCGAGCACCTCCAGCGGCACCACCTGCCCGGCCACCGTCAGGCGCAACCCGGCGATCAGGCGTGGCAGTTCGGCATCGAGGAAGGCCGTCGCCTCGTCGCTTTCGAGGATGCCGTTCTTGTTGAGGTCGAGGCGCTGCTCCTGGGTGAGTTGGAAGGTCGGGATCTCAGCGAGATCGAGGATGTAGGTGAGTCGCGCCGCGTCCCCCGCGAAGTCGAGGCGGCTGTAACTGTTGATGGTGAAGTTGCCGAGCGGGTGGGCGGCGGCAGGGGCACCCCACAGGGCGGCGAGCAGGCCGAGGAGGACGCCGACGAAGGGCCAGCGGCGAACGCGGTGTTGTGCGGGGCGCTGTCCTGGCGCGGAGATCCGAGGCGTAAGATTGCCGACGAGGCGGAGGTGCCGTTGGACTGAGGCCCCGCAGGACTCTGCCATCGTCCCGGCTGAAGGCTGCGGCCACGAAGGCCCCCTGCGGGGACTGGAGGCATGGGCGGGGGAGGGCTTGCGAAGTTTGTGCCGACGGGCCGAGGGGGGGGGCGTTGTGCCGCTCATCTTGTCCCTCCGTGTGGCGTTTGTGGTGCGCGCCGTGCGCCGCGCTGATCGCCGTGGTTCATGGGGTTTCATGGGGTGGCCAGGGCGGTGCGGGCTTCGGGCGCGTGAAGCAGCGAGAAATGCGGGTTGATCCGCAGCGCCTCGGTCAGGTGCTGCTGGGCTGCGGCCCGGTCGCCGCGTGCCTGGGCGATCATCCCGGCGT
>JAABUN010006674.1_pt1 | contig 13071 bp, 9 predicted proteins | sample 5559311 | NCBI WGS metagenome assembly JAABUN01 (sample SAMN10711877, study PRJNA513370) | rock metagenome | isolation source: Antarctica rocks | place: Antarctica: Victoria Land, Siegfried Peak sud | reverse complement strand
CCCGGTCCTGCCGCAACGGGGAACGCCCCCACGGGAGGGCAGAGGCGGGTGGTGGGTGGCGGGGTGATGTCGGTGAGCGGGCGCAGGGTCCGGGGTAGGAGCGTTCCCCGCTGCGGCAGGACCGGGCAGCCGCACGCCCTCTCCGCCTTGCTGGGCCGTGAGTGTGCGGTGCGCGGTGCGGAGGCGAGGCGGGCACGGCGCGTTGGGGCGGCACGAAAGTTGCCTTAAAGGGGTCCAGTGGGTGCCATGTGGCGCTCCAGGGTGGCGGTGTTTCGTGGGGAGGATGACATGCGGACGCGGATACTGGGTTGGCTGGGCGGACTCGCGCTTGGCCTGCTGACACTGGCGGGGACGACCGGCGCGGCAGGGGCGACGGCGCTGGCCTGCGACGTGACGGCCTTTTCCGGCCAGGTGACGAAGGCCGGGGCACCGCTGACGGTGCGCGGCACGGATGGTAAGGAGCGGGCGGTCGGGGCGGGCTCGGGCCTGGTGGTGGTCCGCAATGGGGCGAACGCGGGCTTCGGCGATCTGCGCGAGGGCGATCAGGTGAACGTCACCGTCCCGGCGGGCGCGGCGGATTGCGCCGCCACGCGGATCGAGGCGGCCAGCACGCTCACCGCCGCCCCGGAGCGGGATCGCAGCGGCCTCTGGGGGCTGCTGGGCCTGCTGGGCCTGGCCGGCCTACTGCCACTGCTGCGGCGGCAACCCAAGCCGGTCAACACGGTCCAGCGGGTCGTGGAATACCCGGAGACCGAGACAACCGAGACGGTCGCCACCGTGCGGCCGGCCGAGCGGGTCGAGCACGTCGAGCACGTCGAGCGGTTCGATGCGAGTGACACCCGCGACAGCACGAGCACCAGGCGGTAACACGTCAGGGTGACGACCATCGCGAGTCGGAGGGGGTGCGGCAGATGCCGCACCCCCTCTGTAATGCCGGGAAGAGCGTCGCACAGCGCTGCGGTTGTGGTCAGCCTGCGGCGTAAGGGGTGGATTCTTCGCTGGCACAGGATGACCGATCCCCGGTGCTGCGTTTCGTGGATACGTGTCGGGGTACGGGGCGGAGAACGGCCCCTCCTCTTCACGAGGTGCGGATATACGCCCGGCCCATTCGGCAGGTAGCGGTGAAGCGCGGCCCTTCGTGTGTGGTCGCCGGCTTCGTGGCCCTGCCGCGTGGTCTCGGCGTGGGTGTTCGTTCGGGCGCGGGCGGGTGCGGGCGGGCGGCGGCATGGGATGTGCCCAATAGGGGCAAGCTGATACGGGCAGGAGCGCGCGCTTCCGCCGGTCGATCGGGCGGTGCAGGCGGGTGGGGGGAGGGCCATGCGGTAAGCGGCGAGCGCGAACATAGCAGCACGCATTGAATGACAAGGAGACGCCAATGGCTACCCGCCCAGTACTCGCTATCTGGATGATCGTCGCAGCGCTGCTCGCGCTGATCGTCCCCAGCCAGGCCACCGCTCGTGTCGGCGCGACGGCCAGCGCCGCCGCAATCTGCGATCCCACCCCGCTCGGTGCCGCGACACCGTTCAACCTCTTCGCCTTCCGCACCCTCACGCAGCGCAATACCGGCACGGAGGGGCGGATAGCAGTCGGCGGTCGCGCGACGTTGAGCGATCACAGCCTCGGCGTCGCGCTGGACCCGGCTGACACGAGCGACAGCCTCGTCGTCGGCGGCGCACTCGAGTATGCCCGCGCCAGGGTGGCCGCCGGGAATATCGTCGTCGGCGAATCGGCCACCGTGACCGATGTGACGATGGTGCCTGGCAATGGCTACCGGCAGGGGTCGACGCTCGACTTCGCCGCCGCCGAGTCGGAATTGCTGGCCCGTGCGGTCGCCCTCGCCGCCCTGCCGACCAACGGCACGGCCACCGTGACGCTGGGCGAGATCACCCTGGTCGGCACCGCCGTCGACTTGAACGTCTTCGCGATCAGCGGCGCGGCACTGACGGCGGCGCGGTCGCTCACGATCACCGTGCCGGCCGGCGCGACGGCCCTGGTTAACGTCAGCGGCGCGTCGAGCGGGCTGCGCAACTTCGGTTTCACCCCGCGCGGCGTCGACCGGACGCGCGTGCTGCTCAACTTCCCGACGGCCACCACGCTGGCATTGGAAAGCGTGGGGGTCGAGGGGAGTATCCTGGCACCACAGGCCGTTGTCACGTTCGATCAAGGCGGCATCAAGGGGCAACTGATCGCGGCCTCGATAAGCGGCACGGGGCAGGCCGTGCAGGCACCCTTCGCCGGTTGTCTCCCTGCGGCGTCCACTGTCGCGCCGTGCCAACCTGGACCGGAGGCGCTCTTCGTCGCCGACGCCGCTGGCGTTGGCGGGTCCGTCGTGCGCACGAAGCAGGAGGCGCTCCTCACCGTCGACGTCGCTTCGCCCGCCGGGACGACCCTGTACTTGCAAGTGACCGATGCGACCGGGCGGATCGCGTTGAGCGCGGTGCGCGCCGTGCCCACCGCAGCGGGGGTGGCGACCCGCGTGCTGCTGGCCCGGGACGTGCCGTTCACCGACACGCCCTCGGCAACGGGTGAGTACCGCGTGCGGGTGAGCACCGCTGCCGCCTTCGCGCCGGGCGTCTCCCCGCGCGAATGCACCGTGCTGGTCCCCTTCGCGGTGCGCGCGAGCGCTGTGCCCCGCTCGACCTTCCCGGACGTGTCGGCCACCAACCCCTACCGTGAGGCGATCGGGCAACTCGCCGCGCGCGGCGTTATCCGTGGCTACGCCGACGGCACCTTCGGCCCCGCCGATCAGATCGTGCGCGCGCAGATGGCCGCGCTGATCGCCCGCGCGATGGGCTGGGACGCCGACAACTGGGGCACGCGGTTCCCCGACCGGGGCGTGGTCGACGCCGATCTCTGGCGCAATGTCGGCGCGCTGGAGCATTACGGCGTGGCGCGCGGCTATGCGGATGGCACCTATGACCCGACGGGCCAGGTGCTCAACGCGCAGGCGATCTCCTTCATCACCCGCGCGCTGGTGGCGAAGGGCGTGTGGCAGCAGCAGGCCGATGACCTGGCGCTGTACCCGAATGTACCGGCGAATTCGGGGCACCGGCAGGATCTGGCGACGTATTTCCATTACGCGAGCGCTGTCCCCGGCACGAATCCCGTCGCCGTATGGAGTGAGTGGAATCAGCCCGCGACGCGCGGCTGGTTCGCGCAGGCGCTCTGGCAAGCGTTCGCCGTATCCACCGCCCGTTAACGGCTTGATGGCCCATCGGGTATTAAGCACAGGATAGAGTCGTCTCGACGTGATGCAGGCCGCGACGCCGCCGCCAGCGATTAGTGCTGGCGGCGGCGTCGCGATTTGCGGGCTGCGCGACCATCTAGCGCGTCGGCGTCGCCTGGGCGAACGAGAGGCACGCGTGGATGTATCAAAGGAATAAAGTTCCTAGCGCACTTGACATCGTGACTGGGTAAATCGCGCATCGATTGAGCGTGGATTCTCCGAGAAATCTTTACTGCGCTCCTAGGCGCACGTCACTGCCTCGACAGTTTGTAGGAATTAATTCTTTACCAGGCTTTCTCTATCAGATCCGCGTAGGGGAGACGGGCCATGACCTGGACTCTCTACGTGAAGGCAATGGCGGTCTCATCATCTTCATGGATTGTGCAGAAGCAATTGATGAAGTCGTCTCAGGTCACCATCCCGGGGCTGGTGGCGTGGGGCGCTTGCCGGAACGCTACCGCTTGGCAGTGAGGTTATCGCACCGGCAAGTGAAGTCCTGCCATTGATCACGCTGCTACGTGCCTCCTGGTGGTTCTTCTACGCCGGTAGTGCGATCCCCGACTGGCTTGGCCGGAGTTGGCGCTGGCAGACGGGTCGCCGCGTGGCCGCGCCAACCGGCTCCAGATCCCGAGCCCCGATCAGCGGTACGAATGTGAGGCGGCGAGTGGTGGGCCGTCCTGCGCGGTCGTCCTGGTCCGTGCCCACGACCTATTCTCAGCAAGGCCCTCTTCTTGGCTTGGCACCGACGCGATCCCGACGCCGCTAGCGGTCACGCCCCTGCCTCGCTCCGACTTGGATCAAATTCGGACTTGGTCGGCCCGATAGCGTAGAACGATCCTTCAGTGCTTCCCGCCTCATCGGCCTCCAGCGATCTCGGAGCTTCGGCCACACGACGGTGGCTCCGGCGGGTCGCCCTCATTCACGCTATCACCGCTACCATCGTCGCCCTTGTCGTATATCACACGACCCGTCGCGACATTCCCCACGCCCCAAAACGGGTGCCACCTACCCCTGAAATGGTGGCGAGCGCGTTAGGAATGCCCACTCCTGCGGGTATTGGACCACCGCTCCCATTCCATCAGGGCTGGGGTGACAATATGAGCTACGATTATGCGGCATACGCACGCAGCGTGGCAATGGCTGACGCGATCGCTTGCTGCACTTCGGGGAGTGGCGCGACGTGCTGGTTGACGCGCGCGCGCCGCTCCAGCTCCTCCCGCGTCGGGGATACAGCCTCCCGTTGATATTGCTCGCAGGCCCACCAGATTCGCCTTGACCAGAACGCTGCGTGGATCTCAGACTCATCGTCCAGGGATTTGAACGTCATGGGCATTCTTAACAGTTGTGACGGGGACAATCGCCGCTCTAGCGCGCCCTTGAGCGCCTTCTTCGTTATCCGCTCCGGTAATCCAGGGAGTGCTCGCCGACGGGCAGCTTCGCGGCATACGGTCTCGGCGCTCTCACGATCGCGCTCGTCCCAGTCGATCCAGGGCGTTGTCGGTATGCCCTTACTACTCGCCCGTTCCGGAGAGTGCGATCGCAACCAGTCGCGATCAAACCTGTACAACCAGCCGTAGGCTCTCGGCGCGGCACGCCGAATCGCCGTGGTTCCCCAATCCGGATACCGCTCCCTGATGTCCTCCCAGGCAGAGCGATACTCATGCTGCTTGGGCGAGACGGTCTTGCGCCCATGGGTCAGTACCGGTACATCGTCAACGCTCTTCTTCGAATAGCTGCCAGGACAGGGGAAGGGCAAGCCGAGTCGGCGAGCGTGGACCTGAACAGTGGCAATGTGTACCCCCAGGCGACGCGCCATTTCTACCTGATTCACGGCAGGATCGAGCCAGAAAGCCCGCACCCCGGCTTCCCAAATCGGGCCGTAAGCCTCTACCCAGCCGCGCCGGAACCGATCCTCCGGCGATCGATCTGGTCCGTAGCGCTTGTAGATGAAGCCGCATGCGCAAGCGAACCGCTTCATCACCGCGTCACGGCCACGATAAATCCCCGGAAGATCGTCGCAGTCGATGATGCACGGTTCGCGGAACCGCTCGCAGACGGGGTTCAAGCATGGCCACGGGCCAATGCCGAAGGGTCCCTCCGGCGTGTCCTGGAACGATTGCCCCTGTGACGTGGAGAAGAACGTGGAGGTTGTACAACCGAGGAAGCCCAGGAGCAACAGATGGTGAATCGGGTGACAACGCCGCTCCGACCGGTCGACTAGATAATTGAGCCTGGTACGATTCCGACCGCGCTCGAGGCTGCACCCGAGCCGAGCGAGAAATTCCGACGAGTAATGGGCGACCAGGGCCTCGGACATCTCGACCGCGCGGACCCTCCCGTCGCAATTGATGAACCCTTTGCTATCTAGCAATGCGCGATAGCGATCACGCAGCGTGGTCGACTCGCTCGTCAAGCCGCGCTGGTTGAGCAGCCAGCCGGCGTCCTGCGCGAGACGCTTCATCCGTCCGCGATCCTCCGCCGACAATGGCTGGAGCGGCGGAATCGTGCGGGCGATGGCCCGCTCGGCGGGAATGAGCGTATGCTCCCAAGCCTTCTGCGTGGATACCACGCTGTCCTGCAGCGGTATTTCATGACGCGCGCAGAGCGTGATGCCCGGTAACTGGTGCAGGCGATGCCAATAGCACTCGCTGAAATGCGTACGATCATCGCGCGCGCAGAACGGGCAGTAGCGAAGCATCATGGGGGACGGCACGGACCAGTTCCGGCATCCTGGAACGGTGAGCCGGGCCGAGCCATCACCCCCCCGCATGAGGAAACGCATCAGCTGGATCATGTCGGGGGGCAGGAATGCGGCATAGAATGACAGCGGGGTGTGGCGCTCGATGAGGGTGCCGAGCGTGAGCCCATTCTCGGGCGGGACTCTCTCGATCAGGGACTCGAGGTGGGTCGGCAGGACGGAATCTTCCAGCTTGTAGGGGCGCCCGAAGAGCGCCTGATGCATCTGCGCCACCGCCGAAAATCGCATCCGCTCCGAAAACCGTGCCGCAAGACTGTAGAAGCTTTCATCGGGGAAGGGGAGCGGGAAGTTGCTGAGTTGGCCGCTCATTGCGCCTCCGTCTCGATCCAATTACCGTCGGTCTCCCCAGTGGCAGGGCCATACTCGAGCAGTTGCAACGCATCGTCGATGGCCGCCCGCACCTGGTGGCAGGCCGCGACGCGGCCGGTCCCGGCGCGGGCGATGAGTCGCCACCGCGGTGGGCGCACGCATTCGCGCCGGAAGCAATCGGCCGCCCACCACACCCGCCGGATGGCGAAGGCCCCCCTCGCCTCGACCACGCGGCCCAGGGCGATGTCGGTGCCCGGCAGCTTGTCGAGGCGCTTCTGAACCAGCGCTAGCGCCTCGAGGTGCCTCCCGATGGCGGCACGGGTCACCCGAACGGGACGACCGGGCGCGTTCCGTAGCGCCAATGCCGCCTTGGGTACCGCCTCCGCCAATCGGGCGTCGCGCGCGGGCCAATCGATCCGTGGGGTGGGCGCGGGGTGGGTGCGCGGCGGCGATGTTGCCCGCAGCCACTCCTTGTCGTGGCGATACAGCCACATGTACGACGCCGGGAGCACGGCCCGCGCCTGCGTCGCGCTGATCGCGCCACCCGCCAGCTCCCGCAACCATCGCTCACGGTGCATCGCGCGGTGAGCGGTGTGCGGAGTGGTGACACGCGCCGGGGGAGTCGTTTGGCGCAATGACCTCTCGGCACGCGCGTTGGATGTTAGGGGGGCCAAGCCCATGGCGGCGGCGTGAGACTTTGCCGTCTCGGGGTCGACGCCGAGATGCCGGGCCACCCCCGCGATGCTGGCCCCCGGCTCGACCCAGCGCGCCCGCAAGGCGGCTTCCCAGATCGGGCCGGACGTCGCGATGTGGCTCCGCTGGAAGCGATCACCGGGCGAGCGGTCGGGACCGCCCCGGGTATACGCGAAGCCGCAGCGCGGGCAGGCGAAATGCCCGACTGGGCACCCCCCGCGTCGACGATCGAAGGTGACCGGGCACCGCTCGATGAGCGGCTGGCCGTAATGGTCGCCTGCCTGATTGAGGCAGGGCCAGGGGGCAAGCCCGAAGGGCGCGCGTTTCGTAAGCGCGAAAAAATCCCCCGCCGTCGCGCCCAATAGGTGCATCAGTAGAAAGTGGCGTAGCGGGTGCTGCGCGCCCGACGGTGCCCGCACCAGCCGCAGCAACCAGTTGTCCCCACTCTCCATATCCACCTCACATTGCAGGAGGATCAGTAGATCGTTCGGGTAGGCCTCCACGAATGCTGCCACGAGCGCGCGGGCGCGTACGCGCCCGCTGGGCAGCGCCAGATCCACATCCGCCAGCAATTGTAGGTAGCGTTCGCGCAGCCCCGCCAGTGTGGAAGAGAGCCCAGGAGTGCGGAGTAACCAGGACGCATCCTCGGCGATGCGAAGCAGCAGCGGATGATCCTTCTCGGGGGCGAAGAGGCGTGACTCGACCGGACGGACCGCGTCATCCGCAGCGATGAAGGCATGACGCGGACCGCTCCGCAACACGCTGCCGGTTTCCTCAAGGAGGGCCAGGTGCTGCGGACAAACCACCACCCCGGGCGCCTGATGAAGCCTGTGCCAGTATGCTTCCCCGAAGGCACCCCGATCCTCCACAACGCAGGCAGGGCACCAGCGCAGCCGCTGCGGCAAATGGATCGTGCTCGCCATGATCCCGGCGCGCGGGTGGATGGCCGCCCCCCCGTCTCGTCGCATATCTCGACGCAACTGGAACGCGCACTCGGCCGAAAGGAACGGCGCGTAGTAGCGCCATAGGCTGTGCTCGTCGATGAGCTGCTCGGCCGTGTAGCCAAGCTCCACCGGCAAGGCGGCGACAAGGGCGTCGAGATGGCTCGGCAAATCGATCACGGCGAGTGCGTTCCCCGTACCGAATAGCTCACATGCCGCGCCACGGGCGCTTGGATAGCGCAGGTGACGGACATGTCGGGCACAAACGCTGTAGAGCAGTTCATCGGGGAATGCCTGCGGGAAGTTGCCGATCACGCGTCGCCGTCCCCATCTTCGAACTCCCCGACCGGGCGGAGATGTCCAGCCTGCACGAGTGCTGTCGACGCATCCACGCCCCTCGCCGCACCATCCGCGGCGATCCGCGGCAGGGCATCTTTAGCCATGTCACTGCCCGGTTTCCTCGCAGGCTTGCGGCCCCGCAGACAGCCGGGGCGTTGCTTGTCGCCCGCCGCCGTCGACTCGGCCTTGGGCGAAGACGCGGGCGGGGCGACGGCTTCCTCCCCCGTTGCAGCCACGCTCGGGGGGCAAGTCGTCGTCCCGCCCGGTTTCTCCTCTCCATCGGCCGCCAGGGCGGGGGCCGTCTCCTCACCTTTGCTTTTCTCCCCCTCGTTCGCACCGTCCGGTCGGTCCGCATTGAAAGGGATCAGATCATAACAACCAATGAGACCTTCGACGCTACCGGTGTATTCGGCCCTGCGCAGTCCCGCAAGGTCACGATATGTCATATTTAAGTCCATCGCGGCGGTCGCCCTGATTACGTCCTCATCCAGACGCTCCAGGCCCTTAACGATGGCGAAGTGCTGCGACAGGCGAAATATCTTCACGGCGATGTCGATCACCCCCTGGCATTCGTCGTATAGCACGTGGCGCAGACGATCATCGAGAGCTACCCGTTCTTGGGTATATTGATACTCCCACAGGGCCTCGACGAAGAATTCCCACTCGCCGTCCGGCTCCGCCGGGCTTGCCTTCTCGCGCATCCGGCGCCATACCATGTCGCCCTGCGCGTTGTAGCGGCGGGCTTGGCGAAACGCGGTGCTGAGCGTCATCATTACCTCCACTGAGCCCACCAGGACGACGGGCATGCCGATGATATTGACCAGCTCGACGAAAAACTGCAGCATCTGTTTGTGGCCGCCGCTTTTCGCCGCGTTGATATTCTGGACCTCGTCAACGACGAGCATGCCCAACGAGTACAAGAGGCCAAGGTTCGCCATCGGATCGAGCATATTCTCTGCACTCACGTTCTTGTTGCTATACGTCTTCGCATGTTCCGTCCCGAACATCCGATCGATCTTATGGAAAAATTGGAGGCAGAGCCCCCGAATTGAGCCGTCCTTGGGACAGTCAAGCCGGAGGTGGACGATCTGCCGCTTCGGGAACCGCTTCTTCCGATAGCGCCGATGAACGATGACCGAGGGGAACCGCGACAACGCCCGCTTAACCCCCCAGGTCTTGCCGACGCCGGCCTCGCCGAGCAGCGCCAGACCACTGGCCGCCTGCGCCATGCCGTCCCAATGGGTCACCCCCGCCGCCCAGTTGTCCAACGTGTCGCGGATGTCGGCGTAGTGCGTCGGCACGACCGGATTGCGGCTCACGTACCCCAGTCGGATCATCCGCGCCAGCCGTGTGTAAAGATCGGCATGGCGCTGCATCGGCTCGAAGAACTTCGACAACGCCAGGTCGAGGTGCTCATGCCGGTACACGGCGGGCAGGAGACGGTCACTTTCCCGATATTGCGGAGTGTAGGCCATGCGTTTGACGATCTCTTCGTCCGGTAACAGAGGCGGCAATGCCGCGATGAGGGGGTTCCCCTCGTATTCAGTGAACGGCAACTCCTGATACTCGGGTTCGACACACCATCCGAGGGACAGCGCTCGCTTGCGGAACGTCGGCCACGACTCACGCATCCCCGCCCTCCTGCGACGTCCTACGCCGCTCTTCGCGCAAGCGACGGAACTTTTCTACATCCGTGGCTGAAGTCAGACTCTGCCGCGCCGACGGGACCGGCAGCCGTGTATCAACGACGGGCACCACCGGTGCCAACGACCACCGGTGTTCTTGGCTGTCGGCATCCCGCTCGTCCTGTCGGGATGGCTTGGTATCCGCGAGTAGCGCGCGCTTACTCTTACCCGCCTTCATGGGGTCCGTCTGCGCGGCGGCACCAGCGACGATCCGCGAGCGGAGATCGTCGTAATCGAAGGAAGCCGCGAGATCGCGGCCCCGGGCCACCTGTCGTCGCTGGCCCTGCACGGCGAACAAGTCGAGGGTTTCCTGCCAATCGCCATCGCCCATGGTGGTCCGACGCGCCAGCAGGTTGCAGGCTTCGAGACCACCGCCATCGAGGAGGCGGTAAATGACGTTCGTGTCGCGAGGGTCGTAGATGATCGGCACCTTCCACGAGCGGTCGATGCGGGCGAGCGCGGCCCATTCCGCCATCACTCGTGGAGCGCCCGCATAGCGTAGCCGCTGGAAGTTGAGTCCTTGGCCGGTCACAGTCGCCTCATCACGCGGCAGCAGGTTGCGGCGCATAGTGTCCTGTGTCACGGTGCGGAGCCTGCCGGATCGGTTCTCAATCCCCCAGGTCCACAAGTCGATGGGATACGGCTCGATGCCGGCCGCGAGTGCGGCGCGATCTAACCGGTCGTCGGCGAGCCGGTGGTATTTGTTGTATTCCAGCGCGAAAGAGATCATCACGGCGCGGAATTGATGGATGTCGAGCGTGGCGTCAAGGCGGTAGTCCGGATCGCCCCGCTCGCGCTGCGGATAGACGTGGCCCGGGATAAACTGCACCACCTCATCATTGATCAACCGAAACTGGCGCTCGACGATCCCCTTCCAGTCGGCCCGGTACGGTGCGGCGGTCGCGATACGCACGTTAAAGTTATCGAGCACCACGTCCGAATTACGGCTGAGCAACTCGGCGCGATCCGCCAGGAGCGCATCTGGCAGATGATGTGCGGGCCATTCATCCTCGGTGATCGGCGGGAGATCGTAGCGCTCGTAACGACGGCAGAAGACCACCTTGTCCGTCGTCATGTTCTCCAGCGCCAGCATCGCGCCGACCCAGCTTGGCCCTTCGAGGGTGACCGTCAGTCCGACGATGAGCCGACTGTAGCCGTCAATGATCACGTAGATGACCGGACGCCCGATCAGCCGGTAGCGTCGAATGGAATGCACGAGGTAAACATCGGCAAGGGTCGCATCAATCTGGAAGAGCGAGCCTGGCCCGAACGCCAGCGAGGCGGTATCACCGAGCAATGGCCGGTGCAGACGGTTGAACCGACCCTCACCCCCAAGTTGTTGGACGATGGCGACGGGATTGTAGAGCTTCTGGAACCAGTAGCGAAACTGCTCATACGATGGCAGGGTATTATCCGGCGGTAGCTGCCACTTGAGCCGCCCATCCTCGACGACTTGCCGACTGTATTCAGTCTTCAGGATCTGCTCATACAGCCACTTCAGGTTAACACCGAGTCGATTGCGTCCAACTCTACGACGTTTCAGCTTGGCCTCGTCGAGATGCGCCTTAATACCGCAGCGGAACCGTCGCAGGTCATCCTCGGTAATATTCTTCCCGCCGCTCTCCCCCGTCTGCTTCAGGCTGTTGTGCGGGCGACCGCGCCTCGGGGCAGGCCCATCTTCCTGGCCGCTCACGTCGTTACTTTTGACGCGGGAGGTACCCCTGGATCCACAATTCTCGAAGCGTCGTAAAAGAGCATTCTTGAACTGCCCGCCGCACCAATAGCGCCGCAAATCATCGTATATGGTCGGGATGGAACGGTTGGTGGATTGCCGCATCTCGAGGATTTTCTGGTGGCGCCAATGCGGGTCGAACATGGCACCGTCGTCGTCTTTGTCGCCCTCGACGATTGGCTTGATCACCTCCCAGGCTTCGTCCCGGCGCTTCCGGAGCAACGCGGTTGCCTCTGCGTCGCGCCCGAGTTCCTCTTCCGGGCGTTTCAACGCGTCGTACGGGTCGTCGCGCACGCCGATCGCGTCGCCACCATCGAGCGCGGCGACGACTTCGTCATACTTCCGCCACCGCGGCAAGACCCGCTCTTTGCCCACTTCAACGACATATGTTTCGGTATCACTCGCCTGGTCGCGCCGCACCCACAACGTGCCGATCGCGATCACCGCGACAGCGGTGATCGCCGGGTCAACCCAGAGAATCCGTTCGAGACGCCGCGCCGAAGGGTCGTCCCCACGCCAAGCGATGAGGCCATTTTTCTGGAGCTTCATGCGGACGCGCGATCCGGGACCGGGACCGGGACCGGGACCGGGACCAAGGATACCCCGGTGAGCGCGAGGGGCAGGCCCGGATCAATCCGTAGGCCTATATCTACGCGCCACTGGCGAGAAGCCAGGAGATGGCGCGCGACGGCGAGAGTCGTCGCGCGACCCAGTCCGAATTCTCGATCGCATTCGAGACAATGGTCCGCCAGTGGCGCGACAGTACTCGTGACCTTCTCGGTCAACGCCCAAGCCACCGCGCGTAAGCCGTCGGTGGACAGCCCGTAACAGTCGTCGAGGCGCAAAAACGGGTGGAGCCACTCGATGTTATCGGCGCGCACGATGTCGACTTGTGCGTCCGTCACGATGCCCCAGGAGATGTCGCGCGCCCGGAAGTACAAGCGCTCGATCTCAAACTTCTCGAGAACGCGTCGCGAATCCAGGGCGCGCGCATCTTTGATCGTGCGGGCCACATCAACCGGCACCTTCGATCCCAGAGTAATCAGGCCGTCGGTCGTCATGACTTCCTACGACTTCGTACGCGGGTTACGCGGATGCGGGACACCGAGTTGCTTCGCGATCGCTAGCGTCTCGCTTAATACTACAACGTGAGATTGGCGCTACGCCTGCATTTCTGATACGCTTGGTTGCCGATGATATCGCCCAAATTTGGCGTCAGTACTTGGCGCATCGGTGGCCGCCTCCGAAATGTCACGTTGTAGTACTAGTGCGCCGTTCCTCAAATACGGTAGACAAAGGGATGGCGCAGGACGCGTGGCGGGCGCTGCGGGCGGCCCCAGATCCAGGGTTTCGCGCGGGCATTGAGCTGCTCCGTGGCCACCTCGGTG
>JAABUN010006673.1_pt1 | contig 13073 bp, 16 predicted proteins | sample 5559311 | NCBI WGS metagenome assembly JAABUN01 (sample SAMN10711877, study PRJNA513370) | rock metagenome | isolation source: Antarctica rocks | place: Antarctica: Victoria Land, Siegfried Peak sud | reverse complement strand
GAAAAGCGTGGCTCTCGCTTTCGCGATAACCTTTTTCTAATGCGGTTTTCTGTTTTTCATCGAGTTTGATAACTTTGATTTTTCCCATTATGGAAAACAGTCTAACATAATCTTGTCCGACTACTTACCACGCCGGATCGTTCGGCGTGCGTTTAATCATCGCGCCGCCGGTCGGAACGGGCATTTCGTCCGCAAAAATTCCGCGCGGCGCATCGACGGCTTTTAAAATGTCCGTTTCCGGTAGATGCTTGAGAGCCTGCGCCCAATCAACTGGCGGCTGCTGTTCGGCTAAATCAAAACGTTTTGAAGCGCGTATCAAATCCGCCTGCGAAGTTCCGGGCGGGAACACCGGGCGAATCTGATTTTGCTCGCCGTAAAGCCAGGCGATAAAAAGCATCTGCACGGCGCCGCCGCGATACCAGTTGCCCTGCTCGTAAAAGGGACCGACGCGTCCGATGCCCGCGCCGAAGCCTTGAACAATCATCGTCGTAAAGTTCGGATTTCCGAGCGCGGCAACTGCGGGCTGCCATTCGGCGGTCGAAGAACAACCAATTGTGCCGACTTTTTCGTTAGACCACGATTGAGACGACATCCATTTAATCGCGTCGTCGCCGTCGGTTACGGGCGCTCCCAGAATGTCGTAATTGCCTTCGGAGAAAAAATGCCCGCGCTCGTTCATCACGACATAAGCGTAGCCGCGTTTGACGGCTTCCAAAATGGTCGTCATATCGCGCGGCGCGCCCAATCGAACGTCCCAGAAATTGAAATTATAAGGCGTGCGCGAAAAGATAATCGGGTATTTTTTGGAAACGTCTTTCGGGCGATAAACGTCCGCCGCCATCCGTTTCCCGTCGCGCATCGTAACCATCACTTTGCGGTCGATAACGGCAACGTCTTCGAGTTCTTTTTCGATTTGATTGCGCTTGGCGATCAGCTCTTGATCGGGAACCGGACGGTTTTGTGAAAAACTGTTAAGTGTTAAGACAGCGAACAGCGCCGCGCCGAAAATAAATCGAGTTAAGATGTATTTGCCCATCATTGCTCTCCTGTACTAAATATTTATGCCGCCGGTCAATATGATTCGTTAAATCGTTTGATTTGAAACCTTCATTTTAGGCTTTTTATTTTCATTATAAATTGCAAAAATACAACTTCCTGTTTCTGAAGCCTAACCCCTTAAATCTCCCGTTTCTACATGCTCTTCAAAAAAATGTCGGTCGATAATTTAAATCGCTCGCTGAGTCTTTGGGCAGCTCCTTTACTGATAGCTCGTTTGCCGGATAAAACTTGCGAAACATTGCCTTGAGAGCCGAAATACTCAACCATGTCCGTTTGATTTAAACCGTTCTCGTCCATCAGAAATTTAAGCGTTGAAACCGGGGAAGTCGGTTCGAGCGGCGTTAATGTGCGCTTTTCATAATCTTCAAGGAGATTCGCCAGTAAATCGAAAAGCGAATCTTCTTCAGGAGTCCGGTTATCACCTTTATCTAGCAAACCTTCAAATTGCGCCTCAATTCGGTCGTATTCTTCCTGTGAGTCGATTACCTTCGGAATAGTCTTAGTTAAAAGACGCCCGTAAACTTTCGGGTCAAATGTTTTCGTAACGGCAGCACGTTGTTGTGCCTCACTAAATCTTGGCGTGACCATATCGAATCTGTCTGTCATCGTATCGGCACCCTTGATAACTTTTCTGTGAGCAACGTCAGGATGATCGACGGCTCTTGAATTAGAAGCAGTCGATCTCGAGGCGCTGGAATTAATAAATCGTCCGGTTGCTTTATTGCTTCTTCTGGTTGCCATAACTTATTACCTGCTTTTTCCTTTTTTTCCGCAATCGCACCAACTTTTATGATTATCGTATTCAGCGTGCGAAAAGACGTGCTTAATAAAAACCTTGTGTTTGGAATATTCGATTTTAGCGATAATCCGAAAATTATTTCCTCCGACATTAAAGATCGCAAAATTATTGTGGAAATCGGCGCTCCCGAATGTCTCCCGGACGTCTGTAAAACTCGCCCAAGAGGTGTTTTTTGCGATCTTTATCCATTCGCGTATCGGTAATTCCGCGTCGGCGTGTTCATGCCAATAGTCTCTTAATCTCTTTTCGGTAATAATCCACATCGATTCTCTTTAATCATAATATTTCAAATTGAAATATTATTCAAGTAAGTATTTCAATTTGAAATATTATGATTAGAAGCCATCTCAAAAATAGTTTCTTAATAAAATAACGATACAAGCCAGATGAACAAAGCCTAAATAATTATCCGAATGATACTCGTAGCGCACTACAATTCGCCGGAAGTTATGCAGCCAGGCAAACAGGCGTTCGATTTTCCAGCGGCGTTTGTAACGGCGAAGTTTTCTGCCGTCCTGCGTTCGAGCCCTGATGCGGTTAGCTCTATGCGGCGCAATCAGTTCAATATCGAGCTCCGCCAACTCGGTATCAAGCAGGTCCGAGTCATACGCTTTGTCGCCAATCATCTTCTCGGGTCGCTCATCGATAAAACGATGTGCGATGGTTTGTCCGACAAGTCGGACTTCATGCGGCGAAGCAGTTGTTGTGTGAACGGCGACAGGAAGACCAGCGCCGTCTGCCATTGCCATGAGCTTCGTACCCTTGCCCGGCTTGGTTGCTCCAACTCCGAAGCCCCCTTTTTAGCCGAAACAAATGTTCCGTCAATAAAACATTCGGATAAATCCAACTTCCCGCGAGTTTGTAAATCCGCTGCCAGTGTTTCCAGCATTTTTAGCAACCGCCCGTCTCTGACCCATTGCTGGAACCGTCTGTGGCAGATTTGGTATGGCGGAAATCTCTCGGGCAAATCAGACCAGCGCGCACCGGAACGCAGTATCCAAAGCACGCCGTTGAACACTTCGCGCTCTGCACGGCGCGGTCGTCCGCGTGTTGCCACAACCGGCGGCTTATCAAATAACGGTTCAATCAAAGACCATTGTTCATCAGTTAATTCTTCGCGTCGTGCCATCTGCGAAGTTTATCAAACTATTTTTGAGATGGCTTCTAATTAACATTTCAAAAAATTATATTGACAAGCTCAAATCTGTTTTGGAAAACAACTCCAAGCCAGGAAGTTTGATTCTATTGAAGTTAAATGTGCCGCAAAAAGAAATACTACCGCTTTTATTTCGCCAATTGGCGATTCCGCGCTTTGGACTAATAAGTGTTTTTGCTGAATATTCTCTCCGATTTATTGACCGCTTCGCATCGCACACCTAGCATATTCGACAATGGTTTCTACGTGATTTGAAATTCGTTCGACTCCATCCGGTCAGAGGTCATCAGCAGCCAACGGGCGAGCCTAGCTTCGGCGAGTGAAAACGGCTGCACACCGCCGTTGCGAGATTTGAGTTATTAGCGAGTGCGTATAGCGTTCAAAACCGATGGGAGCAAGCCACCGTTTTTACACTCTGCCAGACGCGTAGTGCATTTTAGACTTGGTTAATCTTGTATCCGTGCTCAGGCGAAAGCTCGAAGAACCATCAAAGTCGAGGAGTTACTCGTCGAAAATCCGAATAATTATCAGTAAAGAATGGAATGGTGAAAAGAAGTCAGGGTAATATCTGACTCGAAAATGTGTGCAAACCCTAATGGGGATTTAATTAACGATTTTGCTCAAGCACTCAAAACATCGAGCGCCTAAAAACAGCACGAGCAAAAATGATTTTTAGAATATAATTGACGCGCTTGAAATTACTGTACGGCCTTTTGTTTTGCTCTGAATCGGCGAACTTTCGCCACATTGCCACAGTCATTCATAACGCACCATTGCCGGCTCCGATTACGACTGGTGTCCAAAAATATCCAATGGCAGACGTCGTTCTCGCACCGGCGAATTCTGGTCAAATCTCCGTTTAGAAGCAGGTTTACCGCCGATTCGGAAATTTGCCAGAGCATTGAATCGAGTGAGTTTTCAGGGGTAAGCCATTCAAAGGCGAAACCATTTTTAACGGCGGATAGCTTTTGATGCCGTCGCGCGATACTCAATTCGCGGTTCAATTTTTCTAAATCCTCCACCTCCGGCTGCCAGCTTTCGATTGTGGCTCTGAACAGACGATAGATGCTTTCTCGCAGATTTAATGCCCTTTTAAACACGGTGGTTGCTGCTGGTGGATTAACTTCACCATTCTGTAAAAGTTTTCCTGCTTCTTTTTCGTCAAACAATTCGGCTTTTGAGCTCCAGGCTATTAAGTCAGCATAATTACTCAGTTTGTCAGAAGCGAAAGCGTCATAATAATCATGTCCGCCTTTTTTATTCGGACTGCTGATTCTGCCGTTGACAGTGTTCGCAAAATCAAGGCTGATATCGCCGCCAATAAACTTAAATTTACTTGTGTTTATACCTAAAGACATAATTTTTCACGGCGCTCAATAATTATTAACCTTTTCTTGGTAACTCTCAAATCGTGTTTGACAGGTTACAAAAGAGCGAAATACTATGTAACTTACAACAATATTTTTGAGGGTTAACGCAGTAAGTTTTGATTGGATTAAGGAGAAATGCAGTGTCTAAAATCAAAGAAATTATAAACGAATTAAAAAACGTCCACCACGGAAACGCCTGGCACGGCGCGTCGCTCAAGGACGCGCTCGAAGGAATTGCCTGCGAGCAAGCCGCTGCACAGCCCTTGAAACACGCGCACAGCGTTTGGGAAATCGTCGCGCACATCGAAGGCTGGGAAGACGTTTTCCGTCGCCGTTTGGAAGGACAACAAATCAGCGAGCCTGAAACGGGAGATTTTCCTGTGCCTGCCGAACGAGACGAAACGGCGTGGACGGAAATTCTGAAGAAATTGGAAAACACGCATTGTGAACTGCTCCTCTCAATCGAAAAATTGCCTGATTCTGTTTTGGATACGAATATAGCGGGCAAAGATTATTCGTATCGCTTCTTACTGCGAAAAACGATTGAACACAAAGTTTATCATTCGGGACAAATCGCGCTCCTGAAGAAGGCTTTCTCATGAAAAACAAAGAAGACGGGATGATTGCACGAATCCGGCACGGCACGATTGAAGCAGCCAAAGCGGACGAGTAACTCAAATTAGAATTCCATTAGCAATTAATTCAGGAACAAATCGAAGTGCATTGCGAACTTTTACCATTTGCGGCAAACACGTTTCTGCGCATTGATTTATTTGAATCGTTTCGTGCCATCTCCGTTAGGATTTCGGTGAGCTTGGCAACGCCGCCGCGTATTTGCCGCTCGTCAAAGGCTGCGTAGCCGAAGACAAAACCGTTGCGGGGATATTCGTTGATGCTGTGGTCGGAAATGGGCGATAGTCTGAGATTTACCTCATTTGCTTTCAGAGCAACTTCGCGGTCGTCGATATTGTCCGGCAGCCAGCCGACAAGGTGCATTCCGGCATCGTCGGCTTTCATCTCCAGCAAGCCCTTTAATTTCCGCTCGACTTCTTCGATTAACACTTTTTGTCTTGCTTCATAAAGCGTGCGCATTCGGCGGACGTGACGCGCAAAATGACCTTCGCTGATAAATTCGGCTAAAACTGCTTGGTCAATCAGCGGCGAATGCGCTCCGTTAATCATCCGCGCCGCCGAAAAAACGTCGATCAAATCCGGCGGAACGACCAGACAACCGAGCTTTAAAGACGGAAAAATCGTTTTGCTGAAAGTTCCGACATACAGCACTCGCCCGTTTTGGTCGAGTCCCTGCAAAGATGCGAGCGGGTGACCCGAATAACGGTATTCACTGTCGTAGTCGTCCTCAATAATCCACGCGCCCGCCTTCCGCGCCGTCTCGATCAGCGATAGGCGGCGGGCGACACTCATCGTCGCGCCGAGCGGATACTGGTGCGAAGGCGTCACGTAAATCAGCTTCGGGTTTTTGCTCTGCTCGAATGCCGCCTTAAAATCTAGTCCATCTTCATCAACAGGAACGGGAATCAGCTTCGTTCTCGAAAGCGAAAATAAGCTGCGTGCGCTCGTATAACCTGGATCTTCTATCCAAACTTCGTCGCCCGGCTCTAAGAAAACCGAACTTATTAAAGCGAGCGCCTGTTGCGCTCCGGCTGTTATGATAACTTGTTCGGGTTGGCAGCGGACGCCGCGAGCCGACTTTAAATGCGCGGCAATCGCCTCGCGTAACGGAAAAAAACCGGCTAAATCGCCGCTCGCGAGCGTTTTCGGCGGAGCGTGCCGGTTCCAGCGCGCCGCGATGCGCGCCCAGGTGTCAAACGGAAAAGAATCAATCGCCGTCAAACCGTTTTGAAAAGGCACGAATCTGTTTGCCGAATGCTCGCATAAAAGGGCGTCCAAATCGCCTACCATCTGTCTGCCTTGTCTCGATAAATTTAACTCGCGCGAAAAAACTGCGGTTGTTTTTACGGCACGCATCTCCGGCATTTGCAGCAGTCCTTCGGGAAGCTCGCCGGCGACAAACGTTCCCGCGCCGATTTTGCCTACCAGATAACCTTCGGCAAAAAGCTGGTCGTAAGCGTTAACGACCGTCATCCTCGAGACGCCGAGCTGCGCGGCAAGGGAACGCGATGACGGAATGCGCGATTTAGCGGGAAGTTCGCCTTTAAGTACCGCCTGCCGCATTCTTTCATAAATCTGGCGATGCTTCGGAACATTTGAAACGGTTCGGTCGGACAGGGAAACAAACGGGAAACTGCTGATTTGCTTTTTCATTTTATTTATTAATTTCACGCTGAATCGGCATATTAGAATTTCACCGGTTAAAGTTTCTGGATTATGCCAGTTAGAATTTGAGGATTTAGAATAATATATAAAACAGTAACCGTCAATTTCGCATTAGATAGTTACAAAGCCATTTTAATGGACTATAGAAAAATGTCCGAAATGGCACTTGAAACAATGCCATTCGCAATTATTATAGATTTTATATTTATTGCAGGAGTTTTTTATTTGTGAACGAAAAATTAGCCGTCACCGCCAAAACAAAATTGCGCCGGCTCCCGAAGCGCAGCTCATACGACGTTGAGACAATCTATAAAATTTTGGACGAAGGTTTCGTCGCTCACATCGGCTTTACGGCGGAGAGCGGGCAAACCTTTGTCATTCCGACCGGCTACGCCAGGCGCGGCGGCGAATTGCTCATTCACGGTTCCGCCGCGAGCAGGATGATTGGCGCTTTGTCGGAAGAAATCGAAATTTGCGTGACTGTGACTTTGGTTGACGGGTTGGTTCTGGCGCGCTCGGCTTTTCACCATTCGATGAATTATCGCTCAGTCGTCGCGTTCGGCACGGCAAAAATCATCAAAGATGAAAACGAGAAAATGGAAGCGCTTCGCCTTTTTACCGAACACATCGTTCCCGGTCGCTGGCGGGAAGTTCGACTTCCGACGGCAAATGAGTTAAAAGCCACGACGGTTTTCGCGCTGCCGCTCACGGAAGCGTCGGCGAAAATTCGCGCAGGCAATCCGGTTGACGACCGGGAAGATTATGCGCTAAACGTTTGGGCGGGCGTGCTTCCGCTCGCAATTAAAGCCGGAAATCCGCTGCCTGACCCGCAAATAAGTCAGGAAATTACTCGCCCCGAATATATAACGAATTACAGCCGAAAGCCGCAAAACGACTAAAAGAAAACAAAAGAATATGCTGAAATTAAAACCGAATTGCGAATGCTGTGACAGCAATTTGCCGACGGATTCGACCGAGGCGATGATTTGCACTTTTGAATGCACGTTTTGCCGCGACTGCGTCGAAACGCGGCTTAATTTCGTTTGCCCGAATTGCGGCGGCAATTTCGCGCCTCGTCCAATCAGACCGGCGCATTTGCTTGACGAATATCCGGCATCGACAGAGCGCTTTTACAAGCCGCAGGACTGTGCCGCCGCAGCGCAGGCTGCTTAAATTAAAGGTAGCTGAAAGGAAATCCGCGCCTTTCTTGTTTGATTTTACCGTACCGGCGGCAGAGCGGGTAGAGAATAACAAGACCGGCAAGCCACGCCGCGTAAACCGTCCATAGCGGAAATCCCGCTCCGGGCGGCGCGTCTGAAGATGAATTCGGGAAATTCAAAAAATAAAAGCCGACGCTTTTGCCTGCCAGAAGACTGAGCAAAATGCCGAAAAGGTGCGCGACAAACATTTGCAGTATGAAATAGAAAAGCGGCACGCGCCCAAACGTGATAAATATCCGGCTCAAAAAGTTGTTTTCGTTAGAATCGTTTATTTTGTCCGCCCACGCCAAAATAACGAGCGCCGGACCTAAAGTCATCAGCAGAAACAATAAAGATGCGGGATATTTCGTCGTATTCAAAAATGAAAGAAGCGTAAACAAGGGACTGTCTTGCGTCGTCCACGGCTGCGGGTCGCCGTATAGGTTAATCGCTCGAATCGCGACGAAAAGAGCGGTTAAACCGATTCCGAGTTTTAATAGAAATTTCCGGCGGCGTTCGGCGTCCCACGCGTAAACTGCGCCGAGCGCGTAGCCCGCCGCCATCACTCCGACCCACGGAATTAAAGGATAAGCTACGAACATTTTGACATTTTGCGCGAGCGGCACGAATCCGGGCTGGTGCAAAAACAGCCACAAACTTTGAGGAAAATCGGGCGCGGGCGTTCCAGCCATCGACGTTGCCGGTGAAACCGCGAATCGGTCGAGCAAATTGTGCAGCGCAATCATCGCAATTCCGAGCGCGGCAACCGCGCGAACCGGAAGATGAATGAGCGCCGCCAGTATAATCATCGAAGCGCCGAAAATCCAAATCACTTCCACAAGACCGAAAAAGCTGTAATCAAAATTGAAAAATAAACTAAAACGAACAACCGTAAACTCAAGCAGAATCAGCCAAAGTCCGCGCGTCAGGAGAAATTTCGACAATTCAGCGGGAGATTTACCGCGCATTTTTTGCAGGTAAACGCTCGTTCCGGCGAGAAAAACGAACGTCGGCGCGCAGAAGTGCGTAATCCAGCGCGTAAAAAACAGCGCAACGTTCGTTTTCGTCAAATCCGTCGGAGTCGAATGAAATGCTTCGCTGTGAACGTATTCGCGCGTGTGGTCGAGCAGCATAATGACCATCACCAGCCCGCGCAGAAAATCTACCGAATCGATGCGCCGAGAAACTTTTTCAATGATTTCAGACATAAATTCCTTAAGTTTATCAGAGACCTAAACCGATTCAAGTGCCAATTTTCGACAAAAACTCCAGTCCGATTTATATGTTTTGTAAAAATAAATAGCGGCAGGATTTTTGAGTAAAAATAATCTCTTCAAAAATCCTGGTTTCGCCGTTAAAAATCGGTCTGCTAAATTAGTCGAAAATTGGTACTTGTCTCAATTTTAATCACTCGTATATTTAAAGATTGATTGGAAAATCTCAAGTAAAGCCAGCGGGCTTTTTTAACATTTTATAATGTTTCAGGAAATTAAAAAGGAGAACGAAAAATGTCTCACAGAACCGAATACAAAAGTAAAGTTCCGATAAATGGTCTTTATTTGCTTTTTCTTTAAACCCGAGAACCCGAAGACAAACAAAGCGCCAAAGAAAATCTTGAGAAAATACGAGACGAGAAACAGAGAATATGATACGAAACGCAATATATACTTTGGGCGCAGTCGCCTTTACATTTTTGATGGCTTGCACAACGGTACGTTCGCAGCAAGTCGTGAACATTTGGTCAGGCGCGCCTCCGGGAACGGAGAATTGGACGCAGAAAGAAAAAGTTATCGAAAATACTCCGGTCGGAACCGTTGTACTAAACGTCGTTACGCCGACATTGACGGCTTATCTGCCCGAAAAAAGCAAGGCGACGGGAACCGGCGTTATCATTGCGCCGGGCGGATACTGCGTCGCGCTGGCAATTAGTCACGAAGGCGACGCGGCGCGCTGGCTGCAAAGCAAAGGCATCGCCGCTTTCGTGCTTAAATACCGGATTATCGAAAAGAAAGAAGAAGGCGCGCCGAAAAATATCAATATGGACGAAGCCTGTAAATACGGCATCGCCGATGGAATCCAGGCTATTAAAGTCGTTCGCCAGCGCGCCGCCGAATGGAACGTTTCTCCCGATAGAATTGGTTTTATGGGTTTTTCGGCTGGCGGAATGGTCGCGAGCGGCGCTTTGCTTCAAGCGGATGCTGCTGCGCGCCCGAACTTTGTCGCTCCGATTTACGGCGCACCGTTTGGCGCGATGCCGCAGATTCCCAAAAACTTGCCGCCGATTTTTATGGCGTGGGCGCAGGACGACGATTTAGCAGGTCCTGCGATTAATAGATTTTATGACGCATTAAAAGCCGCCGGTCACAAACCCGAAGTTCATATTTTCAATTCGGGCGGTCACGGCTTCGGCGTAAAAAAGCAAGGCACGACGAGCGATCGTTGGATTGATGAATTTTATTTTTGGCTCGAAGCGCAGGGATTGACCAAGAAGGCGGCAAAACCCAATCTATAACCGAATTACCAGGAGAAATTGATGCCGGGGAACAATCCATCATCTGGCGAAGACTGGATAAGCCGGGACACGAATTTGCCCGGCTTTTTTTGATGATTCCTTCCGGCATTTACACGGAACAGCAATTTTTGTTAATGACAAACAGCCTTGCCGACTCGACTACCGGATAAAATGCAGCTCCGAAAGGGAAACTTTATCGGGGCAAGTTTCGGGTTGGATTGGAGAAAAAGCAATTAAAATGAAAAAATCAGACATAAATCCGATGCCCGAATACTTCGACCGCTACATAAATCTGGTAGCGGATGTCGAACTCGCGCAGGCTTTCGACGACAGCATCGGGCAGTTGGATGATTTGGACACAAATCTTTTAGAGCAAATCAGCGAGCACGAGAACGCGCCCGGCAAATGGACGGCGAAAGAAATCTTGCAGCACGTCATTGATTGGGAGCGAATTTTGTCTTACCGCACGCTGCTCTTTGCCAGACGCGAAGGTTCGACGCCGCAGGACATTGATCAAAACCGTTTGAAAGCAAATATGAACGCCGAGACGCGCTCGGTTGACGATTTAATTGCGGAATTAAAAGTCGTCCGCCTTTCGTCCAAAGCACTGTTTGACAGTTTGGACGACGAGACAATGCTTTTAAGGGGAACAAACTGGAAATACGAAGTGTCGGTTCTGGCTTTAGGATTCGCCCTCATCGGACATCAAATTCATCATCTTAAAATAATCGAAGAGAATTATCTTCAAGCGACCGAAAAAAAAATAGTTTGAATTTAAATTCATAAAGCCATTTATGCCGATAAATAGAAAAATAAATCTGGCTCAAGCTGATGAAGAAATTCAAAACTGTTATCCGGTAATGGCTGAACTGCGCCCGCAAATCTCAGAGAAAGAATTTTTACCGCGTGTGAAAAGACAGATGAATGATTCGGGTTTCAAACTCGTTTATTTGGATGACGAAGGAATCAAAGCCGTCGGCGGCTTCAGAATTGCCGAATGGTTTTCGGGCGGAAAATATCTGGAAATCGAAGACTTTGCGGCAAAAGACGGTGACCGCTCGAAAGGTTACGGGAGCGAGTTGTTCGATTGGATTGTCGAATATGCAAGGCGCGAAAACTGCAACCAAATCAAATTAGTTTCGCACGTCAAAAGATTCGCGGCGCATCGGTTTTATCTGAACAAACGGATGATTATCGAAGCGCATTATTTCTCGCTTGCCTTGAAATAAAAAGCTGCGCCGCGTCGCTCAGCTCAACAGTTTTTGCATCTCGCTGCTTGAGATCATACCCGTCGTCCACCCGAAGCTGCCTCGATTTTGCATTTCCTGACAGGCGCGAATCAACAAAATCGTAAATCGGATTCGATGGATTGCGCGTATAATCTTCTATTGAGCAACCGACCACGGCCGCGTGCGCGGCGAGTAAAATGGTTTCCCCATCTTTTTCCGGCTCGTCCGCAAAACAGTTTTCTAAATCCGCGCTCACCGGTAAATGGGTTGAAGCGCAAAGCCGTCGGCAGTGTTCGATTGCTTCATCCAGCGTAACTTCTCCGTCAAGACGCCCGAGCGAGTGAGCAAAACCGCTGCTCGTCGTTGCCAAGGCTTCAAATTCCAAACCCGATAACAGCCGCGCCGAACCCGAATCCCAGGGATTGGGAATAACAAATGCGTCGTCGCGTTCGTGCAGTGCTTTGAATGCTTTTGCCTTTTCCGTTTGAGTAATCATAATTTAACCCTTTATTTGCGTCTTCAAACTTTCGCATCCCTTTCGCTTTCCAGTTTGTTAATTAGCCGTTGAGAAAAGTTTGATTTCTTCAGAATCGTGGGTCATTTTGATAAAACGCTCAAACGTGAAACCGAGTTTTTCAAGCAGTCTGCCCGACGCAAAGTTATCTTTTGAAGTGATGGCGAGAACGCGATTGAAGTTTAATCGCTCTTTGCCGTAAGAAAGCGTAGCGGCGGCGGATTCAAAAGCGTAGCCCTTGCGCTCGAATTGCGGTAAAAGGGCGAAACCGATGTCGGCTTCGGGCAGCGAATCACGCTTGACGAAGCCGCAAATTCCAATCGTTTCGTTCGTCTCTTTTAATTCGACAGCCCATAATCCGAAGCTGAATTTTTTATAGCTTTCTATAAAACGGGTTTTGATAAATTCGCGCGCCGCATCGACCGAGCGCACGTTTCTGTCGCCGATATATTTTATAAACGACGGTTGATTGAGCAAATCGAGAATAAATTCGCCATCCGTTTCGACAATTTCGCGTAGAATCAGACGGTCGGTTTCAAGAATTATCATTTAACTTTAAAAATTTATTACGCTTTAACGTACAAAAACCTTACTTGCTTATATTTTCTCAAATGCTTTGAGCCAAATAATTATTTTAAAGGAGAATTGAAATCGAACAAGTGCCAGTTTTCAACCGACTTTCAAGACCACTTTCTACCAAGCCGATACAATAGCTGTTTACGTTTGCTTACGAGAAAAGCAATTGATTTACAAATTGGTCTAACGTGAAAAGGCAAAATTGGCACTTGTTCGGGCAGCATTTTCCATTAAAATTATTAACTCACCTTACGCAGTAGAAGTGAAAAAGGTGTAAATTATCCAACATGAAGTCCAAAGAACTGCTGGATTTGTATTCCGATTATTTGCTGGCTTCCTTCGGGGCGACAACTGCTACCGG